>Ga0210410_10003603_pt1 | contig 13692 bp, 12 predicted proteins | sample IncBWC4MmetaG_FD_161058 | JGI IMG/M metagenome (GOLD analysis project Ga0210410, IMG submission 161058) | Forest soil microbial communities from Barre Woods Harvard Forest LTER site, Petersham, Massachusetts, United States - Inc-BW-C-4-M | ecosystem: Environmental > Terrestrial > Soil >... | reverse complement strand
GGGAGCCTGGTCGTGCAGCGCCTCGCCCGACATGCCGTAGGTGGCCGCGCCAAACAGGCAAAGCGCGGCAATCGAAGCGGAAGCGGCGAGCGATCGTATCATCATGGAGGTCTCCTTGGGTTTTCGGTTGCTTTAAAGGCCGAGCTGGGCCTGCGGATAAAAAGCGGTCAGCCACGCCACGATCAGCGTGTCGTATTGGAAGTAGGAGAGAGCCGCGAAGGCGATCACGACCACGCCGAATCCCTGCTGCAATCGCGGGGAAATGCGCGCGATGCTGCGGACCCGGGTGGTGACGGCCTGGCCGCCATAGGCGATCGCCAGCATCGGGATCGCGGCGCCAATGGCATAGACGACGAGTTGCGTGCTCGCCCAGGCGGTGTCTTTGGCGGTTGCGACAACGGTCAGGATCGAACCCAGCACCGGGCCGGCGCAAGGAGTCCAGACCAGGCCGAGCGTGGTGCCCAGCACAAAGCCGCCGATATTGCCCGGGCGTGACGCGGCGCTGCCGGCAGCGGCATTAGTGAGCCCACCGAGCCGGCTCGACAGCCATTCGAACGGCGCCGGCCAGATCATCAGCAGGCCGAAGCCGGCGAGCAGGATTGCGGCGCCGGTGCGCAAACTATTGGGATCGAAATTGAAAATCCGGGTAATCGCGCTCAACAGCAAAGCGGTTGCCGAAAACGAAATGACAAAACCGAGCGCGATCATCGCAGGTCGGATTTTGCCGGTCTGGCCGACCGACGCTCCAAGCAGGATCGGCAGCATCGGCAGCGTGCAGGGCGCCGCCACGGTGACAACGCCCGCAAGCAGGGCGAGAAGGAGGTTCAACATCGAGGGCACTCATCGAACCGCGCGGATAGGCGCGGCACACACGTTCTTCGGGAGGCGGGCGTTGAACGTTACGCCCGCCGCGTCACGTATTCGTGAGGCCTGTCGGGTCGGGCGCCCCCAAACGCAGAGCGACCCGGAGGGGGGCATCCCGTCCGGGTCGTTGGAGGTACTTGGGGGGTTACAAGTACTCGGGGTGGAAGAGCTTGGGGGTTAAAAACTCTCTTCGACGATTGTCTGTTTACGCGCTCAGTTTTTCCACGTGATGTCGTCGATTGTTTCATTTGTTTCGTGGGCCCCGCGCAACAAAGGACATTGCCGTCAAAATCTGCGCAACCCATTGAATATGTTGTAATTTACCTCATGCCGCTAGACTGTCGACGCCGGCGCCCTTGAGCAGATCGACGAGCTGCTTGCGGGCATAGAACATCCTTGTCTTCACCGTGCTCTGGGGGATGCCGATGATCGCGCCGGCCTCTTCCACCGACTTCTCGTGGTAGTAGACGAGATTGATGATCTCGCGATGCGCCGGCGAGAGTTTTGCCACGCAGGCGCGCAGGATGGCGCTGGTGTTGGCGCGATCGAGCGAGGCCTCCGGCGTGTCGGCCTCGTCGGCGATTTCGAGCACGTCTTCCTGATCGATGTCCTCGTGCCGGCGCTGGCGCAGCGCGGTCAGCGCCTTGAAGCGGGCGATCGACAACAGCCAGGTGGAAACCTGCGAACGTCCCTCGAACTGGTCGGCGGTGCGCCACACATCGAGGAAAACCTGACTGGTGAGATCTTCCGCCATCGTGATGTCGCGCACGATGCGAAGCACGAAACGGTAAACCCGCACGTTGTGACGGGAATAAAGGATATGCATTGCGGTCCGGCCGCCATCGGCGATGCTTTCCAGCAGCATTTCGTCCGAGGTCGCCTGGGCAGCGATGATGCCTTGGCGGGCTGCGGCGTTGATGGCAACGACATTCTGCATGACTAGCTCCCGGTGTGGCCGCTTGGACGGCGCTTGGTGGGGCAAATTGTTAATGAGCCAACGTTTCCGGACTTCTGCACGGAAAGCGGAAAATGGTTTCGTGACCGGAAGAATTGTTTCGTCGGCGCGCCGGCGACGAAACAATCCGGCATGAAATGCCAGCGATTTGAAGGAGATGGGTTTTAGCGCGAGATCAGGCCGATCTCGTCCGAAAGGGGTCCCGGAAGCCCGGTGGCTGCGGGATTTCAGCCTTGACTCGGCAGTCGCAAAGAGGCGGCCTGACGCGCTAAGTCCCGCCGGCGGCTCAGGGCTTTGCCGGCGAGGCGCAACCCCAAAGACAGAATTCGCGGCCCGGGCGGTCGGTGCGGAACGACTCGATGAAGCCGCCCTTTCGCTGTGTGACGAAAACGGTCCTGCCGTCCTGACCGCCGAAGGCGAGGTTGGTCGGTTCCGCGGCGTTGAGCTTGATCTCGCGGATCAGTTTGCCCGCGGGGGTCAAGACCGCGATGGTGCCTTTCAGGATCCGTGCCACCAGCAGATTGCCCGCCATGTCGGTGCGAACGCCGTCGATGTCAAAATCGGGGAACCGTTTCACGAGCTTGGGCGACAGCAGCCGTGTGCCGTCGATCCGGTAGGCCCAGATCTCGCGGGTATCGGACTCGCCGATATAGAGTGTTTTGCCGTCCGGGCTGAGATCGATGCCGTTGGTGGTGCTCATCTTGCGCTCGGCGGTCATCCTCTCGCCAACCACATTGCCGTCGGCCGATTTCTGCACCCGCCAGATCTGCCCGTCGTGCCGTTTCCAGTTGGGATCGCTCGCGTAAAGGGTGCCGTCGATGGCGAGCGTCATGTCGTTCGGCTGGTTGAAGTCGTCGGAATGGAAATAGGTCTGGATGTCCTTGCCGTCCGGACCGACCAGGAAAATATTGTGCTTCTTGTAGTCGGCGACGAACATGCGGCCGTCCGAAGCGAAACGGATCGCGTTGCCGACGCTGCCCTCGGGCAGCACCGCGAACAGTTCCGATTGCGCGGCGCCGTTGGCCAGTCTTCCGATCGTGCCGGGCTTGCCGAAATTGACGACATACAGGTTGCCGCGGGCGTCGACGGCCGGCCCCTCGATGCCGAAGGTGTATTCGCCTGATGGCGTGAGTTGCCTGCTCTGGAAGGCCGCTTCCTGCGCCACCGCCGAGGTTGCGACCACAAGCGCGACGGCCGCCTCGCAAAGCAACCAGGCTTTGGTATTCGTCGCCATTCGCATCCGTGCACTCACCATTCAATAGAGGTCGGCCGGACGTGAGATACGGCTGAAGCTCGGATTTTCCTTCGGGTTCCCGTCGACGACGATCGCGGCCATGTTGAAGGGAATTGCGTCGCATTCGTGTTCCATGAAAATGACAATCGCGCGATTTCCCGGCATCGGAGGCATGAAACCCCGGCGAAATGGCATGTCACATTACTACCTTAAGTGATATATAGGATGCATTCGAAGTTGATTGCCTCGATCGTGGGAGCATTGTCATGAAGAATTCGATTTCGGGAATCGCGACAGGTCTTTTACTGGTCGCCTCCGCGGGCCTTTCTCCTGCAACGGCCGCGCCAGTAAGCGTGACGGGCGCAACCGCGCTGGCGGTTGCCGCTGTAGTGGCCCAGTATTCACCGCTGTTGAGCGCCGGCGACAAGAAGGTCATCGCGGGCCTGTTCGACGGCAAGGTCAAGAGCAGCTATCCCAAAAAGAAGTTGTCGGTGTCAGCCGATTCCGTGATGTGCCGGATCAGCAATGTCGCCATCGCCGACCGCAGCTGCGAGATCACCTTTGGCAAGAAGGCAAAACATTCCCTGAAGGGCCGCGAGGCCAACGAACTCTACGCCACGCTGGCTACGGCGGGAATCAATGCAGAGGGGGCGGCCGGCTCGATGATCGAAAACGTCACGAAATTCAGCTGCACGCTCGATCCCGCCGAAATCAAGGACAATTCGGGCGGCGGCGCCGACTGTTCGCTGGGGACAGATCAGTAGGTCTTCCTGACCTTGCCGCGATTCGGGTGCAGCCCGAATTTCGGGTGAGGGGCATGGCACCATGCTTCTGCGAATTCAGCGGTCGCGGACGGAAAGGGCTTACTCGACGTCCACTCACCCCTTCTCGCCGGCGGGCGAGAACAGATAGCCGCCGCCGCGGATGGTGCGGATCACCGCGGGCTTGGTCGGGTCGGCCTCGATCTTGCGCCGGATGCGCATGATCCGGAGGTCGACGGCGCGGTCGAAGGCTTCGGCGTCGCGGGCGTTGGCCAGTTCCAGCAGGCGCTCGCGCGACAGCACCCGCTTCGGATTGGCCGCGAAAACCTTGAGCAGCGAGAATTCGGAAGCGGTCAGCGGATGCTCGTTGCCCTCTTCGTCGCGCAACGCCTGCGCCTCGAGATCGAGCCATTTGGTGCCGAACCGCACCAGCTGGTCTTTGGCGGCTTTCGCAGAGGCTGCATCGGGCGCAGCCGTCGGCCCCCGCGCCGGCGCACTGCGCCGCAGCACCGAGCGGATCCGCGCCATCAATTCCCGCAATTCGCAGGGCTTTGCGATGTAATCGTCGGCGCCGAGTTCGAGGCCGACCACGCGATCGATCGGGCTAGCGGTCGCCGTCAGCATGATGACGGGGACATTGATGCGGCTTTTCAGGTCGCGAATGATCGAAAGACCATCCTCCTCCGGCATGTTGAGGTCGAGCACCACCAGATCGGGCACGCTGGTTTCGATCGCGCCGCGCAGGCTCTTGCCGCCGTCGCACAGCGTCACGGTGAAGCCGTGCATCTTGAGGTAATCGCCGACCATCTCGCGCGCCGGCGCCTCGTCGTCGACAATCACAATGTGCTGACTCTGGCTCATGAGGTCTTTGCCGCGGGCAATGTGACGGTGAACGTCGATCCCTGTCCCGGTCCGCCGCTTTGCGCGGTCACCTCGCCGCCATGCATGTCGATGATGCGCTTGACGATGGAGAGACCGAGCCCCGTCGAGCTTTCGCCGGCGGTGGGTTTGGCCGAAAGCCGCTGGAACCGGCCGAACAACCGGCCGAGATCCTCCGGCAACAGGCCCGCGCCCTCGTCGACGACGCGGATGACGGTGTTATCGCCGTTGTGAGTCACCAGCAACGCGATCTTGCCGCCGATCGGTGAGTATTTGATGGCATTGCTGACGAGATTGTCGATCGCCTCCCGCATCCGGTCGGCATCGCACATGGTGACGAAATTCGGCGGCGCCGACACTGTGATGGTCTGCTGCTTGTTGGCGGCGAGTGGCTGATTGGCGTCGGCGACTTCGCTGACGAGCCCTGCGATATCCACCGGCTCGCGGCGGATCGAGATGTCGAAGGCATCCGCCATCGCGTCCGAGATCAAATGATCGACCATCGAGGTCAGGCGTCTGGTGGCGTCGCGGATGTGTTCGACCTGGGCGGTGACGCTCTCCCTGGAAGATCCGGCGGTGATCAGTTCGGTCAGCATTTCGGTGCGGCCGAGGATCACGCCGAGCGGGTTTTTCAGGTCGTGGGCGACGGTGCCGAGGATTTCGTTCTTGAAGCCGTTGGCGCGCTGCAGCCGCAGCCACTGCGCCGACAGCCTGCGGTTGGCCTGCATCAGCGCGCGGGTGCGCTGGGCGACGCGATCCTCAAGCTGGGCGTTGGCCTCGTTGAGCTGCTGATAAAGGATCACATTGTCGAACGCGATCGATAGCCGGCTGCCGAAAATCTCCACCAGCGAGCGGTCGGTCTCGGACAGCGGGCGTTCCGCCTGCAGCAGCACCACGACTTCGCGTCCGCTGCCGGTGCGGATGTACAGCACGGTGCGCTGGTCGACGAATTCATGCTTGCGCCGGCGGAACGCGGCTTCCACCATCGACCGCAGGTCCGGGTCGAGCGATTTCGAGCCGGCCGAGCCGATGAAACGGCTGTAGCAGCCGGAGCCCGCCAGCACCGAGAAATCGTCGCTCGCCGCGTTGCCGTCGTCGCGCAGCACCAGGATGCCGGCGCAATCGACGTTGAGCAGCGAGGCGATCTGCGTCAGCACACCCTCGGCCAGCCGCTGCATCGATTTGAAATCATACAGCGTCGAGGCGGCATCGATGATGATCTCCAGCCCGCGCCGGGTCTGCACCATGCGCTCGAGCTGCTGATAGCTGCGCAGCGCCGCGGTCAGCGAGGTAAACAGCTTGTCGGCGGTCAGTTCGGTCTTCGCCTTGTAGTCGTTGATGTCGTACTGGACGATGACGCGGCGCTCCGGCGCCTGGCCGGGCTGCCCGGTGCGCAGGATGATGCGAACGGTCTCGTTCTTGATCTCGTTGCGGATGTATTCCACCAGATCGAGCCCCGCCGCGTCGGTCTCCATGATGACGTCGAGCAGCACGGCGGCGACATCGGGATGCGCGCGCATCAGGGTGCGGCCCTCGGCCGCCGAATAGGCCGACAGGATTTCCAGCGTCTGGCCGTTGAGATTGTAGTCGGAGAGCGCAAAGCGGGTGCCTTCGTGCACGGCCGCGTCGTCGTCGATCACGGCGATCTTCCATTTACGCGCGCTCGATGTTTCCGGGGCGGTCCCGGAATCGTCGATCAGGTGGAGGACATCGTCCTGTTCGGCCATTGCGGGGTCCCGTCGCTTGCCTGGTCACTCGTTGCCGAGCCGCCCCTGGCGGCCCTCGGCATGATAATGCGAAATGTGGTGCCTTGTCCCAGCCTTGAATCCAGCATCATCCGGCCGCCGAGCTGCTGGGTCACGAGATTATAGACAATATGCAGGCCCAGCCCGGTGCCGCCCTCGTTGCGGCGGGTGGTGAAGAACGGGTCGAACGCCTGCCGCTGCACGTCCGGGGTCATGCCGGCCCCGTTATCGGCGAAAATGATCTCGACGTCGTCGGCGCCGCGCGGCCTCGCCGAGATCGATATCGCGCCCGAGCGCCCGTCGGCAAAGGCGTGGTTGGCGGCATTGAGGAACAGGTTGGTCAGAATTTGGCCGTACGAGCCGGGATAACCGTCGATCACAAGCCCCTCCGGCACGTCGACCGACAGCGCGATCTGTGACCGCTTCAGCACCGGCCGCAGGCTCGCGATGATCTGGTCGGTGGCCTCGCTGAGCGAGAATTGCCGGCGCTCCGCGTGCGAGCGGTCGACCGCGACCTGCTTGAAGGACTGAATCAGTTCGCCGGCGCGATGCAGGTTGGCCACCAGTTGCCCCGCTGCGTCGCGCGCGGTGCGGACGAATTCCTCGAGCAGCGAACGGCGCAGCGGCGAGTCCGATCTGAGCTCGGCCTCGAACATGTCGGCGCGGCGCGAGAAGCTGGACGCCACCGTCAGGCTGATGCCGATCGGATTGTTCACCTCGTGGGCGACGCCCGCGACCAGGCCGCCGAGCGCGGCCAGCCGCTCCGCGTCGATCAGGTTTTGCTGGGCGGTGTTGAGTTCGAGCAGCGCCCCTTCGGCCTTTTCCTTGGAGGCGCGCAGCTCGTCTTCGGTCTTGCGCTTGGCGATGGCGTTTTCGCGGAACACTTCCACCGCGCGCGCCATCGCGCCGACCTCGTCCCTGGCGCCGGTGCCCTGAACCTGCCGGCCGTAATCGCCGGAGGTGATGGCGTGCATCGCCGTCATGATCTGCTGCAGCGGCACCCGGATCGAAAGCGCGATCAGGACGCCCACGGTCAGTATGATGCCGAGAAAGATCACGGCGATCGACAATACCTTGCGGGATATGTCGGCGAGCGTGCGGTCGAAGGTCTCCTGCGCCTTCTGCTCGCGCTGCCGCATCTTGACCGACAAATCGTCGATCGCGCCGATCGCTTCGGCCTGGCTGGCGTCGATGGTGTTGCGCAGCAATTCGGTGCGGCTCGCGAGCTGCTCCGACAGCTTGGCAAGACCCTCGCGCAGCGCCTGCGTCCGCGCATTCAGCCGCTGCAGCGCCAGCCGTTGCAGATCGTTGTCGGCAAGGTCGGACATCACCGGTATCGTCTTTTCGATGGTCTCGGTGTTGCGGCGGGCCTCCTCGGCGGAAGCGGTCGCGAGCGAAAGATAATAGGCGTTGGCGGCGACCAGCATCGTGGTGAAGGCCTCGCGGGATTTTCCGAGCGCCGGCCAGATCAGCGCGTCGCGGTGCCCGGTGGCGCCTTCGATGATCGAGTAAAGCCCGGCCATATCGCGCGCCGGCGTCAGGACCTGGTCCTCATAGGTTTTCGAGATGGTGGCTTGCACCCCGCGCAATTCGCCAAAACCGTTGAGGAAGTGCTCGGTGACGCGCTCGAGTTCCTCCACCGATCCCGACAGCATCGGGTCGGTCGAGGCGCGCGTGGTCAGGGTGCCGAGCACCGCCTCGCGCAACAGCAGGATCTCGGCGAACAGTTCCGGGCTCGGCTGGTTGATGTAGCGATGGATCAGGTTCTGCAGCCGGCCGGTTTCGCTCTCAAGCAGCGCCAGAATCTTGTCGGAGTCGCGGACCTGCCGCACGTCGTCCCAGGCCGACCCCAAAACCTGGGCGCCGTTCCAGATCATGGCGACCAGCACCACCACGACCGCCGAATTCAGCAGCGCAATCGACAGGATGCGCCAGCGGATCGGGATCGCGCGCAGCAGCCCGACGAGAAACGCGCGGCCGCGCGCGGCGAAGCCCGGGCGCCGTTCCGCAGCTTGGTCCTGCCGGGATACTGCCAAAACCGGTTTACTCCACCTTGCGAATACGCTCGATCAGTTCCGCGGCCACGGGGTCGCGCCGCGTTTTTTCATAGATCCCCGCCATCGCGTCTTCGAACGGCTTGCGGTCGAAATCGGTCACGATGGTGACACCGGCGGCCTTCGCCTGCTGGCGCGACCGCTCCTCGAGATCCCGCCACTTCTCGCGCATGAAGCGGCTGGATTTGATCGCGGCATCGCGAAAAATCGTGCGGTCCTCAGCCGACAGGCTTTGCCAGGCCTTTTGCGACATCACCAGCACTTCCGGGCTCATCGTGTGTTCGGTCAAGGTGTAGAAGCCGGCATATTTGTAATGATCCGTGGTGACAAAGGACGGCCAGTTGTTCTCCGCGCCGTCGATCAGCTTGGTCGCAAGCCCGGTGAGCACCTGTCCGTAAGGAAGCTCGATCGGCTCGGCGCCGAGCGCCCTGATCATCTCCGACATCAGTTCCGATTGCTGCACGCGAAGCCGCAAGCCGCTGATGTCGGCGATCGAGTGCACCGGCCGGACGCTGTTATAGATCGAGCGCGCGCCGGAGTCATAAAATGTCAGCCCGACAAATCCGTAAGGTTCGAAGCTGCCGAGGATTTCTTCGCCGATCGGGCCGTCCAGCACTTTTTGCAGATGCTCGATGGATCGAAACAGGAACGGCATCGCCAGCACATTCATCGCCGGCACGAAAGTTCCAATCAGCGCCACATTGCTGCGATTGAGATCGATGGCGCCGACGCGGGTCTGCTCGATGGTTTCCTTTTCCTCGCCGAGCTGGCGCGAATGGAACACGCGGATCTGCAGGCGGCCGCCGCTCTGCTCCTCGATCAGGCGGCCCATGTAACGCAGCGCCTGGACGGTCGGATAGTCTTCGCTCTGGGTATCGGCGGCCCGAAATTCACGCGCGACCGCACCTGTCGAGATCGCCGCCAAAAGCAGCGCAACGACGAGCGTGCCTATCCGCGAAAGGTCGGAGCGGCTGTACACAGGTAACTATCCCCTTATGATGATGTCTCCGGCGGGAAGAAAAGGTTCAATGCTTCTTGGCACGGGCCGGCGCGAGATGGCTATTCTGCCAGCGCCACCAGTATCGTCAATCCGGGGCGACGATTTCGTCTGTATCGGATTGAAACGGTCGCCGCGGGGCTCTATGAGGGCGCCATGTGCGGATCGGCGTTCTGCACTTGACAGACTGGAATGGTTCCATCGTGAAGTCGGCTCTGAGGTTGTTAAGGCCCGCTGCGCTGGTGTTGGCGCTTTGCTTCGCCTCTCCGGCGCATGCGGTCACCGAGATCATGTGGTGGCACGCGATGTCGGGCGAGCTTGGGCGGCAGCTGGAAAAGCTGGCCGCGGATTTCAACGCCTCGCAATCCGAATACCGGATCGTGCCGAGCTACAAGGGCAATTATACCGAAACCGTCACCGCGGCGATCTTCGCGTTTCGTTCACGCAGCCAGCCCGCGATCGTCCAGGTCAGTGAAATCGCCACCGCAACCATGATGGCCGCGAAGGGCGCGATCTATCCGGTGTTCGAATTGATGCGGGACGAAGCCGAGCCGTTCTCGCCTGCCGCCTATCTTCCGGCCGTCACCGGCTATTATGCCGATGCCGCCGGCAACATGCTGTCGTTCCCGTTCAATTCCTCGACGCCGATCCTGTACTACAACAAGGATATGTTCCGCGCCGCGGGGCTCGATCCCGAGGTTGCGCCCAAAACCTGGCCGGAGGTGGGTGAGGCGGCGAAACGGCTGCGCGCGTCGGGCGCGGTTTGCGGGTTCACCACGTCCTGGCCGTCATGGATCAATGTCGAGAATTTTTCCGCGTTCCACAATCTGCCGATCTCGACCCGGGCCGATGGTTTCGACGGTCTCAACGCGGAGCTCAATTTCAACAATCCGGTGGTGGTGCGGCACGTCGCGCAACTGGCGGAATGGCAGACCACCAAGGTGTTCGACTATAGCGGCCGCGCGACGTCGGCGGAGCCGCGCTTCCAGAAGGGCGAATGCGGCATCTTCATCGGCTCCTCGGCGACGCGCGCCGATATCAGGAAGAATTCCGGCTTCGAGGTGGGCTACGGCATGCTGCCTTACTGGCCCGACGTCAAGGGCGCGCCGCAGAACACCATCATCGGCGGCGCGACCCTTTGGGTGCTGCGCGACCGGCCGCGCGACGAATACAAGGGCGTCGCAAAATTCTTCGGCTTCCTGTCGAAGCCGCAAGTCCAGGCGGCCTGGCACCAGAACACCGGCTATCTGCCGGTGACCCGCGCGGCCTTCGATCTGACCCGCGCGCAAGGCTTTTACGACCGCAATCCCGGCACCGCGATCTCGATCGAGCAGATCACCCTGAAGCCACCGACGGAAAATTCCCGCGGCGTCCGGCTCGGCTCGTTCGTGCTGATCCGTGACGTGATCGACGACGAGCTGGAGCAGGCCTTTGCCGGCAAGAAGACGGCGCAGGCTGCGATGGATTCCGCGGTCGAGCGCGGCAACCGCCTGCTGCGCCAGTTCGAGCGGGCCAACCCGGACCGGTAGCGGCGGCCAATGCATTCACTGCCGAGCGTGGATACGATCGAGGCCTTCAAGGCATGGCGTGCCGACGCGTCGCAATGCCTGCCGGCCGCGCTCGACATTGCGCGCAGCCACGGATTGCCGCACAGCGATCCGCATCTGTTCGCAACCGGCACCAATCTCGTCGTCGCCCTCGACGACAAATTGGTGCTGAAGATTTTTCCGCCGCAGCTGCGGCATCAATTCGCTTCCGAGCGGAGCGCGCTTTCGCAGCTTCGCGGCCGCGTCAGCGTGCCGATCCCGGAAATCGTGCTCGAAGGCGAGCGCGACCGATGGCCGTATCTGGTCATCACCCGGCTCAACGGCATGATCGGCGCGCAGGCGTGGCCCACGCTGGCGGAGCAACAGAAGGAGCGCCTGCTCCGCCGGATCGGGGAGACCATCGCGGAAGTGCAGCGCGTTCCGCCGGGGGAATTGTCGGAGATCGAGCCGCGCTGGGATGAGTTCATCCCCCGGCAAATCGCGGGCTGTCGCGCCCGGCATCAGCGTCTTGGGCTGGCGCGAAAATACCTCGACGGGCTGGAGGAGTTTCTGCGCGACGCGGCGCGGCTTATTCCGATGGATGCGCCCCCGGTGATCCTGACCGGCGAGTATATTCCGGAGAATTTTTTGCTGAGTTGTGAGGGCGGCCATTGGCAGTTGGCCGGGCTGATCGACTTCGGCGACGTGTTCACCGGATGGCGCGAATACGACTTGCTCGGTCCGAGCACCTTCATGACGGCGGGAATGCCGCGCCGGGTGCGAAGCCTCTTGCAGGGTTTCGGATACACCCAAGCCGATTTGACGCCGGCCCTGACGCGGCGGTTGATGGCGCTCTCCTTGTTGCACCGCGCCAGTGATCTGAACCGGCAGATTTGCATCGAGGACTGGCAGCGGAAGGCCGGCAACCTGTTCGAACTGGAGCAATTGCTCTGGCCGATCTGACGACGCGGCGCCCCGATCGAGACAGATTCAAATCCAGACGTCATTCTCGGCCGTGCGATCGCCGCCTTGATCGCCGGTATTGGGCACCCCCCGCGGCTCGATCAGCAGCAGTTTGACCTCGCGTTCAGCGAAGGGCTTGTGTTCGACGCCCTTCGGGACCACGAACATTTCTCCCGCCGAGACGTGGACCGCGCCATCGCGAAAATCGATCCGCAATACACCGTCGAGGACGACGAACGTCTCATCGGTGTTCTTGTGATCGTGCCAGACGAAGTCGCCTTGCAGCTTCACGACCTTGAACTGGTAGTCGTTCATCTCGGCGATGACCTTGGGCTGCCATTGCTCGTCGAACAGGGCGAACTTGTTGGCGAGGTTGATCGCCTGGTAGTTCATGTCGATGCTCCCTCGAATAACCCTGTGATCTTACCCGACCGCTCCGGGCCCGGGGGATGTGGCCCAGGAAAACGAAGCGCATAATTCGTGCATCAATAATAGGCAACGGCATTTCTTTGTATGCAATCAAGCGCGGCATCAGAGCCCGCTAAAAGCGCGATATTCCAAAGCTTTATCATGCGCTTAAGGCGCTATTAGGATTGCGTTAAGATTTGGCACGAACCTTGCGACGTTGCTCCAAAAGCCGATCCTCACGTAGCGTTGGAGCCGTCAGATGAAGCGTCGCGATTTCCTGAAATCCGTCACCGGCGCAGCCGCCGGCGCCATGGTTCCGGCACCTGCGATCTGGTCTCCCGCCAAGGCCGATGCCCGCTCCGAGACGCTGTTGATCGTCTCCGAAGGCGGCCCCAACAATCTCGACATTCACGGCGTCGGCACCAACGTGCCGGGCTACGAGGTGTCGTGGAATTGCTACGACCGGCTGATCAGCCACGAGATGAAAAGCGGTCCCGGCGGCGTGCCGTATTACGACCGCGACAAGTTCAAGCCCGAACTCGCCGAAGACATGAATGTTGGCGACATGTCGGTCACCTTCAAACTGAAGAAGAACGCAAAATTCCACGACGGCAGCCCAGTCTCCGCCAAGGACGTCAAATGGTCGCTCGACCGCGCGGTCTCGGTCGGCGGCTTCCCGACCTTCCAGATGAGCGCGGGTTCGCTGACCAAGCCGGAGCAGTTCGTCATCGTCGACGACAACACCGTGCGGGTAGACTTCGCCAAGAAGGACCGGCTGACGATTCCCGATCTCGCCGTGATCGTGCCATGCGTGGTCAATTCCGAGCTGGTGAAGAAGAACGCCAGCGAGAAGGACCCCTGGGGCCTCGAATACACCAAGCAGCAGACCGCGGGCTCCGGCGCCTACAAGGTGACGAAATGGACCGCCGGCACCGAAGTGATCATGGAGCGCAATGACGAGTGGGTCGGTGGTCCCCTGCCGAAGATCAAGCGCGTGATCTGGCGCATGGTGCCGCAGGCCGGCAACCGCCGGGCGCTGCTCGAGCGCGGCGATGCCGATATCTCCTATGAATTGCCGTACAAGGATTTTCAGGAACTGAAGACGGCCGGCAAGCTCGACATCGTGTCGCTGCCGTTCTCCAACGGCATCCAGTACATCGGCATGAACGTGACAAAGCCGCCATTCGACAATCTGAAAGTGCGTCAGGCGGTGGCTTACGCGATCCCTTACCAGAAGATCATGGATGCGGTGCTGTTCGGGCTCGCCAATCCGATGTTCGGTGCGGCGTCCGACAAGGCCACCGAG
>Ga0210410_10003602_pt1 | contig 13693 bp, 13 predicted proteins | sample IncBWC4MmetaG_FD_161058 | JGI IMG/M metagenome (GOLD analysis project Ga0210410, IMG submission 161058) | Forest soil microbial communities from Barre Woods Harvard Forest LTER site, Petersham, Massachusetts, United States - Inc-BW-C-4-M | ecosystem: Environmental > Terrestrial > Soil >... | reverse complement strand
GGCCATGGCCACCCGGTCCACGAGATGCTTCTCCTCTGACGGCATCAAGCGCCGGAGCCGGGTAAGGGTCCGAAGCCTGTCGCGCGCCTCCTGGAACTCCGATTCCAGTCTCTCATGCTCGGGACAGCTTACCGCAAGCATGAGAGGAGAAGGCATCACGCACCTGTTGAAAACGACGAGGAGGAAAGTAGCAGAAAGGCGAACAAAAAGCAAACATTATTTTTCGCTTTAGGTTCGCCTTGCCGGCACGCGCTCAGTCGCCACCAATCCTAACGACTTGGCCGGAATGGATGGATTCAAGCTGCACAAGGCATTCGGGCACCAGGGGCAGGAGATCCTCCAGCAGGTCGGACTTTCCACAAAAAATGATAACAGCGATCCTTCGCTTCCCCAGATTCTGTTGGTATTCAAACCCGCGATCAACAGTCAGAACAACCAAATTTTGCTGTCTCGGCTGCGGTCAAAAGCTGACCGTTCTCAAGTCCAGCAAGGCCGGCGTATCGAGCTGTTTGGCAATCGTGACCGGAAAAGTAGTTGCGCAGTCCCTCGCTCACGCATTCGTCGAGAAGAACCCGCATTCACACCTTGGCGGATAGAAGCTGTTGCGCCTCTTGGAGCGCCGCGATGGCCATCTCTCGGGAAACGGTCGGGTAACCTTCGAGGAATTGTTCGAGGGTGTGGCCTCGTTCCAATGAGTCGAAGAGCAGCTGAAGGGGGACTCGCGTCCCGCGAAAGACGGGTGTTCCGCTCAGGATATTCGGGTTTTTGACGATGACGCTATCCGAGGAACTCATGGGCGTCTCCTAGGCAGACAGTATACCATCGCGCAAAGATTGGTTCGGTATGCCTTCGGCCCACGGTAGCTATTTCTCGCAACCAAACGAAATCCTCTGCAATCTATTTCGTGTACCCGTAAAATCCCCTCCCCGACTTCCGCCCCAGCCACCCCGCCGCCACATATTTCTTCAACAACGGACAAGCACGATACTTCGGATCGCCGAGGCCCTCGAGCAAAACGTGCATGATGTCCACGCAGACATCTAGGCCGATGAAGTCGGCGAGTTCAAGCGGGCCCATGGGATGGTTCATGCCGAGCTTCATGACCGTGTCGACAGCTTCGGGTGTGGCGACGCCTTCCATGACGCAGTAAGCGGCTTCGTTGATGAGCGGCATGAGCACGCGGTTGGAGACGAAGCCGGGAGCGTCGTTGACAGCCACGGGAGTCTTGCCGAGTTTTTTGGCGAGTTCCATCGTAGTGGAAAATGTGGCGTCGCTGGTTTGCAGCGCACGGATCACTTCCACCAACGCCATCACCGGCACGGGATTCATGAAGTGCATGCCGGCGAAGCGGTCCGGGCGCTGGGTAAGCGCGGCGAGCGTGGTCATGGCAATTGAAGAAGTGTTGCTGGCGATGATGACTTCGGAACGCAGCAGCCCGTCGGCTTCCGCAAGAACAGCACGCTTGATTTCTATTTTTTCGGGCACTGCCTCAACCACAAAATCGGCGGCAGCGATAGCAGCCATATCGGTGACGGGCTTGAGCCGCGCAAGAACAGCTCCCTTCTCCGCTTCCGGGAGCTTGCCCTTCTTGATTTCGCGGTCAAGATTCTTCCCAATCGTCTCCAGCCCACGGTCAAGAAACCTCTTCTCCACGTCGCGCAGAATGACGTTGTAGCCGGAGCGCGCGAAAACATGCGCGATGCCATTACCCATGGTTCCTGCGCCGAGCACCACAATCGTCTTGATTTTGTCCACGCTCATTCTGTCTCCCGATTCACGGTCCAGTATGCCCGTATGAACGCGAGTCCTACAAACTGGATGCTGGCAGAACCTAATCGGGCGGGGTTCCTTCGATAATTTCGCGGACGATTTCGCGGGCCCGCAATTCGTCCTGCGGAAGAACAAACAACAACTGGCCCTTTCCTTTCATCTCCCAGCGGTCATGAATCTGATTTTCACGAAGTGATGCGCCGATCATTTCAGAGAGCTCCGGTTGATCGCCGGACCAGACTTCGACCGTGGCATGTTCTGGAAACCAGTTCTTGGGATCCCAATCGTCGCGCAGTGCAAAAGATTCGACCGTCGCAGGCTGTTCGGGAGGAGGCAGAAGCTTTACGGCCCCGGCGCCGGTATCCTCGTCGGTGCCGAACGCTTCCTTAACTGCGGCTTCGGCTTTTTCAAAGAGAGAAAACGGAACGCCTAGCTTAAGCGCCGTGGCGATCGAAGGACGAAAGAGATAGTCCTGGCGGCGAACTGTCTTATAGGGAATTCCCGCCTCTTCCAAAACAGTACAGAGTTCGGCATGGATGCGAGAATCGTCCCCACTCCAGAAGGCGCAGAACGGGTCTTCTTCCGACTCTGCGCTGGACTCGGCGTCCGGCTCCTCAGGCACAGCGGACAGACTGGGGAGTTGGTAAACCAGTGGCACTTCGCAATCCGCGCAGATCGTAAAGCCTTGCCGGTATTCGGCTTTGCACTCGGGACAAAACATGATTGAGTAGAGAGTCTACTACACAGCAATTGGGAAGCAGCCAGTCCCTAACCTTCAAGCCAACTTAGGACCTGTCAAAAAAGGCCTTGACCCGATTTTGGTTTGTATTGCAAACTATATTGCAACAAGGAGGTCCCCATGTCTCAACCTCAGTCCATCATCCTGGACGCCGAGCGCCGCGCCTGGGCCTACTGGTTCGCCGATGGTTTGCCGACTCTCACCGCGGGGGTTGGCTCCCTCTCTATTGCTTTCTTCCTGTTGTATAGCCGACACCGGGCCGCCACGCCCCTCTCTGTCGGAGTGTTGCTCGCCGCGCTGGGTTTGTACGGGACGATCCTGCTTCGCCATCGACAAATTGTGGAGTGGCTCAAGTCCAAGATCACTTATCCGCGCACTGGCTATGCGAGCCCGCCGTACTTCACGGATGACACCACCCTTCCGGTGGATTTCATAGCTCTCTCTCTGCAGGGAGCCGACGCGAAGTGGGCGAAGGACATAGACAGGGTTCAGAAGGACCGGAAACGGCGAATGATCTTTACGGTCGCGATGGTTTTGGTGGCGACCCTCGGCATGATGTTTATTGCGAACCGCTGGATTTGCGGTGCCGCGGGCGTAGCCATCTCAGCAGCACTGTGGCTGGGGGTACGAAAAGACGAGCGTCTCTCCTGGATCGTGCTTGCCGGCTTCCCTTTCATTGGGTTCTATATGACCGTTTTCATGGCGAACCACGTTGTAGGTCCGGACCGCGTGGCCTACTTCCTTGCAGGAAGCGGCATGCTCTTCCTATTGGATGGCGCGGTCGCGCTGATCCGTTATCTGCGGCGAAATCCCGGAACGGCCCGGTCGCAGGCATGACTCCGGACCTCCAGGCGCTCGCGACGCTCGACCGGGTCATCCATGAGCCCGCGCGGCTCATGATTATGACCGTGCTGTCCGCGGTACCGGAGGCGGATTTTCTCTATCTGCAGCGAGAATGCGGCCTTACCCAAGGCAATCTCTCCAGCCACCTTGCGAAGCTCGAGCAGGCCGGGTATGTGCTGATTCAAAAGACCTTTAAGGGCAAATACCCGCTCACGATTTGCAGCCTGACGCGCAAGGGCCGCGACGCGTTCGAGGAATACGTGCAGAAGATGCGCTTCGTGGCAAATGGCGGAGCAAATGGAAACGGTCAAAAGGGCTAGCGCGCCATCTTTCGTAACTCGCTGATAAGGCAAAGTTTAATGAAAGCGGGTCGCCGGATATAGCCCATTGCGTCTTTTGGCGACGCTGGGGCGTATACCCTATAGAATGAGCGCCACGAACCCATGCTTGACCCTGGCACTGCCCGGGTCAACTCTATTGTTCTCAACACTGATGGCCGACGACACCAAGTCCCTGGCCCAGGGGCTCAAACGCCGCGACCCCGAACTGCTCGATCTGCTGATCGAGCAGTATCAATACCGCCTCTTTCGTTATTTGGTGTACCTGACTTCGAGCCGCGAGCGCGCTGAGGACTTTTTCCAGGAAACGTGGATTCGCGTTTTGGAGCGAGGCCATCAGTATGACGGCAAGTCGAAGTTTGAAGCGTGGCTCTTCGCCATCGCGCGGCACCTGGTGATCGACTGGCAGCGGCAGAAGAAAATGCAAAGCCTGGATGAACTTACGGATCCGAGCCAAGACCAACCGCTGCAGATCGCGGCACAAAATGAGCCTTCGCCCTTACGTCAGGTTTTGAGCCACGAAGAAGAAGCGAGCGTGCAGGATTCGCTCGGCCGCGTTCCGGCAATTTATCGTGAAGTGCTATTGCTGCGCTTTCAGGAAGAGCTGGGGCTGGAGGAAATTGCCGCCGTGCTGGCTGCTCCGCTCTCGACCGTGAAGTCGCGGCTGTATCGCGGGCTCGAAGCGGTGCGCGGAGTGATGCAAGGAGGCGCGGCATGAGCGGCGATATGCACACACTCGCTGAAAAATTGATTGCGCAGGAGCGCGTCGAAGGTCTCGCGCACGAAGAACGCGATTGGCTCAATACGCATTTGCGTGAGTGCCCGGGCTGCGCACGGTTGGCGCAAGAGACCGACGTGGCACTGCGTTCGCTGCGTCAAAGCCCGATTCCCCTCCCTCCCGGACTGGCAGAACGCACACAATTTCGCGTGCGGCTACGTGCCCAAGAATTGCAGGAACGCGAACCAAAGCGGCGATTGATCTGGATAATCTGCGGAATGTCGTGGGCGCTGGGTGTGGCCACCGCGCCTTATGTGTGGCGAGCGTTCGAGTGGGTAGGCGAACGCACCGGCGCACCGAAGCTCGTGTGGGAGTTGGGATTTGGGCTGTGGTGGACGATCCCGGCGCTGGTCGCCGCGGCAGTCTTATTGATGGAGAGAGCCGGACAGCCGGGCGAGAACGATTGGCTCTCGCAGGAAAAGTAAGAAACAGAATTCAACCGAGGAAAATTTATGGCCGACTATCAACAGCGTGTTACGGATTCATGGAACGAGAGAAGGCGCGTCATTCGCCTTCGCAAAAGGAAAGAAAGACTCCACTTCTGGGACGAATTTCGCATCATCCCGAAATGGCTGGTGGCGATTGTGATCATGCTATTTCTCGCCGCGGAGGTCATCGCCATCCTGGTGAACTTGGATGGGGCCAAAAACGGTGGCACGCTTTTTCCGCCGGAATTGCGGAACGACCCCGCCCTGGCTTCCCTCGCCCTGGCAGGCATCGTGGCCGCCGTTTCTCTGGTGTCCGCTACGCTCATTTTCCTGGTTGCTTATGTGAATCGCGATGCCAAGCGGCGCGGAATGAATTCCGGGCTGTGGACTTTGTTGGTTTTGGTCCTCATGCCGGGATATCTGGTGATCGGCTTCATGGTCTATTTCCTGATGCGCGAGCCGCTGCCCTATAATTGCCCGCAGTGCGGAACGACCGTCGGCGGCCGCTTCAACTTCTGCCCCAACTGCAAGCTCAACCTGCATCCCTCTTGCCCGCAGTGCAAGCGCGAAGTCGCCGAGACCGACAAGTTCTGCCCGTACTGCGCGTCAGACTTGAAGAATCCTGCGCAGCAAACGGAAGCGCTTACTGCACCAAAGTGAGCCACGCCGCAAGTGCGGAAAGCTTTTCGTCCTGAGTCCAGGGCGCGCCGAGGGATTTTCCCAAGTCCGTGATCCGGCAAGTCAGTACCTCCGGCTTGAGGCGTAGCGACTTTGAAGCTACTGCGAGGAGATCGCGTTCCTTAACCGCCGTGACGGGAAGTTTGCACCGAGCTGCAGCGCGGCGAAGAGAATCGCGAAAGAGTTCGCCGTCGGCGGTATGAATCAGCGCATGTGACGCTAGAATTTTCTCGAATTCCGGCAGCTCGCGACCGGAGGCGAGTAGCAGGCTGAATCCGGAGAGTTTGTATTCCAGTCCTGCAAGTTCTTCTTGTACTTCACGAATTCCGTTACGCGCCAGCTCACGCGATTCGCTCTCCACTCCGCGGACAAACTCTGCCGCTTCAGGAATCGGCATTTTTTCAGCAGTATGATACGGCTGGCGAAATGTATAGGAGAAAATTTTGACCAGTTGGAGTTTGCGGCGAATCAGAACTAGAGGGGATTTCTTTTCGAGCGTAACGGCTACCAAGGCCGTCCAGCCGGAGTGAACGCGGAAGCCGAGAGCTGCTTGTTGCATAGCGATCTCCGCGTGACAAGCGAACCTTGCAGAACACGGCGCTGTCGACAAATCTCAGCGCAAGCGTTCCTGGCCACCTGTCTAATAGCGCTCGACCGCAACGGCAACGGCATTTCCACCGCCGAGGCAGAGAGCAGCGATGCCGCGCTTCACGTTGCGGCGCTGTAATTCATACAGAAGTGTCACGAGAATGCGCGCTCCGCTCGCTCCGATGGGGTGCCCGATGGCCACCGCGCCGCCGTTCACGTTCACTTTCTCCGGATTCAGCCGGAGCTGGCGCGTAACCGCAACGGCCGCAACCGCGAACGCTTCGTTCAGCTCCACGAGATCGACATCCTTGTCGCGGTCCCAGCCGGTTTTCGTCAGCAGCTTCTCGACCGCGTCCACCGGCGCCATCATCACCCACTTGGGTTCGACGCCACTCACAGCTTGCGCCACGATTCTCGCAATCGGTTGTTTTCCAAGACGCGCCGCGTTTCGCTCGCTCGTGACCACCAATGCCGCCGCGCCATCGTTCGTTCCCGGTGCATTGCCAGCGGTTACCGTGCCGTCTTTCTTGAACGCCGGCTTTAACTTCGCCAGCGCTTCTATCGACGTGTCTTCGCGCGGAGATTCGTCGTATTTAATTACGATGGCGTCGCCCTTTTTTTGCGGCACTTCAATGGGCAGGATCTGCGCTTCGAAAAAACACGACTTGCGCGCCCGCACCGCTTTCTGGTGGCTCTCGACGGAGAAGCGGTCCTGCTCTTCCCGAGTGATGCTATATTTTTCCGCGACGAGCTCCCCCGTCATGCCCATATGAAAATCTTCGTAAGCGTCCCACAACCCATCGTGAATCATCGAGTCCACGAGCTTGCCGTCGCCCAAACGATAACCGGTGCGCGCCTGCGGCAGCAGGTACGGGCAATTGGACATGGACTCCATGCCGCCGGCCACAACGACTTCGCTTTCGCCGAGCGTGACAGCCTGCGCCGCAAGCGCCACAGCCTTCAATCCCGAGCCGCAAACTTTATTAATGGTCATCGCGGCGACGCGAGGATCGCAGCCACCCTTGAGAGCGGCTTGCCGCGCAGGGTTCTGCCCTAAACCAGCTTGCACAACGTTGCCGAGAATGGCTTCGTCTATTTCTTTGGCGTCCAGTCCGGAGCGACGAATCGCCTCGGCGACGATTTTTCCGCCTAGCTCCGTGGCGGCAAATCCAGCAAGACCTCCCTGGAATTTGCCCACAGGGGTGCGAACGGCTGAAAGAATAACGGGAGTTTCCACGGCGTGCCTCCAAAAGAACAACGCACACCATTATATCGCGATGGCCTTGCGGCCGCTCGCGGCACAAAAGTCAGCCAAGGTGGACGGTTGATCGTCCACCTTGGCCGGATCCGCTCTTAGTTCGCCGCGGCAGCGTTCGACTCGGGCTGCCCCTCGTCGGCGCTGGGACCATACAGCCCCGGGACAGGAACGCCAATCAACCGGAAGTAAACGGTAAGCTGCCCTCGGTGATGAATCAGGTGATTCAGGCACATGCCGCGAATACAAGCAATGCGCGGCATCACAAAAATCTCCTGGCCGCCCGCAAGCAGCTTCCAGTTGTTCATAATGTCCTGATCGCTGACGTCCGCAAGAGCCGCGCGCGCTTCGGCCGCGCCCTTGTCAAATGCCGCGAGCACTTCCTGGCGATTGCTGATCTTCGGCGGCTCGTACGCCGGACCATTCACGGGAGCGTAGTCCAGCTCCTGCGTATTGATCGTCATGGTGATCCATTCGGGGACAGTGCCAACATGCGAAGCCAGCCAGCCGAGCGTGCCGGACTTCTCGTGGGGCTTCCAGTTCCACTTCTCGTCAGGAATTCTTTCGAGCGTCTTGCGGGTGTTCTGCATCTCCTGGTCAAATTCGGGGAGCATCGATTGGCCGATGGTCATGGTGCCTCCGGTGCGGAAGGATGGTGTAAAGCGCGCAAATCATAGGCGAACAAAAGGCGAATGTCAAGCCTATTTTATTCGCGGCAGCGGGTCAGTTTGAACCGAGCAAGGCGTTAGGCTTCATCGATTGGATCCAAATACACCACGATTCCACCCCCTTTCTTGATCGCGCTCTCGTGACAGGCACGCATAGTCGGATCGTCGCTGCGGAACGGCTGGTCCAGCAGTTTCAGATTCTTGATCTCTGGTTCATCCCAGCCATTCGATTGCAGCAGAACACAGATGGTGCTTTGCGCTTCAGGTTCTGACGCACACACCATGGCAAGGATTGCGTGTCTTACGTGGACAAGATATTTTGGATTTGATCCGTCGGCACGTGCGGTACACAACGCTGCCCATACAGGTAGCCTCTTCGGGCGAATTCCGAAAAGCTTTCCCCATCTCATAGTCGGGCAATAGTAGCCGACTAAGCGCATCTGAACCAAACTGACCGACTGCCTTGTTCGCTTCACACTTTTCGACGCGACGGCCCTCCTGCACGCTAGCTCTCTCTGCAAATGCCGCGCCGTCTTGCGATTTCTCCAGTGCGGGAGCAAAATGCGCTAATGGCGCTCCGTTTCACCACCTCCTACATAGAAGATGCAACGAGTCTCTTCCACTACTACAAGAAGCTCGGCGATCGCGCTATCGAACAATGCCCCGACGAGGGCCTGCTTACCATGCTGGATCCGGAGTCCAACTCCATCGCCATCATCGTAAAGCACATCTCCGGCAACATGCTCTCGCGCTGGACCGATTTCCTGACCTCGGATGGAGAAGAGCCATTCCGCGACCGCGACGCGGAATTTGAGGCCCCGCCGCAGACCCGCGCCGAGTTGTTGGAAATGTGGGAGCGCGGCTGGAAATGCTTGTTCGACGCGCTGGAGCCGCTAACCGAAGCGGATATGGCCCACACGATTACTATCCGCACCGAACCGCATTCCGTCGTGCAAGCCATCGACCGCCAGGTCGCGCACTATTGCTATCACATCGGACAGATTGTATTCCTTGCGCGCCACTTTGCCGGCGAAAAATGGCAATCGCTAAGCATCCCCAAGAAAAAATCCGCTGAGTTCACCGCCAAAGTCGCTTCAGGCGAACTCTCCCAGCGATAAGACTAAAATCTCGGAATTATAGATTCACGAGCAGGTTTCCTCTTCGCCCCGAAATCCGCTACCCTTCTCGGATGATGGCCACTCTTTTTGATATGGAACCGCTCCGCGAGAGCGGACTGAAGCTCAACGACGCCCAGCGCCGTGCCATCACCCATGGAGAAGGACCGTTACTTGTGATCGCCGGCGCGGGCACGGGCAAAACGCGCGTCATTACCGAGCGCATCCGCCACCTCCTGCAATCCGACGACACGCTTTCCGGCGAAAACATTCTCGCCCTCACCTTCACAAACAAGGCCGCCGGCGAAATGAAAGCCCGCGTTGTGCGCGCCACCGGCGAACGCGGCAAGGATGTCACCCTGGCGACCTTTCACGCCTTCTGCGAAAGCCTGCTGAAAGAAGCCGCTCCCGAACGCCTGATGCTCGACAAGGTGGACCACTGGATTCTTTTGCGCCGCAATCTCGAGCGCCTGAAGCTCGACAAGTACCGCCGTCTCGCCGATCCCGGCCAGTTCCTGAACGACTTCGTGGAATTTTTCTCCCGCTGCCAGGATGAGCTGGTCTCCTGTGAGGATTACCAGCGCTACGCCGACAATCTCGCTACTCGTCTGGCATCCGAACGTGCCGCCCTCGATGATGACACTTTCCAGGAGCGCGCCGAGGAAGTCGCGCTCCAGCAGGAAATCGCGCGCGCCTATCGCGCCAGCGAGGAGCTGTTGCGCGAAAAAAAACGCGTCTCATTCGGCTCGCTCATCACCGGAGCCGTCGCTCTTCTGGAAACCAACGACGAATTCCGTCGCGCGCTTCAGGAAAGATACCGATACATCCTGGTCGACGAGTTTCAAGACACCAACATCGCGCAACTTCGCCTTCTCGAACTATTGGCCGGCGACAACAAGAATATCGTCGCCGTCGGCGACAATGACCAGGCCATCTATCGCTTCCGCGGCGCCTCCTTCGGGAGTTTCAAGCTGTTCCTCGAGCGCTTTGCCGGCTGGCGCGAAGGCCAGGACTCCTCGCCATTCCGCGTCTCGCTGGTCGAAAACTACCGCTCCACACCCAATATCCTCCGCGTAGCCACGCAAGTTATCGGCCTGAACACGGTGAGCGCGGACTTTCCCCAAAAAGTGTTAAGCGCCAACAAGGACGAGGGCGAAAAAGTCCGAGTCGTTGAGCTGGAAAACGAACAAAACGAAGCGCGCTGGATCGTCAGCGAACTCCAGCGCCTCCACGCAGCAGGCCGCAAGTGGCGCGATTTTGCCGTCCTCTACCGCCAGCACGCTCACCGCGACGAGTTGGTCGAAGAACTCTTCCGCCACAGGATTCCTTTCGTCATAAGCAAGCTCTCCATCCTCGATCATCCGCTCGTAAAAGATGTCCTGGCCTATTTGCGCCTCATCGCCACTCCCTTCGACGACATCGCCTGCGCCCGCGTTCTCGCCGCCCCCGCTTGGGGACTCGACCCTGCCGGCCTCGTGCGTCTGGCCGAACGCGCCAGAAAAGAAAAAAAAGCCATTTACGATCTGCTACAACTGCCGCAAGGGCAGCTTCCCTTTGATTCTTCCCACGCTCAGTTGGGTCGCCTCGTTGATTTTCTTTCCGAGCATCGCAAGACGCTCCGCCGCCGCACGGCGCGCGAAATCCTCGCGGACCTGCTCGAGTGGCTGGAAGTCGCGCAGCGCGCCAGCCCCCAAGACCGCAAATACGTCACGCGCCTCTCCGAATTCGCCAAGGAGTGGGAACCCAAAGGCGAAACGCGCGGCCTCGCCGAATTCGTCGAGTATCTCGACTACTATTCTCAAGCCGGCGGCACTATCAGCCTTGAAGATGATTTCCCAGGCGATGCCGTCCAGCTAATGACCGTCCACGGCGCAAAGGGCCTCGAATTTCCCCAGGTCTTTCTCCTCCGCATCAACAATAAAAAATTCCCAACAACGGAACGCCACCGCGTCTTCGAGTTCCCCGCCGCTCTGATGAAAGAAGGCGAACCCGCCGACCAATTTCACATCCAGGAAGAACGCCGCCTCTTCTACGTCGCTCTGACGCGGGCCGAAAATCGCCTCACGCTCACCACGCTTACGGAAAAGAAGGGCAAAATTCCGGTTTTCATCGAGGATTTGCTGATGGATCCCGCCATCAAGCGCCGCGATATCCGCCAGATGCGGCCGAAGTTACCCGAAGTCTCGACTGCAGAAAAAAAAGAAGCTCCAGGCGCCGCCAATCTTCCACTCTTCCCCACTTCTTTGGAGCCCGCGAAAATATTCTCGCGCATCGCCGATTGGGCCCTCGAGTTCCACCCTCCCACACCCGAACCGCTCACCTTGAGCCCTTCCGCCGTCAGCGGTTACCGCGCTTGCCCGCAGCAATTTCTCTTCAGCCGCTCCTGGTCTCTCAAGGAAGGTCCCAAAGCCGTGCTCAGCTTTGGCAGCGTGATGCACACGACCATCAAACGGTTCATCGATCAGCTCCGCAAAGGGGTGAAGCTCCCATTCGAGGAAGTCGCGCGGATTTTTGAAACCGAATGGACCTCCGCGGGCTTTGAAGACGACTACCAGGAGCAGGGCTACAAACAGGATGGCCTCGAAGAGTTGCGCGCTTTTTATGCCTCCATGCTCGATACGCCTCCGCAAGTGCTCGAACAGGAAAAGAGATTCGAGCTTCCCATGGAGAACGACATCGCCATCATCGGCCGCATGGACCAGGTAAATTCCCTGGGCCGCAACGACGTCGAAATCGTGGATTATAAAACCGGTAAGCCTAAAAAAGACGCCAACGCCAAAAAAGATTTGCAGCTGAGCCTCTATGCCCTGGCCGCAAAGGAAATCTTTGAGTGGAATCCGGTGCGGCTCGTGTTTCACTACCTGCAGAACAACCAGCGCCAGGAAACCACCCGCGACTCCAGGCAGTTGGACGAAGCCCAGAAAATCGTGCAGGAAGTTGCCGCCGACATTCGCGCCGGCGAATTCCCGCCGAAAGAAGGCTTTATTTGCCGCAGTTGCGCCTACAAGCCAATTTGCCCCGCGCACGAAGAAAGTATTTGAGGGCGTCGGACCAAGAAACATCCGACATCAGGCAGCGCAAGGCCGACCTCGCTCAACAGTACTCAGCTTGCGCACAAAAAAAGGGCGCCACCGCAAGGAAGCGCCCGGGCCGAACCAATCCTTCTGGAAAAACCTACTTCCCTTTTTTCGGAGTCTTTTCTTCTTTCTTCCCTTTTTTCTTCATGCGGAGTTCCTTTCGTTGACGGCCGCCGAGCGGCCGGCCGGGACGGCGGCGAATAACGTCTCGCCAGACGCCACACCTTGAAGGTTGATATAAGGTCGCAGCTCGTCGATGTCAAGGAAATTGCAACGAACGTCACGAAAAATCGTCAGCCGCCTAATGCGGGACCGCGCTGGCGTAGTACCGGTCTCGCGTCTGGATCTTCACGCCTTCGCGCTTCACACGCACTTCCACGTCGTGATACTCCTTCGCGCGGTCCGTTCCCCGCGGGGAGTACGCCAGCGTGTACTGGTTGCGCGCCTGTTCGGTAACACGCGCGTACAAATCTTCCATGGCATTGGCCTTCGCCGCGAAAAAAATGTCCCCAGCCGTGTCATGCGCATAGTTCTCCAACCGGCTGAACTTGCGGTCGAAATAAGAGCTGCCCACTCCGATGCTGTACACGGAAACGTTGTACCGCAGCAGATCCTTCACCGTATTGTCGTAGGAATTGACGTTCGCCCGCGTCCCGTTGATTCCGTCGGAAATCAAAATAATCATCTTCCGCCGGTCACGTCCGCGATCCTTCAGAAGCTGCGCGGCATTATACACGGCGTCGTCCAGCGCCTTGGTGGACCGTCCCTTGATATTGATGACTCCCTGAGAGATATTTGGCGAATCTCCGATCGCCGAATGGCCGTTGATGGTCGGTCCATTGGTAGTCGCCGGGCCCGCCTGCCCCACGGATGGCTCGGAATCCAGCGAGATGCGTTTCAGCTCCGTCAAGAGCTTGTCCTGATCGTTCGTAAACCCCTTCCCAGGATGAAAATACTGATCGAAGCGGCAGACAAACGCCTCATCGCTCACGCTCATGCCTGCAACGACGGCTCGCAGGCTGCGCTCCACCTGTTCGGTATCCTTCGATTTCAAATCGTTGTCGATCAACACCACAATCGACAATGGAAACGCTTCTGCCGTGAAAAAATCGATGTTTTGTTCGACGTTGTCCTCAAAAACCCTAAATTCGTCGCGGTGCAAATCCGGGACCAGCACCCCGTTTTTCTTCACCGTCACCGGCAGGATCACCAGGTTCACGTTCGAGACGATCTTGGCCTTCGTCTCGCTCTGCTGCGGCACAATCGGCTGCGCCGGTCCGTTGGCCTGCCGTGGCAGCGTCAAAGTCGGATCGGTTTGCGTCTTGGGCGCCGGCGTATCCGGTTTTGCTTGCGGGAAGCTGGGGCTTGCAGAAACAATCAAAATGCTCAACGTCAGTAAAACTACGCGCGGACTTT
>Ga0210410_10003600_pt1 | contig 13695 bp, 4 predicted proteins | sample IncBWC4MmetaG_FD_161058 | JGI IMG/M metagenome (GOLD analysis project Ga0210410, IMG submission 161058) | Forest soil microbial communities from Barre Woods Harvard Forest LTER site, Petersham, Massachusetts, United States - Inc-BW-C-4-M | ecosystem: Environmental > Terrestrial > Soil >... | reverse complement strand
CATGGGTACGAAAATCTTCAACCGACAAATCCAAGATGTTTTCTAACTGCCTCAACTCAACTTCTTTGCCGCCCAGTTCCGGCGCATAGAAAGGCGTTTCGTAGTTGTCGCGCAGCAGGTGCTCATAGTCGCCGTGGCCTGCCGAGAGCGACGCCGTGAGCAAGTGCTTGGGCAGAATCACCTGCGCGCCGGAACCTTGGCCATAAGATCGATGGCTGCTCTCGCCGATGCGATTAAATCCGTTGCTAGGAGCCACAACCCATGCGTCGGATGCAGGCCGCTTCAAATCCTTGCGGAAATATTCGAAGACCGTGGGATGCTCCGGCGGAAGCGAAGCGAAGTTGTTGATGGTTTCATATACCCCGGTCGCCAGGCTCGCCGTCGCCACATAATGTCCCAGAATTCCGCGGTTGACCACCTGCGTAAAGAATGTCGACTGAGGGATCAATTCCCGCACCAGATGCGGGATATTCTCCTGACCCTCGGGGGCGAACGTCTCCTGATCCCGCGCCCCTCCACCGAAAGTAATGACCACCACTTTTCTTTTCGCCGACGCAATCCCCGCGCGGGCGAGCACACCGTTACCGAGGAGCGCGCCTCCCATCAGCAGACCCGAAGCACTCCGCAGAAATTCCCGGCGGCTCCAGGCCAGCGCATTTGCCCCCGGGCGGTCCCGTGCGATTCTAGTGAGAGCTCTCATGCGAGTTTATTGCTTCGCGGGAGCGCCATCTTTCTCAGACAAAACAAACTGCCGAATCTCAGCCCGCTGCTTGTCCAAATCCGCCAGATGCTGCTCCCGCAGCTTTTGATAAATCTGGAATTGTTCCTGGGCCTGCTCTTTTGCGCCGGTGCGAACGTACGCCTGGCCGAGCCGGTAATAAGCGTCAGCCAGGTCCGGATTCAGTTCCCGCGCCCGCACATACTCGGGAATCGCCTCGGCATATTTATTCTGTGCCGAATAAAGATTCGCCAATTGCAGGTGCGCCTCCGCCAGCTTGGGATCAAGCCGGAGCGAATCCTTCAGCAGCGCTTCAATCTGATGTAGATCCAAATCCGGATCTTCCGCGCGTTTGCCCTTCCATAAACTCATCGCGTAATAGTAAAAAGCCCTCGCGTTGCCCGGCTCGAGTTCAGAGAATCGCTTGAACCGCTGGATGACCTCCGACGCCTGGCCCGGCGAACTATCGTAAGCCTTGGACAAGAACAGATAACAGCGCGCATCGGATGGATTTAGATCGGCACCCTTCAGCAGTGCCGCCACCGCCTCATCATAGTTTCCGCGCGTGTATAGAGCCATCCCCAGCCCAACTTGCAGGCGCGGCGACTTCGGGTACCGATCCGCGGCCTCCTGAAAGACCTTGATAGCCGCATCGAGCGTGCGATGCATTAGCAACTCGCTGGCCCAGTCAAAAAGATTGCTCTCGCTTGGATCTTCGTGCGCCGCCGTTTCGTATTCGTTTTCCGCGGTTACAAACTGCCCGTCTTTCTCTTCCAGTTCCCCCAGCAGATTATGCAACTCAGCCGTGTTCTTGCGCTGCAGCAGATCGTGGATCAACGTCCGCCCGTCAGCCAACTTCCCCGTCAGAATGTAGGCCAGCGCCAGGTCGTATCCGTTGTCGTAGGACGCAGAATCGATTCGCTGCGCACGCTCCAGAAACGGTGTTGCGTCGGCCAGCTTTCCTACGCGCACGTAGAATTCGCCCAGGTTGTGATTGGTGTCGAAATTTTTCGAATCGAGATCGGCGGCCTTCTTGAACTGCACTTCCGCCTCACTCATTTTTCCCACGCGCACCAAGTTCGCTGCCAGATTGGTTCGTGCTGGTACCGACTCGGGCGACAAATGTACCGCCTTCTCCAGATGATCGCTGGCTTTGGCGTCCTGCGATTGCGCGGAATAAACCATGCCCAGCAGTTCGTGCACCTGAAAGCTCTCCGGCACGTCGCGCACTAGATTCTCCAAAGTGGCGGCCGCCTCTGCGAACTTGCCGGCGTCGTACTGTGCCACCGCTCCCCGAAATTCATGGTCGAAATCCCGACTCTTCTCCTGCCCACGCGCCGTAGAGAGTAGGCAGATCAGTACGATCGCGTAACACTTCAACCGAAAATTCACGCTCACAATCTCGCATGGTAGCACCTTGGCAAGACCATAGGGCAAGGCTCAATCAGCCTCTCCAAAAGAATAAAGGGAGGACGCCGGTTAGCGCCCTCCCTTCGACAGTAATTCGATCCTAGTAATACAGCTTCAACGCAAACTGAATCTGTCGCGGGTCGTAAGGAGCATCGCGGGTAGATCCAATCGCACCGAAGTTCGGATTGGTGAAATCAGTCGCTCCGGAAATCGCCACGACGCCGTTTCCACCAAATCCCGGCGCGTTGAAATTCGGATGGTTCAAGATGTTAAAGAACTCAGCTCGGAACTGTAGCAAGAACCGTTCGCTAAGTTTGATGTCCTTGAATGTGGAGAAGTCTAGCCGCTTGAAGGGAGGTCCGGCTATCTGGTCCGGAGGGCCACCTATCGCAGACAACGGGCATGGAAGTGCCGTGCAGGGGGCGGGTTGAGCGAATGCCGCAGGGTTACCGAAGAAACTCAGCTGCCCATTCGGAGCGATGTGCAGCCCCCTCTTCAGGCTCTGTCCAGGGACGACGGTGTCGTAGCAATTTGCCCCCGCGCTGGTCGAGACGGTGGACGAAGGACAAGTTAGAGTGATTGGCTGGCCACCCTGAAGAACGGCGCTGGCATTGACGCTCCAACCTCCAAGAACGTTGCTCACCACGCCGTCGCCGGCTAGGTACCGCTTCCCTTTCCCAAACGGAAGTTCATAGCCCCCGCTGAGGTGAAAGACGTTACGAACATCGAACGGGGCCAAGCCGTAGTCGTAGTGGATTCCCAGTCCTGCAACATCCGGAACACGGTAGCCAGCACCGCTTCCGCCGTTCAGCAGATCAATCGCGTCTGAACGGGTCTTAGACCAAGTATATGTGGCCAGGAAATTTAACCCTGCTGCAAAGCGCTTCTCTACTTTCGTTTGAAGACCGTGATAAAAGCTGTTGCCGTTGGTGGTGGCGTAGCTGGCATTCGAGCCGAAATCCGCGAAGGGAAGGCCCCCTTGTGAAGCGGGGAAGGCACAATTCGGATTTGTGGGATAAGAAGACCCGGCCGGACACCCCGGTCCACCGTTGCTACCGGCGCTATTCGTGAGCTTTGTGTTGATCGGTAAGATCGCCGTTGGGTTATTTGATCCCGGGAAAACCTCCAAATGCCGCGCCAGCGAAGTAACGTAGCCCGCCTGCACGGTTAAGGTTGGAGTTAATTGGTATTGCAACGTGAAGTTGCCGCTCATGGAGTACGGCGTCTGGTAATTGAATTGGATTCCGCGCAAAGCTAAGCCATTGGCCAAGACCACGGTTGGGCTAAGCGGAGAGCAGGAGAACCCGGTCTCAAAGGTTGCCGTACCGCCGGCAGTCGTACATCCGCCGCCGCTCGGGAAAGTAATCGGGTGCCCATCGTCTGGACTGCCGTAGCTGAAATTGAACTGGAAAGGATAGTTCTCGCCCAGGTTCGGCGAGAAACCACGATTTTCAAAGCCGTTGTAGAACAGCCCGAATCCGCCGCGCGCGACCAGCTTTGATGTTGCCTGGTAAGCGAAGCCGATGCGAGGCGCAAAGTTTGCCTTCTGTGAGTTCCCCAGACCTTTGCCATATTTGCCCGAACTATCCAACCCGATTCCGTCGGCAGCCAACAGCCCAGAAAAGCTAGGCGAGAGATTGGCTACGCTGGCGCCGTTCGGCAAAAGATACAAGGGACTGCCAGTGGGAGCACCACTGGGGACAAAGTTTGCTTGATTTCCATGGTGTTCAAACACCAGACCAAAGAAATCCCATCGGACGCCGAGATTGACTGTTAACTTTGGAGAGACCTTCCAATCGTCGTTGATGTACGCGCCCCAGTAATTCTTGCCGTTGTCGGTCAGGGAGATGTTGGAAACAAACATCTCGCTGGTACCGCCTACGTCGTTGATCGTGCCGCCGTTCTGCGCGGCAATCGGCGTCAGCAGGAAGTCCGCCCGTCCCGTGCTGCCCTTATCGACGTTCGGTATTTCGGTGTAGTTGCCGTTGTAATCGAATTCACCGCGCGACCATGGTGGTTGAAGAGTGGAGAATTTGACGTGCTGCCACTCAATCCCCATCTTGAAAGTGTGCTTGCCGTAGATTTTGGTAAGGTCGTCGGTAAACTGGAAGGTTGAAGTGACTTCATCCGAAGGCAGGAAGGCGTTGCTGCCCAGAGTCTGCAGCCCGTTGATTCCGAAGGCCGGTAAACCGCCGTTTTCGTGCAACTGCGGAATACCCAGAATGCCGTACTTTGCCGGTATACCGCTAAGGTCGTTGGCGCTGGGCGAAACGCGCGTGGTGTGAAGGTAGTTCAGCCCGGCGCGAGCGACGTTCACCAGGCTGGGCGAAAACACGTGCGTATAAGCCAAAGCACTCTGCTGTGCTAACGCTGTCTGTGTGCCCTGTTGGAAACCACCGCCGTCCGCCACTCCACCGAAAATTCCCGGGATCAGATCAGGATCGTCTACATAGCTGAAGCGATAGAACAACTGATTCTTGTCGCTCAGATTCAAATCGACTCGAGTATCGAACGAGTTGCGGTGCTCGAACAGCTTTGGTGAATTGGCAAAATTCGAGAACAGCGCAGAACTCGTTGGGTTGGGATAGAGATTCAACAACGCGATGGCGTTGGCGTCCAACCTTCCGGCGGGAAGCTGATTCAGACCACACCCGGCAAGCGTGAAGGCAGTCGTCGTAGCCGCACACGTGCCGAATGGGTCACGCGCATAACCGATCTGCGTTCCAGTCGTTTGAGTACTGGTGCAAGGGACGGTCACCCCGCTATGATCCGCGACGCCGCACAGGACTGGGCGCGTGGTTGAGGGATCCAGAATGGTACCCAGCGGCATGGTTCGACCCAAAAGATCCGTGAGTGATCCCGACTGCCCCGTGATCAGGTCGGCCATATTGGTGTAGCCGCTGCTACGCTCGGCGGCAGTGGGCACGGAGCCAGTTAGAATCGTTCCCTGCACTCTGCGCAGTCCCTCGTAATCTCCAAAGAAAAATACCTTGTTCTTGAGAATCGGGCCGCCGCCGGAAAATCCGAACTGGTTTTGGCGAAGCTCGCCCTTCTTTACGCCGCCAGCGTCTTCGAAATAATCCGCGGCGTCGAGTTTGTCGTTGCGGAAGAACTCCCACGCGGCGCCGTGGAAACTGTTGGTGCCAGACTTGATGGTGGCGTTGAGAACGGCGGCTCCTGAGCGGCCATATTCAGCGCTGAAGTCTGAGGTCTGCACTTTGAACTCCTGAATCGCATCGACCGGAGGCAGCACAACGTAGTTCGTACCGTTCAGGAAGTCCACGGTGTCGGAATTGTTATCGATGCCGTCCAGCAGATAATTGTTCTGTGCCGGCCGGTTGCCGTTGGCCGCGAATGCACCGCTGGCGGCGTTGCCGCGAGTGTCCGCCTGCGGGGTGTTCACGCCTGCGGCGAGCTGCGCGAGAAAGGTAAAGTTCCTGCCGTTAAGAGGAAGGTTGTTTACATTGCGCTGGTCCACCACCTGACCGACCGAAGCATCTTCTGACTGGAGCACCGGAGCGGACGATGTCACTTCCACCGTTTCGCTCACAGCCCCAGGCTGGAGCTTGAAATTCGACACAACTCGCGCGCTCACGTCGACAGTCAAGTGAGTCTGCACTTCCGATTTGAAATTTGCCGCAGAAACGTCAAGCTTGTAACTTCCGATTCGCACTGGGCTGAAGTTATAGACTCCATCCGATCCCGTCGTGGTGGAAAGGCTGGCGCCAGTTCCCTCGTTGGTCATGGTGACTTTGGCACCACTCACGACCGCACCCGATGCGTCTGTAACGGTGCCGGTGATGCTGCCAGTATCAACTTGGGCCTGCAGGGAAACCGCGAACAGCAGACTGACGAGCGCCAGAACCAACAATGCTGGCAGTATCCGCGACGAGAAAGGCTTCATGGCCCTTGCCTCCTAAAATTTGCACAGCCTCGGCGCGTGAGCGCCGAGATCAGTCGAAGCTAGAAATGTAAACGTGTACATTCGACCGATGCGCGTTACATTAATTGACACCCATTCTCGTTGTCAATAAAAAACTAATCTTTTTCCATTAGCCCCAACCAGATTGCCCAACTCGCCCGCTGCCGACGATCTTGCCCGCCACCGCGCAGATCGCCCTTGCCATATCCTGCCCGCAAACAGTGCTAACATCTGGCTCGTGGCTGCCATGCCAAAGGTCGATTGAGGATGCTGCGCTCCCCTCGCGAAATCCACAACTCATCCCGCAGATCTTTCCTCAAAGCCTTAGGATGGGCACCCACCCTCTTTCTTGCGGCTCCGTTCCAAGGGCTTCCGTTTCCCCGGAACTTCGCCCCTTACGACACGTGGTTATCTCCGCCCTCGGAAAACTTTCACGTCACTCCCCACTACCCTTCACCCTCGCCGTTGGATGACATTCTTCGCCTCGTCGCCCCCGGTCTGGACCAGTTCATCACCGAGAAATATGCGGCCGAAATCGCCGAGCATCTCGATGCTTGGAGTAAAGCCCTCAAGTCTTCCCCGTCGGACACATCGGTTTTCGCAGAGTTCGTCGCGCCCTCGATCGAGGCAACTTCGATGCATCCTCGCCAGGAAATTCCGAGGCGATCCAGCGGCGGGATCGAGGTTTTGCGGCGGCTCTTCGACCCGACAACCGCTCCAGGGCGCGATCAATTTCTTCAGTCACTCGCCGGCTACGTCGGGTCACTGGGCCGTATTGTCACCGCTGAATTCCAGATCACCAGAATTGATCAGCCACCCCTCGCGTCCTCACCGCTGCAAGCAGATGTTCGCTATGACCTTGTCGGTGAACTCGGTACCGGCCGCGAAGAACGCATCGGAATCTGGCGCACGCAATGGCAGAAAGACGAATTTAAGAGGTGGCGCGCCATCCGCTGGGAAGCGACCGAAGAGTCCGTCAGTCGCGTGCGTGAACCGCTCTTCGCCGACGTAACCTCTCAGGCTCTCGGCGGCATCGACTCCCACAAAAAGCAAATGCTCCACGGCGCTGATTATTGGCGCACCGTGCTCGATGGCGCCTGCGGCATCGACGTCTACGGCAACCACGGCCTCGCTGTCGGCGACATCGACGGCAACGGCTTCGACGACCTCTACATCTGCCAGGCTTCCGGACTTCCCAACCGTCTTTATCGCAATCGCGGCGACGGCACCTTCGAAGACATCACCGAAGAATCCGGTGTGGGACTGCTCGACGGCACCGCCTGTGCCCTTTTCGCCGATTTCGAAAACAAAGGCCTGCAGGACTTGCTCGTCATCGCCGCGGCAGGGCCGCAATTATTTCTGAATCAAGGCAATCGTAAATTCAAACTCAAACCCGATGCCTTCAAATTCGCCCAGCCTCCGCAGGGAACGTTCACTCACGCCGCCATCGCTGACTATGACAACGACGGACGCCTCGATATTTATTTTTGCCTTTACTCCTACTATCTGGGCCTCGATCAGTATCACTATCCCGCGCCCTACTTCGACGCGCGCAACGGCCCGCCGAATTTCCTGTTCCACAACCAGGGCAATGCGACCTTTCAGGACAGTACCGAATCCGCCGGACTAATGGCCGAGAACGACCGCTACAGCTTCGCCTGCGCGTGGGGCGACTACGGATCCGACGGCCTCCCCAGCCTGTACGTGGCAAACGATTTCGGCCGCAACAATCTCTACCGCAACAACGGCGACGGGACCTTTACCGCGATTTCAGGCGACGCCCACGTTAACGATGTGGGCGCGGGAATGAGCGCAGCCTGCGTCGACTTCGACAACGACGGCAAACAGGATATCTATGTCGCGAACATGTGGTCCGCAGCGGGCCTGCGGGTTTCCCAGCAGCAGGTCTTTCAGACCAGGGCGCCGGAAAAAACGCGCGCTCTCTACCGCCAACATGCGTGCGGCAATTCGCTCTACCGGAATCTTGGCGGCGGCAAGTTTAAGAACGTGGGCGCGCAGGCAGGCATCGAGATGGGCCGCTGGGCATGGTGTTCCGATGGATGGGATTTCGATCACGACGGCTACACCGACCTCTACAGCGTAAACGGTTACATTTCCGGGGCTGATACGAGCGACCTCGGCAGTTTTTTTTGGCGGCAGGTGGTTGGCAATTCTCCGTCGACTTCGGCGCAGTCGCCGAACTACGAGCAGGGATGGAACGCCATCAACGAGCTAATCCGCTCCGACGTTTCCTGGAGTGGCTACGAACGCAACGTGCTTTACCTGAACCATCACGACGGTACATTCTATGAAATATCAGGAGCTGTCGGATTGGATTTTCTGGAGGACGGCCGTGCCTTCGCCCTCGCCGACCTTGACCACGACGGCCGATTAGAAATCGTGGTCAAGAATCGAAATGCCCCTCAACTTCGCATCTTGCACAGCGTCGCGAAAGAGTTGGGAAACTCGATCGCTTTTCGTCTGCGCGGAACAACCGTCAATCGCGATGCAATCGGCGCCTCCGTCACCATAGAAGCCGGCACACTTCGCCAGACAAAATATCGCCAGGCGGGCTCCGGATTTCTCGCCCAACACACAAAGGAACTCTTCTTCGGCCTGGGAAAAGCGGAAGGCGATATCCGCGCCATAGTCCGGTGGCCCAACGGTGTCAGCCAAACTCTCGATCACTTACCGGCGAATCGCCGCATCGACGTACAGGAAGGGTCGGCTGATTTTGTGGTCAAGCCATTCGCTTCTTCAGCGGCGTCGTGGGCGCGCAGCGGCGATCTCGCGCAGGGTGAGTCTCTTCCCTTTTCATCCGAAACCTGGCTGATCCAGCCCCTAAGCGCTCCGGATTTTTCTCTGCCCGATGCCACTGGCAGCTTGCACGATCTGAAGTCGCTGCGCGGTAACTTCGTCTTTCTCACCTTCTGGAGCACCGCCACGCCGGACAGCCTTGCTCACGTGCGCCTCCTCAGCCAGCAGTATCGAAGCCTCGCGTCGGCAGGCCTTCGCATCGTGGGCATCAACGTGAACGGTGCTTTCGATCCGGAAACTGTGAAAGAGTCAACTGGTCAAGAAAATCTGAGTTTCACCAACCTGCTAGCGAGCGCCGAAGTCTGTGGCGTCTACAACATCGTCTATCGCTATCTCTTCGACCGCCGTCGCGATCTGCCGATCCCCACTTCATTTCTGATCGATCCCTCCGGCACGATCGTTAAGATTTATCAAGGGGTGGTCGACCCTAAACACGTTAAGGAAGACGTGCAGTCAGTGCCTCGAACCCACAACCAGAGGATCGAAAGAGCCCTACCGTTCCGCGGCACCCTCCCTGATGCCGGATTTCAGCGCAACGACTTCACCTACGGCGTCGCCTTCTTCCAGCGCGGATATCTCGACCAGGCCGCAGCCTCGTTCGAGCAAGTCATCGCCACCAAGCCCGAGTCTGCCGAAGCTCACTACAACCTCGGCACGCTGAATCTTCGGCGCAACCGTCTGCCCGAGGCGCAACTCAATCTTGAGCAGGCAGTGCGACTGCGCCCCAACTATCCGGAAGCCTGGAACAATCTTGGCATGATCGCCGCCCAACAAAATGAATCTGACCAGGCAATCGAACATTTCGAACACTCGCTGCAACTTCGCCCCAGCTACGCCGTGGCGCTCGTGAACTTGGGAAACATCTATCGCCGTCGCGGAAGCAATGCCGAAGCCGAAAAGCTTCTCACTGGCGCCGTCGAACTCGAACCCGAAAATCCTGAAGCCAACTATGCCCTCGGCATGCTCTATGCCAAGCAAGATAATTTCGACCTCGCCCTGCAATACCTGACACAAGCCACCACTGTGCGCCCCGACTATGCCGATGCCCTCAACAACCTCGGCATTCTCTTTATTCGCGCTCAGCGTTATTCCGAAGCCGAAGAGAAATTCGAGACCTGTATCCGCGTCGCCCCCAGCTTCGACCAGGCCTATTTGAATTTGGCTCGCCTCTATGTGATTTTGAAAAACGAAGAGAAAGCCAAAGAAGTTCTCCGTCAACTTCTGGCCTTGCAGCCCGAGCACAAGATGGCCCAGCAAGCGCTGGAAATGCTACATTGACCTCAATGCCGCGCGCCGGTGATTGACGCTCGAGCGAAGATCCACGCAAGCATAGGGAGCCTGGGATTAATTCTGCATCTCTCATTTCGAGGGCACAAAGAGGGCACGTTCTATCCGCCGTTTTGCCAAGGCGGCAAACCTGCATTCGGTTAGCGAACCCACGCAAACCCGCGCTCCGCTGCGTTCTCGCACTTTTTTTTGCTCTCAGCTTCGCTCTCGCGGCAGCGCAGACCGGGCACCAATCGCGAAGCGCCCAGGACGATCAGTCCGCTTTCGTTGAAGCCGAATCCCTCCTTCGTCAGGGTTCCATTGCCGAAGCCAAACGGAAAATTCAAGAGCAACTCTCACTCCACCCCACCAGCGTCGCCGGATACAATCTCCTCGGCATCGCCTACAGCAGCGAAAAAGATTACGCCAACGCCACAGACGCTTTCCAACGCGCGCTGAAGCTGAGCCCCAATTCCACAAAGACACACAATAATCTCGCCAATCTCTACGTCGAGCAAAATGAATTGGACCTCGCGGAAAAAGAATTTCGTACGGTCCTGCGCCTCGCTCCCAACGATCGAGAAGGCAACTACAATCTTGCGCTTCTTCTGTTGGCGAAAGGCCAACCGGCAGAAGCGGTCACGCACCTCCAGCGCATTCACCCCGCAGACATGCAGACGCAATTCAATTTAGTCCGCGCCGAACTGCAAGCCGGAAAAACCGCCGCCGGACTCGCCCTTGCCAAAGAAATTTCCGCGCAAGCTAAATATAAAGACGATGTCCGACTGCATTTCACACTCGGTGGACTCTTAGCCTCGGCCAAGCAATACCGCAAAGCAGAAATCGAACTGGAAAAAGCCAACGCGCTCCAACCCGAAACTTTCGAGATTCTCTACAACCTCGGCCAAGCCTATCTTCGCGATCACAACGAAGAAAAAGCTGAACTGATTCTGAATCGCGCTCTCAAGCTCAAGCCCGATTCCGCGGAAACTCTCTACCTGCTTGCGCAGATTAAGTTCGATCAGTCCAAGCCCGTCGACGCGCTCGACCTGCTGGTCCGTGCCCACAAACTCGCTCCAGAAAACACCGACGTTATTTTCTTGTTAGCTCGCGTCAGCATGACGCAAAACTATTTCGAAGATGCAATCCCGCTGCTCGAATCCGGGATCAAGCTCGCGCCGCAACGGGCCGATCTGCACGCCGCCCTTGGCGAGAGCTACTTCATGTCGGGCAAGACCGAGAAAGCGGTTGAAGAATTCAAGACTCTGATTGCCCTCGATCCCTCGGCCCGATCCTACGCGTTCATGGGATTGTCCTACCGTCACCTCGGCCGCTTCGATGAAGCCCGGAAATATTTCGAGGAGGGACTAAAACAAAATCCCCACAACGACTCCTGCCTGTTCAACATGGGCTACATCGAAGAGCGGCAAGGCAACGACACCGCTGCCGAGACTTTTTTTCAGCAGGCCCTTCACTCCAATACGGATTACTCCGAAGCTCTGCTCGAACTTGCGAACTTGCGCATCACGAAGAAGAAATTCGCCGAAGCTGCCGATCTGCTCCGCCATTACGTCAAGATCAGTCGCAGCCCCGCCACCGGCTATTACAAGTTAGCCATGGTCGAGCGCAGCCTGCATCAGATGGACGCCGCGCAGCGCGACCTCAGTGTCTTTCAAACCCTCTCCAAGAACGCATCGCCCGGCCCTTATCCTTACCAACATCTCTTCGACTACCTGAATAACCGCTCCGATCTCGCCGAGCGGGAACGTACGCAACTTGACCTCACTGAACTTACCGAGCAGATACAGAAGCATCCGGATCAGCCACAGGATCTTTATCTCCTGGCCGAGGCCTACCTGAAACTGGGCAAGATCGACGACGCGCGCAAAACCATCGCACAACTCGATCAACTCAGCGCCTCCGACTACCGCACACAAGCTGGGATCGGCGTCTTGCTCTCACGCTTTCGTCTCTACGACGACGCTATTCAACATTTCCAGTCAGCTCTGCGCGCCAATGCCGACTCCGACGATGTAAAGTTCGATCTCGCCGACGCCTACCTGCGCAAAGGTCTTTACTCGCAAGCCCTCGAAGCCGCGCAAACCGTTTCGGCCGCGGGCCAACATGATGACGCTCTCCTCTCTCTACTCGGCGATATCTACGCGCACCTCGGCGACCCCGCCCACGCTGCGGAAATCTTTCGCGACGCCATCAACCGCAATCCCGACAACGACCAAGCCTACCTGTCATTGACTTTGGTTCAACTCAGACAAGGCGACGCCGCAGCTGCGGAAGCCACATTACAGAAGGGCCTCTCCCGCGTTCCCGGCTCCGGCAAGATTCTCTGGGGACTCGGCCTGGTCTCCGTCCTGAAAGGACAGAACGATCAAGCCGCTGTCCGGCTGGAGCGCGCCGTTGAACTTCTCCCGGAGTGGGCGGGCAGCTATTCCACACTCGGCGTCTTCTACTACGAAACCGGACAAATCGACAAAGCCCGCGAAGTTCTCAACCGTTTCAAAGGCAGCAACGCCGGAGGCCTCGACGTAAACCGCATCGAGCAAGCTCTGTCGAAAACTCCCGCGCCGTCGTCCGCAGGGGAACCCATGCCCATGGCCGCGCGCCAGCAACTTCTGCAACTTGCGCTCTCGCTCGCGGATCGCACCCTGTAAAATGCTGACGCCCTCGCCATCGCGCATCCACCGCATCCTCGCCGCAACCGTCGCCGCCGCAATGCACATCACTGCGCTCACTGCACAAACTCCCAAGCAACCGGAATCTGCCATCCCCGTCCGCTTTACAGACATCCGCGAAAAGGCCGGAATCACTTTCCAGCAGGACGCCACCGCCACCGACGAAAAGTATTACCTCGAGACCATGGGCACCGGCGTCGCATGGCTCGACTACGATCAGGACGGCCTGATGGATTTATTCTTCGTCCAATCAGCCGCCACTGATCTCTACAAGCCGCCGCACCCTCTGCGCTCCGCTCTCTACCACAACAACGGCGACGGCACGTTCACCGATGTAACCGAAAAAGCCGGAGTCGGCGGAGCCGGTCACTACGGTCAAGGCGTCGCCGTCGGCGACTTCGATAACGACGGCTATCCCGACCTCTACGTCACCGGATACAACAGCGCCATTCTCTACCACAACAACGGCAACGGCACCTTTACCGACATCACCGCCAAGGCCGGAGTCGCAGACCAAGGAGGATGGTCCACCAGCGCCGGATGGTTCGACTACGACAAAGATGGCTTCCTTGATCTGATCGTTACCAACTACATCGAGTGGTCGCCGAAAAACAATATCTGGTGCGGTGAGCGCAAGCCCGGCTATCGCTCCTACTGTCATCCGGGAAATTACAAGGGCCAGAAAACCAAGCTCTATCACAACAATCACGACGGCACTTTCACCGATGTGAGCGACGCGTCAGGCGTAGGCAAACCCGAATCCAAAGGCATGGGCGTCGTTCTCGCCGACTTCAACAATGACGGCTGGACTGACATTGCCATCGCCAACGACTCCTGGCCGAATTTCTTGTTCCTGAATAATCACGACGGTA
>Ga0210410_10003599_pt1 | contig 13695 bp, 10 predicted proteins | sample IncBWC4MmetaG_FD_161058 | JGI IMG/M metagenome (GOLD analysis project Ga0210410, IMG submission 161058) | Forest soil microbial communities from Barre Woods Harvard Forest LTER site, Petersham, Massachusetts, United States - Inc-BW-C-4-M | ecosystem: Environmental > Terrestrial > Soil >... | reverse complement strand
AAGTACGTCTTGCTCAAATCGCTGACCTTCGGCAGATCAAATGCCTTCGTGCTGCTGTCCGGCGCCACATTCATCGTGCCTTCACGCGCGCCCTTTTCCTTCGCGTCCAAGTTATACAGCTTCGCGGTAACTTTCACGCTTGGCACTGCTTCATACGTGCTGTTCACTACAGCAACCGAGTTGTCATCGTAGGAATACTGCACGTGGACGGGCTCCATAGCTTTTTTCGTTCCGAAGTAGCCGCCCGCCGGCACCAGGTAATAATCGTACAGATGCCAGATCAATGACGGCCAGGAATTGTTCAGCATCCATTGAATCACCCCAGTAGCCGTGTATTTGTTGCGGCCGTAAGCCTCGAACATGGCGCGTTGCCCATCGTACGTCATGGCCTGCGCTTTACGCTCGTAATCATCGAGCGAAGTCGCCGTGCCGTACCGCCGGGTTAGCCCGTCCGTGAACACGTTTATCGTCGTGAACCGCTCGCCACCGGAGTGATAATTCCACACCTCGTCGATCGGCCATAGGTGCTCTTTGGGTATAAACCGCTCCAGCGATTCGCGCGGCGGAATTGCCGGTCCCGGACTGGTTTCGGTGTTGTAGCCATAAGCCCCGCCGGCCTTAGTGTCCGCGAGCCAATATACGGGCGGCACATACTCGTAGGGACCTGTCATCTTCACGCCGGATTGCCCGGTGACCTTCGTGGCTGTGGCGCTCGCTGAGGAGACCGAGGGATTCGGCCAATTCAAGTCCTTGAGAATACCCAGATACATTTTTTCAACATCGGCCGGCGGCGGCCCGTCGCTTCCGTACAGCCACACGAAAACGCTGGGATGATTGCGCAAGACGCGTACCTGGCTGCGCAGCGATTCGGCCGCGATTTTGTGCTGCTCTTGCTTCCAATTGCTCCACTTCTCCCATGCGTCGCAGCAAGTCCAGCCAGGCATGACTAAAATTCCGAGGCGATCCGTTTTTTCGTAAAACTCGTCGCGGTCAATACGGCCTTCCAGCCGAATCGTGTTCAGACCCATGTCGCGAACGTAGTGCAAATCCGAATCGAGCCGCTTTGACGACCAACGCAACAAAATGTCGGGCGCCCATGCTGCACCGCGAATCAGCACCTTGCGGCCGTTGACCTTGAACAGACGATGGCCCTTGTCCGTCAGCTCGGACGTCACTTCGCGCACGCCGAAGTTGACCATGGCGGCATCCGAAGTCTCATTCCCAACCTGGAAGGAAAGCTTCGCGGCGTAAAGATTCTGCTCGCCCATCGTGTACGGCCACCAAAGCTTCGCGTTGTCCAACTTAAGCTGCGCATATTGTTCCGGCGTGAAGCTCGCCGTCTTTGTTTCGCCCGCGTTCAGCGAAACCTGCTGGCTCACTTGCTTCCCATCCACATCCGCGCGGAACACGCCGTTCACAACGTGATTTGAGGCGTTGCGCAAATCGGCGCTGATGGTCAACGCCGCATTCTTGTAATCGGAATCCAGCTTCGAGGACACAAACGGATTGCGCACCGAAACGTCTCCACTCGACGTGAGAAACACCTCCTTCCAGATCCCCATGTCCTTGTCAGGAGGCGTTGGGTTCCAGTCGACCCAAGTGATCCCCAGATCGTTCTTGCCTGGTGCGAATACTTCCAACGCCAAAGCATTTGTCTTGCCGGGACGCAGAGCCTTGCTAACGTTGAATTCAAATGTCACAAACGTACCGGCCACTTCGTTGGCATCGGCTATTTTCTGACCGTTGAGCCAGACGTTGGCACGATAGTTGATGCCGAGAAAATTGAGCCAATTCGTTTTACGCTCGGTCTCGGCGGGAAGCGAAAACTCCGTCCGGAACCACCACGCGCAGCGAAACGGACTGTTCTTCGGCATATCCTGGTTCGCGAAGAAATCCTTTGAAGAGTAGTCCATCCCGGGAAACGATTTCAGGTTCGTGCCGTAATCCGGATCGGAATAGGTCTTGTCGGTCACAAGGGCGCCAACCACCGTGCTCGGAATATCGGAGTGGTGCCAGCCTTTAGCGTCAAAGCCTGCCGCGGAAATCTCGGCGCCGCTCGCTTTGGCCTCACAAGACGATTGAATTTGCCAGTCCTTGTGAAGATAAATTCTCGACGGCTCATCAGCGCTGAATGCAGGGCGGCTGTTGAGCAACATTCCGGCAGCCAACATAAGACCAAACCAACCACGTGACATAAGTTCTCCCCATAACATCAGGCGCGACGCAATGATAATACGCCGTCCGAATTGACCGCCTCGATAACGCCGCCCAATATTAAACCGATTCAACTCGTCTCGCGCCAACCTAATTGTTTCGGCAGCATCCTATTTGTAAGCATGTTTCAGATCAAATCGAGGTGAACCCGTGGTTCGAAGTTTCCCCGGTGTCCGTTTGTGCTCAGCCTTGGCGGCCTTTATCGCTGTTGTGTCAATAATCGCTTGCGGCGGCTGTTCTAACACCAGCACAAGTGGTGTTCCTGCGGGCGGCGGTGGTACGCCGAGCCCTACTCCTAGCCCTACTCCTAGCCCGTCTTCGATCGATGTCACCACATATCACTACGACAATCTTCGCACCGGACAAAACCTGAACGAAACAACTCTCATGACGGCGAACGTGAACCAAGCAAAGTTCGGCAAGCTTGGGGAACTAATGGTCGACGGCAAAGTCGACGCGCAGCCTCTTTACCTGTCGAATCTGGCCATCCCTGGCGTGGGCGCGAAGAACGTTGTGTACGTAGCCACGGAACATGGGAGCGTTTTCGCTTTCGATGCCGATAACGTCAGCGGGACAGCGGCGAAGCCGTTGTGGCAAATTTCGACGCAATTGCCAGGCGAGGTACCCAGTGATGATCGCGGTTGCAGCCAAGTCACACCGGAGATTGGCATCACCTCAACGCCGGTGATCGATCGCACGCGCGGGGCGATGTACGTTATTGCCGTGTCCAAGAACGGCAGCGGGAATTATTTCCACCGGCTCCACGCACTTGATCTTACAAGCGGCAAGGAACTCTTTGGAGGTCCCACCACGATTACCGCCACATTCCCGGGCAACGGCGCGGGCAGCGCGGGCGGGACTGTGACCTTTGATCCGAGTCAATACAACGAAAGGCCGGGTCTCTTAGAACTGAACGGAACCATTTACACCACGTGGGGATCCCACTGCGACATCGGCGCCTATACCTCGTGGATGATGTCTTTCAACGCCGACACGCTCAAGCAAGCCAGCGTCCTGAATTTGGTGCCCAACGGCAGCGACGGCGGTATATGGATGTCGGGCACGGCACCTGCGGCCGACGCAGCCGGAAATATTTATTTCATTATTGGCAACGGCACGTTCGACACGACTTTGAACTCGACCGGCTTTCCATCGCTGGGCGACTGTGGCAACTGTTACGCCAAGGTTTCCTCCACTTCGCCGCTCAAACTTCTCGACTACTTCACACCGTTCAACACGGTGGCAGAATCGAATGTGGATGAAGATCTCGGCTCGGGTGGACCGCTCCTGCTTCCCGATGTCACCGACGCATCCGGAAAGACGCGACACCTGGCGGTAGGTTCGGGCAAGGACGCCATTATTTATGTGCTGGACCGCGACAATATGGGTAAGTTCAGCGCTACGCAGAACAACATCTATCAGCAGATTTCCGGACAACTCGCTGGTCAGGAATTCGCCAAGCCTTCCTACTTCAATGGCACGGTTTATTACGGCGCGGTGGGCGACGCGATCAAAGCGTTTCCGATTGTTAGCGGCAAATTGGCCGCAACGCCGTCGTCGAAAACGTCTATTCCTTTTGGCTACCCGGGGGCAACTCCGGCGATCTCCGCTAGTGGAACCAGCAATGGCATTCTGTGGGCCGTTGAGAATGGCTCACCCGCTGTCCTGCATGCCTACGACGCGACGAATCTCGCGAATGAACTTTACAACTCGAACCAGGCATCGGGGAGTCGCGACCAGTTCGCCGGAAACAAGTTCATCACGCCGATGATCGCGAATGGGAAGGTGTTCGTCGGTACGCCAAATAGCGTAGCGGTTTTCGGGCTGATATAAGCGGCTCGGGTCGTACTACTCTGCACGGCTCTGAGGTTAGAATTATTGGTGTTGGACGGCTCTCGGCGGTCTTCCCAAAAGCAGAAAAGTGGTCCCGGAGGAGGGAGTCGAACCCACACAGAGCAAAGCTCCGGCAGATTTTGAGTCTGCTGCGTCTGCCAGTTCCGCCACTCCGGGCCTACAAGAAAAGTATCATAGTCGCGGAAAACTTGGAACGCGCTCGGCATCTGGTCCCGCGCCGGCTCACTCGGGGATCAATCTGAAGAATGCAGCCGTTCCGCAAGGAGATACGGCCCGGCGCTGTTGCCGGCGCTGTTGCCTGCGCTCGAGTGCCTCTGCTATGGTGATCGCACCTTAATAGAATTGACTCTTCATCCCAGGATCAAACACGATGCCAGGACTTTTGCAGCGTTTCTTACCGCGCGACGACGATTATTTCCTGCTCTTCGCGAGGCAAGCAGAGAATATTCAGAAGGGCGCGCAAGCTCTTTGTGACATGCTCTCGCGTTACACGGCGGTCTACGAGCAGGTACAGAGCATTAAAGCCATCGAGCACGCAGGTGATGAGATTGCGCACACCATCATCATGAAGCTCAATCAGACTTTCATCACGCCGATCGACCGGGAGGATATCCACGAACTATGCTCTACGCTCGACGATGTCATAGACTTAATCGATGCCGCCGCTAGTCGTTTCGTTCTCTACCGCGTGAACGCGGTACGAAACGGGACGGCTGACCTCGCCAAGGTTCTGCTGGACGCTTGTGCCGAAGTAACAGCGCTGGTGCACTCCATCGAGAATAGGGATGAAGCGCTCAAACACTGCATCGAAATCAATCGGTTTGAGAATGAGAGTGATCGTCTGTGCCGCACACTGATCGCTCAGCTCTTCGATGAAGAAACGGATCCGGTTCAGATTATCAAATGGAAAGAAATTTTCGAGGTAATCGAGACCGCCGTAGACAAGTGCGAAGACGTCGCCAATGTGGTAGAAGGCGTAGTGCTGAAGAGCGCCTGAGCACGTGAATCCCTTTCATCTCCTTCTGGCCGTAATCATATTGACGCTTGCGTTCGAATTTTCGAACGGCTGGCATGACGCTGCGAACTCAATTGCAACAGTCGTGTCTACGCGAGTGCTCACGCCATTCCGTGCGGTCGCGTGGGCAGCATTCTGGAATTTCGTTGCCGCGTTTGTATTCGGCACGGCCGTGGCGAAGACCATTGGCAAGGGAATGGTGCACATCGAGATGGTCGACCAAAAGGTTTTACTGGCCGGACTTTTGGGAGCCATCGGTTGGAATCTGATTACTTTGATTCTGGGACTTCCTACCAGCTCATCGCATGCCCTGATGGGCGGCTACGGCGGCGCCGCGGTGGCAAAAGCCGGTTTTGTGGCGCTAATTCCTAGTGGCTGGACAATGCCGGTGGTGTTCATCTTTTTATCGCCGGTCATCGGAATGCTGATCGGCATGGGCGTGACAGTCGCCACGAGTTGGGTCGTCCGCAAACAACGGCCGTCGAGGGTCGACCGGTGGTTTCGCCGGCTGCAACTTCTTTCCGCCGCGGCCTATAGCCTCGGTCACGGGACCAACGACGCCCAAAAAGGAATGGGCATTATCACGACGGCCCTCGTCGCGGGTGGCTTGATGAAGAGCTACGACGTTCCGTACTGGGTCATCATTTGCTGCCACTTGGCGATGGGCGGCGGTACGATGGCGGGCGGTTGGCGAATCATCAGAACCATGGGCCAGCGCATCACCAAGCTCACGCCGTTTGGAGGGTTTGCCGCCGAAACAGCCGGCGCCTTGACGCTAGTTACCACTGCTCATTTCGGCATTCCGGTAAGCACGACGCACACGATCACCGGTGCCATCGTCGGCGTGGGTGCATCGCGGCGCCTGACTGCGGTGCGCTGGGGAGTGACTCGCCGAATCGTTCTCGCTTGGGTTCTGACGATTCCCGGCGCTGCTCTGCTCGGAACTGTTCTCTTTCACGCAGTTCAGTCCTGGGTGAAATGATTCTGGTAGAGCACCTGACCGGAAAGTCTGTTCTTACCGTGGCCAAAAAGGCGCATACGTCGTGGATGGCTTCATGGTTGGCCTGGAGGGCATTACGGGCCTAGCCAACCCGCCGCCTGAGTTTTCCACAGCCCCTATAGCCCCTCTGGACTCGCCTGCTACACAGGGATAGGCTATCAGGTTCCGTTCGGTCGGGACCGCCATCCCACTCGCGGTGCCGAACGGTTCTAACGAGGTAAGATGGCCACTGTTACTCCCGTTTCCGGGTCTTCTCCGGAGCATCGGGGTCTCACGCATTGGATGCAACGCGTTTTGAAGGAGCTTGATGTCCTGCAAAGCGCTCCTGACAAAGACGCCGTGCACGATTTACGAGTGGGCATCCGGCGCTGCCGCTCTATCGCAGCGGTGATGAGAGAGGTCGACCCCTCCCCCGCCTGGCACGAAATGCGTTCCCTGCCCAAGAAACTGTTCCGGAAATTGGGCGAACTGCGCGACACCCAGATCATGGACGAATGGGTAGCTGAACATGGCGCTGAGAACGACAAGCTCCGAGTAGCGCTGCACACTTTCTTCCAGGAACGCGAGCCTAAACTCCAGCAGGAAGCTCTCAGGCTCGCCGCCAAATTTGATGACAAAGCCTGGCAGCGCCTGGAAGGCAAGCTCCGCAAGCGTGTCCGCCTGGTGCCACCCGAAAGCCTGGCAGCGCAATGTTTGGCGGTAGAACGGCTGAACGAGGCTAAGGAGCTGCACAGCAAGGCGCTGCGCGCTGACAAACCAACAGCCTGGCATGCACTCCGCATCGGGCTAAAGAAATTCCGGTACACAGTTGAGAGCTTACTGCCGCAGGAATATCAGGTGTGGAGTCCAAATCTGAAGCAGCTCCAGGACATCCTGGGCGAGGTGCATGATCTGGATGTGCTGCGCTTGATCATGCAGCAGAAGGCTACGGGAGAAGCGGCAGAGCTGCAGCCAGAATGGGAACGTACCATCGAGCGGCAGCGCACCGCGCGACTGCAGGAGTATCGTGAGGTAGCTATCGGTAAGAACAGTTTTTGGCATGAATGGCAGCAGGCTTTGCCGCGGCAAAAAAGACTGCAGACAGCGGCACTCGCACGGCTACGCGCCACTGCCCGCGCCGCGGACGCGCACCCGCGTCGCGCGGCCCACATTTCGCGTCTGTCGATGGCATTGTTTGACGCGTTAAGCCGCGCTCACAGCGCACCTGCCTTCGACGATGTCGACTTGCGGCGCGTACTGCGCGCGGCGGCGAGACTCTGCGGGTTACGCCTAAAAGGTGCGAACAAGCCGGCGCAGAAAGTGGCGCGCCGCTTTCTGTTGGAGCGGCCCATGCCGCCCTCCTGGACCCGCCAGGAATGGGAGTTGCTGGCTTGGACCGTGCGTTACCATCGTGGTCCCGAACCCACGATCAAGAGCAGCGCCTTCGCCAGACTACATGAGGAGCAGCAGACGAGAGTGCGAGCGCTCGCGGGGATCATCCGGCTGGCGCGAGGACTGCGCAAATGCGGAATCGAACACTGTAGTGGCTTTCGCGCGGAAACAACCGCCGCAGCCGTGCTCCTCCATGTCGCTGGTCTTGTCGACTCCGCCGATAACGCAGCTCGTCTTGCCGCTGCTAAACATTTGCTGGACACCTATTTAGGCAAGCCGCTGATACTTAAGCCCGCTGCCCCGACCCAGGTGCTCGCCCTTCCTTCCCCTATTTCGCACGAGGCTCCTATCGCTGCCGCTTCGGACTAATATCCAGCCATAGTGATTTTATCTGCCTGCTGAAAGTAAGCGCGGTTGCGTGTGCTCGGCGGCTCTTCTAAACTCAAGTTCGTCACTACTAAGGGGTCGGTTTGCGAACCATTTTGCGGGTTCTATCTTGGGTCGTCGGGATTGTTGTGGTCGTCGCTGGCGCCGCTATTTGGTGGTTCGTATACCGCCCATTGCCGCAGTTGGATGGAAGTGCTGTTCTGCCAGGTTTACAGAATGAAGTGACCGTCGAGCGCGACCTCTGGGGCGTCCCTCACATTCGCGCAAATTCCGTCGAAGACCTGGCCGAAGCGCAGGGCTACGTGGTGGCGCAGGACCGGCTGTGGCAGATGGATTTATTGCGCCGCGTGGCGCGCGGACAGCTCTCGGAAATCCTTGGAAAGTCGACGCTCGCGATCGACAAAGACTTCCGCACTCTGCAATTTGGCCGCGCAGCAGACCGCGACCTGGGCCTGATGGACAAAGATTCACGCGCCATCATGGACGCCTACGCGCGCGGCGTGAACCGATTCATCGAGCAGCACGCCAAGCATTTGCCCGTGGAGTTTTCGCTGCTCGGCTACAAGCCGCAGCCCTGGCAGCCGACCGACAGCTTGACCATCTCGGGTTACATGTATCGCACCCTCACGAATACTTGGCAGGACGAATTGGATCGGGCGACAGTGGAGGCGCGTGTCGGCCCCGAGCGCGCAAAAGCGCTGTTTTCCTCCGAAGCAGCGATGGACCACTTTGTAATCGGCGATCCCAATGTCCCCAATGACGGCTCCCGGGGCACACGCGTTCAATCCGACCCCGACGATGATGACGACGACTCGGAGCCAAACTCGGTGATCAAGACTCGACTCGAGGGTGACAACGCAAACCTCGCCGCTCGATTTCCGGATCTTGCGTCCGCTCTAGCCACCGATGTCCGCAGTTCGCTCTTCGACATACAGCAGGAAATTCGCGAGAGCTTGGGAAGCAACAACTGGGTCGTGAATGGCACGCATACCGCCACCGGAAAGCCGTTGCTAGCCAACGACACGCATCTGGAGCTACTGCTGCCGCCAATCTGGTATCAAATCCACGTGACAGCTCCGGGCTGGAACGTCAAAGGATTTACCCTGCCTGGCGCCCCGCTCGTAATCATCGGTCACAACGATCGGATTGCCTGGGGATTTACCAACAACCGTGCGGACGTGCAGGACTTGTACATCGAAACGTTCAATCCTGCAGACCCGGATGAATATCGCGTGCGCGACGCATGGACTAAGGCGCAGGTCTACGACGAAACTATTCGCGTCAAGGGTGCCGCCGACGAACATCTCAAAGTGACGGTGACGCGACATGGTCCTGTCGTCCATCGTGAAGGCGACAAAGCCTACGCGATGCGCTGGACTGCGACTGAGCCGGGCGGCCTCGCGAACGCCTACAACTGGATGGGTAAAGCGCGCAATTGGGAAGAATTTCGTAACGTGATGAAGCGCGTATGGGGTCCGGCACAAAACGCCGTTTACGCGGACGTCGACGGAAATATCGGATACATCATGGCTGCGCGCGTGCCGATTCGCAAGAAGGGTCACGGCGAAATCCCAGTGCCGGGGGACACGGACGATTACGAGTGGACCGGCTACATTCCCTTCGAGCAACTCCCACAAGCGCTCAATCCGGACAGCGGCTTGATCGTCACCGCCAATGCGCGAGTCGTCGGACCAAGCTACAAACCATATTTGACCGATCACTGGGAAGAACCTTACCGCACCGCGCGCATCTACGATCTCTTGCGCGACAAAGGCGGCTTGCGCCCGGAGGACATGCTCAAGGTCCAAACCGATACCTACAGTTATCCCCATGCGTTTTTGGCCGACCAACTCTCCGCCTCTGCAAAGACCAGCCAGCCCAAAGACGATCGCGCCAAGAAACTCATCGAAGGGCTCAGGGATTGGAATGGCATTGCCGACGCAGATTCGCCGGAAGTTTCCTTCTTAGAGGAAACGAGGCGCGCTGCGATCGTCCTCCTTCTCGAGCCATATCTCGGGAAAGACTCAGCCCTGTATTCATGGCGGCGAACCTCCTTTTTGCAAAGAATTCTGACCGAGCGTCCCGCGAAATGGCTCCCGGTTGGCTACAAGACCTACGATGAACTTTTAGCTGCGGCGGCGGACCGGGCAGTCCAGCAGCTTGCCGAACTAAGCAACAAATCGCGTGTCGACGATTGGGCCTGGAAACAATTCGATGCTCTCGATATGGTCCACCCGCTGGGGCGAACAGGTTTGCTGAAGACATTTCTCAGTATTACGGACAAGCCGCAATCCGGCACAGCCTACAGCCCGCGTGCCGCTACCAAGCACCACGGCCCAGCCATGCGTTTCGTCGCCAACCTCGGCAATTGGGACGAGTCCATCATGCTCATTCCCGGCGGCCAGTCCGGCCAGCCTGGCAGCAAACACTACACCGATCAGTTTCCCTATTGGTACGAGGGCCGTCCGATCTACCAGCCGTTCAGTGATGCGTCGGAAGCAAGTTCGCGCAAGCATACTTTGACGCTAAAGCCCGCGCCGTAAACTCCAAGCGCCCGCTTTGAGCGCTCTGAGCCGACGCGTGATAATGGATTGTTTGCAATCTCCATCGTGACTTAGAATGTTTCGAGCTATTTGCTCAAAAGGTTTGGTCGAGTGAACTCAACGCCCGTAAAAAAAACAGAAGCCCCGAAGAAGCCTGATTTTGAAAAATCGCTCGCGCGTCTGGAAGAAGTCGTGCGCCGCCTCGAAAGTCCGCAACTTGCTCTTGACGAGGCCATGAAATTATTCGAGGAAGGCGTCGAGCTTTCCCGCGAGTGCCAAAAGCAACTCGAAGAGGCGGAGGGCCGCGTCGAGATTTTGCTGAAGAAAGCCGATGGAAAATTCGTCGCCGAGCCGTTCGAACCCGAAAACGAGCCCGACAAAGGGCCCGCAAAAGAGAACGGCGCTTGAGCGCGATACAAATCGAATGGCGCAACCCACCTCCGCCGCGATGAAACTCCCCACATTTTTTGAAGAGGACCGCCTTGCCGTTGACGCTGCGCTCGAGCGCCTCCTTCCGCAAGAATCCGCCCGGCCGGCTTCGATTCACCAAGCCATGCGCTACAGCGTCTTTGCCGGAGGCAAGCGCATTCGCCCGATCCTATGCCTTGAGGCAGCGCGCATCTTCGCGCCCGACGTCACCGCCGCCCTGTATCCCGCCTGCGCCATAGAAATGATTCACACCTACTCTCTCATTCACGACGACCTGCCCGCCTTGGACAACGACGACCTCCGCCGCGGCAAGCCCACCTGCCACAAGAAATTTGGCGAGGCCAGCGCGATCTTGGCTGGCGATGCCCTGCTCACCCTGGCGTTCGAAACCATCGGCGCCACTCCCGTGGCACCCGCGCAATGCGTCGCCATTGTCAAAGAAGTCGCCAACGCCGCCGGCACCGTGAACGGGATGGTTGGCGGCCAGGTCGCGGACCTGGAAGCCGAGCGCCAGCGCATCGAGCCTGAAATGCTCGAGTATATTCACCGCGCAAAGACCGCTGCGCTCATTCGCGCTTCCGTAACCGCCGGCGCACTCTGCGCCGGTGCTCCCGCGGAAGACGTCGCGCGGTTCCGCCGTTTCGGCGAGACCATCGGCTGGGCCTTTCAGGTCACCGACGACATTCTGGATGTCGAGGAATCCTCCGCCTCTCTGGGCAAGACCGCCGGAAAAGACATCGCCCAACAAAAGGCCACCTATCCCGCCATTCACGGCCTGCAGCGCTCTCACGAAATTGCGAACGACCTAGCCGGCAAAGCGATCACCGAGCTCGCGCCCTACCGCGAAGCCGCCAGCCGTCTGAAAGAAATCGCCGAGTACCTAGTTATCCGTCGCACGTAATCGACGTTCCGCCCCGCTGGCCAAAACATGAGCGCGAAATCCACCCTGAACCGCCTCGACGCACTGGTCGTCGAGCGCGGCCTCGCCGATTCCATCGCAAAGGCTCAAGCCATGATCCTCGCCGGCGAAGTCTCCGTAGACGGCGCCCGCGCCAACAAAGCCGGTACCCGCTTCTCACCAGACGCTCGCATCGAAGTCACCACACGCGCCGGAAAATTCGTAAGCCGTGGCGGACTAAAATTAGAGGGCGCGCTCGACGACTTCGCCACCGACCCCACCGCCCGCGTCTGCCTCGACATCGGCTCGTCCACCGGCGGCTTCACCGATTGCCTCCTCCAGCGAGGCGCCGCCCGCGTCTACGCGGTCGACGTAAACGTCGATCAGCTAGCCTGGAAGCTCCGCCAAGATGCGCGCGTAATTCGCATCTCCCGCAATGCCCGCAACCTGCTCCCCGCCGATATTCCCGAGCCCATCGATCTCGTCGCGATCGACGTTTCCTTCATCTCCGTAACCAAAGTTCTCCCCAACGCCATAGCCGCCGCGCAACCCGGCGCCGATCTTCTGATTCTGGTCAAGCCGCAATTCGAATTACCTCGCCAAGACGTCGCTCCCGGCGGCGTAGTCTCCGACCCTGCATTGCACCAAAAGGCCATCGCCGCCGTACGAGACTCAGCCAGACAGCTGGGTCTAGACATTCTTCGCGTCAGCGCCAGCCACTTAGCCGGCGCCGAAGGCAACCAAGAGTATTTCCTGCACGCTCGCAAACCCCTGCGGTAGAATCGCAGCAGCATGCAGCCATCCGCCGCCTTTCACACCATCGGCATTATTTCCCGTCCTCGGCGTTCGAATCTGGAGGTCGTTGTCCCCCCACTTCTCCACTGGTTCGCCTCGCGCGGCATTCGTACTCTCTATGACACCGAAACCGCCGGCGCCCTTCGCGATTCCTCGCGCGGCCTCACTCGCGAAGAAGTGGCTGAGCAATCACAACTCCTCTTAGTCCTCGGCGGCGACGGCACGCTCCTCGCCGCTGCACGCGTAGCCGCCCGCCTCGGCATCCCCATCCTCCCCATCAACATGGGCAGCCTCGGCTTTCTCACCAGCTTCACCATCGAAGAAATGTATCCCGCCCTCGAACAAGTCCTCGCCGGCCGCTTCTCCTGCAGCGAGCGCGTCATGCTCGACGTCGAACTCCATCGCGACGCTGATGTCATCGAGCGCCAAACCGTCGCGAACGAAGCCGTCATCAACAAGGGCGCACTCGCCCGCATGATCGATCTGCAACTAACCATCGACGCCGACTTCGTCTGCCGCTATCGCGCCGACGGCCTGATCGTAGCCACGCCCACGGGATCGACCGCCTATTCTCTTTCCGCCGGCGGACCCATCGTGCACCCCGGCGTGGAATCCTGGATCATCACGCCCATCTGTCCGCACACTTTGTCCGACCGCCCCGTCGTCGTGCGCGATTCAAGCCTCATCGAAGTGCATCTCTCCGGCGACACCGAATCCGTCTTCCTCACCCTCGACGGGCAAACCGGAATCCCCATGCAAGCCGCCGATGTCGTTCGCATGCGCCGCGCCAATGAACGTCTGCGCCTGATACAGCCAGCCCAAAAATCCTATTTCGAAATCTTGCGGAGCAAACTGAAATGGGGAGAAGCGTGAGAAACTAGAAGAGTCCCAGAGGGATGCCGAAGAATTTAGCCCAGCACGCCAGTGCTGGGTGCCAAACCAAAAAATGTTGTGAGTCCCAGCGGGACGGCTGAGTCTACCTCGGTTTGATGACGCCCCTAAAAAACTTGCATCCGAAGCAAATCCCGCTGCGTTTCTCGCCGTCGAATAATACGAAACCGCCTTCCCTTCACCAGCACTTCCGCAGGCCGGCAGCGCGCATTGTAATTCGAAGTCTGCGACATCCCATAAGCCCCCGCGGTCCAAATCGCCAATACATCTCCCGCTTTGACTTCGCCCAGCGGCCAAT
>Ga0210410_10003597_pt1 | contig 13701 bp, 12 predicted proteins | sample IncBWC4MmetaG_FD_161058 | JGI IMG/M metagenome (GOLD analysis project Ga0210410, IMG submission 161058) | Forest soil microbial communities from Barre Woods Harvard Forest LTER site, Petersham, Massachusetts, United States - Inc-BW-C-4-M | ecosystem: Environmental > Terrestrial > Soil >... | reverse complement strand
GGGGGGAGCAAGGATGTTCGCGCGGCAACCGCGTCCTGGACCGCCAGGTTGATCCCAACGCCGCCGATCGGCGACATCGCATGTGCGGCGTCACCGATGCACAACAACCCGGGCCGGTGCCACACCCGTAGACGATCTACCGATACGCTCAACAGTTTGACGTCGGACCAATCCTTGAGCTCATCGACCCGGTCGCGCAGGTGGGGAGCAAGCCCGGCAATCTCGTGGCGCAGCGCCGGTAGCCCGCGGACCCGGATATCATCGATCCCGCCCTTCCGGATGACAAACGCGCATTGCCAATAATCTTCCCGGTTGAGCATCACAAAGATGCGGCCGGTGTCGATCCGCCCGAGTGTCTGTCCCGGGTCATTCGAATGGCGTGACAGCCGCATCCACAACACGTCCATCGGTGCACCGATATCGAGGACATCGAGACCGGCCCGTTCGCGCAACGTGGAGTGGCGCCCGTCGGCAGCGACGACAAGATCCGCCTTGACCGTGATCTCTCCGCTAGGGGTCGTCGCCAGCAAACCCGTTACCCGTTCCCCCTCTACCGTGAGATCGCGGGCCTCGGTCTCCATCTTCAGCTGGAAGGCCGGAAATTGCCTCGCGTGCTCCGCGAGAAAGTCGAGGAAATCCCATTGCGGCATGAGGGCGATAAACCGGCAATGGGTCGGCAAATGCGTGAAGTCCGCTACTTCTACAAACTCGTCTCCGATCTGCGCCCCAAGGGTTCTGACTTCCTGATGCGGACGCAGCAGGAACTCGTCCAGCAGCCCGAGTTCGTAGATAAGTTCGAGAGTCGAGGGGTGGATCGTATCCCCGCGGAAATCTCGCAGGAAATCGGCGTGCTTTTCGAGAACCAGAACCGATATCCCGGCTCGCGCAAGCAGCAAGCCGAGCATCATGCCGGCGGGGCCACCGCCGGCGATGCAGCAACGGACCGAAACCTCGTCTGCAGCCGCCATGATTCCTCACGGGCTCGTCTGCGCCGCTCCGCCGACCGGCGGACGGGCGCGCGATGTTACATGGGAGGCAGTGATGGGAAATGGACCATCTGCTGAGCTGATTTCAACTTTTCCATCCGCGCCGTTTCCTTTGCCGTGATGTAGTCGCGGTAGGCCGCGCGGTCTGCTTCGGCCACTGTGGCCTGGGTCGGAACAACACACACGGTGGGGCAGCGCGTGACCCCCTTGGTGCTCAAAAACGCGGCGACTGCTGCTTCGTAATCGGCCTCCGACATCGGGAATTCTCTCGTTGGGTGAAGGGGACCCTCAGATACCGCCAGGCCGGTTAATGATGGGTTTAGAGCAATACCTCTAAAAAAGTTTTTGAAAAGCCGGGGAACCGGTTGCGACTCGGGCTAGCGTTTTGCGCCGTTCTCGACGATATATGCGAAGTGGGGGGATTAGCAGGACGAGGTTGGACCTTGGTCCATCCCGATTGCGTAATACGATTTTGGGGCGTGCGCGGCAGCGTGGCCTGCCCGGGACCCGATACGGTCCGGTACGGCGGGAACACTTCTTGCGTCGAGATCCGTTGCGGAGACCACTTGATGGTCTTCGACGGCGGGACTGGCCTTCGCTTGCTCGGCAATCAACTGATGGCCACCGGCCAGCCCGCGAAGCTCGATCTCTTCTACAGCCACACGCATTTCGACCACATCTGCGGACTGCCGTTTTTTGCGCCGTGCTACGACGCCGCGAGCAGCATGCGTATCTGGGCCGGGCATCTGAACGGCAACAAGGGCATCGAGGCGGTGCTCAACAAGATGATGATCGCTCCGCTGTTCCCGATCCCGATGGGCATCTTCACCGCGAAGATGGAGTTCACCGATTTTGCCGCCGGCGATGTGCTGAAGCCGCATCCCGGTATCGTGCTTCGCACGGGCCCGCTCAACCACCCGAACGGCGCCACCGGCTATCGGATCGAGTACGCGGGTAAGGTAGTAGCTTACATCACCGATACCGAGCATCGGCCCGGCGAACGCGACCCCAACGTTCTTGCGTTGATCAAGAGCGCCGAGGTCATGATCTACGATGCCTCTTATACCGATACCGAGTTCTCGGCCCATAAGGATTGGGGACATTCGACCTGGCAGGAAGGCGTGCGTCTCGCCGATGCGGCGGATGTCAAGACCCTCGTCATCTTCCACCACGATCCCGGCCACGACGACGATTTTATGGACCAGATCGCCGCGGAGGCGGCGGCGGCTCGGCCCGGCACCATCGTGGCGCAGGAGGGTCTGGTGCTTAGACCCTGATAAGCCGTTGAAGCTGGTCACACTGGGGCGCATGAGGCCGATTTATGGGACTGTTCCCGTGCCCGCCCCAACCGATACACCTTCGAAAGCAACTTCGCGGTCGAGAAGGGCGGGCACGGGTTACCCCACCCCGTGGAACGCCTTCAAACGGATCGCCGCCTCCGCCTCGCCCAACGAGAAGCGTGACCTGTTCGCGGGAACCGCTCGGCAGATCTACCGGCTCGGAGATGCCTGACCGGTTTCGCGTTGAGATTGCGCCCTCGCAACACGTCACATCTCTGCGGTATCCCGCCGCGGCAGAGAACCGCGCGGGTGTGGCACTGATCCTCGGACACGGGGCAGGGGCCGATCAGACGAGCGGCTTCATGGTCGCCTTCGCGACAGCGTTGGCGGCACGCGGGATTGACACCGTCACCTTCAACTTTCTGTACAGCGAGCACGGCCGTCGGATCCCCGACCCCAACGGCAGACTGGAAAGTTGCTGGCGCGCCGTCATCGAGAGCGTGCGAGACAGGCTCAACTCCGGCGCGGACAAGCTGGCGATCGGCGGCAAGTCGATGGGCGGGCGTATCGCATCGCAGGTCGCCGCCGGCGGTGTCGGCAAGTTGGCTGGGCTCGTGTTTCTCGGCTATCCCCTGCATCCGCCCGGCAGGCCGGACCGGCTACGCGCAGCCCATCTGCGAAACGTGAGGGCCCCAATGCTGTTTGTGCAAGGTTCGCGTGATGCCTTCGGCACCCCCGCCGAGCTGCAGCCGATCATCGGGCTACTTGAGCCTCCCGCCGATCTGCATGTCGTCGAGGGCGGCGACCATTCGTTCAAAGTTCCGAAGAGCGCCGGGGTCCCCCAAGGGGATGTACGTCGCGCCATTCAGGATCGGATCGAAACCTGGCTGCGGGTATCGTGTCCGGCTGAGAATTAAAGCGCTGCGCGGCCCACCAACTGTGGGTGCGGGCGTCTCCCCCGGGCCCGGGCGGGAAGCAATCTCGTTCGTCACCACCCGCGCCGCCGCAGCGCTGTCAGAAATCTGTACTTTATTGGGGATAATGAAAAGCCGGGAGAGGCATTTTTGACGACAATCGGGACGCCCGGGCGTCCGGGTCAGGACAACGCAATCAGCGAGGGGGGGACGGCGCCGCGCAACAGAGCCTTGCGGGCCTCCCATTGAGTGGCGGGCTCGAGGGTTTCGAGGAACTGCACCTCGCCGCCGGCGAAGAGAGCGACCGGAAGGCCGTCGCGGTAGAGGACGCGGTTGCTCGTCAACGCGGCGAGCTTTGGCCCGGGGGTCAGAACGCCGGCGAGGTTGAGCGGATCGGCGCCGGAGAGCGAGACCCAAATGCCAGACGGCGGCTTTCGGCGGATTTCGCGCAGCATGCCGACCGCTTCGGGCAAAGCGAATTGTTCCCCGGAGAAGCCAGCGACAAAACGGCCGCCGCGGATCTCGCCGCGCGCCTCGAGCCGGCGATAAACGCGCAACAGGTCGCGCCAGGGCGGCAGCCATGCTGCCTCACGTTCAAGCAAGCGCCAAAACACGACGCCGTAGCGAACCAGCAATGTGCGTGCGAGATGCTCGACTGCTTCCGGTCCGGCCTCTCGCCGGGGCTGGGCCCGGCGAGCCAGCGCCCAGCGGCCAGCGCTTTCCATGCCGAACATCGTCGTCTGCCGTCGACGCCTTCCGCCCGCGGGTTTGCGCAGCAACGCGCGCAGCCCGGCAAAGCTGTCCGAAGTGACAATGCCGAGCGCCACCAGCTCGCCGAGTGCCTCCTCGACTTGCGGCCGCAGCAGTCCGGTGCCCTCGACCAGCTCGTCGAAGAACGATGCGCCGTATTGGCGAATGACGTCGGCGACGGATTGGGCGCGGGAACTTGGCCGGACCGGCTCTTCGACCGGCGACAGCGATGTCCAAAGCCCCGCGTGGCGGCGCGCGAGCAACGTAATCGGGGTTGTTCGCACCGGCGTCGCGCTGCGCTCGCCGCCGTTGCGCGGCCTCAAGCGAGCCCAGGCGATGCGTCCGGCGAGGCATTGATCATCCAGCCAGGAAGGCTCGTAGGAATCGAGGCGGGTCGGTAGGATCTCGGTCTCCCAGGCGCCGGCCGGGGCCTCGAACCCTTCGAGCTGACGGACCAATATCTCGAGGGCGTCCGGCCCTTCCATCCGGGTATCCGGCGTCACACGCTGCCAGCCGAGCAGGAAACGCAGGAAGTCGCGGGCGGCGACGGGCTGAATCTCGGCACGCAGGCGGCCCATCGTATAGCGGTGAATTCGCGCGAGCAGCCGGCGTTCGCACCATTCGTCGGTTTCCGTGCCCGGCGTAAAGCGCCCGCGCATCGCAAAGCCTTCCGTCTCGAGCGCCGCAAGGGTCGCCGAGATTTTGCTTGGCTCGATCCCGAGCGGCACGGCGAGCGCGGCCTCGGTGACGGGTCCAAGCCCCTCCAGTCTCCCACGCAGTATTTCGATGAGCGCCTCCTCGGGTGACCATTCGCGCGCAGCATAAGGCTCGGGTGCCGAGATCGGGGGATCGATTTCCGCTCCGGGCCACAGCGCCTCAAATTGCGGCAGCCGCTCGGCCGCGACCCATAATGCTCCCTCTCCGTCCCCGGGGGCGGAGAGGGCGATCTTAGCGACGCGGTTTTCCCGGGCGAGCTCACGGAACCATTCGCTCCAGCCCGGTTGTGCTTCTTCGGCGCGGAGGAAACCGAGCCAGACTAGCGCGTCATGCAGCTCATCGGCGTTCACGGGGTCGGGCCACGCCTCGTTGCACCCCCGCGCGATGGCTTCGGGGTCGAGCCGGCCGATATCGCTCGCCGCCTCCGGCGCGAGCCAACGCCGGCTCATCACGGCTTGAGTACGGCGCTCTTCGAGCGGCGCGTCGTCGAGATAGGCGTAGGGTCGAGCCGACAGGACCTCGAGCGCCAGGGGGGAAGGCTCAGTCAAGTCGCGCGTGACAACGCGAATTTCGCCGGCTTCGAGCCTTTTCAGCAGCCTTTCGAGACCGGCCATGTCCATCGCCTCGCCGAGGCAATCGGCGATCGTCTGGCGGATCAACGGGTGGTCCGGGATCTCGCGCTCGCCGACCAAATTCTCGGCGCAGGCCACCTGGTCCGGAAAGATCGCCGCGATCAGATCCTCGGCTGCCATGCGAGCGAGCTGCGGCGGCACCTTTTTTCCGCCGCGGAAGCGCGGCAGCGCCAACGAAACCCCGGCCACCCAGCGCCAGCGAGTGATGAACATCGGCGCGTCGAGCAGCGCCTCGATCAGGAGCCGCCTGATGCTGGCCGAGTGCAGGTAGCGCGGGACGTCGGCGAGATCAAAGCTGTGCGCCCGAGTCAGCGACAGCACGATGTTGTCCTCGGTCGCCGCCGCCTGCAGCTCGAAATTGAATTTGCGGCAAAACCGCTTGCGCAGCGCCAGCCCCCAGGCGCGGTTCAGGCGGCTGCCAAGGGGCGAATGGATGACCAGCTGCATGCCGCCGACTTCGTCGAAAAAGCGTTCGATAGCCAAGGTGTCGCAGGTCGGCAGCACGCCGAGCGCCGCGTGGCCTGCGGCGAGGTATTCGATGATTTGCTCGGCCGCGGGCTCGGCGATGCCGATTTCCTCGACGAGCCAGCGCATAGTGTTTTCGCCGGTCGTGAGCCGGGTGGCGAATTCGGCTCGCAGCCGCGAAACCGAGTGCGACAGCTCGTCGCTGCGGCCCGGCGCCTCGCCGAGCCAAAACGGGATATTCGGCGCTGCGCCTTCGGCATCCTCGACGCGCAACGTGCCGCGCTCGACCCTCATGACGCGGTAGGCCGCATTACCGAGCTGGAAGACGTCACCGACCATGCTCTCGACGGCAAAATCCTCGTTAACGGTGCCGATGATCTGGTTCTCAGGCTCGAGCAGAACCTGATAATCGGCATTGTCTGGAATCGTGCCGCCGGAGGTCAGCGCTGTCAGCCGCGCACCGCGCCGCCCCCGCAATTTCTGGTTCACCGCATCATGATGGATCAGGGCGCCACGCCGGCCGCGACGGGTGCTGAACCCATCCGCCAGCATCGCCAGCACCGCGGCGAAATCCTCGCGCGGCAGCGCGCGGTAAGGCCAGGCGCGGCGGACCAGCGCATACAGCTCGTCCTCCTTCCACTCTTGCGCAGCGACTTCGGCAACGATCTGCTGCGCCAGCACGTCGAGGGGCTGCTCGGGGAGCATCAGCCGGTCGAGTTCGCCGCGGCGGATACTGTCGAGCAGTGCCGCGCATTCGACGAGTTCGTCGCGCGACAGGGGGAAAAGGCGGCCCTTGGGAGTGCCGGCGACGGCATGCCCCGAGCGCCCGACGCGCTGCAGCAAGCTGGCGATCGAGCGCGGCGAGCCGAGCTGGCACACCAGATCGACATCCCCGATGTCGATGCCGAGCTCCAGCGAGGCGGTCGCGACCAGCGCCTTCAGCGCGCCGCCTTTCAGCCGCTGTTCGGCGTCGAAACGCTGCTCCTTGGCGAGGCTGCCGTGATGCGCGGTCACCCGGTCGGCGCCGAGCCGTTCGGAGAGCTGCCGCGTCACCCGCTCGGCAAGGCGGCGGGTATTGACGAAGACCAGGGTCGTGCGGTGCTCTTCGATCAGCTCGGCCAGCCGGTCGTAAACCTGCTGCCAGACTTCGCCCGACATAACCGCTTCGAGCGGCGAGGAAGGAACTTCGAGGGCGAGGTCGCGCGGCCGGCGATGGCCGGTATCGATGATCCGGCATTCGGCGGACGGCCCGACCAGGAACCGGGCCACCGCCTCGATCGGCTTTTGTGTCGCCGATAGCCCGATGCGCAGCAACGGGTCGCGGCACAGGGCGGCTAAGCGCTCGAGCGAAATCGCCAGGTGGGAGCCACGCTTGTTCGGGGCCACCGCATGGATTTCGTCGACGATCACCGTCCGCGTCGTCGCCAGCATTTTGCGGCCGGATTCGGACCCGAGCAGAATGTACAGCGATTCCGGCGTGGTCACGACGATGTGCGGCGGCAACCGCCGCATGCGCTCCCGCTCGCCGGGGGCCGTATCGCCGGTTCGCACCCAGGTGCGGATTTCGACCGCCGGCAGCCCCCGCCTTGTCAGGGCCTCGCGGATGCCGGCGATCGGAGCTTCGAGGTTGCGCTGAATGTCGTTGGACAGCGCCTTCAGCGGCGAGACGTAGACGATCTGCGTCTCGTCCTCGAGACCGCCGTCTACCCCCTGACGAACCAAGGCGTCGATCGCCGCGAGAAACGCGGCGAGCGTCTTGCCGGACCCGGTCGGTGCAGCAATCAGCGTATGCCGACCGGCCTTGACGGCAGGCCACGCTTCGGCCTGCGCCGCGGTCGGAGCGGCAAAGCTGCGGTCAAACCACTCCGCGACCGCGGGATGGAACAGATCAGATGGGCTACGTGGCAAGGGATCCGGTGACGCCGCGAGTTGAAAACCGAGCGCGACCAAGACCCGGCCGTTCCTGCCAAGCCAGGGCTCATTGTCGCGATTATCCAATATGGTGAGCCCGTCGGGATTCGAACCCGAGACCTACTGATTAAAAGTCAGTTGCTCTACCGGCTGAGCTACAGGCTCGCTTGCGGCACGACAAACATAAGTTGGCGAGGCGGAGCGGGTCAATCACATGATCGACAGTATTCTGCATCGTGCTCATTGGGCGGCCACGCCGGACTGTGTTTCGGATCAGCCGGTTACAAATAATAACAACATTTCACCGGCCAGCCACGGGGTGCCACGAAGGGGTTACAGCTCCGCGCTATATACCCTCAACCGAACCACCTGGGTTCGCTGAGGCCGAAACTCGCGGAGGTGATCCGATGAGCGATTTTGCTCAGCTTCTGCAAAGCGAAATCCCCCGGCTGCGGCGCTACGCTCGGGCTCTCACTCGGGACGCGGCGCGCGCGGACGATCTCGTGCAAAGCTGCCTGGTCCGCGCCATTGCCAAAAAGCATCTTTGGGAGCCGGGTACCGATTTGCGCGCCTGGCTGTTCACGATCCTGCATAACCAAAATGTTAACGAGGTCCGCCGCGCGGTGCGAGAGGGTGTCACCGTCGCGGTGGAGGATGTCGCCCCGGTGCTGACGATCGCCCCCAGGGCTGGCGACACTCTGCAATTGCGCGATGTTGAACGAGCGATCAAGCTTCTTCCCGAAGAGCAGCGGCAGGTCATCCTGCTCGTCGGTCTCGAGGGGATGCGATACGAGGAGGTCGCCGCAGTACTCGATATTCCTGTCGGCACAGTCCGCTCCCGGCTGTCGCGCGGTCGGGACATGCTGCGTCGCTTGATGGATATGAAAGACGAGTCGGAGACACCTTTCGGCCGTCCGCACAGGCGTCACATTTCGGAGTATTCACGCGAAGCGGCATGACGGTGCCGGAGCTTGCGGACCGACTAATCTCGGACCCGCACCATCAGGGGGACGGCCCTCTTGCGGCGTCAGCGCTTCGAGAATTGGAAGCTGCGGCGGGCTTTGGCCTTGCCGTATTTCTTGCGCTCTACGACGCGGCTGTCGCGAGTAAGAAACCCTTGGCTCTTCAACAACGGCCGTAGGCCGGGCTCGTACCGGGTCAGCGCTTGGCTGATGCCGTGGCGCACGGCGCCGGCCTGGCCGGAGAGCCCGCCGCCCTTGACCGTGCACCACACATCGAACTGGCCGAGCCGGTTGGCGGCGACGAGGGGCTGGTTGATCAGCATGCGCAACACAGGCCGCGCGAAGTATACAGGGCTTTCCCGCCCGTTGACGTCGATCCGGCCATTGCCGGGCTTCAACCAAACCCGGGCGACCGCGTTTTTGCGCTTGCCGGTGGCATAGGAACGGCCGAGCTCGTCGAGCTGCGGCTTGACATCCTCCGGCATCGAAGGCGTCGGAACCGGCGCGGCCGGCGCGGCGCGCGCTTGTTGCAGCGCCTGCCGGAGGCTTCCCAGGCCCTGGAAGGTCTGCGGGCGCTGCGAGCTCGGCGGGTCGTCGTCGGCCATAGTCACACTCTGTTCTTGCGGTTCAGCGCGGCGATATCGAGCCGGTCCGGCTGCTGCGCTTCGTGGGGGTGATCGGCTCCGGCAAAGACCCGCAGGTTCTTCATGACCCGGCGGCCGAGCGGCCCGCGCGGTACCATGCGCTCGACCGCCTTGATGATCACGCGCTCCGGGTGCTTGCCTTCGAGAATGGCGCCCTTGCTGCGCCCTTTGATGCCGCCGGGATAGCCGGTATGCCAGTAGAAGATGTCGTCGCTGCGCTTGTTGCCGGTCAGCTGGACCTTCTCGGCATTGACGACGATGATGTTGTCGCCGCAATCCATATGCGGTGTGTACGAGGGCTTGTGCTTGCCGCGCAGCCGCATCGCGATGATCGAGGCGAGCCGGCCCAGCACCAGACCGTCGGCATCGATCAGCAACCATTTCTTGTCGATGTCCGACGGTTTGGCGGAAAAGGTCTTCATGGCTCGACGGAAATGCCCAGCGGCCCGGAACCCCAGCCCGCGAAAGCGCGTCATGTAGGCGATCGTGCATCCGGGGTCAAGCAATGCTTAGCAGAGGAAAGGTCCCCTATGACGGCAATACTGTTGGAGGAGGGCTCGGATGGTGTTCTGCGCCTGACGCTAAATCGCCCTGAAGCGCGCAATGCGCTCTCCGTCGCTCTGATGACAAAGCTCGTCGAGGCGCTGGGACACGCCGCGACAGATCGCAACACTCGGGTCGTCGTCATCGCCGGCGCCGGCGCGGCTTTCTGTGCCGGGCACGACCTGCGCGAGCTCCGTCAGGACCCACGGCGCGAGACCTATCAGCGCATCTTTGCGCTGTGCAGCGAATTGATGCTGACGATCGTGCGGTTGCCTAAGCCAGTCATCGCCGAGGTCCACGGCGTCGCCACGGCGGCGGGCTGTCAGCTGGTCGCGACCTGCGATTTGGCAGTCGCCGCGGAGGAGGCGCGATTTGCGACGCCCGGTGTCAATATCGGCCTGTTCTGCTCGACCCCGATGGTGGCGCTCTCGCGCGCCGTCGGCCGCAAAGCGGCGATGGAGATGCTGCTGACCGGCGAGCTGATCGATGCGGCGGCGGCACGCTCGCTGGGGCTCGTCAACCGGGTCGTCGGACGAGAGGGGCTGCGCGAGGCGGTCGACGCGCTCGCCCGGCAAATCGCCGGCAAATCCGCGCTTACCGTAAAGATCGGCAAGGAGGCGTTCTATCGCCAGGCCGAGCTCGACCTCGCCGGCGCCTACCGCTATACGGCTGAGGTCATGACGACCAACATGTTGGCCGCGGATGCCGGCGAAGGCATCGATGCCTTTCTCGCCAAGCGCCCGCCCCTCTGGCAGGACCGGTGAGGGGCAAAGTGAACCACGACAGCTATCCGGACCCTCATCTGCGCGACATCCTGACCGGTGTGCGCACGATCGCCGTCGTCGGCGCGAGCCCGCGGCGCGAGCGGCCGAGCCACGGTGTGATGGCTTACCTCCAGCGGCACGGCTACCGCACGATCCCGATCAATCCCAACGCTGCCGGCGGCACGATCCACGGCGAGACCGTTTACGCGAGGCTCGCGGATGTGCCCGAGCCGATCGACATGGTCGATGTATTCCGCAGGCCCGAGGCGGCCGGCGACGTCGTCGACGAGGCGATTGCGGCCGGTGCCAAGGTCGTATGGATGCAGCTTGGGGTACGTGACGACGCCGCGGCCGCCCGCGCCGAGGCCTGCGGCCTCAAGGTCGTGATGAACCGCTGCCCGGCCATCGAGATCCCCCGCCTGGGACTGTGATCGCCCGGCGCTTCGGCGATCCGCCTTGCCGGGAGACCCGGAGAGGCGCACTTTTGGAACGGGTTACCAGGGAGGCAACCGATGCGCGTCATGATCAAATTCGCGATTCCCATCGATGCAGGCAACGAAGGAAATCGGAGTGGAAAGCTGCAGAAGGTCTTTCAGCAGCTGGCGGAAGATCTCAAGCCGGAAGCTGGCTACTTCTTTCCGGAAGGTGGAGAACGGGCCGGATTCTTTGTCGTCGATATGCAGGAATCGTCTCAGGTCGCGGAAATTGCCGAGCGCTTCTTTTACGGGGTGAATGCCAAGATCGAGATGACGCCGGTAATGAACGCCGACGATTTGCAAAAGGCGTTGTCGGGCGTGCAGCAAACCGTCCATCGCTACGGCTGAGCCGCCGCGTCAAGGCGCTCCGAGCCAGCTCAGATCCTCTTCTTCCTCCAGGCGCTGGAGGCGCTCGTAGAGTGCCGTGGCGGGGCGCGCGCCGAGCGCAGCTCGGGTCAGGCGCTGGAATTTGTCGGCCAGTTCGCCGGGTTCGAGCATCCCGCTCTCGCTGCGGCGTTCGAGGCGGCGGCCGTCAGCGAGCGCGATACTGACCCTGCTCGCCATCCCGCCATGCTCGCCGCCCGGATCGGGCATTAGTTTGACGAGGCGGCAAAGCGCACGGATCTGCGGGTCTGCCAGCGCCGCCTCGTCCCAGGATTCGGGGTCGCGCGCCTCGCGGCAGAGCGCCAACGCGACCGAAAACGGGATGCTGTACTGCGCGAGCATCTGATCGGCCGGCTCCAGAATGTTGTGGCGCTCGACCATGCGCGGGGTGCCGGTAACGGTGATCGCCTCGACTTGCGTGCCGGCAAAGCCATGCTCTGTCTGCAGGTCGCGCGCCGCCTTCACGGCGGCATGGGCGGTGGCGTGGCAGGGATAGCGCTTCAGCACCGTGGTCGAAACGACATAGTCCTCGCCGAGGCCACGGGTCAACTCGGCTGTATCCCATTTCGTGCAAAAGACCCTGAGAAACCCGAACTCGCCTTCGAGCACCGTGCGCGGCCCGGCGAAGCCGCCGGCCGCGAGGCTTGCCGCCAACACGCCCGCCTCCGAAGCGCGCCCCAAATGCAGCCGCTTGACCATTCCGCCGTCGCCGCGGGCGAATTCGAGTAGCCCGCCGCACAGCGACCCGGCGATACCGAGCGCGTTCGTCATCGCGCCGGAATTCAGCCCCAAGAGGTGCCCGGCGGCGATCGCGCCGCCGAACGGACCGGTGGTGCCCGGCGCGTGAAAGCCACGGGCCTCGTTGGTGTGACCGGTCGCGCGCCCGATCCGGATCATCACCTCGTTACCGGCGACGAAAGCGGCGATCAACGAGCGGCCATCGGCGCCGCGCTCTTGGGCGATGGCGAGCGCCGGCGGCAATACCGTTGCACCGGGATGGGCGCCGGCGCCGGGCCGCGTCAGGCTGTCGAGCTCGAACGCGTGGGCGAGCGCGCCATTGGCGAGTGCCGCAGCCGGCGCCTGCACGGCCGGTCCCGTTTGGCCGAGGATGCGGCAATTGCCGCCGGGGCCGGTGCGCTCGGCATATTCGACGACGATGCGGCTCCAGGGCAAGGCGCTGCCGCAAATACCCGCTGCCACGGTGTCGATGATGCATTCCTTGGCCTGCTGCACGACCTCGGCCGGCAAATCCGGGTAGCGAAGAGCGGCGGCGTACTCCGCTAGGCGGACGGTTTCCATTCCCGCAGATTTACTTGCTATTGCAATCGGCGGCGCGGACGATGCACTCGCCTGCCTTGGCTTTGGCACAACTCTTCAGGGCATCGATACGGGCGGTGTCGCGGTCCTTGCGCCACGCGGCACCTGCCTGCGTGCCGTCCTCGGTCGTCGCCAACGCGCCGCACATCCGTGGACCGACCTTTCCGACGAGCTTGCACCCGGTGGTGCCGCATTCGCCAAGCGCCACTTCCTCGGCGCGTTTCCCAGTCGGCTGGTTCCAGCTCGCGCCGTATTTGCCGGTTCCCTTGTCCCATGCCATGGCGCCGTACCCGGCGGCAGCAGGGATCGTCGGGAGAAGAGTGTACCCGAACGCCAATAAGGCAACGGCGATCCAGAGGCGGCGCATCGAATGTTCTCCTTGAGGGTCCGTCGCCTGGGATGGGGTTTACCCACCCCAGACCTGAGGGATGAAACCAGCGGCAAACCGCCGGCGGCTCAGCGCAGGGGCGAGAAGGCGGCCGGGACCACCAGCATGTTTTCCTGCTTGAGCATCATTCCGGGCTGACCTCCCCTGGGCGGCCAAATCCCCTTTGCTCTGGCCTCCTCGCGGATCGAGAAGCGCTGCGCGGCATCCTTGTAGGCCCAGATGTGCACCCATTTGTTGAGGCCGCCGAGCTCCGAGTACCAAGCGCCGGCCAATGGCGAGAGCTTCGTGCGCTCGGCAATTTGGGTACTCCACCGGTCGATCGTGGCGGGAATGCCGCCGGGCTTGAAAGTATAGGTTCGGATTTCATAGAGGTTGCCGAGCTGGCGTGGTTCGAGCTTCGGCGAGAACGGAGCCGGCAGATATATTTCGCTCTGCTGCTCGACGACGAATTCGCGGGTATTGGGCGGCCAGCCCTGAAGCTTTGTCGCCTCGGCCCGTAACCGGGTGCGTTCTTCGAGGTTCTCGTAGGGCCAGACATGGATGACCCGGTTGCGGGGGCCTACTTTGG
>Ga0210410_10003595_pt1 | contig 13703 bp, 14 predicted proteins | sample IncBWC4MmetaG_FD_161058 | JGI IMG/M metagenome (GOLD analysis project Ga0210410, IMG submission 161058) | Forest soil microbial communities from Barre Woods Harvard Forest LTER site, Petersham, Massachusetts, United States - Inc-BW-C-4-M | ecosystem: Environmental > Terrestrial > Soil >... | reverse complement strand
GGCCAGTTGAATTGGGACGAGCTTCGACGAAGGGAATATCACCTCACAGGTGGAAATTCTGCAACCCTTGCTTTCTGAAGCATTTTGACAGGAATCGTGGGGTTGTGGTGTCGTTGGGCAATCGCAGGGCCGGTAGTGGGCTTGACGGATGAAGGCGGAAGCTTCGCTTGAAGAGTACGGGAAAAGTGAACCGACGAAGGCAGTTGGTACATCTATCCAATAGGGGTCGATTTAGATCGGCGAATTCCGGCGGCGCAAAGAAACTTTTTGCACATTTTTGGTGTATGCAATTTTAGGGATGGCCTCAGGTCTGAAGACCTGAGCTACAGCGAAAAAATTAGAAACTTTTTTAGAAGTTCGGGAGGCTAGTTTGGCAGTTTTACTGGAAGAAAAATACGACCAGGTACGCCAGCTCATCGCGATGGGCAAAGAGCGCGGCTACTTGCTCTACGACGAAGTGAACGATATTTTGCCGGCGGAAGTGCATTCGTCGGAAGAAATTGACGATTTGCTTTCGACGTTTGAGCGCAACGGAATTGAAATTTACGAAGACGCGAACACGGCGAAAGCCGCGCGTGCCGCGGCGGAGCCCGCCGACGGCGAAGTGGAAGTGGAAACGTCAAAGGATTCACCGGCCGAGGAAAGCGAACTGGATCTGACTCCGGGAACGCTGGAGAAGACGAACGATCCGGTGCGCATGTACCTGCGCGAAATGGGCACGGTGCCTTTGCTGACGCGCGAAGGCGAAGTGACCATTGCAAAACGGATTGAGCGCGGACAGAACCTGGTCCTGAAAATTATTTCGCGTTCGCCAATCGTGCTGAAGGAATTGCTGGCGGTGGCGAAAGATTTGCGCGAGGGAAACCGTTCGATCAAGGAAATTGTTCAGTTCGACGACGAAGAACTGACCGAAGAAAAGATCGAAGCGAAGACCCGCGCCACGCTGAAGCAACTGGACAAGCTGGAGAAGTTGTACGACCTCAGCATGAAGATGGCTGAGAAGTTCGAGAAAATTCCCAAGGCGAAAAAGCGCACCTATGTGAAAGCGAAGTTCGCGCTGGGCCGCACGCGCATTGAAATGTCGAACGTGCTGCGCGCATTTGAATTTAATCCGTTCGAGCGCAAGCGGCTGATTGACACCATCCGGCACACGGTGGAGCGCTTGCAGTCACTGGAGCGCGAAGCGGGAAAACTGGAACGGCGCGCGGACGTCAGCAAAGGCGAAAACGCCGCTGAAGCCCGCAAGGAATTGCGCGAGCGGCGAAGCGAGCTGCGGGAAATCGAAACGGCCAGCGAAGTTGGACTGACGGAACTGAAGCGCACGCTGCAAGTGATTTTGCGCGGCGAAGCGGATGCGGAAGTTGCCAAGAAAGAATTGATCGAGGCCAACCTGCGGTTGGTGGTTTCCATCGCGAAGAAATATACGAATCGCGGATTGCAATTCCTGGATTTGATTCAGGAAGGCAACATCGGCTTGATGAAGGCCGTGGACAAGTTCGAGTGGCGCCGCGGATATAAATTTTCGACGTATGCGACGTGGTGGATCCGGCAGGCGATTACGCGCGCGATTGCCGACCAGGCGCGCACCATTCGTATTCCGGTGCACATGATCGAAACGATCAACAAGTTGATCCGCACGCAGCGGCAACTGGTGCAGGAATTGGGACGCGAGCCGACTTCGGAAGAAATCGCCAAGCGCATGGATATTCCAGTGGCGAAAGTGCGCAAGATTTTGAAGATTGCGCAGGAGCCGATTTCACTGGAGACGCCGATTGGCGAAGAGGAAGATTCGCATCTTGGAGACTTCATTGAAGATAAGGCCGTGGTTTCGCCTTCGGATGCGGTAATCAATTTGAATTTGAAAGAGCAAACCTCTTCCGTTCTAAAAACGCTAACGCCGCGCGAAGAAAAAGTTATCAAGATGCGATTTGGTCTGGATGACGGCAGCGAACATACGCTGGAAGAAGTCGGACAGTCGTTTGCGGTAACGCGCGAACGCATCCGGCAAATTGAAGCAAAAGCGCTGCGCAAGTTGCGGCATCCTTCGCGCTCGCGGAAGTTGCGCGCATTTTTGGAAGGGCCTTCGCGCGATTATCTCTGAGACGGAAGTTCGGCCTTACTTCTAAATGCGCCGCCTTTCGCGGCGCATTTTTTTTGCTCGAGCGGTATTGCGGTAGAATCCTCGCACTCCTATGGCTTTAGCTGCAGGCGCACTAATCGGCCCATACGAAATTCTCTCGCTGCTTGGCGCGGGAGGAATGGGCGAGGTTTATAAGGCGCGCGATACGCGATTACATCGCGTGATTGCTTTGAAAACTTTGCCGGCGGAAAAAGTCTCTGACGCGGAGCGCAAACGGCAGTTTCTGATTGAAGCGCGGGCGGCTTCGCAACTGAATCACCCCAACATTGTTACCATCCACGACATTTTTGAATTGAACGGCGCTTACTTCATTGCCATGGAGTGCGTCGCTGGCGAAACGCTGGAGCAGATGAATACGCACGGCGGAGTGCGCTGTGCTGATGCGATGAAATATGCATTCGATATTGCGGATGCTCTAATCGCAGCGCATGCGGCGGGAATTATTCACCGCGATTTGAAACCAGCGAACATCATGATTAGCGATGACGGCCGCGTGAAGCTGCTGGATTTTGGATTGGCGAAACTGGTAGAAGCGCCGCTGGCGGCGGGCGTGGATGCCGCGACGCTTACAGCGATGGGCGCGGAAGGAATCGCGGGGACGCCGGCGTATATGTCGCCGGAACAAGTCGAGCGACATGAGTTGGATGCGCGTTCAGATATTTTTTCGTATGGATTGGTTTTGTACGAAATGTTTTGCGGCGAACGCGCGTTTCGCGGCGAGACGTGGGTTTCGATTTTGACGGCCGTGCTACGAGATGAGCCGCGGCCGATGCGGGAAATCAAACCGGAAGTTCCCGCGGCGATGGAAGAACATATCGCGCGGTGTCTGCGGAAAGATCCGTCGGAACGCTTTCAGACGATGAATGAAGTGAAAAAAGATTTGGCGAAGATGCCGTCGCGAGTTGCTGAATCCGGGGCAGGGACGGCTTCGAGCACAGGCGAACGTGCGGTGAGTATTTCGGCTCCACGCGAAGAAGCGCGGTCGATAGCGGTGTTGCCTTTCGCGAATTTGAGCGCGGAAAAAGAAAACGAATATTTCAGCGATGGGCTGGCAGAAGAAATAATGAACGCGCTGGCAAAAGTGCCGGAGTTGAAAGTAATTGCGCGGACATCGGCATTTGCGTTTCGCGGGAAGGAGCAGGATCTACGGGTGATCGGCGAGCGGCTGCGAGTGGGAACGATTCTGGAAGGAAGTGTGCGCAGAGCGGGCAATCGTGTTCGCGTGACGGCGCAACTGATTCGAATTTCGGATGAATCGCACTTATGGTCGGAGCGATACGACCGTGAGATGACGGACATATTTGCAATTCAGGATGAGATTTCGCAGGCGATTGCCGGTGCTCTGAAGGTGAAGCTGGTCGCTCCGCAACGGAGCACCGCAAACGTGGAGGCGTTCCAACATTATTTGAAGGGATTGTACTGGTATCAGCGATACACGGGCGAAAGCCTTACGAAGGCAGAGGAATCTTTCAAGCGAGCGCTGGAGATCGATCCGAATTACGCCCCGGCCTGGGCGGGATTGGCGGTTTTTTATTATGGCGTTGCCGCGCTTTGCATCAAGCGGGCGGCGGAGATGGCACCGCTGGCGAAGTCGGCAGCGGAACGAGCACTGGCACTTGATCCAACGGTTAGCGAAGCACACAGCGTGCTGGGATTGGTCAGTGGCGCAGTTGAATACGACTGGAAGTCTGCGGAGCGGCACTATCAAACGGCGATGGCGGTTGATCCTGTGCCTCCACTGGTCCGCCTGCGCTACGCGCTCTATTATTTGACGCCGCAGCGGCGGCTTGACGAAGCGGTTGAGCAGTACCGGCGAGCGCTGGAAACAGATCCGCTCTCGATGCTGGTGCATTTCGGAATGGCTTACGCACTCTATTGTCAACGCAAGTATGACCGCGCGATTGAACACGCTTCAAAATCAGTGGAACTGTATCCTGACTTTTGGCTGGTGCACTACGCATTGGGTCTGGCGCAGTCGCAAGTAGGCTTGCTGGATGACGCGATGGTCAGCTTAGAGACCACCGTGCGGCTCTCGCCGGCTTTCACGCAGGCCGTCGGCTTTCTGGCCGCAGCTTATTTTCGCGCCGGAAAATCCGAGCAAGCGAAAAAATTAATCGAAGAAATCCGCGAGAAGGGCACCAGACAATTTGTCTCGCCGCTTTGCTTCGCGGTTTATTACGCGGCGAAGGGTGAGGCCGACAAGATGTTTGAGTCCATGAATACAGCCCTGGCGGAACACGATCCAACACTTTCACGCGTCAACACCGAGCCATACTTTGATCCTTACCATGGCGATCCGCGATATCGGGAATTGATGAAAAAAATTAACCTTAGCTAACGACTGAGCCAGATTTTGCGGCTTTGGCTGCGGCGGTGAGGCATTTCGGGCAGAGACATTCGTCGTACTGAGTGCGAAGTTCGGCGAGAGTTTGTCGGCTGACCTTGACGTCATCGCACCAGCAGGGGCTGGAGGGCGATGCGCACGGAAATTGAGTGCCGCAAGCCTGGCAGATTTTTTGTTTGGGCACCGGTGTAAGCGAATCTGATTTGGGTGAATTCATTTTGTTGATTTCGATTTCTGCGTCCTATTATTTTTGATGCTTTTGCGAATCAGTCCGTTGCGATGCGATCTCCGTGGCTTGGCGGATTTGAAACGACTAGAAATTCGGCGTCACTTTTGGAGCGATTGTGAACCTGGTGGCGTTCGCCGGCTTTGATGTGAAGACCTTGCCCGGCGTTTAGCGTAAGTTCGTTTCCTTCCAGATCAATTTGCAAGATTCCCCGCAGCACATAAAAAAATTGATTTGCTTTCTGATGATAGTGGCGCGCCTCTGAAGTGCCGGGCGGCATGCGTTCTTCGATTACGCTGAGCGATTCGGTTTTGACTAGATGCCATCCGTCGCAACCACTGCCCCAGGAATAGTGCTCGCCCGTTTGCCTGCTAATTGCCTGAACCATCGCCTAGATATTTTAACTCACTTGCTGCGCTCGCGGACTTGTTCTTCGGTCAGGCCGTAGAGCGGAGGAGTGGGGACTTCCAGCATGGCGAGATAAATATAAATTTGTCCGCGATGATGGATTTCGTGTTCGATCATCAGGCGAAGCCATTTCCAGAGAGTGATGCTGGCGCCGTCGGGAGTGATTGTTTTTTTGTGGAGATCGGCGTCGGTGAGCGCGCTGAAAATTTCCATGGATTCTTTGTGCAGGCGATCGACGTACGCGAAAACATTTTCGAAGCCGTCGGCGAGTTCTTTTCCATGACCGGGATAGCGGGTGGGTTGGAAGCGCGCGTTTTCGGCCCACATGAATCTTTCGGTGCCGGCGATGTGGCGGAGGAGATCGCCGAGGGTGAAGCGGCCGGGTTTGAAGGTCCATTCGATTTGCGCGGGCGGGATGCAGCGGGCCACGCGGATGGTGCGGGCGCGGACTTTTGAGAATTGGTCGAGGAATTGAGGTGTTTCGGGATTTTCCATTTTTTGGTTTCACCGGAAAACTATCGAGTACGGAGAAATTATAAATCGATTGTGGCGTCGATCAAAGGGCACAGGGGTTAAAACCCCTGGGGTCGGCTCGCAATACGGCACGAGTAAACTCGTGCCCTGTTACGAAGCGGTTTCTCTTGCGGTTGAAGGCGCAGCAAGCAGCGGCGCTACGGACGAACGTGCATTCGCGAAATTGGAGGCGGGCGGGTCACAGACCCGTCCCTACATCACGCATTTTATTTTGTGGCGTCGGGGCCGTTTACCGATTGCGCGTATTGGTAGACGAGTTGTGCGCCGCGGTCGGTGCCGATGATGGTGAGGATTGCGAGTGCGATTAGTCCCGCTAGAAGAATACGGCGAGCGGCGGCCGTGAAATTTGCGCGTTTCGCGAAACAATATATGGAGAGGGCGGTGGCGAGACTGGTGGCGATTAGCATTAGCGTTTCGTGAATGTCGAAAACGCGTTGGATGGTGAGGCTGGGTTCGACGGAGGATTGGGCGAGCCATCCGGTGAAGGCGGTGACGAATGCGGAGAGAGTGCCGAGATAGAGCAGGCGGACGGCGGTGAGGTGCTGGTCGTCGTTGGAGCGCCAGATGGCGAGAGCTTCGAAGAGAAGCGCGGCGAACCAGAAGGCGATTGGAAAATGTACGAAGAGCGGATGGATGTTGAGCATGGATTTCAGGCCGGGGAGCATGTGAGCCTCTTGGATGCGAAACGATTCTGGGATTTTGAAGGAGATTCGGGGGAAGTGCAAAGATTCGTGGCGCGAGTGCACCGACAGGAGTGTCGGTGCTACTAACGCATAATACTTTGATTTGACGAAGCATTATTGTTTTGGATAGGATGGGATTGATGCGACGGGATGCGGTGCGGTCGGTAATGGAGAATTATCCGAGGATTTACTTTGCGTGCCACACGCGGCATGTGAAGGATCCGAAGACGCGTCGACAGGTGAGCGCGCATCAGGCGAGCATTCTGGATCATCTGGACGAGACGGAGCCGACGGCGCTTTTGGAATTGGCGCGGCATATGGGCGTGACGGTTTCAACGATGTCATTGAATGTGGAGCGGCTTGTGCGGCGCGGATATGTGCGGCGAACACGAGATGTTGAGGACCGTCGAAGGTTGCGATTGCTTTTGACGGCGAGCGGATTGCGTTTGCGCGAGGCGAGCACGGTGCTGGAGCCGGAGCGGGTCGCGGCGATGTTGGAAGAATTGGATGCAGAGGAACTTGCGCGGGCGTTGAACGGATTGGAGTTGTTGGCGCGGGCTGCGGAGCGTCGAATGGCGCGGTTGGCGGAAGGGCGGTCAAGTTGGCGGGCGCTTCGGACAGAACGCGCGGCGCGGAGGAAATAATTATGCGATGGGCGTTGTGGATTATCGGTGGATTGGTTGCGATGGTGGCGCTGGTGGCGTTGATTGGAGCGATGTTGCCGAAGGGACATGTGGCCACGCGCTCGACGAAATTTCGCGAAACGCCTGATGCGGTGTGGCAAGCGATTACGGGATATGAATATTTCACGAAGTGGCGGCCGGGAGTGCAGAGCGTGACGCGATTGCCGGATGCGAATGGGCACGTGGTGTTTATGGAGAAAAGCGGAAGCGGATCGAGCACGCAGAATATTCCTTACGAAATTGTGGAATCGATGGCTCCTGCGGGCGGTACGCCAGGGAAATTGGTGGCAATGATTGCGGATCCGAAATTGCCATTTGGCGGATCGTGGACGTATGAGGTTGCCGCAGCGGATGGCCGAACGGTTTTGCGAATAACCGAGCGAGGAGAAGTTTACAATCCGATATTTCGATTTGTGTCGCACTTTTTTATGAGTCAGACCAAGACCATGGAAGATTATTTGAATGCGCTGGGGAAGAAATTTGGGGAGACGGTGACGATTACGGAGTGAGCGAGCTTTAGCAGCAGAAGACGCAGGGGTTAAAATCCATGACGTTGCGGTTCGTTGCGGCACGAGTAAACTCGTGCCCTGATACGAGTCGAAACCATACACAGGCTGAAGCCTGTGCCACTGGTGCAGCGAGGAGATATTTGATGGGAGCTGAGGTTAAGTGTCGCGTGATTTTTGGCGGGCAGACGTCGGAGGGGAAGGCGTTGCTGGAAACGAATGAGATTATTTTTCGAGGGGATTTCCGGCTGAAGATTTTGCTGAAGGAAATTAAGAAGCTGAAGGCGTCAAAGGACGAGCTGCGGATTTTATTTCCCAAGGGCGAAGCGATATTCGTTCTGGGCGCGCAGACGGCGAAATGGGCTCAGCAGATACTGCATCCGAAGAGCGTAATTGAAAAAATTGGCGTACGAAATGGCGCGAAGGCAGTTGTGCTTCATGTAAACGATAAGGATTTTCTGGCGAAGTTGGGCGCGGTGGCTGCGATTTCGGATAGAGTGGGGCGGAATTGTGAAGTGATTTTCTTTGGCGCGGAGACGGCGGAGGATTTGAAGCGCGTGCCGTCATTGGTGAAAGCGATGGCGCCGGATGGAGCGCTGTGGATTATTTATCCGAAGGGAGTGCAGTTGATTCGGGAAATTGATGTGTTGATGGCGGGGCGGAAGGCGGGATTGAAGGATATTAAGGTTGTGGGATTTTCTGCAACACATACGGCGCTGAAGTTTGTGATTCCGGTGAGCGAGAGATAATGCGGAGGGCGACCTGAAGGTTGCCCCTACGACTGCAAATTCTTCTATTATGTCCGTGTGAATAATCTTTTAGAGTTGCGTGGATTGACGGTGGAATTGCCGACGCCGGGGGGATGGGTGCGTCCGGTGAATGAGGTGTCGCTGCGAATGGAGCGCGGGGCGTCATTGGGATTGGTGGGGGAATCGGGATCGGGAAAGACGATGTTGTCGTTGGCGTTGATGGGACTTTTGCCGTTGGGGGCGCGGGTTAGCGGCTCGGCGAAATTAGATTCGGCGAGCGGAGACGCCTTTACTGAAGACAAAAACGCTGGAGGAAAAAATGTTGGGAAAACAAACTCTGATGGCGCGGCGGATTTGGCGCGATTGAAGGAAAATGAGTGGACGGGGATTCGCGGGCGTCGAATTGCGATGGTGTTTCAGGAGCCGATGACGGCGCTGAATCCGGTGATGCGCGTGGGGAAGCAAATTGCGGAGGCGATTCGCGTGCATCATCGGGCGTTGAATTCGACGGAAGTGGCGCGGCGAGTTGTGGAAGCGTTGACGCGGGCGTCGGTGCCTGAGCCGGAATTGCGGGCGCGGCAATATCCGCATGAATTGTCGGGCGGATTGCGGCAACGCGTTTTGATTGCGATGGCGATTGCGGCGGGGAATGCGTCATCGAACGGCGCGGGCGCCGAAAGCGGCGGGCGATTATTGATTGCGGATGAGCCGACGACAGCGCTCGACGTGACGGTGCAAAAACAAATTTTGGAATTGTTGATGGGACTGCGGCGGGAGTTGGGATTGTCATTGATATTTATTACGCACGATTTGGCGGTGGTGGCGCAGGTGGCGGATCGGTTGGCGGTGATGTACGCGGGGCGAGTGGTGGAAGAAGGGCCGACCATGGAAGTCTTGCGACGGCCCCGGCATCCTTATACAGAGGGATTGTTGCGGGCGTCGCCGCAACTTTCGCGGCGGGAATTGGTGGCGATTCCGGGAATGGTGCCGGGGCTGGATGCGTTGCCGCCGGGTTGCGCGTTTGAGCCGAGGTGCGCGGTGCGTCGAGAGGAATGCAAGTTGGCGGTGCCAGAGATGAGAGTGGCGGGAGAGGGGCACGGGGCAAGGTGTCTTTTGGTTTGAATTGAGTGATGGCGCGGAAAAGCCTCGGGTCTGAAGACCCGAGGTACAGAAAACCGAACGGCGCAACGCCGATGCGAAATTGGAGGCGGGCGGGTCGCAGACCCGCCCCTACGAGATGAAGGACACACCGGAGTCACGACAAATTGATTTAATTCGCGAGCGATTTACCGGCGCGGCGGAAACCTTTGTGGATTACGCGCTGGATAGCCGCGTGAGTGAGGGCGAACTTTTGGCGTCGGTGGCGACGGCGGGCGTGGCTCCTGCGGAAATAAAAAATTGGCGCGCGTTGGATTTGGCTTGCGGGCCGGGAACGTTTACGCGTGCGCTGGCGGCGCGGATGAGATTTGTGGTGGGATTGGATTTAACTCCGGCGCTGCTGGCCCGCGCGGTGAAGTCGGTGGGCGAGGCGAGCGCGGCGGCGGGAACGGTTAGCGCGTTTGCTTGCGGCGATGGAACGCGGATGCCGTTTGCGGACGGAACATTTGATTTGGCGATTTGCGGATACAGCATTCATCACATGCTGCATCCGGCGCGAGTGATCGCGGAATTGGCGCGCGCGGTGAGAGTTGGAGGGCGAGTGGCGTTGGCGGATATGGTGGCGCGGGATGGGTCGGATCGCGAGATGCACACGCGGATAGAAAAGGCGCGCGACGCTTCGCATACGTTGGCGTTATTTGCCGGGGAATTTCGCGAATATTTGCAGAACGCGGGGATGCGCGTGATCTCGAGTGATTTGGTCGAGAAGACGCGGAATTTTGAAGTGTGGATGAACGCGATGAAAGTTGGGCGCGGGACGTCGGCGTATGCGGAGACGCGGCGGCTGCTGGAAGGAACATTTGGAAATGATGCGGCGGGGATGAGACCGAAGATTAATGATGCGGGGGAGATTGAGTATTCGTTGCCGGTGATTAATATTGTGGCGGAAAAGGTTGCTTGAGGCGAGGACATGCACCAACGAAGGAACGAGCGAAGGAAGAAGCAGATTCCTCGGCCTTCGGGCCTCGGAATGACACCGTTTTCGTTTGGGCGATTTATTTGAAAAGTTGAATATGAGTGAAGCACGATGACTAAACCACTTCTTGAAGCGCGGAATTTGCGGAAGACTTTTCCCGTGTCGGGCGCGGGATTTGGCGCGGACTCGCGGCGTGTGGCCGTGGATGGAGTTAGTTTGCGTTTGGAGGCGGGAGAGACGCTGGCGATTGTCGGCGAGTCGGGCTGCGGGAAAACTACTTTGGCGCGGATGTTGATGCGCTTGATTGAGCCAGACTCCGGCGAAATATTTTTTGCGGGCGCGGATTTGATGGCGGCGCGCGGAAATGGGTTGCGGAGTCTGCGCGCGGAAATGCAGATGGTATTTCAGGATCCATTTTCGTCATTGGATCCGCAGATGCGAGTTGGCGCGATTGTGGGCGAGCCGCTGGCGATACATTTCGCGGAATTAAATCGCGCGGAGCGGACCAAGCGGGTTGCGGAAGCACTGGCCGCGGTGGGATTGGATGCGGCCGCGGCGTCGCGATATCCACACGAGTTTTCCGGCGGGCAGCGGCAACGGATTGGAATTGCGCGGGCGCTGGTGTTGCGTCCGAAACTGGTGGTGGCGGATGAGCCGGTCTCGGCCTTGGATGTTTCGGTTGGCGCGCAGGTGCTGGAATTATTGGCGCGTTTGCAGCGGGAATTTGCGCTGACCTATTTGGTGATATCGCACAGTTTGCCGGTGGTGGCGCAACTGGCTAGTCGCGTGGCGGTGATGCAGGCGGGGCGATTTGTGGAGGAAGGGCCGGTGGAGCAAGTTTTGGAGCGGCCGGCGCATCCTTATACACGGGCGCTTTTGGCGGCGGTGCCGGTTTTGCCGGCGTGAATATTTCCCCCTTGAAACTTTTGGCGCATTAGGCCGTAATACCCGGCAGCGGAACGCTGGGATAGGTCTATTGGTATAGATTAAAACGCCAACCGGGAGGTTGGCGTTCCCGGGAACAACGTCCGCACGATTTCAACTTGGAGGCATCACGAATATGGTTACGACTGCGGTTGCACCAGCGCCCGGGGGAGACGAGCCGGCAAAGATCAGCGCTATGGGGCGCGTTTTCGGAGTGTTGTTTAGTCCCGGGGAAACATTTGCGGATATTGCGCGCAAGCCGAGCTGGATCGTGCCAATAGTTTTGATGACTTTAATTTGGATGGCAACGAATGTGGTTCTCGCGGGCCGGGCGGATTGGGTGAGTATTTCGCAACAGAATATTGAGAAAAACAAATTCGCGGCGGCGCGGTTCGACCAATTGAACGATCAGCAGAAGCAGGCAGCGTTTGCGCAGCAAGCCACAATCGCGAAGCTCACGAGGTATGTGCGGGGCGCGATTGGAACAATTTGCATCGCGCTGCTGGGAGCGTTGGTTTGGATGGGCGCGTTTAACATTTTCGGTGGTGCAGGGGTCAGCTACGTAAAATCACTGGCACTCGTATCGTATGCTTATATTCCCATCGCGCTGCACGACTTACTCGCAATCCCGATTGTATTGCTGAAAGACCCAGCGGCAATCAACCCGGAGAACCTGGTGGCGTCAAATCTCGCTGCACTCTTACCATCCAGCGCACCTATATGGCAGCAGGTGCTTGGCGGCTCCGTGGATCTGTTCGCAATTTGGTGCCTGATACTTGTGGCGATGGCGTTTTCCGCTGCAAATCCGCGGAAGCTTTCGTTTGGCAAGGCACTCGGAATCGCAGTTGGACTTAACGTTGTGATTATATTGATCGCCGTGGGCGTCACGAGCATCTTTTCTTAGTTCAAAGCGTAAATAAGTAAATGCCATCGCTGCCTGCTAAACTAGCGGCGATGGCATTTCGTTTTGAGCTGAGAAAAACGGATAAGAGCGGCGCGCGGTTGGGGCGTCTGCACACTCCGCATGGAATTGTGGATACGCCCGCGTTTATGCCGGTGGGCACGCAGGGCACGGTAAAAGGATTGACGCAGTACGCGCTGGAAGAACTCGGCGTGCAGATACTTCTCGGAAATACCTACCATTTATATCTACGTCCCGGACACGAACGGATTCGCCAGCTTGGCGGGCTGCATGGATTTATGGCCTGGCCACGCGCGATTCTGACGGACTCGGGCGGCTTCCAGGTTTTCAGTCTTTCGGAATTGCGGAAGGTTACTGACGATGGCGTGAAGTTCCGTTCGCATCTGGATGGCTCGGAACATTTTCTTTCGCCGGAAAAGGCGCTGGAAATTCAGACGGCTCTGGGGTCGGACATCATGATGGTGCTGGACGAGTGCATTGAGTATCCGGCGAGCCACGAGCAGGCCTGCAAGGCAGCGGCGCGAACATTTGATTGGGCGCGGCGCGCGCGGACAGCATTTGCGGCGCAAGCTTCGGCGCGTGAGGCGGCGGGCAGCCCGACGCAGGCGCTGTTTGGAATTGTGCAGGGTGGAACCTACACGGATTTGCGTCGCGAGAGTGCTGAGCAATTAATTGGATTGGATTTCGATGGATACGCGGTGGGCGGACTTGCGGTGGGCGAGCCGCATGCTTTGACCTGCGAAATGACGGAGGCGGCGGCCGCTCTGCTGCCCGCGGAAAAGCCGCGCTACTTGATGGGCGTGGGAAAGCCGGAGGACATTCCGGATTACGTGCGACTGGGAATTGACATGATGGATTGCGTGCTGCCGACGAGAAGTGCGCGGCACGGATGCATTTTTACCTCGGCAGGGCGGCTGTTAATAAGGAATGCCAAGCACGCGGATGATTCGCGTCCGGTGGATGAGGAGTGTTCGTGCGCGGTGTGCAAGCGGCATTCGCGGGCGTATCTGCGGCATTTGTTTATGGCCAACGAGATACTCGGGTCGGTGCTGGCGACCCACCACAACATCCACTTTTACCTTGACCTGATGCGACGAATCAGGCACGCTATCGAATTCGGGGATATAGATTTACTCGCCTCAGAGATGAGATCGCGTCTGGTTGCGGGCCCCTGCTAATTTCCGCAGGTTGATGATATGCTGTCCGGCCTGACGTTTATCGCAAGGGGTAGGAAGATCCTGCGTAGCGTTGTGGTTTGTGTGTGCGGCGTGGGGTCTGGAGTAGGCGGTCGGGAAGGCGCACAGACAGGAATGTCTGTGCTACCGAAGCAACGTAATTCCACTGGGGTGATTCTGAATGGTTTGGAATTTTAATTTGGTAGCTGCGGATTTGGGCCAGTTGGCGGGACAGATGGGCGGAATTCTGCCTATCGTCCTGATCATGGTGATTTTTTATGTGCTGCTGATTCTGCCGGCGCAAAAACGGCAGAAGAAAGTGGCACAGATGCTTT
>Ga0210410_10003594_pt1 | contig 13706 bp, 12 predicted proteins | sample IncBWC4MmetaG_FD_161058 | JGI IMG/M metagenome (GOLD analysis project Ga0210410, IMG submission 161058) | Forest soil microbial communities from Barre Woods Harvard Forest LTER site, Petersham, Massachusetts, United States - Inc-BW-C-4-M | ecosystem: Environmental > Terrestrial > Soil >... | reverse complement strand
ACAGGTCGGCGATCTGGTTTCGGAGGGCATCGATCTCGCCATCCGCTTCGGTCAGTCAGGCCGATCGAGCCTGGTCTCACGCAAACTGATGGAGGCGCCGATCCTGACGGTCGCATCGCCGCGTTATGTGAAACGGTATGGCAGGCCAAAGCATCCTCTGGAAATAACGAACCACCGCTGCCTGCTGTTCATCGATCCCCATACCGGCCGGCCCTACGATTGGGCCTTCATGCGCGGCGACGAGACGATCGAAGTACCGGTTAGCGGTCCGCTCACCTTCACCGATCCGAAGTCGATGCTGGAGGAGTGCCTTGCCGGCACCGGCATCGCCCAGGTCATCGGCTGGGGCTTTGGCCAACTGCTGGAACGCGGAAAGCTGGTCGACCTCTTCCCGAACTGGCATGGCGAGCGCTTCCCGCTCTTCGCCTTCCATCCGTCGCGCGCACACCCGCCAGCGAAGGTTCGTGCCTTCATCGATTTCTGCATCGAGGCCGCCAGAGAAATCTGACTTCGCTGGCCGTACACCCAATCTGGGCGCGTTCTTGAGCGAATATTAGATCCGGGCGTATCGGTGGTGGAGTCCGCCTAAGATCGGGCGACAAAGAATGTGCCCGGCGCGATCGACGGCGCGTGAGATCGGTGCATCTTTCTCTAGGGATAGATGCGTGCGGATCCCATTGTAATATTTCATGTACGAGAGCAGTAGGTGACGGAGGTGGCGTTCGCTGTATACAATGACGTGGTCAACGCATTCCCGTCGGATCGAACCGATCAGCCTTTGGTCAAGGCCTTCAACACGCTGCCAGCCGCCGTGTTGGCCGCAGATCCCGTCAAGGACGGTGGACATCGCGTCGTCTTTTTGTCGGGTAACGACGCAGAGGCAAACACGCAGGTGGCCGACCTCGTGGGTAAGCTTGGCTTCTCGGCTATAAACCTCGGCAGCCTCACCCAAGGCCGACTTGCACAGTTCGGCGGTCCGCTCATGGTCCATAACTTGATCAAGCATGCATGAGCCCCCGCTAGGACGCCGGTATTCTGGCTTAGGAGGCGGCGCCACTGGCGACCCGTCCGCCTCCGGAGACTCGATACCCGGCGGCCATCGCGCCGAATTTCGTAGGCTGACGATCGCTGATGTACGATCCGGTAATTAGTCTAGAAGCCGCCACGGCGCTCGATCTCAAGCTACCACCGATATTGGTCCCCCGACGATGAGGTGGCCCATCCCGTCAACCTCCGCCCTCCCTGGCACGATGCTAACGTCGACGCTTTAAGCAGACTCAGCACGCATCCAAGTTTCGTCGAACGGCCGCTTTGCGCCAACAGCGGCCGTTCGTCCATCGAGTGTTTATGGAACGCTCCTTTAGACTGACTGATAAGGTTTTTGTATTTTTCTTATCAGTCGCGAACTGACTTCATCTTCGGCAAAATCTTATAGATTCAGGTGACCGAACGCTCAAAATGGGCGGTCTTCAAGGGCATTCGCCACTGCAGAAGGCTATATGGCGGATCCGAATCGCGATGATGCTCGAACACGCCTTCGACCTCCGTTCCGATCACAACTGCCTGCATTGGGTCGCCCAACAGATTGCCCACCATGCGCACGCCATCGGCATGCGGCAACTCGACAAGCACGGCGATGTAGGGTCCGTGATTCCTGAGCGACGTGTGGGAGGGATGCCAGACGCGCTCCCAACTGAAGATGCGGCCCCGCGGTTCGACCTCAGTCCATTTGGGATCGAAGGCGTGACAGCGGTGACACAGCCATTCCGGTCCGAATTGCCACGTCTGACAGTGGTTGCAGCGCTGTACGAGTAGCCGGTTGTGGCGCAACCCCGTCCAATAAGGAGCCGACAAGCCATCCGGCTCGGCCACTGGAATTGGCAGGCCCAAAGGAAAATAAGACGGGTTTGTGGTGTTGCTCATAGCGTTGCATCCGAGCCGAGAAGAAGATTGCTGACAGGCGTGACCATCGGACCACCGATCACCAGAGCCACATCATTCCGCGGCGCCTGGTTGGTCGACGTGCCCCGCACCTGACGCACGGCTTCGAGCACCAACTCAAAACCATGCATGTAACATTCGGCAAGATTGCCTCCGCTGGTGTTGAGCGGGAGACGCCCGGAAGGCGCGAGCAGATTTTCCAGGGTGAGAAAATCATTGGCCTCTTCCGGCTTGAAGAAGCCATGCTCGGCCAACGCCATCACCACGCCGCCAGTAAAATTCTCATAGCATTGGACCACCCCGACATCGGAGGGGCCGAGGCCGGCCATGCGGTAGAGGTCCGGCGCGACCGTATCGAAGCTCGCGCTCCCGTAGAGTGGCGAATTGTGCGGTATGGCTCCCGTGCGATATCCGGATCCGAAGGCCGCGCCGAGCACGTAAACCGGCTTTTGGCGGAACTCCTTTGCGCGCTCCTCGGAAACCAGCACGAGGGCTGCGGCACCGTCGTTTTCCATGCAGCAATCGTACAAATGAAAGGGCTCGGCGATCCAGCGCGACGCATCATATTTTGCCGCATCCAGCGGCTTGCCATACATCACGGCGCGAGGGTTCACTTGCGCATGGTGATAGGATGCAAGGGCGATCGCACGCATGGCTTCCTGCCGGACGCCGTGCTCGTGCATGAAGCGCCGCACCCGCATCGCGAAGCGCTGCGGCGGCGCGAGGACGCCGTAAGGCATCAGATAAGCCTTTTCCCCCGAGATGGTATCGATCCCAGTCGTCTGCCCGAAACGGCCGTATTGTCCCTGATTAAGCGAGCGGAACACGACCACGCAGTCCGCGAGACCCGCGACGATGGAAGCGGCCGCATTGGCAACGGCGGCGCAGCAGCCACCGCCTCCTCCGCCCCACTGCATTGTGGCGGCACGGAGCCTGTGTGTGCCCAGGGCGGCAGCCAACCGGGAGGCCTCGCTCCGGTCATCGCTGTAGGATGCGAATCCGTCAATTTCGCGCGGATCAAGCCCAGCATCCTGGCAAGCCGACAGGATAGCCTTCAGCGCAAGTTTGAATTCGGGATCAGGTGAAGCACCGTGGCGGTAATACTCGGTCTCGCCAATTCCAACGACAGCCACGCGCCCCCTCAGCGTGCGACTTGTCCTCGTTCCGCCCATTACGATTTATCCTCCGTCGACGCACGCAGCCACGCCTGGTCGCCAAACGCACCGGCTTCGGAAAGAAGCGCCAAACGGTCTTCATCATAGCCGAGGATCTCGCGGATAACTTCGTCCGTGTGTTGACCAACCGCTGGAGCCGCAACGGGATCCACGACCGGGGTACGCGAGTAGCGAATTGGCAACCTGACATTCGGAATCCAACCCGCCTTCGGGTGAGGGATTCGGCTGACCAGTTTGCGCTCTCTTGCCTCCGGCGAACGAATGGCCTCGCCGACGGTGCGCACCTGTCCGCACGGCACGCCGGCTGCCCGCATCCGCGGCTGCCAGTACGACCAGGGCTGCCGCGCGAACGCCTCGCCGAGGATCGCGAATAATTCATCCCGACGGCGAATTCGATCGGGTCCCGTGCCGTAGACCTCAGCAGACGCCAGGTCGGCCCGGTCAATCACCTGCGACATCAGGCGCTGGAAAATCTTATCGTTGCCGCAGTTAATGTAAAAAGAGCCGTCTTGCGCCTCGAACACGCCCGACGGACAGGTGTCCGGACTGGTGTTGCCATGCCGCTGCGTATCGACGCCGCTGAACAGGTGCTGCAGGGTGGCGTAACCGGTCATCAGCACGGCGTTATCGAACAAAGAGACCTCAATGGCTTGACCTCGGCCACTTCGTTCACGCGCGACCAACGCGCCGAGTATCGCGTTACATGCCATCATCGCCGTGCTGATATCCATGACCGGGGACAGCGCACGAACGCCCTCGCGATCGGCGTAACCGTTCATGGAAACGAATCCGCTCTCCACCTGCGCGATCGGATCGAATCCGAGCCGATCCGCAAACGCGCCCTCGCGACCATAGGCCGACACCGAACAGTAAATGATCTCCGGCCTGAGCTTGCGGCAACTGTCGTAGTCGATGCCCAGACGCTGCATGACTCCCGTCGAGAAATTCTCGACGACCACGTCTGCGGTAGCGATCAATTCACGCACGATTTGCAGGCCCTCCGGCGACTTCAAGTCGATGCCAACACTGCGTTTGTTGCGATTGTTCCAGAGAAACGGAGCGCCGTGCATGAGGCCGGGGTGTAAGGGAGGGTAGCGACGAAGATCGTCACCCCGGCCGGGCGCTTCGATCTTGATCACGTCGGCTCCCATATCGGCCATTATCATCGTGGCAAACGGTCCGGCGATAAAATGCGAGAAATCGACCACCCGTATCCCTTCGAGCGCCTTCGGCGCGTCGGAGGGACGGGGCTCGTGTTCAGGAAACTCCGCTTCAAGCTGTTCCAGCATTTCAATATCCTCGCCCTTTATCGCCCATAGGTTCTATCGCCTGCACTTCCGAGATCAAGCGCACCGCTTCGGGACGGCCGCCTTCAGCTGTCACATCAGCAATCTTCGAATCAGTTGTTTTTTGGCGGCTCAACCAAAGAGCACCCGCCTTCATTGAGGGGACGGAATGCTTCGGGTCCGGTCAGGACGCCTACCTGCTCCAGCAGATCCCATTTGCCTTGAGAAGCGGAAGGCGCTTTCACCTTCAAAATGTACATGTTGTGAATGGCGCGTCCATCCGGACGAATAACCACCGGTCCAAACAGATCATCGTCGATGGGCGCTTCCTTCAATTTCCGGATAACCGCCGGTGCGTCGTTTGTCCCAGCGGCCAAGGCCGCATTCAAGTAAGCGCGCACGGAAGAATACACGCCGGCGTGAAACGCAGTCGGTGACTGATTATGTTGCCGTTCACTAAACCGCGCCGACCAAGCGCGGCTCGCATCGTTCAGGTCCCAGTAGAACGGCTGTGTGATGATGAGCCCCTGTGCCACGGACAGGCCGCTCGATTCCACGTCATTGGTCGTCGTCAGCAGCGCTGCAAAAGTGCGCCCGTTCTGTTTGAGCCCAAATTCGGAAGATTGCTTGATCAGGTTGATGGTATCGCCGCCGGCCGTGGCAAACGCAATCACATCGGCTCCTGAACTGTCCGCCTGCAGTATGAAGGAAGCATAGTCGGCGTTGTTGATCGGTACATTGACCGCCCCGGCCACGGACCCGCCGCTGGCCTTGATCACCGACGTTCCATCGCGAACCATGGATTTGCCCAGCGCATTGTCAGTGGCGATGAAGTACCATTTCTTGCCACCGTTGCGGACGAGATAGTCCCCGATGGTATGAGACGCGGCCCATGTGTCGAAAGTCCACTGGATCGTGTTAGGAGAACAGTACTTCCCCGTGAGATCGGACGAGGCCGCGCTTGAGGCGATCAGCGCTGCTTTGGTCCCGCGAACGACTTCGTTCACCGCCAGACCGACCGCTGAGTTCGGCACATCGGCAACCGCATCCACGTGGTCCTGATCGACCCATCGACGCGCGATGCCAGCCCCAATGTCTGCCTTATTCTGATGATCAGCCGCTATAATCTCCACCTTGAAGTCGGGGTGCTGCTTCATGAAATCTTCGGCTGCCATTTTTGCAGCCGTGACCGATCCCTCGCCTCCATTGTCGGAATAAGGGCCGGAAGCATCATTAAGCACGCCTATCTTGATGGATCGCGTCTCGGCTAAGCCGGGCGACGATACACAAAGTGCGAGAAGGGATATTCCCAGTATGCGTGGCAGGTTTTTCATGTTTCTTCCGCAAATTGTTGATTGAGCGTTCAGATATCCAGGATGAGTGTGGGCGACCTTGAGCCCGAGCAGCAGATCATGATCGTTTTGTTGGCCTCCTGCTCCTCCTTGCTGAGAAACAGATCCCGATGGTCAGGGATCCCCTCGACGACCCGCGTCTCGCAGGTGCCGCAGACACCCTCGGTACAGGCGTAATTCGCGGAAATTCCGGCTTCCAGCAGCGCGTCCAGGATCGTCTGGCCGGCTTGAACGGCGATCGTTCGGTTGCTCCGCGCCAGCTTCACCTCGAACCCACCCTCCGCTGCCGGTTTTTCCCTGGCCTTGAAATACTCCACGTGCACGTGGCCGGCGGGCCGACCGGCCGCAGCCGCTTCGAACGCCTCAAGCATCGGCACCGGGCCGCAGCAATAAAGATGCGCGTCGGGAAGTGCCGCCTTGACGATCGAGGAGAGGTCGATCATGCGAGCGTCCGGCTCCTGGTCGAAGTTCAGGTGTAGATTCGGGTGAACGTCGGGTCGAAGGGCTTTCAGTTCGTCAAGGAACGCCGCGGTGAGGCGAGTCCGGGCCGCGTAAAACAGCTCCCAGGAACGACCGAGCACTTCAAGCCGGCGGATCATCGACAATAAAGGTGTGATTCCGATGCCGCCCGCGATCAGGACCGAATATTCCGCATCTTCCTGCAGAGCAAAATTGTTCCGGGGATGTGAGACCGTAATAATGTCTCCCACCCGCACGGTTTCGTGAATCAGTTTGGAGCCACCTCGGCTGGCGACGTCGTTGTTGACCGCGATGACGTACCGGTTGCGCTCGCCTTGATGGTTCACAAGTGAGTAGCTGCGGATCATCCCGTTAGGCAAATGGAGGTCGATGTGAGATCCCGCCGTGAACGGCGACAGGTCGCCACCAGCCGGATTCACCAACTCGTATGAATGAATGTTGTCAGCCTCAAAGCTGATCCGCTTAACCCGAACCTGCATCAGGCTATCATGCATGGACGGCATCCATGCCTTGATGCCTGCCGAAGCGAAGCTTCCGGGCTCCAAGAGCCCGGTTGATGCGACGGTTGCTCGGTTGGCGGTCTGATGAGGTCACACGTCGTACCCGAAATCGGCGCCAAGCTGCGCGCGCATGAACTCGGCGCCGACGTCGACCCAGGAATCTTCCGGCGGCAATCGCAGGGACACGGCGCGCACCATGAACACATCAGGTTCGGTCACGCCTTTTGGCTTGGTGCCATGGTCGCGATAGGCTCCGAGCGATTCGAGCAGCAACCGCCGTGTCATCGCGATGCCGGTGTCGCTGGAGCACAAATTCTCCTTGGTGCGATCAAAGATCGGCGAAACGCCGCTTTGGCACGCGCCGTCCTGTACCCACAGCCCGGGTAATCCCGAGAACCAGGTTGTCTGCTGCGCTCCGTAGTCGAACTGGAATCCATTTTGCGCATTGTATTTCGTCCAGTAATTCGCGTACGGCACCGTTACGGGATGTTGAACAAGCGAGTGCCGGCTGGCGTGACCGCTCTCACGGCCATTGTGTCCCTCTGCGAAGATCTTGCGCGTCTTTTCCGCTAATGGCTGCGACGGGTGATACGAGAACATGATGCACAGCGTGTTCTCGTCATCTATCGGCACCCAGGCATGCCCGCTTAGATCCGGGAACGGGGATAGCGGCGGGACCAGTGTGTAGAACGGCAGCAGGAACTGATTGACCCGCCAGTACAGGGTATTTGCATCGTAATTCCGCCTGGCGGCGATGCTCATCCCGAAATCCTGCTTGATGCATTCAAACGTCGGACGGAGGTCGCGCTTTTGAATCCAGGCGCTGGTCGTACCCTGGGCGTCAAGTCGTCCATGCAGCAACGGCGCATGGGCGGAATCGATTTCGCCTTCGACGGCCTGCAGCCAATTGCATTCCTGGACCCGCAACGAGATGTGAACCTGCTCCTGCGGGACCAGATTCCATTCCAGATTTGGCAGCGGCGGAAGATTGGCGGCGTCCGGACCCATATAGGTCCAGACGATCCCGTTTCGCTCCTGACAGGGGTAAGCCTTGATCCTGACGCGCTCCTTGAGGCGGCTGCGGGCCGGCTCCGCCGGCATATCGGTCACAGCGCCCGTTACATCGAATTTCCAGCCATGGTAGACGCAGCGCAACCCGCAATCTTCGTTTCGCCCAAAGATCAGCGGCGCGCCACGATGCGGGCACGCCTGGTCAACCAGACCGACCCGACCTTCGGTGTCCCTGAATGCGACCAGATCCTCCCCTAGCAGCCGGATGCGCTTCGGCTGTCCGTCGTTGACAAGATCGGCCGAGGGTAGAAAAGGAATCCAGTAAAGCCGGAACAGGTCTCCAAGGGGCGTGCCCTTTCCGACCCTCACTAATCTTTCGTTGTCTTCGTGCGAAAGCATGATCTTCCTCCGTCGAATCTAGCAGCGCATTCAGGGATCTATTTCGTCGCGCTTCCCAGGAGGGCCGCGACCCGGGCCGACAATCCCAGATCACGAACGGTCCAAAGCGGGTCTGACGTGGCGAGCGGTTTTCGGGGAATGGGAGGCTCCTTGCCTGCCTCCACAAGGCTGACGATCATTTCGATCCGTCGCTGCTCGAGCTCTTTGAGCACGTCCTCAACGACGAAACCTTCTGCGGTGCAGCCGGGCAGTTCGGGATAGTCGAGCCGCACGAGCCATTTGCCGGCGTCGGTTTCGACGGCTTCGGCTTCCAGCAGGTAAGGAACCGACAAAAGCTCGCGCAGATCCACGCCATCCTCCCAGCAGCCAAATTGCTGTCCGGCCTTTTCTTACGTATACGTATTATATTAATAATCGGAGCTCTGCAAGCTAGAAACGCCGCCTAGTTAGCGAATTTTGCGCTGCGTGAGGGCTGGGGGACGCGCCCGACGACGCGGCGCGTCCCCGCGGTTCGACCGCTCACGCTTGGTGCGGGGTTGAGGGTCGATGGCCAAGCTGCTAACGGCTATCGGCATGGCAATTTTCACGTCAGATGGACCCCAGCTCAGGTCGAAAGGCATGTCAGCCGACAAGGGAATGAAATCTGCTTCGGCTGCCGACATTGCACGCAATTGGCAGCTGGAGGGCGGCATAGGGTTTCTTCTTCGGCTGCTCGAAGCCCGGTACGACGTGCTCTATCAAAATGTAACGCGTCAGAGCGAAATTACCCCGCGGCAGTTCGGCGTGTTGATCGCATTGTATCAACAAGGTCCCCTCACGCCCTCGGTTCTCGCGGAACGCATCAGTTGCGACCGCAATACGCTCAGCGAAATGCTCAAGCGGATGGCGGCGCGGAAACTGATTTCAAAAAAGAACAACGCGGAGGATCGCAGGTCGATCCAGGTTCAGATCGCGGCCAAAGGTGAAGCCGCACTTTTGGATGTCATCCCCGCCACTGCCGAGTTGCAAAACCTCATGCTGGCACCGTTACGCAAGCAAGATCGGTCGCATTTCCTCAAATGCCTGCTGGCGATCGCCAAGGCTCCCCCGTCGGATTCGACTGAGCCATCGGAAGATTGAAGTCCTGCGTCAATGGCGCAACCGGGATAGGCTCAGACCCTCGCCTTTCCGAATGCGCCCGCCTCTGCGAGTCCGGCGATCGCCTCGGTAGACATGCCGAGGGCTTGCGAAAGCACCTCGTCCCGGTGTGCGCCCACACCGGGTATTTCGCGCTTCATGGCAGTGTGCGCGCCTGACATCTTCCAGGGCGCATTGACTCCGACGAACTCGCCCGCTGCATCCGCAATCGTCGCGAACGCGCCGCGCTGCAGCAGATGTGGGTCAGTTAGTGCCGCACCGGGATCCCGGTATACCGCGGAAGGAACCCCGGCCCTGTCAAGCGCGGCTATGCATTCGCGCACCGTGAGGCGCCGGGTCCACTGTTCGATGACCTGCATCATCGCGGTCCAGTTGGCGCCCCGTGCCGGCACGGTATTGAACCGGGGGTCGTCGTTAAGTTCAGCCTGTCCGGTCACCTCACAAAGTGCGGCGAAGTTTCGGGGTGTAATCGGCGCGATCAAAATGTCGCCATCCAGGGTCCGCACCGGACCGTAAGTTGGGCGCGATGCGTGGATCGGAAACTGAGCCTCCTGCAATTCGTACACGAGCAGGTTCAGCATGCAATCCATCAATGCAACGTCAATCCGCTGGCCCTGACCGGTGCGCCCGCGCTGTACCAGCGCAGTCTGGATTGCGGAGTAGCCGAAAATGCCACCGAGCACGTCCGCGACGAAGATAGCTCCGGTCGCCGGCCGATCCCTGTCTCCGGCATATCGCATCAGCGAACGATCGAAGCCGCTCTCGGCATGAACGATCATGGCATAGGCGGCCCGCTCCGAAGCGGGACCGGTTTGCCCGTAGCCCGAGATTGAGCAATAGATCAAACGCGGATTGATCTCGCGCAACGTCGCGTAGCCGAGGCCAAGGCGATTCATCACGCCCGGACGAAAATTCTCGACCAGTATGTCGGTTTCCGCGACCAGCCGATGCACCAGCTTGATCGCATCGGCGCTTTTCAGGTCGAGCGCGACGCTACGCTTGCCTGCATTGAGTTGACCGAAATAGGCGCTGTTCCCATCGCGCAGTGGCGTGCGCAACCGCATGTCGTCGCCCTCTGGCGGCTCGATCTTGATCACGTCCGCGCCGACATCGGCAAGCAGCCGAGCGCAGTAAGGACCGGCCAGCATGATCGAAAAATCGAGCACGCGAATGCCTTCGAGCGGCATTGTCGTGGTTCCCTCTTGCATCGATCGACTCCTATCTCGGCAGCCCAAGGCCGCGTTGTGCAATCAGACTGCGTTGAATTTCATTGGTCCCGATACTGATGACCCACATCAGGGAATGACGGAGGTTTTGCTCAAATCGGCCGTTGTCGAGGGCACCCGGCATCTGCTCGGACAGTGTCGCGCGCATCCCAAGAATGTCGAGCGCGGCCTCGCCGAAGCGCTCCATCAGTTCGCCGGAGAACACCTTGCTGATTGCGCCGTATTCCGGTGGCGTGATCCCGTCGGCCGCGAGTTCGGCGCAATGCACCATCAACTGGCGACCGACCTCGATTTCACAGGCGAGCGTTGCCATTCTGTCTCGGACGACCGGATCATCGCCAGGCGGTCGCGCACCGCTCGTCTGCGCCATAACGCGTTTTCGTAACTGCTCGAAGGCGTGAGCGACCTTGAGCACGATGCCGCCGCCGACAAGGCCGCGCTCATATGCGAGCGCCCCAGTGAGCACTTTCCATCCGCCATTGACTTCCCCGACGATGTTTTCCAAGGGAATGCGGACGTTGTCATAGAAGATGTTGGAAAAGGTGCCGTCATACATCGTGGTCGCCGGCCGAATGGTAATGCCGGCCGCGTCCATCGGGACGATGAACATGCTGATTCCCGCGTGCGGCGGTTTTGCCTCGGGATCCGTTCGCGCGGCGAGGAACATGTATTTTCCCCACCAGGTCGTGGTCCAGATTTTCTGTCCATTGATGATCCAGGAATCGCCGTCCCGCACCGCGCGCGTGCGCAGAGCGGCCAGATCCGACCCCGCTTCGGGTTCGCTGTAACCCATGCCATGCATGGCTTCGCCGCGCAGGATCTCCGGCAAGTATCCCTCTTGCTGGGTCGGCGTCCCGAACATCATGATCGCGTTGGCCTGAATCGCGGCGCCAATCCGGGGCGCTTCGCCCCGCTCCATGGTTTCGATGAAGGCGATCTGCTCGAGCGGGCTGCGCGCCTGCCCGCCAAATTCCCTTGACCATCCCAATCCGATCCAGCCGGTCTTGCCGATATCGAGCGCAAAGTCAGGATCGAACTCGCGCCTGGAGAACGGCTTCGCGTCGAAAGCCGCCTTGCGTTCGCCGGACCAGTTTTCGTCCAGCCAGGCCTGGGCCTGGTCGCGCAACTCGTTCGCTGCGGGACCAAGATCGTACTGCGGCAGACCGGTCCCGCCTTTGTCGAACAGGAACGTGGCGACCCGCCGCCGCGCTTCCGCCGCGCCGCCGAGTGCGACCGTATCAAGATGCACACGCTTGAAGTGGCGGGGCGCCTGATGTTCCTCGGCATAGCCGATGGCCCCCAAAGTATGCTGCACTTCGAGCGAAACTCGCCGCAGTGCGTCGCATCCGAAAGCAACGGCGGCATTAACGAAATAGCGCCAATCCTTGTCGGCGCGATCATGCAGATGCGCGGCATGATCGAGCGTCAGACGCACCCCTTCGAGTGCGATCAGGCAGTTGGCGAGCTTGTGCTGGATCGCCTGAAACCTCCCGATCGGCTGCCCGAACTGCTTTCGTTCCCTCGCATAGTCGACCGTCATGTCGAAAGCCGCTCGGGCCGCCCCCTGTGCCCGCCCCACAAGGGCGAGCTTGCCTTCGAGCAGCCGATCATCGAGATCACCGGATGCCAGATCGATATGGCTCGCCGGCGCTTCTTTCAGGCGAACCTCATAAAGACCCCAGGCGCCCATCGCCCGGGTTGGCTCCAGGTCAACGCCAGGACCATCCAATGCGACAATGGCCAGGCAGGAATCCTCCATACAAACCACGAGGTGCGTGCAGCTCTCCGCCACTTCGACAAAACGCAACAGGCCACTGGCGTGTCCATCTGCGAGCTGAATTGTGCCCGCATCGGCATCGGGATCCAGCGCTCCGAACGAGAACGCCACGCGCGCCGTCCCCTTATGCAGTCTCTCGAGCAAATCGAGCGCGGCTTCGGCCCGACAGCCCGAAAGCGCCAGATTGGCCAGTGCGGCCGACCACATCGGCGCCGGGCACGAGGACCGGCCGAGCTCCGTCATGACCACAAGAATCTCGCGAAGCCCCCCTTCGCCGAAATCGCGACCAAGGGTCGCGACGCCCTGGCCGGCAAGCCCAGTCCAGATCGCAGCAATTGCTTCCGCCAATCCCGAAGCCTTCGCTGCCGCCTCCGGATTCCATTGCGCGCCCAGAAACCCCCGCAGGGAATCGCGGAGCATCGTTCTGACGTCGTCGCTCGGCAGCTCTGTCGGAGCCATGGAAAGAACTAGGCCTTCCCGAATTTCGGTTTGCGCTTCTCCTTGAACGACAGAGTTGCCTCCTTGTGATCGGCGGTAGCGAACGTGACCTGCTCAAGTGCCATTGATGCTTCGAGCATCATGTTCACCCTGTCTTTCAGGATTTGATTGATCGACAGCTTTGTCCAGCGGATGGCCCAGGTCGGCCCATTGGCGAGCTCAAGCGCAATCTCTCGCGCCTTCGTGGGTACCTCCGCGCGAGGCACCACATAGTTGACGAGACCGATCCTCTCGGCCTCCTTGCCGCTCAACAACGTACCGCGCATCAGGAACTCCTTGGCCTTGTTGATGCCGACGAGCAAGGGCCAGATCACCGTGCCACCATCACCCGCCACCAGGCCCACACGCGAAACATGGGTATCGCCGATGCGCGCGTCTTCCGCCATCACCGTGATGTCGCTCAATAACGCGTGGGTGGCCGCAAGGCCAATAGCGTCACCATTGATCGCAGCAATGATCGGCTTGTCGAGTTCGAGCTGACGCGTGACGCTGCGGCGGCTAATCATCGGGTCATGCACTTCACCCTCCTCCAGAACATCGCCCCCGGGCCGCTCTGACATCGCCTTTACATCGCCGCCGACGCTAAAAAACTCGCCCGCACCCGTCAGCACAACCACGTTGACGGCGTGGTCGTCGGCAAGGTCGTCCCATATTGATCGTAACTCGCGGATCAGCTTCTGATTGATGGCGTTGCGCGCCTGAGGGCGGTTGAGGGTCACCGTCGCCACCTTCGCTTCAATCTCTACCTTCAGGCATTCGTATTTGGCGTATCTCGTCATGTCTTTCCCTCCATACCGTTCGTCCTGAGTGATTGCTTTGGCGGATTTGCTTCGAAGAATTCAGCGCCGCACAGCCGGCTGCACTTCCGCCAGCGCGACATGAAGCGACATCGAGCCAGGATCCGATTCGAGCATCCGCTGGACC
>Ga0210410_10003593_pt1 | contig 13709 bp, 14 predicted proteins | sample IncBWC4MmetaG_FD_161058 | JGI IMG/M metagenome (GOLD analysis project Ga0210410, IMG submission 161058) | Forest soil microbial communities from Barre Woods Harvard Forest LTER site, Petersham, Massachusetts, United States - Inc-BW-C-4-M | ecosystem: Environmental > Terrestrial > Soil >... | reverse complement strand
AGCCGCGATCCCGCTCCGCCGCCGATCGAATATGTGCGCCGCTCGGGCGGGCTGTTCCGCGACATGATGATCCACGATTTCGACATGGCGCGGTGGCTCCTGGACGAGGAGCCGGTCGAAGTATTTGCTGCGGCGAGCGTGCTGATCGACCAGGCGATCGGCGAAGCAGGCGATGTCGACACGGCGGTGGTGACATTGCGCACGCAATCGGGCGCGCTGTGCCAGATCTCGAACAGCCGGCGTGCTATCTATGGCTATGACCAGCGCATCGAGGCGCTCGGGTCGAAGGGCGCCTTGCGGGCCGAGAACGTGGTCAAGAGCACTATCTCCTTTGCCGGAGACGATGGAATCATCAGCGACAAGCCATTGCATTTCTTTCTCGAACGGTATGCCGAGGCGTACCGCCGCGAGCTCGATCATTTTATCGGCGCGATCGCCAGCGGCGCGGCGCCGCTGGTTGGTGGCGGCGACGGCGTCAAGGCTTTGGCGCTCGCCGACGCCGGGCTGGAATCATCTCGAACGGGCCGCGCGGTCAGGATTTGATCAACCGACTTTGGCGAGCATCTCGGTATTCAGAAACCGCTCGATCAGCAGCATAAAGGCGATCGAAGGTACCAGCAGGATCAGTGCGGTAATCGCCGCGATCTGATAGTTTCCGCCAAGGCTCGCAGTAAACATCATCAGCGGCAAGGTCGTGACGTCGGGAACCCCGACAAAGTAGGTGCCGGTGAACTCGTCGAGCGATTCGAGAAAGACGAAGATTGCTGCCGCCATCAGACCGGGCGCCGCCAATGGCAACGTTACCGTGAGCGTAGTGCGCAGCGCCGAGGCTCCCATGTTGCGGGCGGCGAGCTCCAGCTCGACATCGACCGCGGCAAAAGCCGCCGCGGCGATCCATACCGCGATCACGAGTCCATGCACGGCGTGTACGAGCACCACCCCGGCGATCGTGCCGTTGAGCCCGACCATGTAGAACAGCCGGGCGATGTTGAGGTAGACAGCTACACTCGGGAATGCCTGAGGCAACAGGATGATCAGCAGAATCAAGCCGCGCCCCGGCAAAGATCGGCGGCCGAGCGCATAGCCTGCCGGAATGGCGAGCAGCAGGCAGACGAGCACGGTGATTGAGGCGATCAGGACGCTCGTGCCGAGGGAGGCAAAGGCGTCACTCGTCGGCTTAAACACCTCGCCCCAGTACCGGAAGCCATAGGTCAGCGGCAATTTGTGGGGGAAATACCACTGGATCGCCACTGCCCACAGGACCAAGTTGGCAAGCGGCCCAAAGATCAGGAAGGCGAAGATGCCGAGCACGCTGCCGCGCAACAACCAGCCAAGCGCCGCTCTCATGGTGCACCTTCGCCCGCCACATTACGCCGGACGTAAACCCACGCCACCGAGCCGGCGATCAGGTAGGAAACCACGCCAAGCGCATTGGCGACTCCGTAGTCGCTGTAGGCATTGACGCGGAATGCCATGTCGACGGTGATCATTGTCGGCGAGCCGCCGCTGATCATGATCGGCACCGACAGCACCGACAGCATTGTGACAAAGGCGAGGACGAGGCCGACCGTCATTACGCCCGAGACCTGCGGCAACAGGATCTCGAGGAGGATGCGCATGCCGCCGGCGCCGAGGTTGCGGGCCGCTTCGATACTCGCTCGATCGAGCGTGGCCATCGCACCCGATACCAGCAGCGCGACGAACGGTGTCTGCTTCCAGACGAAGGTCACGATGATGCCGCGCCAGTCGAGCAACCCCGATAGGCTTGTGACATCGACAAGGCCCAGCGTGTCGAGCGTGTTGTTCAACATGCCGTTCTTGGCGAGAAAGGTGCGCATGCATTGCGCGGCGACGATGAACGGGATGAACAGTGGCCAGCGGTAGAGCCATTTGAGAAGCGTCACCGCGGCGGGATGCGCGCCGAGCACGAGGTAGCCGCCGATCGCCGCCGCGAATAGACCCGTCAGCGCCGTCGAGACAGCGACGATGACCAGCGTGAACACGATGTCGGTCGTGTAGAGGTCGAACGTCTTGACGAAATTGTCGAGGGTTGGTTCTCCGTCCCGCGCTGTAAAGGCTGAGACGAGCGAATAACCGAGCGGGTAGGCGAACAGCGCCAGCACCACCGCCAGCGCCGGGGCTACCAAGAGCAGCGAAAGAGGCCGCTTATCCGGCACGGCAGGATCGCTTGCCCTTGGGGCGCAGTAGCCGGGCGCGGCTACTGCACCCTGCGCTCGTAGCTCTCGAGGATGTCGTTGAAATAAGGCGCTATCGGGAAGGGCTTGCCTTTGGCAGCGAGGTCCTCAGGGGTTACGTCGACGAACAATTTTAGCCAGGTCGCCTCGTCGAGCTGCGACTTGACCGCAGCGGCATCGATCCCGGGGTACCAGTTGAAGCGCTTGACGATGCCGTCGGCCTGCACCTTGGGGCTCGTTGCCAGGGCGACGAACGCCTCGGCGAGCTTGGCGTTCGCTGCCTTGGCGGGCACCACGTAATACATCGGCTGCCCTGGCATTCCCGGCCCGATCAGCTTCAATTTGACAGTCGGCGGGATCTTGCCGTCGGCCTGCCAGGTATAGAACATGTCGACCCACACCGGCCCCATCGCGATCTCGCCGCGATTGAGCATGTCGAGGGTTCCGGCATTCCCGGGAGTCAGCACGACATTCTTGTTGAACGCCGCCAATCGGGTGAGCGCCTGATCCCACGCTTTCTTGGTCTCGGGATCGTAGGGGCCCTTGATCAGCCGATCTGCGTCGGGAGTGTCGGCGTAGATCCAGCCGACGACGAAGCTCACCCCCGACATGCCGCCCTTGATGCCGTTGTAGCCGAACTTCTTGGGGTTCTGCTGGACCCATTTTTCGAGCTCGGCATAGGTCGAGGGCGGGTCCTTCACCATCATCGCGTTGTAGGCAATTGCGGTCTGGCTGTTGAACATCGGCATCACATAACCGTCGACATCAGCACCGAGTGCGCGCTTTGCCGCCTCGGAGGTAACGAGCTTGGCGCTCGGTACTTCCGCCACATAGCGGGCGAGCAGCCCCTTCGTGACCATCTCGCCGGCGGCCTTCTGATGGATGACGGCGACATCGATGTCCCAGCTGCTGTTGTTCTTCTCGGCTTCGAGCTTCTCGTAGATCTTCTGCGACCCTGCATCGCCCGGTCCGGTGCCGACGGCCCTGACGGTGACGCCCGGATGCTCCTTCTCGAACATCGGACCGAGATAATCTTTGACGTAGTCCACCATGTTCTGGTCGCCGGCGGTGACGAGGTTGAGCATCACGAGCTGTTGTCCCGCGGGCTGCGCCGCGGCCAGTCGGCCGATGGCTATCGCCGTCAGCGCTACAATGATGATGCCAACTCGCTGCATTGCGTCCTCCCTGCTTCATCATGCTTGTTGTGATTCAGCCGCCGGCGTCGCCCGATAGAGATGCAATGCCGCCGCTGGCAAGGCGATGCCTATCGGCTCGCCGATCGCCAGCCGACGCATATCGTCCACCAGGTATTGGCGAGGTCCGACACGCACCGCGTAGCGGTAAAAACCGCCCGGATAAGAGCACTGCACGATCTCGCCACGCAATACGAGGTAGCCGTCCACGGGTTGATCGGGCGGGCACAGCCGCCCGTCCTCGCTGCGGAAATGGGCATTGAGGGGCGTATCGCCGGGCCAGTCTTCGATTCCCTTGGCGGCGAGCAGCGAGGAATCAATTTCGATACCGTCGCTGATCGGTCGTCCGCCGATCGCGACCCGCTGTCCTTCCCTCCGCACCCGCAGCGGCACGACGTTACCGGCGCCCATGAAGCTCGCGACAAACGGCGAGTTCGGGCGATTGTATATCTCTTCCGGAGCGCCGATCTGCGCGACGCGACCGCTATCGAGAATGACGATGCGATCGGCCATCACCATGGCCTCCTGGCGGTCATGCGTGACATGCACGGTGGTGATGCCGAGCGTTTGCTGCAGCGTCTTGATCTCGTGGCGCACCTCCTCGCGGATCCGGGCGTCGAGATTGGACAGCGGCTCGTCGAGCAGCAGGACCTGCGGGTTGATGGCCAGCGCGCGGCCGAGCGCGACGCGCTGACGCTGACCGCCGGAGAGTGCCGTTACCTTGCGCTCGGCGAGCCCGTCGAGCCGCAACATCGCGAGCAGCTCGGCCACTCGCCAGGCGATCTCGGCGCGGCCGACGCCCCGCAATTTCAGGCCGTAGCCGATGTTCTGCGCCACCGTCATGTGCGGCCACAGAGCATAGGACTGGAACACCATCGCGATGTTGCGCTTGTCGGGCGGCAACCGGGTGATATCGCGCTCGCCGACCGCTATCCAGCCGCTTGCCACAGCGACAAAACCGCAAATGGCGCGCAGCAAGGTGGTCTTACCGCAGCCCGACGCTCCCAGAAGCGCTATGAACTCGCCGCCCGCAGCCCTGAGCGAGACATGGTCGAGCACGCAGTTTGCGCCATAGAGGACACTTACCTCGTGCACGTCGAGCGACATGGCGGCCGCGGTCATGGCGCCAGTCAGGTGACCGAGCGCGGAAGGAGCTCGAGCCCGACGAGCTCGTCCCGCAAGGCAGCCGGCGTTGTGAAATGGATCCCGTGGATGCCCATCCCGGCCGCCGCCTCGGCGTTGACCGCGACGTCGTCGATATAGACCGCCCGGTGCGGATCGATGGCAAAGCGCGCCAGCATGATCTCGTAGATGCGCGGGTCGGGCTTGATGACCCCGACCTCGCCCGAAATCACCATACCACGGAACCAGCGGAGGAAATCGAACCGCTCGAACGCCGGCGGGAAGGTCTCGGCCGAAAAATTGCTGAGGAGATAGAGCGGCGTGCCGCCCGCCCTGAGCTCGGCCAGGATTTCGACCGAGCCGGGTATCGGGCCGGGCATCATTTCGTGAAAGCGGGCACCATAGGCATCGATCAGCTCGGCTTTGTTGGGATGCTCGGCCTTCAAGAGGCGCGCTCCCTCGGCGAAGCTACGTCCCGCATCCTGGCAGCGGTTCCATTCATGGGTACATACCGTTGCCAAAAAATGTTCCATCGCAGACTCGTCGCCGGCGAAGAGCTTGCGGTAGAGGTGCCGCGGGTCCCAGTCAATCAACACGCCGCCCAGGTCGAACACCACGATGCTGCGGCCGGCCTTTGCCATTGGCTCATCTCACCCTGCTTTGGGATGACAGGATAACAAGTGGCGCTTCGCGGTCGCAATCCTGCGCGCCGGCGGGTAAGCTCGCCGGGCGACGGAACAGGGCGGGGCCTGATCGATGCCAGTGCGCCTCGGCATCAGCCCGATCGGCTGGAGCAACGACGATCTGCCGGAATTGGGCGGCGACACGCCGCTCGAAACCTGCCTCGCCGAGGCGCGTCTGGCGGGGTTCGAAGGGATCGAGCTCGGCAACAAATTTCCCCGCGATCCGGCGGTGCTGCGGCCGATCCTGGAACGGCAGGGGCTGTCACTGATCTCAGGCTGGTACAGCGGCCGCCTGCTGGCTCGAGCGGTGGCCGAGGAATTGGCGGCGATCGAGGCGCATCGTGCGCTGCTTGTCGCGATGGGATGCGCCGTACTGGTCTATGCGGAGACGAGCGGAAGCATTGCCGGCGATCGGTGCCGCCCACTGTCGAGCCGGCTACGCCTTGGCGACGACGACTGGTACGATTTCGGGGGCAGGCTGACCGAGCTTGCCGAGCGCCTGTTGCAGTGCAGCATTCGCCTCGCCTACCATCACCATGTGGGAACGGTGGTCGAGAGCGAGGCCGAAATCGATCGCTTGATGGCGGTCACCGGCGACAGTGTCGGCCTTCTCCTTGATACCGGGCACCTAGCCTTTGCCGGCGCCGATCCGACCATCCTCGCCCGGCGCTACGGACACCGCATCGCGCATGTCCACTGTAAGGATGTGCGGCGCGATATCCTCGCCAGCGTCCGAGCTGGCGATGCGAGCTTTCTCGACGCTGTCCTGGACGGCGTCTTTACAGTGCCAGGCGATGGCTGCATCGATTTTGGCGGGGTGCTCGCGGCCCTGGCGGTGGCGGACTATAGCGGCTGGCTAGTCGTCGAGGCCGAGCAGGATCCGGCAAAGGCGCCACCGCTCGCTTATGCCCGGCTCGGTTTCGGACACCTGAGTGCGGCGGCGCGAGCGGGCCTGTGAGGGGAGAGCGATGAAGATCGGCATGATTACCGACAGCCTTGGCGAGCTGTCCTTCGATGATCTTCTTGGCACCGCCGCCGAGCTCGGCATCGAGCGATTGGAGTTTGCTGCCGGCAACTGGTCGCGAGCCCCGCACCTGACGCTTGACCGAATGCTCGACAGCGCGCCGGCGCGAGAAGAGTTCATGGTCAGGCTCCGCGACCACGGCCTTTTGATCAGCGCCCTCAACTGCTCGGGCAATCCGCTGCATCCGGGCGAGACGGGCGGGCGGCATCGGGAGGTCACGCGCAAGACGATCGCGCTCGCCAGTCTTCTGGGGGTCGAACGGGTGGTCATGATGTCGGGCTGCCCGGGTGGGCCAGGCGATGCCAACGCCAATTGGGTGACGACGTGCTGGCCGCCCGAGACACAGAAGATCTTGCGCTACCAATGGGAAGAGGTGCTGATCCCGTATTGGTGGAACCTTGTCGCTTATTCCAGAGGCCTCGGCGTAGGGAAGCTCTGCCTCGAATTGCACGGCCACCAGAATGTCTACAGTGTCAGCACCTTCTTCCGACTGCGCGACGCGGTCGGCGAGACGGTCGGCGTCAATTTCGACCCCAGCCATTTACTGTGGATGGGCGCTGATCCGCTCGCTGCGATCGCGGCGCTCGGATCGGCCATCTACCACGTGCACGCCAAGGACACGCGCCTCGAGCCAGAGGTGCTCGCGTTGGACGGGCGCATCGAGATCAGGCCGGCGGAGGACTTCACGCAACGGGCCTGGAATTACGTCACCCTGGGCCGCGGCCATGACGAAGCCTGGTGGCGTCGGTTCTGCCAGGCGCTCGCCGCGATCGATTATGACGATGTGCTATCGATCGAGCACGAGGATCTCGCATTGCCGCCGATCGACGGGGTCAAGCAATCCGTCGGGCTGTTGCGCCGCGTGATGCCCGGCGCCGCCGCCTGAGGCTCCGGCCGATGACCTCGATCTGGCTGCAACTACAAGGCTCCCAGGAGCAGGCGCTGCAAGGTCTGATCGACAACATGGCCGCGGAGCACCGGACGGTGTCGTTTCGGCCGCATCTGACGGTGTGCAACGTGCCCGGCGATCTTGCCCCGCTCGACGCGGCGGGGGCTTACATCAAGGAATGTGGCCTATTACCGCTGACAGTGGCGAAAACGGCCGTGACTGGCGCGGTGATCACCCCATTTCGCGCCGTCTTCATCGAAGTCGAGTACAGCCCGGCCCTGCGTGAATTTCGTGAGCGGCTGCGCGACATCGTCGGCGCACCGCCGCTCATCCCGCCACATATCAGCCTGCTCTATACCCTCGACCGGGTTAGCCAGGGTCATCGGCCCGACCTGGACGCGGAGATGCTGGCGGCGATTGCGGCTCGCTGTGCTGAAGCGATCAAGGACACGAATTTCACGCTTGCTCGGCCGGTTGTGAATAGTACTGGCGGGGCGGAGACCGATGTCCGCAGTTGGAAAATCGTGCGGGACTTTTAGAGATGATCGCTAGCAGAGGGGCGGGTGCACCCGCACGCCAGTCATCAGGCTTTCGGTCGCCGTGTCGAACACCAGCGAGTCGTTTGGAGAGAAGCCGATCTTTACGGGGTCGCCCGCTGCGTGCGCTGCCGAGGCGCCATGCTCGAGGACCCGCACATGTCCGAGATCGGTCTCTACAACATAGAGGATCTCGCGCCCCATAGGCTCCGTCTGGGCGATGCGGCCGGGGATCCCCGTCTCTGCAAACCTTAGATGCTCGGGCCTCAGCCCGATAGTGACACTCCCAGGCGCGCCCTTGAACGGAAACGCGACGCGGCCTGCCCGCACGGCGCCGTCCTCAGCCTCGCCGCTGATCAGGTTGACCGGCGGCGAGCCGATAAAGCCCGCGATGAAAAGGCTCTGCGGCCTCAAATAGAGGTCGTCCGGCGTGCCCAGCTGCTCGATCTGGCCGGCGCGCATGCAGATGATGCGATCCGCCATCGTGGTCGCCTCGATCTGGTCGTGGGTGACCAGGATCGTCGTGACACCGAGCTTTTGCTGGAGCGACTTGATCTCGGTCCGCATGGTCAAACGGAGCGTTGCGTCGAGATTGGAGAGCGGCTCGTCGAGGAGCAGGAGCTGCGGCTCCTTGACCAGGGCGCGCGCGAGCGCCACCCGCTGTTGCTGACCGCCCGAGAGCTCGCTCGGCCGCCGCTCGAGAAGCTCCCCGACATGCACGAGATCGGCGGCGGCCCGGACGCGACTGAGGGCCTCCTCGCGCGGCGTCTTCTTGAAGCGGAGGGGGAACAGGATGTTGTCGCGCACGGTCATATGCGGGTAGAGCGCGTAGGATTGGAAAACGATCCCGACGTTTCGGTCCCTGGCCTCGACCTCGTTGACAACATGACCGTCGAACAAAAGTTCGCCGGCGGTCGGAAGATAGATGCCGGCGAGCAGAAAGAGGCTCGTCGACTTGCCGCAGCCGGAAGGGCCGAGCAGCGCGACAAACTCGCCGTCCTCGATGGTCAGGTTCATGTCGGGGATGACTTCCACCTCCCCGAACCGCTTGACGACGTCACGGAATTCGACCCTCGCCATCGGCGTCAGCCCTTCACCCCGCCGATCGACATCTGCATCAGGTATCGCTGCGCGGCGACGTAGAGGATGAGGCTCGGAACGAGATAGAAGACGCCGACCGCAGAGACCACGCCATAGTCGACGCCCATGACGTCATCGCGCACGTAATACATGTAAAGGCTCATCGTCCAGTTGGTGTTCCGGATGAGGAAGGTAAAGACGAAGATGTACTCCTCCCAGCCGCGGATAAAGGTGAAGACTGATATGGCGAGGAGCCCGTTCCTGACCTGCGGAAGTACCACCTGTAGGAAGGCCTGGCGCCGCGATGCGCCGTCCGTAAGCGCACTCATCTCGATGTCCCACGGCACGGCGTCGAAAAAGCCCTTCAAGATAAAGATCGCAAAGGGCAGCTCGAAGGCGACGAGTACCAGAATGACGCCGAAGAGCGTATCCAGGAGCCCGATCCAGTAGAGCATCAGGAACATCGGGACGACCAGCGTCAGCACCGGGAAGGCGTGCAGCACCAGCAGCGAGCGCAGCATCGCGGCGCGCCCGGGAAATTGCCAGCGCGACAGGTAGTAGGCGGCGAGCGATGCGACGGTCACGACGATGACCGTCTGCGCCCCGGCGATCAGCAGCGAATTGCCAAAGGCATGCCAGACATTGGGGAACTGCACTGCGCCGCGCACAGCTCCGACTCGGGAGCGCACAACCGATGCGAAATCCGGCTCCACCAGGAAGATGAAATTGCGCAGGTGCAGGTCGGGACCGACCAACAGGGTGAATGCACCGGCCGCGGCGAGCGCGATCGCCGCCATGCCAAGCCACATCCGAAGGCGGTTCCGGGCAAGCATCGCTGCGAGCCAGAAGGCGATTATGGCGGGAATCAGAACGAGGATCGAGCGCCAGAGCACCATTGTCTCGGCGACGCCAGTTTTGGCGGAAAAGGCGATCGTGACGAGCCAAAAGTAAGGGAGGATGATCGGCAGCGAGACCGCGATCAGAAAAGCGTAGAGGGCAACTGCCCTGGCCCGGTGCATGGACCGGGCGCGCGCAGCCATCCTCTCCCAGTCGACAGCCGCCGGCCGGGAGTGAAAATCGATAAGGGCGGCCCGCTTCGCCATTCTCAGTGAACTTCGATGCGCGGCCGCTGCAGCAGGCGCTCCATGTCGAAGAAGCGCCATCCGAAGAGCGCGACGGCCACGCCGATGACAATGAGAAAAAGCGCTAATGCCGCGCCATACCCGTATTGGCCGCTCTCGAAAGCGCGCCGGTAGACGTAGAGGGCGTAAACCGTCGTGTCGTAGAACGGGCCGCCCTTGGTGAGAAGGAGGATGTATTCGAAGCTCACCAGCAGCGAGAGCGTCTGGTAGATCGTCACAAAGCTGATCGGCCAGCGCAGCGCGGGAAGCGTGATGAAGCGTATCTGGGCCAGCACGCCGGCGCCATCGACCGCGGCGGCGTGGAACAGGTGCTCCGGGATGCCGCGTATCGCGGCGGTGAAGATGATCATCCCCATCGATGCACCGATGAAGCCGTTTGAAATGATGATGAGCGCGATCGGCGCCGCGGTCATCGGATCGAGCGGTTTGCCAAAGCCGAGCACGTGCATCAGGATCTGGTTCAGCAGCCCGACTTCGGACGGATTGATGGCCCACGCCCACAGCAGAATGTAGAGAACCGAAGGACTCATGCGCGGCAGAAGCCAAACTCCGCGGAAGAAGCCGCCAGCCGCCTTGTTGATCGACGTGGTCGTGAGAGCGAGCACGAGGCCAAAGGTCACGTTGAAGATGGCGAGCGTGCCGAAAACGTAGACGAACGTCAGGCCGATGACCTGCGGCAGCCGGCGATCGCCTTGAAAGATCTTCGCATATTGCTCCGTCGTGAATTTCGTGACGCGGAGCGAGCGGCTGAGGTCGGTGAACGACACCGCAATATCGATGAGAACGGGAATGACGAAAAAAAGGACGGTGAGAACAATCGCCGGGCCGAGAAAGATCGCGAAATTGGCGCGTCGGCGGGCGGCCGACCCCGCCTGGCCGCCGCGCTCGATCATCAGTTCATTCGTTGCCGCCATGGTCTAGTCCGAGCCGGGCCCCCTTGTGAGACCCGAGCGGGGCTATTTGACGATCACGTCTTTGAGGGACGCAGTCGCCTCGTCGATCACGAAGTCAGCCGCGTCCTTCGCGGACAACCGGCCCGTTTCCACGCCTTGCAAGGCCCTGAAGACGATGCCGTTGAGATCGCCGAACTGCGGATTGTTCGGCAGGAACCTGGTGATCTTCAGAAGCTCCGTCGCCCTGGCCAGCGGCCAGACTTTCGCATAGCGCGGGTCTTCGAGCTGTTCGGGCTTGATGCCAAGATGCGTCGTCGTGACCGCGTGGTCGGTGTTGAGATCGGCCGCTGAGGCGTGCCCGAGGAGACGGACGGCGAGCTCGGGGTCCGCTGCACGAGCGGCGACCGCATAGATGATCGGGTGTGTCAGGCTTCCGGGCGCGCCGCCCTTTTTCGGCGCAGGTGCGGCGATCCATCCCCAATCGGCGAAAAACGCGGCCTCGTCTGAGGGCAGGCCGTAAGTCGGAAACGCGTAAGTGCCGAGATCCCAGATCCCGTACATCCAGAAGACGGCATTCCCCGTGTAGAATTGCTTGCGCAGCGCATCGAATTCCATCGCGGTGTTGTTGGCTGGGATGACCCCCTCCTTGACGCCGCGCGCGAACCAGCCGAAGGCCGCCGCGAGCTTGTCGCGTTCGAGGAGCAGGTGCCCGGTTTTTGGGTCGACAAATCCGTTGCCATAGGACTGGAACACCATGATGTAATCCGGTCCCTTGTTCGGGCGATGCAAGATGCCGTACTGGACCTTGGTCTTGTCCACCACCTGCTTGGCGATGTCGATGAGCTCATCCATCGTCAGGTCGCCCGACAGCGTCCGCTTCGGCATGGCCGCGATGAACGCGTCGTCATAACCGGCCCTGCGCAGGAGCTTCTTGTCGTAGAAGAACATGCGCGCCTCGGCGTCCTGCGGGACCCCGTAGGTGCCGTCTGGGCACTTCGCCGATTCCCAGAGAGACGGGAAGATCGTGCCAAAATGCTGGGGGTATCTCGCGATGTAGTCATCGAGCTTGAGCACGAAGCCGTCGGCCTGGAACGCGCAGATCCATTCGTGCGCCGCAATGAACGTGTCCGGACCCTGGCCGATCCCGAAGACCTTCAGGAGCTGCAACGCATCGTCGTCGAAGCCAGGCGCCGGGCTTTCGCGCACCACAACCTGCACGCGCTTGGCCGAGCCCTCGGCCGCGAGCTCCTTGTTCAACCGCTCTGCTGCCTTCACCACATTGCCGGCACGCAGCGGTCCCGACGGGTCCTGGCGCGACCAGAGCTCGAGCTTCACAGTGTTCTGCGCAAGCGCTCGCGTCGCCGCAACGATCGACGCAGCGGGGCAGCCCGCCAATGCGGCTGCTGCCAGCAGCGCCACTTTTCCGGTCTTCCAGTGGAGCATCGTCGCCTTCCCTCCCTCTGCGACGCCTTTCACCGCGCCGTCGTGCTTTGTTATTGCACAGCTGTGGAACGGGATTATGAAGGGCCTCGATGCAATGATCCAGCCCGGACGGGCCGGGCGAACGGCCAGAACCGAGCTGGCCGCCGCCGTCGCCCGTTCCGGGCACATGTGACAGGAACCCGATCGCATATGCCCTTGAGCCTTCTTGCCCGCGAGGCCGGGCGCGTCCAAATCTGCGGTCACCGGGGCTCCAGCCTCCACTACCCAGAGAACACGCTTCCGGCTTTCCAGGCGGCGAAATCCTGGGGCGCAACGATGGTCGAGATCGACGTCGTGCTGACCGCGGACGGCGAGCCGATCATTCTGCATGACCTCACGGTCGACCGAACGACCGACGGCCATGGCTTCGCAACCGATCTGAGTCTCGAGCGGATCCGCAGTCTCGATGCGGGATCCTGGTTTCATCAGCGCTTTGCCGGGACACGGATCCCGACACTTGTCGAAGTGCTTGACTGGGCGAACGGTGAGGAGATGAGGCTCCTCGTCGAGATCAAGGAGGCGGAACGAGCCGACCTCGCCGTCGATCGGGTTGCGAGCCTTGTTGCGGCGACGGACACCGTCGACCGGGTGGTGCTTATCAGCTTCGACCATGTTTTATTGCAACGGGCGGTCAAACGCCATCCGGGCATTAGAACCGAGGCCATCACCCATGCCCGCCACACCGACATCGTCGGGATCTTGCGGGCGTGCGGCGCGAGTTCCGTCTCCATCGAGCCCGATATGTTTCACCCGGACGACGCTCAGGCGCTGCATGCAGCCGGTTGCTCCAATCGCGTGAGCGTTCCAGGGCTCGGGAAGCTTGCCGAATACTGGCGCGGGGGGCGGACCTTCTGCCAAAAATCGTCGACTGGATCGGCGAGCGCATGATCGACGCCATCTCGGGCGATGACGTGCCGTTTATCGCGAAGCTCGTTGATCGCGCCGGCCGGGCCAGTTGATGACAACGGGTTTGGATCCGCTCGAGCCGACCGACCTCGACCACCGCTTGCGGGCGGCCGAGGCCGTCGTCCGCGAGGCGGGCCGGCTGGCCGCCGACTATTTCGCCCGGCGCGAGCTCCTTAGTATCGACCGCAAGGGTGCACAGGACCTCGTAAGCGGGGCGGATCGTGCGTGCGAAGACCTCGTCGGCGCTCGCCTAACTGGGCTGTTCCCGGGGGGACGGCTTTCTCCGCGAGGAGCGCGCAGCGGCGGTGCGTTTCGGGCCTCGATTGATTGCCTGTTAGGAGCAATTTGCTGAGAGATAGGTCGCGAATTCGGTCTCAGCCAAACTGCCGGCGGCAACGAGCCATTTCCGAAGAGCGGCAACGCCGGGCGCATCGCCGCTCGCCTCGAGCGCGTAAACGAAATACCCGCGTGTCCTCAACGCGGGTTCGTTGATCGGCGCTAAGAGCCGTCCCGCGCGCAGTTCCTCGCTGATCAGCGCCAGAGGCCCCATGACCACGCCAAGAC
>Ga0210410_10003592_pt1 | contig 13712 bp, 8 predicted proteins | sample IncBWC4MmetaG_FD_161058 | JGI IMG/M metagenome (GOLD analysis project Ga0210410, IMG submission 161058) | Forest soil microbial communities from Barre Woods Harvard Forest LTER site, Petersham, Massachusetts, United States - Inc-BW-C-4-M | ecosystem: Environmental > Terrestrial > Soil >... | reverse complement strand
GATCAAGCACGTCGGCTTGCCGGAATCCGTCGCCATGGTGGCGGACAGCTTGAACCTACCCGTGGTGGAGATCACCGAAACGATTGAGCCGAAAATCGCGACTGAGGGCGTTCAGACGGAATATCTGACCGTGGAAGCCGGGCAAGCCGCGGGCGTGCATCAGGTTGCGCGGGGCCTTTCGAAAGACGGCAAGGAGTTGGTGTACCTCGAGCTGCAGATGTACGTCGGCGCGAAAGATCCGGCAGATACGATTTTTCTGACCGGGCATCCGAATATCAGCCTGACCATTCCCGGCGGGACGCATGGTGACATCGCCACGGCTTCGGTCGTCGTGAATTCGATTCCCGCGATCCTCGACGCCGCGGCGGGATTGCGCACTTCGCGCGATTTGCCGCTCGGCTTTTTCTCGCCAAATGCGCGGCCATAGAAAAAATGAAGCAAGGATGTAACGACGGAAAGCCTACGCCCGCCTCAAAGAGCGGTTCAGTCCGAAAGCGCAGTGGGCGGGAAGCGGAGAAGATCAGCTATTAACCAGGAGTCCTCGCGTCCTCTTGGCGTCGCACTCGCGTTGTGCTCTCCTATAGGGGACATCATGAGACGCCTTTTCCACCACTGGCTGGTTCTTTCCCTCGTCACGTTCGCGCAACTTTGTTTATTTCCTCGTCTTTCTGTCGCTCAGGATTCCCGTCAGCCTACGATCCGCTTTGTCCGCAATCCCGATCCCGCGCCGGACTTCAAGCTCACCGGCCTCGACGGCAAGCCCTTCACGCTTGCCGGCGCCAAAGGCAAGGTCATCCTGCTGAACTTCTGGGCCACCTGGTGCGGACCGTGCCGCGCCGAAATCCCGGATCTCGTCGAGCTTCAGAACAAGTACAAAGACCGCCTGCAAATCCTCAGCCTCGTGGTGGATGACGACGACCAGGACGCCATCAAGAAATTCGTGGCCGAATCTATCATCAACTATCCGGTGGCCGTTGCCACTGACGATATTCGTATCGAGTATGGCGGCATTGCCGCGCTCCCCACTTCGTTCGTGCTCGATGCCGAGGGCCGCGTGGTGCAAAAACACGAAGGCCTGCGCGACCCTGTTCTCTACGAAACGGAAATTCGTTCGCTGCTCGGCCTGCCCATCGGCCAAATCAGAGTGGAAACGTTTGAGGACACCGGCGAGGTTTTCCTCAAGCATGCCGATCGTGCTAGCCAGCTCCCCGGCGTCGATCTTTCCAAGCTCACGCCGGAACAAAAGACCGTCGCGCTCCACAAATTCAACGCGGAAACCTGCACCTGTGGCTGCACCTATACGCTCGCGCAGTGCCGCATCTACGACCGCGGCTGCAAGGTGAGCGAGGCAGCCACCGCCAAGATTATTGCGGCCGTCACCGCGGCATCGTCCGGAGCGGCTGCCGCGCCTTCTAAGAAGCAGAAGTAAGGAGGGCCCGCCGAAAGGTGCTCGGAACCAGCCAAGGATTCCGGAATTCTGCGAAGCGCTACTGCTGGCCTAGCCTGTTTCCGGCCTGATATTCTCTTTCTGGTCGATGCCCACCCTTCCGAAAATTCTTTTTGTCGCCGGTCTCCTCCTTGCCTTTACAGGATACGTTTCTCCGCCGGTCGCGCTCACGCTCGGAATTCTCTTCGGCCTCAGTTTTCCGCATCCGTATATCAACGAGAGCCGGGGAATCGCTCGCACACTTTTGCAAAGCTCCGTCGTGGCTCTCGGCTTCGGCATGAACCTGCACGAAGTCCTGAAAGCGGGACGCAGCGGTTTTCTTTACACCGCGGTCGGAATCACCTTCGCGCTGCTGTTGGGACTGGCGCTCGGCAAACTCTTGCAGGTTCGCGGCAATTCTTCGTTTCTGATCACGGCGGGCACGGCGATTTGCGGCGGCAGCGCCATCGCCGCGGTGGGACCCATTCTGCAAGCCGATGAAGAAGAGATGGCCGTCTCGCTCGGCACCGTTTTCATTTTGAACTCCGTCGCGCTGCTGATTTTTCCCGCGATTGGGGGCTCGCTGCATCTCTCGCAGACGCAATTCGGCTTGTGGGCCGCGCTCGCGATTCACGACACCAGTTCCGTGGTCGGCGCCACCGCGAAATACGGCACGCAGGCACTGGTCATCGGCACCACCGTCAAACTCGCGCGCGCGCTTTGGATCGTGCCGCTGGCCCTCGCCACCGCAGCCATCAAGCACAACCGTTCCCGCATTCAGTTCCCCTGGTTCATCCTCTTTTTCCTGCTCGCCGCGGTCACCAATACGTACGTTTCTGCCTTTTCGCGCATTACCCCGGCGCTCTTCACGCTGGGCCGGTTGGGACTTACCGCCACGCTCTTCCTCATCGGCAGCGGCATCTCCCGCTCCACACTGAAAGAAGTGGGTTGGCGCCCGCTGCTGCAGGGTGTACTCCTGTGGCTGGCGGTAGGCCTGACGTCGCTGTACTTCATTCGAATGGGACTCATCACCATGTAGGACGGCCCTTTCTGTTTGTGATAGCATTCCCTTCGTTGGCTGTTGGATACCCGCGAGCGGCGGCGGACGGGACCAACCTCAAAGGTAGAAACATGAATGGAAATTTTCGCGCCGCCGTTGCACTTTCTCTTTCGATCATCCTCTCCTCGGTCATTGCGTCCTGGGCTTTTCTACATGCGAAAAAGCTAAGCCAGACGATTCAAGTCACGGGCTCGGCAAAGAAACGTATTAAGTCCGACCTTATGATCTGGAATGCGTCGGTAACGGTGGAATCGGCGTCCCTTGCTGACGCTTACGGAAAGCTTTCCCGCGACGTGGAGAAAACCAAGGCATTTCTGATTCATCAGGGTGTGCCTGAAAACCAGATCGTGATCTCTGCTGTTTCCACGACGCCCGTTCGCCGCGGGAAGAATTCCCCTTCAGAAGGCGCGAATGTAGGAGCAATTTCGGGACCCGTCACCGGTTACAGCCTCAAGCAGTCTCTGGGGATCCGTTCTTCCGATATCGACAAGATTACCAACATCTCCCGGCAGGTGACCGAACTCATCAACCAGGCGATTCTGCTGGAGTCGGAAGAGCCGCAGTATCTCTACACGCGAATCGCGGAGACAAAGGTTGAGATTCTTGCCGCCGCAGCTCGCGACGCCAAAGAGCGCGCACAGCAAATCGCCGCCAGCACCGGAAGCCGAGTGGGCGGAATTCGTTCCGCCGAAATGGGAGTGCTGCAAATCACCGGGGCGGACTCCAGCGCAGTTTCCGGTTACGGCGAGAACGATACGAAGTCCCTCGAAAAAGACATTACTGCGGTCGTGCACGTCACCTTCGCCATCGAGTGAATGAGAGCGGTCTCCTGTCTTGGAGCTCAACGCTCGAGGTGTGTCTGGGTGCTTGCCGACGGGCGGATTGGGGATTACACTCGCGCGGCACATCCGGCGAGTCATTCGAATGGAGGCTAATCATGAATCGTCGCATCGGTTTCCTGGTCGTGATCCTGGCGGTAGCAGGAATTTTTACAGTACATGGCGCATTTTCGCAGGTTACGATTCAGCCCACGAGAAAAGCCATCAATCTTCCGGATAAGCCCGCGCAACTGCCCTTCAGTGACGCCATCCTCTCGGGGAACACGCTTTATCTGGCGGGACGGCTTGGTTTGGACCCCAAGACAGGGAAAGCTCCGGAGCAAATTGACGACGAAATCAAACTGCTGCTGGACGGGGAGAAGGCCGTGCTGGCGCAGGCCGGCATGACCATGGACGATCTGGTGTACGTGCAGATCGCTTGCACGGACTTGTCGCTCTTCGACAAATTCAATCCGATTTACAAGAGCTACTTCACGACCAAGGACCTTCCGGCGCGGGAATTCATCGGAGCGGCATCGCTCCTGCGCGGCGGCCATTTCGAATTGCAGGCCATTGCGGTGAAGCGAAGCAATTAGCGGCAAGATTCTTTCGTCGGATTCTAGGGGGCTTGCATGCCCATATATGGAGAGTAAGCATAGGAAACCCATCGCGCCTGCGGATGGTCCTGCCCTGACCCACACTCATTCTTTCGCACATAGCCCGAATCGCCCAGCAAGATGCGGGGTGGGATCGGCAACAGAGACCTTCGATTGCCATGCAGCTTAAACGAAGAAACGGGGCGCGGAATACGCAATCGCGCCCCAGCCTCTTCGCGGTGCCGCGGGTTTCGAGGGTTAGAAGTGGAACCGCAAGCCGAATTCCAGTTGGCGCGGCGTGTAGAGCGGTATGGTCGTGGAGCCCGCAGCCGAGCGCGTGATCACACCAAAAGTGCTCGGGTTCGCAAGGCTTAGCGTCGGATCCGCGAAGCGCACGTGGTTCAGCATGTTTGAGAATTGGAACATGAATGTGGCACCAAAGCGCTCGCGGAACGTCAAATCCTTCGCAACGGTCATGTCCAGGTTCCATCCTGGCAGGCCCCGGAGCACGCCATTGCCACCGGCGTTGGTGTCAAGACCGGGTAGCAATGGCCGGAACTGTGCCGCCACCGCCCCCGGGTTGGCAAAGAGGTTGATCCCGGTGCCTTTCGGAGCGTTGCCTGCGGAACCAACGCCGGTTGTAGATGTGACGCCATAGTGCGCTGAATTGCCTGCAGTATATGGCGAGGTGAGGACGGCGTTCTCCCATGCGGTCAGACTGCTGCTGCAAGAAATTTCGCCCCAGGAGGACGGGCAAGTGGACAATCCCGTCACACGCAGGGGAGCGCCGCTGTATGCCGTAAATATGGGAGCAATGGACCAGCCGCCGAGCAAGTGCCCCGTAAACCCGTGCTGGCTCTTGAAGTACGTCGGTTGATAAAGCATCGTTAGATTGTAGAGGAAGCGATAGTCGAAAGATTGCGGACCGTATCCGTAGTGAAGGTCGAAGGGATTAGGCACGCTGAAGGAACTTGTGGACTGCGTGGTGTCGCCCGTGCCCATTGAACGGCTCCAGGTGAAGTTCGAGCGAACCGTCAAACCATGATAGTTCTGTCCGGTCAGGGAAACGATCGCGGCGTTGTAGTTGCCCCAACCAAGGCTGGTTTCCATAAACAGACTATTGGCCTGCTGCTGGCTCAGCAGGCTATTTCCGAAAGTGAATGGCAATTTGCTCCAGAGATTGTAGAGAGCAACGTTTGTGATATTGCTCTTCTGCGATGCCACCACCGCGGCGGTGCAACTGCTCGCCTGACTGCAAAAAGCGGAGGAAGATCCCCCAAGCGCGGACTCAAAGAACGGCTGGGTTTGTATCAGCTGTCCGCCGGTGATTTCAGAATAGAGATTGTCGAAAGCGTTGGCGAACGACTGCCCGCCCATGGTCATCATCCAAGGGACCGAATCCAAATCAATGGCCTGATACTCGTTCCGGATGATTCGACCCACGTAGCCAAGCTCCAGTATCATCCGGCTGGGAAGTTCCCGCTGGATGCTGAGGTCAAACTCATCGGAGCGCGACGGCCTGAAATTGGGATCAAGTTGAGATGTATCACCAGCCTTTGCAGAATTAATGCCGGTGAAGTTCGGCTGAGGCAGCGTTTGCGCAACGGTCGGCAACGGAGCCGTATTCCCGTCAGTGCCGATCCGGAAAGCGTTGGTTGGATCTACTTTTCCGGCCCCCAGGCACTGCCCGGTCATACTGGCACCGGCACAGGCGATAGGTTGAAGTGGCCCGGAGCCAAGCAGCGGGACTAGAACCAAATCGACGCCATTGAGGCGGCCGAAAATGCGGCTCCATCCACCGCGGACGACCGTGTGCCCCTGCCCAAACATTTTCCCGAGAATGCCATTACTGAAGCGTGGGTTCCATGCTGCCGCCAAGTGCGGGCTGAATCCTCCATAGAACGGATTGTAGGGATACTTGCGGCCAGCGTTGCCGACCAACTCGTATCCAAGCTGCGGAAGAAAGACCTGACCGTTGAGCGCGGCCGTCTCCCGGTTGCGCAAGTAGTTTTCCGCGGTGATTGGCGTACCGCTCTGGTCCACGGCCATCGTCTGCAAACCGTTGGTTTCGTAGGGAGGCATTTCCAGCGTCCACGCCAGTCCGTAGGTAAAGGTAAACGAAGGCCTCATGCGCCAGCTGTCGCTGAAATAGACGTTGTAGGTCGGAATGATGCTGTGGGCCGTCACAGGCGTGTTCGGAGGAGAATTCAAGGTCAGGTTCGACCCAGAGCGCGTGTAAATGACTTGTGGTTGCGTGATGACGCCGAGTACCTGTTCGTACAGCGGCTGCCACACGCTGGTGAGCTGGGAACTGGGCAGGCCGACAGGCTGGTAAGCAGCCGGCATGGCCATGTTGGTCGCGGACGTGCCGCCGCTCACGTAAACGAGGCCTGTGAAAGTGGAAACTCCGTTGTCGTCGCGTTGGTGGATGTCGAGGGTGTGCTGGTACAGGCCGCCAAATTGGAACAGGTGGTTGCCTTTGATGAGACTTAGATCATCGCGAATGGAGTGATCGTGACCGTCCCAGTAGCGAGCGCGTACGTCCTGCGTGTCCACGTTATACGGGATCAGCGCGTCTTGACCTCCGCCATAGGCGGTATTGTGATTTGTCGAACCGCTCTCTCCACCGATCTCAATGGGAGCAGGCAAACCGGGGAGTTGTGGCGGCGCCAAGGCTGAATTCCACTGCCAAAAATTTCGCGTGTAACTGTAGTGGAAATCATTCGTGAGATTGGTTGTGATGTTCGTAGTGAGGCCCGCAACGTAGTAGGAAGGCACGAGCGGCCGTGAAATGGCGGACTTGTATTGCCCGAGCGTATCGCCCGGCAGCACGCCGCCAATGTCCGTTTGATTTGCGGTCACCGCCTGGAAATGGTAGTAGCGGTAGCTGCCCATCAAATGCCACTTTGAACCGAAGTCGTGATCAATGCGAACAACACCGAAATTGGAGGTTACGGGGAGGCTGATGGCAGCAAGAAATCCCTGGGTATTCAGAGTATCGCCAGCGCTGGGATCGTTCGGCATGGGCATCTGTGTATTCCAGATTTTCTGGACAAGAGAATTGAAGCCGAGCCCTCGGGGATCACACGGACCTCCCTGGCACGTTGCCAACGGACCAAGACTAGGATTGAAGTTGTATTTCGTTATGGTTCCGCCGTTATTGATTTGGATGATTCCTTGGCGCAACAGCGCTGAGGGCACTTCTCTTTCGATTGTCGTGTTGTAGGGATAGCGCAGGCCTTCGTAGTTTGCAAAGAAGTAGGTCTTGCCTCCCCAGAAGGAAGGAGTTAAAGGCCCGCCGACGGAGCCGCCAAAACGGTTGCGATGGGCGGAAGGATTTGCAACACCCAGCCGGTTGTTATCCCAGGTGTTGGCGCCGCCCACACGGCTGTCAAGGTAATATTCATAAAGCGAACCGTGGTATTGATTGGTGCCGCGCTTGGTCACCATTTGGACCTGGCTGCCGGCCGAACCGTTGAAGTCGGCCGTCTGGTTGTTCACGGAAACTTTTATTTCTTCGATGCTCTCCACCGGTGTCGGAATCACACCCGTGGCAGACCCACCCGTGGCCACAGGATTAGGGTTCGCAAGGCTGGGCGTATAGATGTTATTGGACCCTGCCATATCATCCGAGATGTTGCCGCCGTCGAGCTGGTAGGTGTTCTGATCGTTCACTGCGCCAGCCGTGTAGCCGTTTGGGGTGACTGCAGGTTGGAGTGTGGCCAGTGCCGCGGCTTCGCGCCCGATGTTGGGGAGCAGGAGAACCGAGTTGCCGTCAATGGTGGTGCCCATCGTCGAGTTCATGGTTTGCAACTCGGCGCCCGGCGTGTAGGTTACCTCGACGGTCTGCGCGGCGGAGCCGACTTTCAATTGCACGTTGACCGTCAGCGTTAGCCCCACGGTGACCGACTGGTCGCTGATTCTGGTTTGCGAAAAACCTTCTTTCTTGACGCTAACAATGTAGGTCCCGGGTGGAACCTGCGTGAACACATATCGCCCAGCATCGTTGGTTTGCGTGCTTCGAGCAGCGCCAGTGCTAACATCTGTGAGCGTCACCGCGGCGCCCAGCACCACTTTGTCCTGCTGGTCAACGACTTGTCCAGTGAGAGTACCGGTAGAAACAGCCTGGCCCCAGGCGAAAACAGCGCTAAGGCAACAGAACATGCTAAGGACCACACATATTTTTACGGGAGAAAACCGTGAGGACACACTTCTGCGCAAGAATCTGTCAGACCACTCCATATGACGTACCTCCTGTTGGATGGATCTATCCGAAAGATCAACCACGACGGACACCCCAAACCGACAACCACAAGGCTTTGTAAGCGAAAACTACGCCAAATCCGTCCAAATAAAAAGGATTTTTCCACGATACATTGCGGCCACGCCCCGAAATACGAATGCTGGCACTTCTACACATTCTTTAACGATTAGCCAATCCGGTGAAGACCTTAAAAACGAGCCGGACAATGACCTGGTCGGCTAGTAGTTTGTACCTGCGAGCGTTCTGGAGACGCTTGTGCAGTGGATCCCGGGCAGCCCCTTTGCCGGTTAGGCTAAGGGTGATCGAAAATCATTCATCGAAATTGCAGACTAAGCGAGGCGTAGAAGGAGGTGAGGCTTGGAATTGACAGCCGACCTCGCGTTTTGTGCTTATATATGGTCACAAATTAATAGACCATATTTAGACTAATGCCCATTTATGGTCATATTGAATCTTCATTCCTACTCAGAAATCTAGCTTAAACCATTAATTTACTTATGTTTACGAATTAACAGAATTTCACATCGAATGGTGGCGATCATGCAACTACAACCATCCAACAGGACGGAATTAATGCTAAGAGTCACAACTGAAAAAAAACGCGGGAAGATGATCCTGAGCGTGGAGGGCCGCCTGGCAGGGCCCTGGGTAGCGGCGCTGGAGCAGTGCTGGCGCGAGCTACGCACTTCCTCACCGCAGGAAAAGTTTCACGTGGATCTTTGCGGCGTGAGTTTTATTGACGCGGCCGGAAGGGTGTTGCTGAAGGAAATCCACCGGCAGGGCGGTCACCTGCTGGCGGAAGGATGCCTCAATCAGGCCATTGTAAGCGAAATCGTGAAAAGCGAGGGCTCAAGCGATATAGGAAAGGGCCGCAAAAAGTCGCACATTATTTTTTATGTTGCGCTGTTCAGCTTGCTGATCAGTCCCGTGCTGACCGAAGCCCAAGGAACAAACAAACAGAGCTCGTTGCCCGGACCCTCCCCAACGGATGTGCTGCGGCTGACTCTGGACCAGGCCGTCGGGCTGGCGCTGAAGCAGAATCCCACCGCGCAAATTGCGATTTTGCAGGCAGCGCAAAGCGTGCAGGACAAAAATATTGCGCGAGCCGATCTCTTGCCGCAGGTGGACGCGAAGATTTCCGATGAGGCGCAGAAAGTGAACTTGCTCGCCGAGTTCGGAGGCCGGAGCCCTTTCCCGGGGTTTCCCAAGACGCTCGGACCATATCAGGTTTTCTCGGCTGGACCGACCGTTGGCGCGACGATTTTCGATTTGACACTGTGGCGCAGATACCAGGCAGCCCAAAGCACAGTCGGTGCAAGCAGGGCGACCAGCCTTTCGACACGGGAACAAGTGATTCTGCTGGTCGTTTCGCAGTATATCGGGACGCTTCGCGCAGTGGCGAATGTGGAAGCATCGCAGTCCCGCGTGGATCTGGCCCAGGCGTTGTACGACCAGGCCGCCGATTTGCAGAAGGAAGGCGTAGGCACGGGAATTGACACGCTGCGCGCCAATGTGGAATTGCAAAACGAAAAGCAGCGCCTGCTGGAAGCGGAGAACGACCGGGAGACCTCGCTTTTTGGTTTGAGCAAGCTGCTGAATCTGGATCCCCGGCAACGCATCGAATTGGGGGATTCACTGAGCTTCTTCGACACCCCGCAGCCGGAGGTCGAGCCCAGCATGGAAGCCGCGCTGGCGGAACGCCAGGAATGGAAGTCGCTGCAATCGCAAATCAAGTCCGCGAGATTTCAGAAGAGCGCTTCGCAGGATTTGCGGCTCCCGTCTCTCCGCTTCGACGGAAATTTTGACTATGTGGGAACGTCGGGGAACACCACGCTGCCAACCTACACGTACGAAGCCAGTGTGAATCTGCCGCTCTTCACCGGCGGACGCATTCACGCGGAGGTTGTTCGCGCGGACCTGGAGATTCGAAAGCTGGAGCAGCAACAAGCGGATTTGCGCAACCAGATCGCGTTGGACGTAAAGACGGCGCTGCTCAACCTGAGTTCGGCGCGAAGCGAAGTGCAAGTGGCGAACCTGGGTGTGCAGCTTTCCAGAGAGGAAGTGGACCAGGCGCGCGATCGTTTTAAGGCCGGGGTGGCCAACAACATCGAAGTGATCCAGGCGCAGGATTCACTCTCGCGCGCCAACGACAACCAGATTGCGGCTCTCTATCGCTTCAACCAGGCGCGCGCGGATCTGGCGCGCGCGGTCGGGCAGATGGAAAAAGTCTACTCGAAGTGACCACGGGGGAACGATGAGCATTGAGATCGAGGTCGGATTAGAAAACGCGACGAAAGTCCCGCCGGCTATGGAAGAGCTGTCCCTGGAAGAACCTCCCAAGGGGCTAGCGAACCCGAAGGTAAGGCGGCTGTTGGTCGCCGGCGGAGCCGTAGTGCTCGCGGCGATCGTGGGTCTCTTCGCCTACTACTACAACCGGGAATCGACGGACGACGCGCAGGTGGACGGGCACATCACACCGCTGGCTTCCAAAGTGTACGGGCGCGTGGCGCAAGTTCTGGTGGACGACAACCAGGCGGTGAAAGCCGGCCAGGTGCTGGTGAAGATTGATCCGCGAGATTACCAGGCGGCGCTCGATCAAGCGAAGGCTTCGCTCGCGCTGGCCGAAAGCGAAGCGCGGTCCGCGGGAGTGGACGTGCCGCGGACGCGGGAAAACGTGGCCAGCGGAAATTCAAGCGCGGACGCGGGATTGCTTGGTGCGGAGGCGGACCTGGCGCGTGCGCAGGCGACCTACGAGCAAGCGCAAACGGCGGACCTGGCATGGGCGCAAGCCAACATCGAGAAGAGCCGCGCGAATGCCGAACTGGCGAAAGCCGATCTCGCGCGCTACAAGCCGCTGATGGAAAAAGGCGAAATCTCCAAGCAACAGTATGACGCGGCGCAGGCCAATGCGGATGCCACCGCGAGCGCGCTGAAAGCCGACCAGGAAAAACTCGAGCAGGCGCGGCGTAACGTGGAAGTTTCCAAAGCACAGCGCGATTCCGCGAGAGCGAAAGTCGAACAAGCACAAGCGGGAGTCGTGGCAGCGCAGGCGGACCTTAAGCAGGTCAGCATGAAAACCGCGGACGCGCAGGCCAAACTCGCGAAAGTGGAACAGGCGCGAGCGGCGCTCGACGCGGCGCAATTGAACTTAAGCTACGCGGAAATCACCGCGCCCGTGGACGGCGTGGCCACCCACAAGCAGGTCGAAGTAGGCCAGATCGTGCAAGCGGGCCAGGGTCTGCTGGTGGTTGTGCCTCTGCAAAATGTCTGGGTGACGGCAAATTTCAAAGAGACGCAACTGAAAAAGATGAAGCCTGGACAACAGGCCGAAGTGAAAGTGGACACCTACGGAAAGACATTCAGCGGGCATGTGGACTCCATTGCGGGTGCGACCGGCTCGGTGCTCAGCCTGCTGCCGCCGGAAAACGCTACGGGGAATTACGTGAAAGTCGTTCAGCGCATTCCCGTGAAAATTGTGCTGGATCCCATTTCTTCGGACAAAGCGGTACTGCGTCCGGGAATGAACGTGGACGCGACCGTGGTTACAAAATAATTCGGAATAAAGATATGGATTGCGCAGGTAGTACGTAGAAACAGCAGGGCAGAGTTTCGAACACGATGCGAGAGAGAATCCTATCGAAGCTGCGGATGCCGGACGGCACGATCAACCCCTGGGTGATCGCCATAACCGTCACGCTCGCAACCTTCATGGAAGTTCTGGACACCTCCATCGCCAACGTGGCGTTGCCGCACATTTCCGGCAGCTTATCGGCCGGCGCGGACGAATCCACTTGGGTGCTGACGTCATATCTGGTTTCGAACGCCATCGTGCTGCCGCTTTCGGGATGGTTTTCCGGACTGATCGGTCGCAAGCGCTTTTACATGTCCTGCGTCGCGCTCTTCACCGTGAGCTCGTTTTTGTGCGGGCTGGCGCCGAGCCTGGGCGTGCTGGTGATTTTCCGGATTTTGCAGGGCGCGGGCGGCGGCGGTCTGCAACCGAGCGAGCAGGCCATCCTGAACGACACGTTTTCCCTGGAGAAGCGTGGCATGGCATTTGCTGTTTATGGCCTCGCTGTCGTCGTAGCGCCGACGATTGGGCCGTGGCTGGGCGGCTGGATTACGGACAATTTTTCCTGGAGATGGATTTTTTACATCAACGTGCCGGTGGGAATTATTTCGCTGATTCTCACGAACTTTTTGATCAGCGATCCACCCTACATGAAAAAGTCGAATCTGAAAGCGGGATTCCGCATCGACTATATCGGCATCGGCTTAATCAGCCTGGGCCTGGGAAGCATGCAGATCATCCTGGACAAAGGGCAGCGCGACGACTGGCTGTCATCGGGTTTCATCCGCACGTTTTTCGCGCTGATGATCTTTGGAATCATCGGCGGAATCATCTGGGAATTGCGCCAGAAGGAGCCGGTCGTTGATTTGAAGATGCTGAAGGACCGCAACTTTGCCATCTCCACCATGGCGATGTTCTTCCTGGGCTTTGTGCTGTACGCCAGCACTGTGCTGATTCCGCAGATGCTGCAAGAGCTCTTGGGCTACACGGCGCAGCTCGCGGGAATGGCGCTGTCACCCGGCGGAGCGGTGATCATGTGCATGATGCCGGTCGTGGGAATTCTTGTGTCCAAGGTGGACACGCGCATTCTCATCACCTTTGGCTGCATCGTGTCGGCGTCGGCGCTATTCGTGATGGCTGGTTGGGACCTCGGCCTGGATTATGGGCACGCCGTGCGCGCGCGCATGCTGCAGAGCTTCGGGCTGGCGTTCCTGTTCATCCCCATCAACGTGGCGGCCTTCGCATACGTGCCGAAGGAAAAAACCAACATGGGCACGGGGATCATCAACCTGGCGCGGAACATCGGCGCGAGCGTGGGGATTGCCACGGTGACGACCATGCTGGACCGGCGAACGCAATTTCACCAGTCGCGTCTAACGGAGAATGCGAACGATTACAGCGCTGCGTATCACAACATGCTGAACGGCCTGCAGACGAAGCTGGTGGCGGCAGGCTCGACGGCCGCGCACGCGACCGCGCAGGCGCACGGAATGATTTACAACACGATTCAGCGGCAGGCGGTGATGCTGTCGTTCATCGACAATTTCAAAATGCTGGGCGTCGTGTTCCTGGCCGTGATCCCGGTTTTGCTGATGATGAAGAAGCCGAGGGCGCCAGCGGGCGGAGTGCCGGTGCATTAAGAGCAAGAAAGTTTCTGCGCCCAAAGGGGCGAACGAGTTTTGTTTCGATTGGGGGGAACGACGATGGCAACACAAGTGGCAGTGGGTACGCAGCTGAACGAACAGACGCTGATCCGCGCCGGGCAACGGGGCGATCAGCAGGCGGTGGAAGCGCTCTTCCGCCGTTACCAGCGGCCGTTGTTTCAGACCGCTCTGCGGGTGCTTGGAAATACGGAAGACGCCGAGGACGCGCTGCAGGATGGGATGCTCTCGGCGTATCGTAATTTGAAGCGCTTCGAAGGGCGTTCGCAGTTTTCAACCTGGCTGACGCGCATCGTGATCAACGCGGCGTTGATGCGGC
>Ga0210410_10003590_pt1 | contig 13718 bp, 13 predicted proteins | sample IncBWC4MmetaG_FD_161058 | JGI IMG/M metagenome (GOLD analysis project Ga0210410, IMG submission 161058) | Forest soil microbial communities from Barre Woods Harvard Forest LTER site, Petersham, Massachusetts, United States - Inc-BW-C-4-M | ecosystem: Environmental > Terrestrial > Soil >... | reverse complement strand
TCATGCTGGCGCGGAATATTCGAATCGAAGAGGACTTGATCGATCAGCTTTTCAACTCCAGCGAGAAGCGGCTGGCGCGCACCCTGCTATTGCTGGCCCGTTACGGCAAAGAAGACCAACCCCACGGGGTTCTCCCCAAGATGTCGCAAGAAACGCTGGCGGAGATGATCGGGACGACGCGCTCACGCGTCAATTTTTTCATGAACAAATTCCGCAAGCTCGGTTTCATCCGCTACAACGGCGGACTTCAGATCAATACTTCTCTCTTGAGCGTTGTACTCCACGAGTAAAACGATGTTCGCGCTAATCGGCAATTGGCCTCGCCGAGGATTCGTTTGTCCAGCGGATTCAGCGATATTTTCTACATAGACGTTTGAGAATTTTCAAATCACCGAGTGCAATGCCGATTTCTTCGCGCTCCGACGAGTCTTCCGAGGTAATCTCCGACAGACGTTCAGTACAGACCATCATCGCAAAATCGGCGAAGAGCTCGACAAGGGTCCAATCACCACACTCGCGAAACGCGGTGTTGTAGGAACGACGCCATCGCTCGGGAGCCGTCATCGCGATAGCCTCAGGCACTGCGGCACGAAGGCCAGTGATGCCCCGTACCGATGAATTTGAAATTCAAAGGTTATCACACGCTAGCCAACGTCCAATAGTGCATACACTCACGCCCCCAGTGGATTGGAAATCATCCGAAACACCATTTACTCTTGCGCAGTCAAAGAACTCTAATGGAAGCCGAGTTGGCTCTTTTTGGACAGTTTTGCAGACGTTCCGGTGCGACATTGGTCAGCGAGAAGCAAGGGAGGGATGATGATCAAACAGGCAGAAGTTGTGGCGGACCCAGACCGAAGCGGCGATGCTGTCGGTATTGAGAGTGTGGCGGACATTCTCGAGCGTGAACTCCAATCTGTGATTGCGGATTGGCTTGCCCGGGTCGAGCAGGAGCCGGACCTAAAGTGTATCCCGCTGGACTTTGAAGAGCGCACGGGCCATCTTCCACACCTTCTGCATGATGTAATTGCGCGGCTGCGTCTGGATGCAGGGAGGAAAGCTCCGATTTCGAAGGCTGCGGCTGAGCACGGGGATTTGCGGCGCAAGCAAGGCTACACGGTGGCGATGGCGGTGGAGGAGTCCCGCCTGTTGCAGGTCACCATTTTTTCAACGCTGCACAAAAACACAAGAAATTTGGAATTTAACGCGCTGCTTCCGGATGTGGTAACGATTGCGGACGAGGTGGATGCGCAATTGAAGGAGCAAATGCTGCGCTTCATGGCAGCGGATGCTGCAAAGCTGGGGAAGGGCAAGTAACCCGTAACGCGGTTACTGGACGGCTGAAAACGATCCAAAACCACATGCCGGATTGTCCGACTTACCGAGAGTCAGCCCGATTTCTTCTCGATGGAATCGATAGCGGCAAACTTCCGGTCTACGTGTGCTTCTGAGCGAGGAGCACCTGAATGCAGCACACAACTCTCCCCGGCAGGGGCCCCACATGTAGGACAGGCGACGGAGGATACTTGTTCGGGCGTGAGTTCGCTCTTCTTCATTCTCAGAGAATGTGCCTGCACTTAGCCGCCAATCTATACAGATTTGCACACTGACTGGCCTAGGACGTATAGGCCGTCTGAACGCAGGCTGCCACGCCAATGAACTCTGGACCCGATTACTTGTCTGTGGGCTTCTTCAAGGGTGGGTGGTCAGCGCAATCGTGTCTGTCAAATGCCTCGGCAGCTTGCTCCCTGTTCTCCCGGCTAAAAGCGATTTTCCAAGAACAATTGGTGCAGGTGTAGGACGCTTTGTCAGAGGTAATTTTCCACGTCATGGCTCGCTGTGCCATGACCTGGAGTATAGACCTCGCGTGCGAGTTCTTACGTCAGTTTTTCTTTCCGATACCGGTGTCATTCCGGACCTTGCAATAAGTCCTTCCATGGGCCTGGTCGCTGGCAACGTCAACCTGGTGCTCGTGAAGCAGGCCCTCGGAGAGCGAGCTATTTCCAGCACGATGGTGTGTTGTGACGCCGGAGCGCTGACGTCCGAGGCCGCCGCAGAAGCTATGATGGCGATGTACTGAGGCCAACATTATGAGGAAAGAACTCTCGTGGGATTGGCTCGCAGCTGAGTCATATTCAGGAGTCGCTACGCCGCTGCGGAGCGTACAGGGTTCAACTGCATGATGGCAGGAATGAGTGTGTAAGCGAGGTTCATTTTATCGAGAAAGGCCGCGGCACCGAGGACTCTCAGCTAATTCTCTGCTGTCCTCGTCGTCCCAGAGCGATATGACTAACACCCGTGAGCCATGATTCAGATGTGATTTGACCTCTTGAGGTGAAACATTTTCTTCGTCAGGCATGTGCAAATCCAATATGACGACGTGTGGGTTCAGAGCCCTCTTCATTTGGAGGGTTTGAGCGAAACTAGCAGCCTCGCCGACAATTTCTATTTCGCGCTGGGCCGCCAGTAGTTGACGAATCCCTCGGCGCAAGATTGGCGAGTCGTCAGCGAGCAGCACTTTGATTGAAATGTCGCAGTTTTGAGGCGCGCTGGAGCTAACTGGAGCATCAAACATATTTGGACACCCCCGAATTTGAACTAAGTACAACGAAAACTATGCATGATCTGTGCCAACCAAGAACTCCGGATCGCCTTTAATATGTTGACTTTCTGGCCCGCAGACCCTGGAAAAGGCAACCGTCGGGGAGAAAGTGCAGGATTCCGTGTATTCGATGTAATTTTAACACTGCCCTCGGAACTGAGAACAATCGGGGAACCACCTGATTTGCTAGTCAGGGTTTCACCGACTCCGAAACTCTAATGTGTGCAATATTGAACACCTAGACTGACGGCTAATGGTCGTCGGCGGTCCTTTTCCTGCGACAAACTAGTTGTGTCGCAATCCACCTTCCAGCATCCACTCCACACGTTGGGCAAGCGGGGGCAAGCAACAGTTGCGGTCAAGTCTGCTATTCTCACTGACCAAGCGAACTGCGTTTCGTACCGCACGCACTTAAGCACTCGCTGGCGTCGTACCTGGTCGCGGGCAACGTCAACCTGGTGCTCGTGAAGCAGGCACGGACACCGAGCTATTTCCAGCACGATGGTGTATGTTGTGACGCCGGAGCTGCAGACGTTTGAGGCCGCCGCAGAAGCTATGATGGCAATGTACTGAGGCCAACCTATGAGAAAAGAACTCTCAGAAAAAGAGACGTGGGAATGGATCGCAGCAGAGACTAATGCGTACGGTCTACGGCAGGGCGCGCTCCACATTTTCAAGGATAGCGATATCGGCAGGCTCGCCAAGAAGCTGCTCGAACCGGCGGAACGGGTGTTAAAGGAAATGAACGACCGGCAACGGGCCTACCTTGTCCGCGACTTGCGTGCCCGGCTAGGAAGCATTGCCACTCTCGAGGGTCTTCGGTCGACACGATCTTCCCGAAAGCGTTAACGCAACATTTCAGGAGAACGGTTGCGTTGTCGCCGTCGCACTCTGCGCAGGTTTACGCTCCCCAGGCAGGTCCATCGCTGGGACGTAGTGTTGCATTTTGAACCAGCCGATTGTTCAAAAGGGTACAGATTTCCTGACGAGAGTTTGGTATAGCTGAGTCATATTCGGGCGCTTCCAGCGCGGCGCGCGTTCCCTCAGAACGGCGCTGGGCTTTGGAAGTGAAAGCGGGCTGGTCTCGACGATCAGTCCGCTGCCCGGTAGTTATCGCCATCTCACCATGAGACGGGCTGTCGGCTGCGCTCTGTCCTACCTCTTCCAACACGCAATCAACCCGTCCCGTACGTAGCCCTCGACCCAATCAGAGGGAGCCGGGTTCAGTAAGGGTTTCCAGTGGGGATTTGTTTAGTCTGGTCTCTTGGTGATAACGACAGACCCACACATCTTGCTCTCTAACCCAAATCTCACCTATCGCGAACGCCCTTCTTTCCGTGTCGGCATTCCGCGGAACATCGACATCTGCCAGATAGGTCACCAGATAGACGTTAGTTCCGACTAGTTCAAACTTCGAGTCGGCCAGAGCAAACCGTGTAATCGGCGCTGCTTTCATTTCCTCAGCGGTCGGCTTGCCTATGTGAACGGAACCGTCAGCATACACGGCTGCATAGCCATCGGCGAGCATTTCGCTGTGTTCTTCTGAGTCGCCACGCTCGTAGGAATCCCACAGAACGTAGAGGTTCGCAGATATATTGTCCGTCGGATCGTCAAACTGGGGGCCCCGAATGCGATTCATCAGGCGTCTGTCGGAAAACGTGGTAGGGGACGAAAAGCCAATGCAAGCGAACAATACCGTCAGCATTAGATATTTCACGTTATTTGACCTCGACTAGGGCCACGCCTGAATTCAAGTCCGCCGAGTATGTTACACCATGCGATCAGCGCACGCGGCGCGTGGGTTTTGGCCCTAACCAGAGTAGCCTGGGTCCAGCGCCTAACTGGACGTCTGCCCACCCGGAAGTAAGGAATTGAGCACAATCTGTCTCTCTGGTACTAACTGTCCATCGTTATGCACGCTTGCTCCTGCCAAGATCACTGAAGGATGGCATTTGGTTGCGGTGGGATGCCGTAACGGAAGAAGCGACAGCTAAGCGGGTCGAATAAGGTAGAGAGCTGCCATTGCAGTCCCATCCTTCCTGGTTGTTTCTGCGGGATTTTTTTGGCGGAGGGCACTATCATGCGCGTTTTGACTAGGGCCACGCTGGCAGCTTTCTTTGTGTTCGCGGTGGTTTCCACCACGCGCGCGCAAGCGCGGGAGCCGGCTCCGGCCGCGTCGCAGGGCAACGATTTATCTTTACTACGCGAGCAAGCCGCGGCGGGAGACGCGCAGGCACAATTCGCTCTTGGGAATCGCTATTTTCTTGGGGTTGGCGTAGCGCAAGACTATACGCAAGCTCTAATTTGGACCCGCCCCTCCGCCGACAAGGGTTTTTCTCCGGCACAGAATCAGCTTGGCGTCATGTACGAGCATGGCTTCGCGGTGGTGCGCGATTACAAGCGCGCCGCAAACTACTATCGCTTGGCCGCGAAACAGGGCTACGCGCTCGCGGAGTCCAATCTCGCGGGCCTGTTCGAGAGCGGGAACGGCGTCAAGCATGATTACCGGCAAGCCTTCGATTGGTACCTCAAGGCGGCGGATCAGAATCTCGCGGTTGCCGAGAAGCAAGTGGGCTACTTTTACCAATGCGGATATGGAGTCAAGCGCGACTATGTCCAAGCCCAGGCCTGGTATCTCCGCGCCGCCGGCCACGGCAATTCCGACGCGGAAAACCAACTCGGCTACATGGCCGAGCAAGGATGGGGTCAGCCGCAGAATTACGCCGAGGCTTTTTCCTGGTATTACAAAGCCGCGGAACATGGCAACGATACCGCCCAAGAAAATATCGGCTACAATTTCCAAAACGGCGTCGGCGTGAATAAGGACTACGCCAGGGCCATGTCCTGGTTTTACAAAGCGGCTGGGCAGGGCAACAGCGACGCGGAAAATCAGCTTGGTTGGATGTATCAGTACGGGCAAGGCGTGAAGCCTGACGATGCTAAGGCCTTGGCGTGGTACCGCTTGTCCGCCGATCAGGGCAATCGGCACGGCATCATCAATCTCGATTCTTTCACCGACGAACTGAAGGAACGAGGCTCGGGAGCATTGGAATCCACCAGCACCGTCACCGATGCTGCTTTCGCGAAGGCCCAGCGCTGGGCGAACATCCGGGATCTTCGCAGCCGCATTAACACGTTGGAGGCCGATGCCAACCAGCAAGACAGTCTGGCCGACCAGCTCGAACATACCGGCAAGGGCAACGGTGGTGGCGTCACCAAGGTTATCAATGCGCTCGGCAGCGTTGGCGCCGTCAAGTTCCGGATTGAGGCGCAGAAGTATCGCGCGGAAGCCGCTCACCTGCGCGAAGAACTCGCTGGGATTGAGAATCAGAATCAATTCTCTGCCGACGATTCCGCCCCCTGACGTTCTCCACGAGCGGATGGCAGTTTCCGGTTTCCGCTGGCGGCATTGGGGGTTTCCTCTGCCGCAGTATTCCGCGCGTCTCGCGCTATACAGTTCGCAATCGGACAGTATAATTCCGGAATGGCGCTCCCGGGCCTTGCCAAGAAACTATTTCGAACGCTGGCCAGAGTCATTCCGCAATGCGGAATGGTTTCGCAGGCCGTGGCTTTCAATATGTTCTTGGCGTTCTTCGCGGTGCTGCTGACGGCGCTGAGTCTTGTGAAGAGTTCGTTGGAAGGAGAAGCCGGTCAGGATCTCGCCTTGCGGATTTCGGGGATTCTGCCACCCGGTAGTTGGCAACTCCTTTCCGCATATGTGTTACGCCAGGAGGTTAACGCCTGGTACTTCGCGCTGATCGGCTGGGTTGGAACGCTGCTGGTGGGCTCGCAGGTGATGAAGCTCATCATCAAAGGCCTCGAGTTGATTTATGGTGACCGTGGCACACATTCCTTTGTCGGGCGGCAGCTTCGTGGTTTGCTTTTGTTTTCGGTGACGATTGTGGCGTGGCTGGTGGTCGTGGCCTTGAGTGTGTTTGGTCGGCCAATACGCCGTTGGATCACTCCCGGATTTGACGAGTCGGCGCTGATTCGCGGTCTCTGGTATGTGATTCTTCCGGTTTTGGGGATGATCCTGGCGATGCTCGTCCTGGCCTTGATTTATCGCCTCGCGCGGCCGGGCACAACGACCTTGCGCTCCGCTCTGCCTGGAGCGGCCGCGGCCACGATTCTTTGGTGGGGCGTCAATTTGCTCTTTGGGATTTACGTCCGGAGGATGAACTACGGACTGGTTTTTGGCGGACTGGCCGCGGCCATCGGCTTGATGGCGTGGATGGAGCTCTCCGCGATGATCGTCTTTCTTGGTGCGGCCTGGAACGCAGAAAACGCTGCAGTGTCCGAGGGAATTTCGCCGTTGCCACCAGACCATTCCCAAATGTCGTAACTGAAACGAACAGAAGATTGTCCTGCCAATTGGATGTGTGGGGCAGGCATGTAAATGAATTGGGACGGCTGCTTCGATCCCACTCTATTTAGTTATTCTTTTTCGCTCGCTTCGGTGGCGCGACCGCTGACGATCTCGTCGTAGGCGGCGCGGCGGGTCAGGCCGCGTTCCTTGGCGGCCAGCTTCAGGGCTTCTTTGCGATCGAGTTTGGCTTGGCGGATGAGTTCTTCGACGCGGTCGGCGAGGCTTTGCGTTGAATTGGCGTGCGTGCGTGCGTCGGCGGGAGCTTCCGGCCCGATCAACAGAGTAATTTCGCCGCGGGCGGGGCGTTCGCCGAGGGAAGTGGAAAGTTCGGAGAGTTTGCCGCGGCGGAACTCTTCGTGCAATTTAGTGACTTCGCGTGCGAGGCAGGCGCTGCGGTTGCCAAGGACCTCGCGCGCGTCCGCGATGCACTCGGCGACGCGATGCGGCGCTTCATAAAGAATGATGGTGCGGTCTTCTATGCGCAGGCGCTCGAGGGCGCGGCGGCGTTCGCCGCTGCGCGCGGGAAGAAAACCGACGAAGAGAAATTCTTCGTTTGGCAATCCGGAGGCGGAAAGGGAAGCCAGCAGCGCCGAAGGGCCCGGGATCGGCACCACCGGAATGTGGTGGCGCAGACAAAGCGTGACGAGCCGATGGCCGGGATCGGAAACCAGTGGCATTCCGGCGTCGCTCACTAGCGCGATTTTCGCGCCTTGCTCGAGCGACACGACCAGTTCCGGCGCGCGCGTGAGTTCGTTGTGTTCGTGGTAGCTGACCAGCGGCTTGTGAATGTCGTAGTGCGAGAGAAGTTTTTGCGTGTGGCGCGTATCTTCGCAGGCGATCTGATCCACTTCTTTGAGGATGCGCAATGCGCGAAGCGTGATGTCCTCGAGGTTGCCGATGGGCGTCCCGACAAGATACAGGCATCCGCCCGTTAGCGAATTCGCGGCATCCACAGATTTTGTGGAAGGAGTTTTCGCGCTCATGCCGACGAGTCTAGCACGCGTTCCGGTGGCATTGCGTGTGCATGCTATACTTCACTTTTTGAATGCAATGTCGGAGGAGCGTCTTTGCCACTGTACGAATACAAGTGCCTGAAGTGTGGCCGGCTCACGGAAAAAATCGAGAGCGTCTCCGGGCCGCACTTGAAAAAGTGCCCGCACTGCGGCGGAAAAGTGGAAGCGGTGATCACCGCGCCTGCGATCCAATTCAAAGGAGCCGGCTGGTACGTCACGGATTATGGCGGGAAAAAGCCGAGCGGCGGCGACGGAGAAAAAACAGACAAGCCCGCGGGCGACGCGAAAGAAGCGGCGGGGAAAGAGAAGGAAAGTTCAAGCAAAGAAAAAGACGCCGCCAAGAAGGAATCGTCGTCGAAGGAATCGAAAGAGAAAAAGCCAGCGGCGAAAAAATAGTCGCGCCGAAAAACAGCCGCGCCGGAAAACGCAGCTTGCATTACAGCTTTAGCGTTTTGAGGTAGTCGCGAAAGTCCGCGCCGAATTGGGGATTCTGCAGGGCGATCTCGACGGTGGCTTTCAAGAAACCGAGCTTGTCACCGGCGTCATACGAGATGCCTTCGTAGATGTAAGCCCAAAGACCTTGCTCCTTCGCGAGAATGCGCAGCGCATCCGTGAGTTGAATTTCATTTCCCGCGCCGGGCTTGGTGCGTTCGAGGCAATCGAAAATCGAGGGCGGCAAGACGTAGCGTCCGGTGATGCCAAGATTCGAAGGCGCGTTCTCGGGTTTCGGTTTTTCCACGAGGTCGCGAATGCGCAGCAAGCGTTCTCCGAATGGCGGCTGCGGCGCGGGCTCGGCGTTCACGATGCCGTAGAGATGCGTCTTGTCCTTGGGGACTTCTTCCACGGCGATGGCGCCGACGCCGGTCGCTTCGTAGACGCTAATCAGTTGTTTGGTCGCGGGATTCGGGCCGGGGATCAGGACGTCACCAAGCAAAACCGCGAACGGTTCGTCGCCGACGAGATCGCGCGCGACGAGCACGGCGTGGCCCAGGCCGAGCGGTTCCTTCTGGCGCGTGTAGCTGACCTGCACCATGTTGCTGATCTTTCGAACCAGCTCGGCTTGATCTTTTTTGCCGTGTTCTTCGAGGAAGCGCTCGAGCGCGGGAGCGGAATCGAAGTGATCTTCGATGGAATTCTTGCCTTTGCCGGTGACGATGATGATGTGCTCGATGCCGGAGGCCACGCATTCTTCGGCGACATATTGAATCTGCGGCTTATCCACTACGGTGAGCATTTCCTTTGGCTGCGCTTTGGTAGCGGGAAGAAAACGCGTGCCAAGTCCGGCGGCGGGGAGGACGGCCTTGCGAACTTTGTTGCGCGGGAACGCGGCGCGAACAACCGGCAGAGAAGCGGAATCAGAGGACGAGTTGTTGGTCATAGGCTCCGGATTTCACGAGTGTTCGATGAACCGAAGCTATTCTTCGATGCGGCTGGAAAACAGTCAATGATTTTGCACGATAGCGGTGCTGGTTGGGTTACAAGCTACGGTGGCACTCGAATGCGCAGTGATTCGAAGGTGTGCGACGCGCGAGGACTCAGGTTTAAAGTGCGCTGTGCTAGCATAGTGGATCACGATGGTTTTTCGCGGTGGAGCTGAGGCGGAACTTGAGAATTTTGGGAATTGAATCGTCGTGCGATGAAACGGCGGCGGCGGTGGTCGCGGATGGGCGGGAGATTTTGTCCAGCGTAGTCGCGTCGCAAATCGATGTGCACCGCAAGTATGGTGGGGTGGTGCCGGAGCTGGCGTCACGCGAGCATCTGCGGCAGATTGTGCCGGTAGTGCGCGAGGCCGTCGAGCGGGCGGGAATGAAACTTGCCGACTTGGATGCGATTGGAGTAACGCAGGGGCCGGGGCTGGTGGGCGCGCTGCTGGTGGGAATTACATATGGAAAAACGCTGGCGGAGGCGCTGGGGAAGCCACTTGTACCGGTGAATCATCTGGAGGGGCACGTTCACGCGGTTTTTCTGGAGGCGTATAAAGCGGGAAGAACGGCGAAATTGCCGGCGGTGTGCTTGATCGTTTCGGGCGGACATACGGTTTTGTACGAGGTGACGCCGGAAGATTCGAACGTACAGGACGCGAGCGCGCGGATGAAATACAGAAAGCTCGGACAGACGCGCGACGATGCGGCGGGCGAGGCATACGACAAAGTGGCGAAGCTGCTGGGCCTTGGTTATCCCGGAGGCCCGATTCTCGATCGATTGGCGGCGGTTTCGAATGGGGCGCCGGCTCCGGTGAAATTTGGCCCGACGAAGACGCGAGGGAACGCGCTGGATTTTAGTTTCAGCGGGCTGAAGACCGCGGTGCTCTACCACGTTCGCGAAAATGGTGAATACAGCGAAGAGATTGGCCGGCGCGAAGAGGCGTTGGCGCGTGGCGAACGAAAATTCGAACAGTTGCTGCCGCTGTGCAGCCCGAAGACGCTGGCGCTGGTGCGTGAATTTCAAAATGCCGTGGTGCGCGATCTGGTGGAGCGAACGATGGCGGCAGCGGAAGAGTTGGGCGTGCAGAGCGTGCTGGTGTCGGGCGGGGTGGCGGCGAACAGCCAGTTGCGGACGACGTTCGAAGAGCGCGCGAAATTCGCCGGCCTCGATGTGTTTTTCCCCAGCCGGGCCCTCTCCACCGATAACGCCGCCATGATCGCTGCCGCCGCTTACTCACGTCTCCGTGCCGGCTTTCTCGCCGACGCGCGCCTCAATGCCGATCCAAGCCTCGTACTCGCCTAATCGTTCGCTGCGGTTTTTCCCAAAAAGTCGTTGAAGAACGCTTTTAATGGTCTTGCGCAGAGGATCCTACATGCGAGGCCGCTTGAGGGCTTCGAGTTCGTCAAGCGTACGCGGCCAGTCAGATTTCAAGAGGCGCGAGAGACTCCGGTCGGCGAGAACTTTTCCGCCGGTCTGGCAACGAGCGCAGTAGTTGGTTTCGTTGTCGGCATAGCGGATGCGCTGGATTTTTTCTCCGCACTTCGGGCAGGGCTTTCCGTAGCGGCCGTGGACGGCCATCTCCTTTCGAAACGCGGTGACTTTTTCGGGAAAGGCCGCTTGGGCTTCAGCGCGAAGGCGATCGATCCAGAGATTGAGGGTGTTGCGGGTGGCCGCGAAAAGCGTATCCCATTCTTGCGGGCTCAGTTTTTGCGTGAGGGTGACGGGCGAAAGCTTTGCGGCGTGCAGGATTTCGTCAGAGTAAGCGTTGCCGATACCGCTGAGGAGGCGCGGATCAGTGAGGGCACGCTTGAGGGTGCGGTTTTCGGCGGTGAGGACTTCGCGAAAGGCATCGAGACCGCTCGAGAAGATTTCGATTCCACCAGGATCGATGGAACGAAGACCGTCCTCGCCAGCGAGGACATGCAAGGAAGCGCGGTGCTTGGCGCCGGCTTCGGTGAGCACGAGCGAGCCGTTGGGAAAATCGAATGCGGCGAGATTGCGGCGCGTTGATAGTTTTGGATTTGGCGAGTGCCAATGCAAGCGGCCTGCGATCATGAGGTGTAGGACGAGCCAGAGATCGCCTTCCAAGCCGATAGCGATGCGCTTGCCGACGCGGCGGAGTTCACGGACGACGCGGCCGTGGGCATCGGTGAGCGGCGGCTGGGCAGTGCGAAGTAAAAAAGGAGTGGCGATTCGAACGCGGACGAGAGGTCGGGCGAGGATGCGCGGTTCGAGGGCGGTGAGGTAGGCGGCGATGTCGGGGAGTTCGGGCACGCGTATAAGATTGCAGGGTGGGAGTAGGATTTTGCAACTGACGTGGGTGAACGCAGCCTTCCTCAGCAGACAAAGTACAAAACGAGTTGACCATCAAGTGGTAGGCGGAACGGGCCCTGTAGATGCGGGACAGGATGCTGTCCCGCATCTACTTCGGCGCGAGTCGAACCCTGACGGGCTCTAAAGAAAGCCAACGAGGAGAGCAACGGATGCAGCGCACATGGCCACGGTTCCCATCCACCCGAAAACCCGCAGATACAATGGCAACGTAAACTGGCCCATTACCTTTCGATTTTGCGTTAGCAACATCATCAGCGCCATCACAGGGGCAGCGAGAATCCCATTGATAACCGCAGCAATGATTAGGGCTTTGATTGGGTCTAGATGAACAAAGTTCAGGGATAGACCCGCAATCGTGGCAGCGCCCAGGGTGGCGTAAAACTTGAGGGCTCTCTTGGGCTTAATTTCGAGGCCCACGCGCCAGTGCATGGTCTCCCCAATTGCATACGCTGCGCCTCCCGCAAGAACGGGAACGGCGAGAAGTCCTGTTCCGATGATTCCTGTAGCAAATAGGATATAAGCGAAGCGTCCCGCTAGTGGCTCAAGCGCCCGGGCCGCTTCCGTTGCTGTTTGGATGTTCGTCTGTCCGTGTGCATGCAAGGTTGCCGCGGAGGTGAGCATGATGAAGAACGCCACCAGATTGGATGCCGCCATGCCCAAGTATGTGTCAAACTTGATTCTGCGAAGCTGATCAGGCGCTTTTTCGGGATCTTCGCGTAGCGGCTTGTCCTCTTTTTTGTCCTGAACTTCCTCGGCTTCTTGCGAGGCCTGCCAAAAAAACAGATAAGGGCTAATTGTAGTCCCAAGCACAGCCACAACCATCATGCTGTAATCCCCGTGAAATCCATGTAAGGGTGGCAGAATCAATGCACGCAGGGCCGCGCCCCAAGGAACATGAACCAGAAAAGCTGTCACAACATAAGCAAAGAGTGATAGTGAGAGCCACTTCAGGTAGTTCACATACCGGGTGTAGGGTATGAAGACCTGCAAAGCAATCGAAAGCACTCCGAACCCCAAGATGTGCATCCATCGGGCTCCGCCTATAAGCATGTGGGCGGCTTCGCCCATCGCTCCGAGATCGGCTCCTAAATTGAATACAGCCGAAATGAGAAGAAGGAAAACAATACTGAGGACTACCGGCCGAGGGTACGCCTTGCGCAGGCTGGCGGATATTCCCGATCCTGTAACGCGGCCAATTCTCGCGCTGATCTCCTGAATTGCGCACATGAACGGATATGAGAATAAGGTCAGCCACAATACTCCAAAACCAAATTGCGCACCCGCCTGCGAATACGTCGCAATTCCACTCGGGTCGTCGTCGGATGCGCCTGTAACTAACCCCGGGCCCACTCGAAGCAACTGATGGAGAATGGACGAATTTTCTCGCTCGCGCTTGGCCGCCTTGGGAGGCTTCATTATTGGGGCGTTCCAAGCCCAGAGCATACATGCTATTTGTATTACGTTGTGGCCTCAGATGTCAGCCGACGCCTTCAGACTCTTCCGAGAAGCAACAGTACCAGGAGGATTAATACAACTAAGCCTAGACCGCTGCTCGGATAGTAGCCCCAGTTGCGGCTGTGCGGCCACGTTGGCAGGCTGCCTAAACTCATCAATAGAAGGATCACTAGAAGTATTATCAGCATATTTGTCTATCCTCCGTTGACTCCTATTATTGGCCTCCGTTAAGAACGGGCAGGTTTGGCTTTACCTTCCGTGGTCCATTCGAGTCGAAATCGCACGTTCGAACAATCGGGGTAATCGTGTAGCGGTCGCGCTGGCTTCGGGTACGCAAAGTGTCTCCTCCAATTGGTGATCCTCAGCGCTGTCCGAATCGCGAGGATAGCAATCATCCTTATGTAGGAGTGATCAGCGAAACAGGCCCAAAAATTGTCTTAAGGGTATAAAATACAGGGAAAACCGTATGGGCTCGTCAGCCCTGAAGTGTTATCACTGAATGCGAGGTGTGGGCACTGTTTAC
>Ga0210410_10003588_pt1 | contig 13725 bp, 8 predicted proteins | sample IncBWC4MmetaG_FD_161058 | JGI IMG/M metagenome (GOLD analysis project Ga0210410, IMG submission 161058) | Forest soil microbial communities from Barre Woods Harvard Forest LTER site, Petersham, Massachusetts, United States - Inc-BW-C-4-M | ecosystem: Environmental > Terrestrial > Soil >... | reverse complement strand
TCAATATTTTCATGATAAAAAACGGACAGGGGTATAGAAGCCAATTTATGTTCTTTGGTTAAACGTATAGCAAAATCCACATCTTTTTCATCGCTAATAGCATCATATTTTAATAACTGAAAATAGGTTCCGGTACTTTGCTCATATGAAAATTTAGAACCTTTAATCAGTTTAATAAAATAATCTCGTTTTTGTTTGTAGAAATTTTTTACTTCTAAATAAGTATCCTTGTCTTTTAAAAAATCAGCCAAAGCCAATTGTATAGGGTGGTTAACAGCAAACACCAAAAACTGGTGTACTTTTCTAAATTCAGTCATTAAATTGGCAGGAGCACATACATAACCAATTTTCCAGCCGGTAGTGTGTACTGTTTTTCCGAAAGAAGACACCAAAATACTACGGTTGGCTAAACCTTTATAACGAGCCACACTTTGATGAGGTTCTGTAGTAAAACACATGTGCTCATACACTTCATCACTCAAAATAATAATATCAGTATCGTTAGTCAATTTTTCTAGTTCAGCCATATCTTTGGCTGAAAGTACTGTTCCGCTTGGGTTATGCGGACTATTAATAATGATCATCCTGGTACGATGATTAATTACTTTTTTAACCGCATTCCAATCAATCGAAAAATCTTTTGGGTTTAATTGAACATAAATGGGTGTTCCTCCATTCATTTCAATGGCTGGTGTATAGCAATCATAAGCCGGTTCAAACACAATTACCTCGTCTTCTTCTTTTACAAAGGCAGAAATAGCAGTATATATGGCTTGTGTAGCTCCGGCAGTAATGGTTATTTCACTATCGGGATTGTAAGAGGTTTTATATAAGTCTTCAACTATGGTAGAAATTTGCTCGCGTAAAGGTAAAACACCCTGCATAGGCGCATATTGGTTAAAACCACTTTTCATATAATGATTAACCAATTCAACTAACTTATCTGAGCAAGAAAAATCGGGGAACCCCTGAGAAAGGTTTATGGCTTTATTTTCTTGTGCCAGTTTACCCATAATTGTAAAAATGGTGGTACCAACATTAGGTAACTTAGAGTTTATAAGGTTTTTATATGAAATCATTCTAAATATATAAAACACCAATATTAAATATTTGCTTTGTATTTAGCATTAAATTTTTAATAATCCCAGCATTTAAGTTCTGTTTAGTAGTAAATAAACAAAGTCTATATGCCAACTAAAATAATTCAGCTAAATTAAACATGGGGCGTGTTTTTTTCTTTTACATTTGTGCCTGAAAAATTAACTCCACTGTGAGCACAACCCATACCGACCACATCAACAAAGTTTCACTCGGCGGTCTTATAGTTACTTTAGGAATCATTTACGGAGATATAGGTACATCTCCGCTTTATGTAATGAATGCCATTATTGGTAGTGAAGCCATTCAAACCGATATTATTTTAGGCGGTATATCCTGTATCTTTTGGACACTAACTTTACAAACAACCATTAAGTATGTTTTTTTAACTCTTAACGCTGATAATAAGGGCGAAGGAGGAATTTTTGCTCTTTATGCATTAGTGCGTCGTTTTAAAATTAAATGGTTAATTGCCCCTGCCATTATTGGCGGAAGTGCTTTGTTAGCTGATGGCATTATTACCCCCCCCATCTCTATAGCATCTGCCGTTGAGGGTTTACGAGCCTTTAAACCGGAAATAAATACAGTTCCCATTGTTATTGGAATTTTAATCGGATTATTTTCAATACAACAATTCGGAACAAAATTTTTAGGTCGTTTTTTTGGGCCTATGATGCTTACTTGGTTTCTAATGTTAGGTGTACTAGGTTTAATGCAGCTTGTTACTAATATTAGTGTGCTAAAAGCTTTTAATCCTTATTACGCTATCCATTTATTATCTATACATCACGAAGGTTTCTTTGTTTTAGGAGCGGTGTTTCTTTGTACAACGGGTGCTGAGGCTTTATATTCTGATATGGGACATTGTGGTCGTAATAACATTCGTGTAAGCTGGATATTTGTAAAAAGTATGTTAGTGCTTAATTATTTTGGGCAAGGAGCTTTTTTAATTAAGCATAGCGGACAAACATTGGCCGAAATCGGTGGCGCATCTATCAACCCGTTTTATTTAATAATGCCCGAAAAATTTCTGCCTATTGGCATTGTTATAGCAACCGTATCTGCCGTAATTGCATCACAAGCTTTAATTAGTGGTGCTTATACATTAATTAACGAAGCCATGCGATTAAACCTTTGGCCTAAAGCCTTAGTAAAATATCCTACCGAGTTACGCGGCCAGCTTTATATCCCATCAATCAATTGGTTGTTATTGGCAGGTTGTATTATGGTGGTGTTAAAGTTTAGAGAATCTGCTAATATGGATGCTGCCTATGGTTTATCTATCATAGTCTGTATGCTCATGACAACGCTTTTACTCTTCCACTATATGTGGATGAAAAAATATAATCACTTCCTGGCAATAATGGTAATTAGTGTTTATATGCTTATTGAGCTTAGTTTCTTGTACGCTAATCTGGCTAAATTTATGCATGGCGGATATGTAACATTGCTTATTGCTTCTGTTTTAATTTCTATAATGACTGTTTGGCATGCGGCTAAAAAAATTGGAAGCCGTTATACCGAGTTTGTTAAAGTAGATAAGTATAAACATGTACTGGCAGAATTAAGCCGAGATTTAACCATCCCAAAATATGCCACCCATTTAGTTTATTTAACCAGTGCGGGGCATTACGATGAAATAGAATCGAAAGTTATTTATTCTATTTTGCAAAAACGTCCTAAGCGTGCCGATTTATATTGGTTTGTGCATGTTGATGTAGTTGATGAACCTTACAGAATGGAGTATCGTGTACACGAAATAATGAAGGATGATGTTATACGTGTTGATTTTAAATTAGGTTTTAGGGTTGCTCCAAAAATTAATTTAATGTTCAGAAAAGTAGTGCAAGATTTGGTTAAAGCAAACGAAGTTGATATAACTAGTCGTTATGAATCGCTTAACCGAAACAATGTAATAGGCGATTTTAAATTTGTACTTACTGAAAAATTTCTTTCGTATGATAATGATTTACCTTGGAAAGAGCGTATCATTTTAGATATTTACTTCTTCTTACGTAAATTTAGCGTGGGCGAATCACGTGCCTTTGGTTTAGATAGTAGTTCTGTTAAAATCGAAAAATTCCCGTTAGTGCTTACACCCACCAGAGATTTCCCGCTTAAGCGTATCGATTAATTAATCGTTTTCTATTCTTTAATAAGTGCTGAAGTTCTTAAATGAGTCAGCTCATACAATTTTACTATTTTAGCACACCTTAATTTTTTATCTATGAAGAAATTTTTTCTTGCCATTTTAATTATATCATCTTGTTTTAAAGCAGTAGCCGATGAAGGCATGTGGCTGCCTTTTTTATTGCAACAGCTTAATGAAAAAGACATGAAAAAAAATGGCTGTAAACTCTCTGCAAAAGATATATATGATGTAAATAACACATCATTAAAAGATGCCATTGTACAATTTGGCGGAGGCTGCACTGCCGAAATAATTTCTGACAAAGGATTAATTTTAACCAATCACCATTGCGGATTTTCATCTATTGCAGCACATAGTAGTGTTGATAAAGATTATTTAACCAATGGTTTTTGGGCTATGAATGGTAGCGAAGAACTTACTAATCCTGGCTTAACCGCAATGCTTATTGTAAAAATAGAAGATGTAACAATTCAAGTCAATATAGGAGTTACTGCCGGCCTTAATGAAAAAGATTTAGATGCACTACAACAAAAAAATATAAAACAAATTGCTGCCGATATTATAAAAGGAACAAAGTATGAGGCTTTTATAAAGCCATTTTTTTATGGCAATCAGTTTATTTTATTTGTAACGCAAACTTTTAAAGATGTGCGTTTAGTGGGTGCGCCACCATCATTTATTGGAAAATTTGGCGGCGATACAGATAATTGGATGTGGCCACGCCATACAGGCGATTTTTCTATATTCAGAATTTATGCCGATAAAAATAACGAACCCGCTGAGTTTGCCACAGATAATGTCCCATACAAACCAAAAAAATCTTTAACCATTTCAATGAAAGGAGTTAATGAAGGAGATTTTACAATGGTATATGGATTTCCGGGCCGTACGCAAGAGTATCTTTTTAGCGATGCGATTGATATGACCATGAACGAAAGCGACCCTACTAAAGTTGCTTTGCGTGAAAAAAGACTAGGCATTATGAATCAGTTTATGAAAACGAATGATACTACACGAATTGCTTATGCTTCTAATTACGCATCGGTTGCCAATTATTGGAAAAAATGGATGGGTGAAATGCAAGGATTAAAAAAGTTCGACGCGGCAAATAAAAAAATTGAGTTCGAAAAAAAGTTTTTAGAATTACTTTCATCTGACCCTGCTGAAAAAGAAAAGTTTAATAAAGTGTTTACCGATTTTCATTCGCTATATGCGAACTATCGCGTTTATCAAAAGCAAATGGATTATTATAGTGAATGTTTGTTGGGTATAAATGCTTTAACGGCGGCTCGTGCAGGAGAAAAATTTGTTTCCTCTCTTAAAGGAAAAACAGATGAAGAAAAACAAAAAGAGTTTACTAAAACTTTAGAGAGTAACGATAATTTTTTTAAAACCTACAACAAAGCCATGGATAAAACTATTTGCAAAGCCATGTTAGAAATGTATGTGCAGGGAGTAGATAAAAAACTACGTGTTCCTGCACTTGATTCTTTATTAGGGGTGTATCAAAACAAATATGATGTTGTTACTGATAAAATTTATAATGAGTGTATTTTTATTAATAAAGATAAATATTTAACTGCACTAAAAAATGCTTCGGTAAATGATATAGAGAATGACTTAGTTTATAAACTCTGGAAAAGTATAGCTGCGTATTATAACACAAGTGTAATTCCGCAATACGCGTCTTTAGATGCACAACTTAATGCACTTTACAAACTATATGTAGATAAACTGACAAAAGTGTATAAAGACAAAAAATTTTATCCTGATGCAAACTCGACCCTACGCATAACTTATGGAAAAGTAAAAGGCTATAAGCCCAGAGATGGGGTTGATTATACTTACTACACAACGTTGGATGGTATGATGGAAAAAGAAAACCCGAATGATGATGAATTTATCATCTTCCCTAAAATGAAAGACTTATATAACAAAAAGGATTATGGGAAGTATGCCGATAAAGATGGCACCTTACATATATCATTTGTGGCTACAAATCATACAACGGGTGGTAATAGTGGTAGTCCCGTTCTAAACGCCAATGGAGAATTAATTGGCACTAATTACGATAGGGTGTGGGAAGGCACCATGAGTGATATTATGTACAACCCAAATATTTGCCGTAACATAACTTTAGATGTACGTTATACTTTGTTTGTTATTGATAAATATGCCGGGGCGGGCTATCTATTAAATGAAATGAAATTGGTGCAATGAACTTGCTGCAAAAAATAACAGCAACCGATAAAGGTGTAAACCTTACTAACATAGTTTTGATGTTAGTAAGTACAGGTATAGCCTTTATTATTCCGTTTAGGTTGTTTTTATTTGTGTATGCGGTATTAGGGCCTTTACATTATCTAACTGAAATTTCGTGGCTCGATAAAAAAAACTTTTTTATCAAACAAAAAACGCAAATATGGCCTTATATAGTTGTAGCCTTGTTACTTACTGTTGCTATATTTAATGAAAAATCAATATTGCGATACTATTCAGTAAGCCTAATTATCTGTGTAGTAGTTTACACACTATGTTTGGTTTTCTCCGGTAAAAACAGTGTGTCATTATTAGTGTCGCTTCTTGTTTTAATTATTGCGCTAGCTATAAAGGCAGATAAGATTATGTTTTTAATTCTGGCTTTTGGTATTTTTTTGCCGACCATAATACATGTGTTTTTATTTACCGGCTTGTTTGTTTTACAAGGCGCGCTTAAAAATAAAAGTGTCACGGCTTTTATTTCATTAGGGTTTTTTATTGCTTGTGCTGTAAGTTTTGTATTTATTCATATACCAAATTCGGAAATACTATCGGTAGCAGAAAAAGGATACATACAAAAATATTTTAGCATTATTAATCAATCATTGGCAAGTGTATTTAGTATAAATTTTAAAGGACATAGCAATGATATTTTTGAACTACCTGCACTTATTGCTGTTCAGCGTTTTATAGCATTTGCTTATACATATCATTACTTAAATTGGTTTTCTAAAACCTCAGTCATTAAATGGCACAATGTTTCTAAAAGTAGGTTAGGAGTAATTGCAATCCTTTGGATTGTATCGGTAGTACTTTATTATGTAGATTTTCGCTTAGGTTTTATGGTGTTGTTTTTATTAAGCATGGTACATGTTTTTTTAGAACTGCCGCTTAATGTACATTCAGTAAAAGGAATTATTAGTGGAATAAAAAATCATTAACCTTTATTTTCTCTCTTTAATTTTTTGGCGATGTTTTAAACCCCAATCGCGCAAAGCCATAATAACTTCATCTAAAGTAGTGCCATAAGCTGTTAGTTCATATTCAACACTTACCGGAATAGTGTCATAAACTGTGCGCGTAACCAAAGTGTTTACTTCTAACTCTTTCAATTCTTTAGAAAGCATTTTAGCTGTTATGCCGGTTATTTCACGATGCAACTCTTTAAAACGTTTATTGCCATGTATTAAAGCAATTATAATTGGTATCTTCCATTTACCACTTAAAATATATAAAGCATCTTGTACGGGTAGTAAACTTTTAGAACACTCGGTAGTGCTAAGTTTGCTTGGATTTTGTAAAAAGTTTTTAGCCATCTTTATAATTATTTAAAGAAATAATAACACACAAATATACGTTGTTTAGCCTAATTTTATTGTAGGTTTACAAAAGTATATCGGTATCCTTTAGTATATCGGTTACTAAAGTATAGTTAATGTACATACATTTGTATCAATAAAAACAAAAAAACTATGTCAACAACCAAATGGGCTTTAGATGCCACACACTCAGAAGTGCAATTTAAAGTAAAACACTTAATGATTTCAACCGTTACCGGATCTTTTAAAAAGTTCGATGCCTCGGTAGAAACTAATGATGAAGATTTTACAACGGCAAAAATTAATTTTTCTGCCGATATAGATTCTATCACGACAAATAATGAACAAAGAGATGGCCACTTAAAAACAGGCGATTTTTTTGATGCAGCAGCTCATCCACAAATAAAATTTGAAAGCACTAAGCTTGAAAAGGCAACTACCGAAAACTACAAACTACATGGCAACTTTACTATTAAAGGGGTTACTAAGCCTGTTGTGTTAGATGTAGAATTTGGAGGAATTGCTAAAGACCCTTGGGGTAACACACGTGCAGGTTTTTCAATTAGCGGCAAAATAAACCGTCAGGATTTTGGCGTAAGCTTTGGTGCGGTTACCGAAACAGGTGGCCTTGTAGTTAGTAATGATGTATCGTTACATAGTAATATAGAATTTGTAAAACAAGCATAAAAAATAAAACACAATTAATAATCTAAAAAAATAAAAACACAATGAAAAAAATCACCATTCTTGCCTCAATGGCAGCAGCTCTTATGTTCTCTTTTACGTCAGTAGCTCAAGGCGCTTACACAATGGATAAAGCTCACTCATCAGTAGGGTTTACCATCACGCACTTATCTATTTCTGATATAGATGGATCTTTTAAAACGTTTGACGCTAAATTAACATCTTCTAAAGAAGATTTTTCAGATGCTACTTTTGATTTTACAGCCGATGTAAACAGTATAAATACTGATAACGAAAAACGCGACGGGCACCTTAAATCGGCTGACTTTTTTGATGTAGCTAAATTTGCAACACTTACGTTTAAAAGTAAAACCGTAAAAAAAGTTGAAGGGAATAAATACACCATTATCGGTGAAATGACCATGCATGGCGTAACCAAGCTGGTTAATTTTGATGCTGTTATCAGAAGCGGTGTTAATCCAATGAGCAAAAAAACTGTAGTAGGTGTTAAAGTAAGTGGCACAGTAAATCGTTCTACTTTTGGTGTTGGAGAAAAAATGCCGGGCACTATGTTAAGCGAAGATGTTGTTGTTAGAGGAAGCGCAGAGTTTTCTAAAGATTAATTCAATAATAAGCTTAAACTAAAAAGCCGTTCTGATTTCTAGAACGGCTTTTTAGTTTATATATATTCTTTTAGTTAGCTACTCCACCATCAGCAGGAGGAGTATTGTTTTGTGCTTTAAAGGCAGCAAAATCAAACAACAAAGTAAAGCGTAAAGTATTTTGTAACGGGTTACGTTGTGTAAGTGGCGTTAAGTAACTCATATCAATGCTAAATACACTATACTTTACACCTAAACCAAAAGTTACATACTGACGATTACCCTGATATTTATTTTCATAATAATATCCGGTTCTAAAAGCAAGTAAATTATTATACCAGTATTCTAAACCACCCGAAGCTCTAATTTCTTGTAATTCTCCAATTGCACCATTAGGTGAATCGTTAAAAGAACCAAACATGCCGGCAGTTGTACTTCTATACGGGTCTTTTCCTTTATCTATTAAATAACTTCCATTACCATCAGGTATACGATTGCCCTGCGCATCTAATTTCCAAATAGGTGGGCTGGGCACCATTAATTTAGTAACATCAGCCAAAATAGTAACTGTATTATACTCGTCTAAATGAAATTTAAAGCCACCACCTATACGCAATTGGGTAGGTATAAAACTTTTCGATGATGCATCTGCATTATCCGTATATGAAATTTTAGTACCTATGTTTGATATGTTTACCCCAAAACTTGCTTCACCTTTTTTCTCACCAACATCTAGTTTTTTACTGTGATAATAACAAGAAACATCAACTGCAAAAGCTCTTCCTGGGTGTGTGGTCGTAGAACTTCCGGGTAAAGGAATGCTGTTTGTTAAGTTTGAATTTATATAACGCATAGCTATACCTACCGAAAAATGCTGACTAAGTTTTTGGCTATATCCAAGGTCAAAAGCAAATTCGTTAGGTTTATAAGTTCCAATTGCATTTCCTGTATTGTCTGTAAACTGTACACTTCCTAAAGTAAAATAACGTAAAGAGCCTCCAATAGCTGCCATTTTACTTACTTTTTTATATGCGGCAACCGAGGTTAAACTAATATCAGGCACTAAAGCTCTTAGCCAAGGTGTATATGACATGGATAAACCAAAATCTTTATCGGCAAAAGCGTATTTAGATGGATTCCAGTACATTGAATTAGCATCAGGAGAAGATGCAGCACCTACGTCTCCCATCCCTCCCGCACGGGCATCGGGGGTTATTAATAAAAACGGAACAGCAGTAGTTATCGTGCTAAGCCCACCTTTATTATAATTAATGCCTTGAGAGTAGGACTGGAGTATTAAAGCACATAAACCAACCGATGCAATTATTTTATTCATTTTTTTAATAAGCCTGCGAATTTAATTATTTAATTTAAGATTACTAACTTCTCTATTTTATCGGCCTTGCTACCTTCATTGTTTTTAACAGTTACCTTATAAATGTAAACTCCACGGCCAAGTTTATCACCATAATCATCTTTACCATCCCAACTAATGCCATCGGTCCTAAAGCCTTGATTTTCTACGGTTTGTAAAATGGTTTTAACGAGTTTTCCGGTTATAGTAAATACTTGTACCTCTATATTTAAAAATTCACAAGATTGATTGTGTTCTACAAAAAATTTAGTTGATGTAGTAAACGGATTGGGGTAATTAAGTACATGAGTTAAAGCCATTTGAGCATTTTCGGCTACTACAAAATCAGTTGAGGTGGTACTTGAATTATCCATTACATCCCATACTTTCAAACTTAAACTATGGTTCCCGTTTGATAACCCATGCATCTGATATAATATTTTCCCCGATTGAAATTTGTTTAAATCTGCCTGATAATAATCATTTAACACAACTTCATGAGGTGTATTTGCATCTAAAATAGCTGTAATGTCGTGCCCTAAACCATTGCCTGTAGTGTTTACACCCGACGAGTCAGATAACATGGCATATATAAATGGATTTTGATTAGTAGTACCACCCGATACAAATTTATCATCATTCATATATAGTTTAATTCCCGGCCCTTGATTATCAACAATAGGTGTTTTACTGGTACCGCCCACCATAATTTGCTTATAATAACCACCGGCATCTGTGGTATCAGCTTGAGCATAATAACTTATTTTTCCAATATCAAAGTTATACATAATGTCTTTTGGCACAATAAAGGTGTAATTAAAATCTCCATTTTTAACGGTTGCTTTACCTTTATATAAAACACTTTTTTGCTGAAGAAAGTTTATAACGTAAGTTGATATAGGTGTGTTTCCTGAGTTATTAAGAGTAGTCAACACAGTAGGTTTATCAAAAACAGATATGTACATGTTACCATTAAAAGTATTTAATTTATTCCCTGCCACATCAGACACAAACCCTGAAATAGTATACTTCCCTAAAGCAAATAAAGTGTCATTAATATTTGGAGTATAAACATGTGCATTTACTTGTACCGGACGCGTATATTGTTTTGGATACGATAATGTAACGGCAGGGTCTCCAAGTAACGCAAAATGCAAGTATCCCGCCCCTTGTGATGTAGATTTTGTAATCCTAATAATATCACCTAAAGTGGGTAGTTTTGTGCCAACTAAAGAATCTATGGCTGCTGCGTAAAACAGAGGGCCTAAAGCCCAGCCGTCTGATACATAAGCAACCCTGGTAGTAGTAAATAAACCTATACCACCTCCATTAGGGTTTAATAAAATATCTTCGCCTGCCGATTCCAAATTAGGGTCATCAAAGCGACTAAACTCACATGTGGCGGTAAAAAATAAGGGCATATTGTTTATATTATTCCATCGTTCTATTTGACCAATGGTGATAATTTCTTCATGAGATAATTCACTAACATCTCCATGCCCCGAATAACCAATTATTAAAGCTCCTTTTGCCACACGATTATTGATGGCTGTTACTACATCTGGGTAACGCCTACCCCCGGGCACTGCTTCTACCTGATAAGCATCTTCGTAAATTTTGTCAATATTGTATCGTGGTTGATCTTGTTCAATTAAATTAGAATTAGCTTCTTGTTGCTGCAAAAAAGCATCCTCTCCTGTTGACCCCACGTTGGCATCATCAGCAATTACTGATATCCAGTTACGCCAATCGGGGGTGTTTTGTGTAGCTTGGTCACAACAACTCGAGGTTGGTTCAACTCTATTATAATATTGTATTATTTTATTGGTAACAGCGGTGGCTTCGCTGGCGTTTTTTACGGTTAGCCGCCCAACGCCCATATCTATAAATTCGTTAATAGGCTGCCCATCTACATCTATTACACCTTCATTATCATCTAAAAAAGCATAAAAATCGTCACCTGTTTTAGAGTTAATATAACTCCAGGAATTATATGTTTCAAACGTAGGAACTAATACAGTATTAGATGGGTCATATCTATCTTTTTGTTTATATGAACCAGTGCCAAATAATAATAAATATTGCGGCTGGCGAGAAGCCGTTTTATAATACATGCGTACAAATTGGCGGATAGCTGTTATATCTTGTACACCCGATGAAAACTCATTATAAATTTGATCGGGAGTAACAACTAAACCTTTTAAATTTTCATTATGTGGGTTTGCATGAAGTGCTACTAATTGCTCTGCTTGATTCATGAAACTTTGTGGAGCAACAACAATATAATCTACAGCTCCACTAACCATAGCATGCAAATTTTGAGGGGTTACTTGCCCCGCAAAACCTGGCGTTTTGTAAGATGTGCCATCAAAGGCAATAAATTGCTCCAGGCTATCAGTAGTTGCAGTAAATGAATAACTGTTAGCAGCAAAAGTTGTTTGCTGTTCACTAATATTAAACTGATTAGTAACATTCCAAATGCGTAATGTAGAGGATGGACTCTGTATGTTAAATTGAGAAACTGAATTTGTGCCAATACTACGATAGTCTCTAAAAGTCATTTGATTGCCATACATAGTAAGCGCCCTGCGGGCAACTACCCATATATAATTTAACCAACCGGTTTCGTCGGTATAAGTACGATTTATCCCAATATTCATAGTAGCATTTACCCCTGCATTAGTATACATAAAATAGGTGCAGGCATTCCCTGGTTTAGCAACATCGTCATCAAAACTAGAGCCTGTATATGAAAAACTTACTGAGTAGGAACTAGGAGGAGAGCTTGGATAAGTTACATCAAACCTGCCCGATGGTAAAGGCAACACACGTCTGCCAACCAAATCTGTTTGTATCCAAACAGTATCATTAAGTAAATTAGGAAACGTAAAAGGGAAAGAATAACTTGGCGTGTTATCAAAATTTTCCCCATAAAATTCTCGCCCCGATGTTACTATATTAACGATGTCTTTTTCATAAACTATATAATCATCAAAACTGGTAACTGTATTGGTTGCAGGCGCAGAAGCGTTGGATACAGGAGTAATCCTTTTTCCCATAGAGGTGTTATCTATGGTTAAAAAATAAAAAACAGAATCAGAATAATAATGTTTATTTCTTTCATATCGGGTACATACATTTTTACCTGCGTTATATTTCCATTTGTGTGGCGATTGACCATAAAATAAAATGTAGTCGTTGTTGTCAAACTTTCCATCGGTCTCACCTTGAACAAATATGGCATTTTCAGTTAAATCATCGTAATGAAAATCGCTATTAGCTTCCGATAAAATTTCGCCTCCGTTGCCATATATTTTAATATTTCTTGGGTCAATAGAGCTAACATCAACTCCCATGTGCTGTAATAGTGTTTTATCAATCTTGTATACAGCATTTTCATTAGTGCCTATTTTGTACCAGCTACCATTTGATAATACGGACGAACCGGCAAAAGCTTGTGTTTTATTGTACTGATTTCCATTACGTTGACTGGCTAATAAAGGTTCAGATGTTAATTGCCATTGTATACGATACGAAACTAATTTTTCGAGTTTACCTGTTGTTTTATTTATGCGTATAGGAATTAATTTATAGCACATATAAGGTATCTTTCTGGTTGTTCTTACTGATGGCTCTATAATGTCAAAGTTATCTGTAACATATTTTTTATTCACACTTGCTTCTTCTTGTGCAGATAGGGTTTCGGTTAGTACGGGCTGTACAATAGCCTGTAATTTAACACCTTGTTTGCAAGGTTCTTTTAAAGATAAGTAGGGTAAAAAATCCTTTTCTTCTATAAAAGACACACCATCAAAAGACAAAGTTTTAACTATTATACCTTTTCGTTGAAAAGAAAATGACCCGTGCCATTTAACTTTAATAATACCCGCTTCCTCTGCCGCTATGTCGTTTTTTTGCAATTTAAATGATTGAGAAACCATTTTGCAACTACAAACCAATACAAAAATTAGTATATAAACCTTTCTGTTAAAAATCATCCGCTTAAAATATGAAACTTATTTGGCAGTTTAACGTACAATCCTATATAATATTGTTTTTTTAATAAATTTTTTTGCTTTAAAAAATAAAAATGCTAAGTTTGTAGGTGAAACTGAATAATTATTATTCTATGATTAAAAAAATTACAGTATGTTTTTTATTGTTTCTTAGTGTTTTCGTTACTGAAAGTGCAAAGGCACAAGATCCACAGTTTACGCAATTTTACGCAAATCCGTTATACTTAAACCCTGCCTTTGC
>Ga0210410_10003587_pt1 | contig 13727 bp, 9 predicted proteins | sample IncBWC4MmetaG_FD_161058 | JGI IMG/M metagenome (GOLD analysis project Ga0210410, IMG submission 161058) | Forest soil microbial communities from Barre Woods Harvard Forest LTER site, Petersham, Massachusetts, United States - Inc-BW-C-4-M | ecosystem: Environmental > Terrestrial > Soil >... | reverse complement strand
CAAGCGGCTCGCGCACAGTGAGCGTTAACATGTCGGGGCGGAACGGGACCGTCTCGCCCTTGAGCTCTGAACCGAGGCCGCCGAAGAACGTAAATACGTCCGCAAGAATCGAAGCCTCTATTCTGCTCTCGGTGCGCAGCGCCTTGCCGGTCTCGAGCGCCACGAGCCGGCCGAGCTCCTCGACGTGTTCGTTGAGTAGGCGGCCGCACTCCACGATCAGTTTTCCGCGCTCGCGGGCCGGCAGTTTCGCCCATGCTTTCTGTGCGTGCGCGGCGGCCTGAACCGCGGCGTCGACATCGGCGGCGTCACCTTCGGCGGCCCGTCCGATCACCGCGCCGGTCGCAGGGTTGACGTTCGGAAAAGTCCCGCCGCGACGCGCCGGCACGAGAGCGCCGCCGATCAGCAGCTTGCCCGAAAGCTCCCGAGCAAGGGCGCATGGATCGAGTTCAGGTTTGAGGCGATTGTTTTGCATGATTTATCTCTTTGCCTAGTACAACGCGCCACTTAGCGCAGTCGAACGAAATTGACGATAGCCGAAGATCAATTTGTTGAAGATCATCGCCACCTGGCGTTGCCGGCTTTGCCGCAATGCACGACTCGCTTGCAGTGCAGCGCGTCGACCGTGAACCGGCGCGCGAACTGCTTGCCGCCAAAGAACTCTCACAGTTTGTGGAGCGAGAGATTGCGCGTGACGCCGGAACCAATGGCCGCGTGCAACAATGACTCCGAGATGAAGTTCTGTTGGCCGACCGCGCTATCGCGATTTCGGCTCTGAATCTACACAAGACATTTATTTGCCCGCCAATTTGGCGCGTTCGGCATCGCGCAGTTCCCGGCGCATGATCTTCCCGGTCGTGGTCATCGGCAGCGCGGTGACGAATTCGACGTCTCGCGGTACTTCATGCTTGGCCAAGTGATCGCGGACGAAGTTGCGGATTTCATCAACGAGCTGGTGGCTCGGGGAGAAGCCGTCCCGCAAGACTACGAACGCCTTGATTGACTCAGTTCGTATCGGGTCGGGCACGCCGACAGCCGCGGCCATCACGACTGCGGGGTGCCGAGCGAGCGCATCTTCAATTTCCGAAGGACCGATGCGATAGCCGCCGCTGGTGATGACATCGTCAGCGCGTCCCTGGAACCAGAAATAGCCTTCTTCGTCGCAGCTCCCGAGATCGCCGGTGATCAGCCAACCGTTGGCGTATTTGTCGCGAGTGGCCTGCGGATTGCGCCAGTATTCGAGCATCATCACTGGATCTGGACTGCGGAAGGCGATGTTGCCGGTTGTCCCCGGCGGCTGTTCTTCCCCGACGTCGTTGACGATTGCGGCGACATGGCCGGGTACCGCACGTCCGATCGAACCCGGTTTGATTGGCATGACGCTGGAGTTCGAACCAAGGACGAGATTGCATTCGGTCTGACCGAATACTTCATTGATCGGGATCCGCAGGACTTCGTTGCTCCATTCGAGGAGCTCCTTCCCGACCGACTCGCCGCCTGAATAGACCACGCGGAGCCCGGCGCCAAAGCGTCCGACCGGATCGGGCACTTGGCGCATTAGGCGCAGCATCGTCGGCACCAGCAGCGCGGTACGCACCTGGTGGCGTCCGATCATGGCGAAGGCCTGTTCCGGATCGAAGCGGGGCGCTCGGAAGGTGAGTACGGGAACGCCGTGGTACCAGGCAGGCATCAGCACATCCATCAGACCGGCAAGCCACGACCAGTCCGCCGGCGACCACATGACGTCACCCGGCTGTGGGAAGAAATCGAGACCGAACTCGGCTCCTGGCAAATGTCCGAGCATCGAGCGATGCGCCTGCAGTGCGCCTTTTGGACTGCCGGTTGTGCCCGAGGTGAAATTCAGGAAGGCCGGGTCGTCGGCCGCGGTATCAACGTTGGTGAAGGCATCGCGTGCGGTCTCAAGCGCTGCCGGCAGCGACTCGGCTTCCGGTCCGTGGCCATCGATGAGGTAGAGCCGGACGGCTTCGGTTGCCATCGTCAGGGTCCGCAAAGCGGTTGGCAGGTTTGCCTGATCGGTGATGAGTATTCGCGCACTGACTAGATTGAGCCGATACGCGACGGCATCGGCGGCAAAAAGCGTGGATACTGGCACCGACACTAAGCCGGCCTTCCAACACGCGACGTGGGCGATAGCGGTCCATGGATTTTGGCCGAGCAACAGCACGACCCTGTCACCCCTAACGAGGCCGGTGGCAACGAAAAGGTTCGCTAGCTGATTGGCCTTGCGCTGAACATCGCGAAAAGTCATTTGCCAAGTCTTGCCATCGGCCGTTTCGCCGATCAGCGCAACTTTGCTCGGATCCGCCGCATGGCGGTCGCAAACGTCGGCGGCGATGTTGTAGCGCGCCGGGATGTTCCAGCGGAATAAAGCATATAGCTGTTCGTAGGTCGGCAATCGTTCCATGAGGGTGATCGCCACAGTTATTGCCGTTGATGCGTATTCCGCGACACGATCCGCCGTGCTAGCGCATGCCGATGAACTTCCGAGGGCCCATCATAGATGCGGAACGGTCGGATATCGCGATAGATGCGCTCGACGACCGTGTCGCTCGTGATGCCGATCGATCCAAGAATCTGTAGGCTGCGATCGACCACCCGACCAAGGGCCTCCGAACAGAACACTTTGGACATACTGGTTTCATCGCGGGCGTGCTCATGACGATCCAACAGCCAGGCCGCGTGCCAGATCGTTAGACGCGACAGATGCAAATCGATTTCATTGTCAGCCAACATGAAGCCAACACCTTGATGTTCGCCAAGCGTGCGGCCGAACGAGTGGCGCCGTCCGGCATATTCGGCTGCGATGGTGTGGCATCGCCGCGCCGCGCCAAGCCAGCGCATACAATGGGTCAAGCGAGCGGGCCCAAGCCGGACCTGCGCATTGCGGAAACCTTCACCAACCTGCCCCAGGACGCGATCGGGCGTGACGTGAACATCTTTGAACGAGACCTCGGCGTGTCCACCGGGCGAGTTGGTGTCGATCGTTTCCAGCATGCGTTCGACGCGGAAGCCGGGCGCGTCCATGTCGACAAAGAACATTGTCGCTCCGAGGTCCACTCCTCTCGCATCGAGCGTGCGCGCCATGACGATGTTGATGCTGGCCTCGGGAACGCCCGTGATCATCCACTTGCGGCCACTGATCACAAATCCATCGGATATCTGTTGAGCGATCGTCTGCAGCAGCGACGGATCGGAGCCGGCTCCATCCGTCACGGTCTCAGTCATGGAGAACACCGACCGAATTTCGCCGCGCACCAGGGGTGCCAGCCAGCGGGCCTTCTGCTCGGGGGTAGCGACGACGTTGAGCAGATTGACGTTCCCCTCATCGGGGGCCTGAATATTGAGCGCGAGCGGTCCCAGCGTCGACCAGCCCGCCGCCTCGAACACCACCGCCATGCCGCGGTGATCCAATCCTAGACCGCCGAATTCCTTGGGCCCGTGTGGCGACAACAAACCGGCGGCGCGGCTTAATCCGACGAGCTCGCGGCGTAGCTCCTCGGAGGCGCCGTGCGCACCTTGCCGTTTGTCGTTCTCGTATGGAACGACTTTATCGGCGATAAAGCTTTCGACGCGACCGCGCAGATCGGCCAGCTCGGTTGGAAGTTCGAAGTCGATCACGTGCCCCTCCGCGCAGATGCACAGCGCGCCAATTCGATTCCGCGAGCAAACAATGACGAAATGGAAGGCGCGAACCGCTCCCATAGAATGTCAGTCCGCTTGCCGGTGCGATGGAGCTTCACGTTAAGGCAGGCAATTGCGCCGAGGCGGTAATTCGCCAGGGCTTGATACCAATCGATGTGGAGCAGCGCAGGCCCGCCGGCCTCGCGGTACGCGTCGATTAGCTCCTCGCGCGATATCGGTGCGACCGGCTGCCAAGCCGGATCCCAAGCTCGGCTATCGGACATCATCAACAGCCAGCCAACGTCCAATCCCTGCGAGCCTATTGAAGTCAGCTCCCAATCGATCAATCCCTCGGCCCGACCGTCCACATAAAGAATATTGCCCGGCTGAAAGTCGCCATGGACGACGCCGACCGGGTGGCTGTCAGGAAGATGCGCGGCCAACAGTGTTCTGAGTTCAGTACCGGCCACGAGCCACTCGCGTTCCTGCGCGTGGCGCAGGAGCGGCGTCCAAAAATCGAGTTCTTCGCTCAGCGGCCGCGGCTTTTCCCAGTCGGGAAGCGACGTCTGCCAATCGACCTCGTGCAGTCGCGCAAGCATTCGCGCCGCCTGAAGCCAGACGCGACGGACCTGAATCGGGTCACGCGGAAATGAGCTGTGGGGCTCCCATACCAAGAAAACGCGGCCCGGCAGGCGCTCCATGACGATGAAGGGCGTGCCCAGCGCGTCGCCGTCCGGCGAGGCCCAAGGCACGGCGGGTACTGGCAGCCCGGCCGCTTTTAAGGCCCGAAGTAGCGGCGCTTGGCGATAGACGTCGGTGTTGCCGCGACGGGCAACGCCGGCCGGGGCGAGTTTGAGGACATAGGAATCGAGCGGCTGACCAGCGGCATTCACAGTATCGAAGCCAAACGTTAGCCCCGCGTGGCCATCCTCCATCACCGCCAAGTTGGCGACGTGATTGCCGGCGCCACACTCGATCTCAATCAATTTTTGCAAACGAGCCGCAAGACTATCGTCTCGTTCCGCGTCGGCACGCGAATTTGTGATGGCTGCACTCATTGCGGCGACCTGAAGGTCTAATTGTCAGCTACCCAAGCAATGGGCTCCGACACGTCGAGATTAGCGAGTTCATATCCGCGTCTGCCGTCGACGACGTGCTTTGCCATCCACAGCTGCGCTTTGGCGACGTCGCGTCGACATAGGCCGTCGAGAATCTGCTCGTGAGCGAAAACCAGCCGCTCCACGACGTTAAGGCGCAGAACCAGCCGCAGAAAAGCTGGATAAAAAAGCTGACCAATTGGTTCGCGGCAAAGCTGCAAAGTGCGGCTGCGAGAAGCGTTGGCAATGATTGCGTGAAACTCAAAGTCAAGTGCGAGCAGATCTTCGGAATAGGCCGCGGCATGGCGTGTCCGATCGACATTCTCTTCGAGACGGTGGATTTCGGCGTCAGAAATTCGCAAGGCTGCCGCGGCGGTGATCGCTGGCTCAATACAGTGCAAAGCCTCCCACAATTCCAGAAAGCTCATCTCCTGCAGCACCATCGCCGCCTTCACGCGCGTCGCCACTTCGGTACCGCTCGGCGCGCTGACGAAAAGCCGCTTGCCGCCGGGACGACGGCGCAGCATGCCGTTCTCCTCCAGCACCCGGATCGCCTCGCGCATGGTCGAACGATTGACTCCGAGCGTTTGCGCCAGCGCCGTCTCCGACGGCAAACTGGATCCTAACGGCCACTCACCGCTGAGGATGCGCTCGCCGATCGTGTTCGCGACGCTGCGATAAACCGGAACGACTTCACTCGGTTCGCCTTGCCCAGACATGGCACTGATTTCCTCCGGCAGATTTTCTGTCGGACAATTTATTCCGAATAGGACGTCGGTTCGCAGCTTGTCAAACACTAATTCAAGGTAGTTGGGAGAATCGCCATCTTGACAACGAGCGCGCGTCCAATACTGTCCGACAAAAGACAGTGGGAGGATATGGACGCTTTGCTTACGCAATGCTCGCGCGCGGAAGCGTCCTCCGAGCTAGTGGTGCGCTCGTTTAGACTTAAGCTTCGACGCATTGGCGACGCGCTCAAAGGACCATCAATGCCAAGGTTGAACCAGGAACAGATCGTCTTCCTCCTGTGGATCGCGCTGTTCGCGACATTCGCCGTGGCGCTTCCCGGCTTTCTCAGCTACGGCAATATCATCACGCTGATCCGTGGCGTCGCTGTTCTCGGAATTCTCGCCGTAGGAATGGCGATCGTCGTTATTGGTCGTGGTATTGATCTTTCGTTGATCGCGACCATGGCGGTGTCGACCGCCTTTGCCTTCACTTTGATGACCGCCGGCTATCCAATCTGGGTTGCGTTGCTGCTAGGCTTGATCTTTGCGGCGGTGGTCGGAGTGATTGTCGGGTTTCTGATCGCTTATGTTGAAATCCCGGCATTGTTTGCGACCTTAGCGATGGGAGCCTTCGTCTACGGCTTCGGACGCTACGCGGTGTTTGGTCAGGATCTCGTCAATCTACCGGCAAGCGCATCTAGCCTGCAATTTCTTGGTGAGGGCCGGCTGCTGGGAGTTCCTTTGCCCATCCTGCTGTTTGCAGCCTTTGCGCTGGCAGTAGCCTTGTTCCTGCTCTACTCGCGGCTCGGCCAATTCGTCTACGCGACCGGCGATAATCCCCTAAGCGCACGCATTAGCGGCTTGCCCGTGAGGCCGCTGGTGGTGCTGCAGTATGTCTTTTCGTCGCTGGTCGGTTATGCCGCCGGCCTAATCATGGCCACCGGTGTCACGCTTATGAACACGCGCATCGTCAATTCAACGCTGCTCTATGACGTCATCCTCGTCGTCGTGCTCGGCGGCATCAGCCTGTCGGGCGGCAAGGGCGGAGTCCGCAACGTTATCGTCGGTACACTGCTGATCGGCACTTTGTTGAACGGGATGACGATCATGGATATTCAGTACACCGGGCAGAACGTCATCAAGAGCGTGATCCTGCTTATCGCCATCGTCGTCGACAGCGTTCTCAACCCGCGCGACGAGCAGACGGCGCAACAGGGAGACATTTGACATACCGGCATCACCGCCGGCCGCGACAGAACTACCAAAGCCAATCAATCAGAAGCGGACCACCGCCAACAACAACGCAGGAGGAAAGACATGAAATCGACACTCATCATCGGCGCGCTCGCGGGACTTTGTTGCATGACCGCGGCGCAAAACGGCGTACGCGCTGACGGTCTCGTCGATCCGAGCCGCGCCGGCTATCTCGACGTCTTCAAAGGCAAGAAGGTGGCCTTCGTTCCTATCGCGATGGGCTTCGACCTTGCTCAGGCGTGGAATTCGCAGTTGGCCAAGCAGGCCGAAGAGCTCGGCTATTCCTATGTCGTTCGCGACCCGAACTGGAGTACGGAGGCCGGCGCCCAGGCATTGACGCAACTCATCGCCGAAAAGCCGGACCTAATCGTCGTCCACAGTCCGGACATACAATCCTACGCCCGCCTGCTCAAGCAGGCTGAGGCCGCGGGCATTTACACGGTGCAGATCAATATGAAGTCGGCCTACGTCTCAGAAGCTTACGTAGGCTCGGATTACAACGGCCTCGGCGAAATGGCGGCTAATATCATTGTCAAACAATGCGGCGAGGGCAGCGGCAAGTCCGGCAAGGTCTCGATCGTCCAAGGCGTGCTGACCGGCGGCGCCAGCGTCTATCAGATCGAAGGCATCGAGCGCGTCTTCGCCAAACACCCGGAAATCAAGGTCGTCTCCAATCAGGCGGCCGATTGGGACGCCTCGAAGGCGAAGGCGATCACCCAGACCGTGCTTCAGCAGAATCCCGATCTTTGCGGCGTCATCGGCTTCTGGGACGGCATGGACACCGGCGTCGGTGCCGCCGTCCGCGAAGCCGGCAAGACCGGTCAGGTCTATGTCGTGACGTCAGGAGGCGGCGCGACGTCGGCTTGCGACAACGTCGGCAATGGCACCTTCAGTGCCCTCATCAACTACAATGCCATGGGCCAGGGCCGCGATATGAATACCTTGATCAAAGCGTTGCTGGAGATGAAGCCGAAGCCCGGCACCGTGAAGATCATCGACTATTCGCCGCTCACCGTCCTAACCAAGGAAACGTTGAAACCGGATAGCTGCTGGGCCCTGCCAACCGCTACCGCATCCAAATAAGTCAGCCAGGTTCGGGGCGGAATCATTCCCGCCCCGAGCCTCATGCCTGTTCGAATGTCGCACGAGAAGAACGATGGTTGACGCCGTTGCGATCGTCGCCGCGAGGAACGGAGGCGCGACCCGCAAGCCCAGCTTAGGTGAGTCCCTTGTCCGGGCGCGCTACAAGTACATCCCCGACCACGTGCTCGGTGAGATTCTGACCAAGCGCTGGATCGATAACGTCGCGCCGTTCACCTTTCTCCTCATTACAGTGGCCTTGTTCGGCTACCTGATCCCCGATTTCTTCAGTCCAGCCAGCCTAGTTGTTTCGCTGCGACAGCTCGGCGAGTTCGGCTTCGTCGTGCTCGCCATGATGGTCGTCATGGTCGCGGGCGGCATCGATCTCTCGGTCGGCTCGAACTTCGCGCTCGGCAATTTCACAGCGCTGGCTGTGATGAACATTCTCGGCTGGCCGGTCGGCGTCGCATTCCTCTGCACGCTTGTTGCTTGTTGTTTGGTCGGCTTGCTCAATGGCGTGCTGGTAGGCTTGCTCCGGCTACGCGCGTTTTTGACGACGCTGGTGACGTTGATCATTGTGCGCGCCGTCGTCGATATGTTGTTGCTCAAATACGCGGTGCAGATATCCGGCGGTTTTGCCGATTCGGAAATCTGGGACTTCATCGGTTCGGGGTCCGTGTTCGGCTTGCCGTTCAGCTTCATTTTGCTCGTTGCTGCCGTACTCATCGGTCACGTCTTGCTCAGCCGCACCCGCCCGGGCTGGAGAATCATGGCGGTCGGCGGATCGCGGCGCTCGGCGCACAATTCGGGGATTTCGGTGCGCTGGACCGTTTGCAGCACTTACGTCTTATCGGGCGCACTCGTCGGCGTCGCCGGATTTATGTATGCGGCGCGGCTGACCAGCGCCGGCGCCGACGCGGGCTTTGGCATGGAGCTCGCCGCGCTCACGGCCGCTCTCCTTGGCGGCAACAGTCTAGGTGGCGGCCGCGGATCCACCGGCAAAGCGCTGACCGGAGCGATTATCGTCCTTGTCATTACCAACGGCGTCGTGCGGCTGGGCATTCCGAGCGGCGCCGGAGGCATGCTGCTTGGTCTGATTTTGCTCTTGGCGGCCGCGCTTGATGTTCGCTGGCTCAAGAACCGCCACAAGGTCCTGTCTAAAGTCTATGTATCGCCGACGGTCAACGATCTGCCGCCGTGCCCGCCGACAGCGGCCGGTTCCGGCTCCCCTTACGAGGTCAACGACAAACTCAGAGACGTCGAAATTATCGGTCTCGGTCAGGTTGAAGCGCCCGAGGACGTCATCTTCGATCTCGCCGACAACCTCTATTGCGGGACGCGCCACGGCGACGTGATGCGTTTCCTCGCACCGGACTATAAGAAGCTCGAGCTTTTCGCCCATATCGGCGGTCAGCCGCTGGGGCTCGCCTTCGATCGCGAGCAGAACCTGTACGTTTGCGTCGGCGGCATGGGCCTCTATCGTGTCGCGCCTGACGGCATCGTGTCAAAGGCGACCGACGAGACCAATCGCTCGACGTTTTCTGTCAACGACGATTCCCGTCTCCGGCTCGCCGACGATCTCGACATCGCGCCCGATGGGCGGATCTTCTTCTCGGAAGCCACCATCCGCTACGAAATGCATCAGTGGCCGGTCGATTCACTGGAGAGCCGCGGCAACGGCCGCATCATCTGCTACGACCCTCGCAACAATTCGACCCGCACGGTCATTCGCCGTCTCAAGTTTCCCAACGGGGTCTGCACCAGCCACGACGGCCAATCCATCCTCTTCGCCGAGACTTGGGGCTGCTGCGTCAAACGGTACTGGTTCGATGGACCTAAGAGCGGCCGCTTGGAAACCGTCATCGCTTCGCTGCCGGGTTATCCGGACAATATCAATCGCTCCTCCGATGGTCATTATTGGCTGGCGATCGTTGGCATGCGGTCGCCCGCGGTCGATCTCGCTTTCCAGTTGCCCGGCTTCCGGCGCCGCATGTCGCGGCGAGTCGCGCAAGACGAATGGCTCTATCCCAATCTCAACACCGGCTGCGTGGTGAAATTCAACGACAAGGGCGAGATCCTCGACGCACTCTGGGACCTCAAGGGCACCCATCACCCCATGATCACGTCGATGCGCGAACATAAGGGCAGCCTTTTTCTCGGCGGCATCGCGAACAACCGCATCGGTCGCTATCATTTGCCCGGGGCCGATCCCAGTTGGCACGGCTTCCATGACTATTGGGGCACCAAATAGATGCTGCGCGGTGTGATCGATCGGTTCGTCGGCCGCGGGGACGCAGCTATCACTGTCCCGCCGATGGACGGCGCATTACGGCCAAACCAAAGATTAGAAGAAGCGCACGTCGTGATGGAGGCGCGTGCGCCCGACAATCTGATACTTCATCACGGCGATGTACTGTTCTCCTCGGGCCGCGATCTTCGAAAGCTGGAAACAGGCGCGGTCGTCCGTAGCTTTGATCGGCCAATCGCATGCGTCGCGGCCGCTGCCGACGGACGCCTCGCGGTCGGCCTGACCGGCGCAGAGGTGGTCGTCATCGAAACGGACGGAACAGTTGCGCCGTTGCCGGCTACCCAAACGAGCTGCGCGACCGCGCTCGCGTTCCTCGGCGATTCCCTGATTATCTGCCGCGGCTCAGCGCGATACGCTGCCGATCAATGGAAGCGTGATCTGATGGAGAGCGGCATCGCCCGGCAAGGCTCCGGCTCTGTCGTATTGTTTCCGCGTGACGGCGTGCCGCGCCTCATGGCCGACCAGCTCCGCTGGCCGTTCGGCGTATTGCCTGTTGGTGACCGTATCGTCATCTCCGAAAGTTGGGCGCATCGGCTTGTCTTGCTTGACCCGCACGGTTCCGTTCGACCGGAGCCGGTGCTCTTGGACTTGCCGGGATACCCGGCGCGGCTTGCCCCAGCATCGGAAGGCACGGCTTGGCTCTCGGTCTTTGCGCCGCGCAGCCAACTCATCGAATTCGTGCTCCGTGAAGACGGCTATCGGCGCCGTATGGTCAGCGAAATCGATCCTGACTATTGGATTGCGCCTGCGTTAGCCAACGGGCGCTCGTTTCTCGAGCCGATCCAGGGTGGCGCATTAAAGCAAATGGGCGTGCTCAAGCCCTGGGCGCCGTCACGCTCCTATGGATTGGTCATCAAGCTCAACGACGATTTCGAGCCGACACTGAGCCTGCACAGCAGGGCCGACGGCTCGCGCCACGGAACCGCCAGCGTCCTCGAACATTCGGAAACCCTTTTTGTCGCAAGTAAGGGCGGTAACGTCGTTCTTGGCTTGCCGGTCGAGGAGCTGGTCGAGCAATGAGCCCGCTACTCGAGATGCGCACCATTACCAAGGAGTATCGCGGCGTCGCTGCAGTCAAAGACGTGAGCTTCGCGCTCGAGAACGGCGAAATCCATGCTCTTGTCGGCGAGAACGGCGCCGGCAAATCGACATTGACCAAGATCATCGCGGGCGCTGTGGCGCTAACTTCCGGCACGATGCTGCTCGACGGCAAGCCGATCACGTTTGCCGTGCCCAAAGACGCGCTGAGCGCCGGCATCGCCATGGTCTATCAGGAGAACAGCCTCGTTCCGGCATTGACCGTTGCGCAAAATATCTTTCTGGGCAAAGAGCGGTTTTTCAACCGCATGCGCGGCATCAACATCGCCGCGCAGCAGTTCCTGCAGTCGCTGAATTTCGGCGTCGATCCGACCGCCTCGGTCGGCTCGCTCGGTGCCGCCCAGCGTCAGATGGTGGAGATAGCCAGGGCCGTGCGTCAGCGCGCCCGCATCATCATCTTCGACGAACCGACCGCCTCGCTCACGCCCGAAGAGAAATTTCACTTCTTCGGCCTGATGAAACGGCTGAAACAGAACGGGGTTTCCATCATCTTTATCAGTCACGCGCTCGAAGAAGCGCTGCAGAATGCCGATCGAATCACCGTGCTGCGCGACGGTCAGCATGTGCTGACCGATCTTGCCGCCAACCTGGACCGAAGCGCGGTCATCCGAGCCATGGTCGGACGTAACTTGTCCGGCGAAATTTACGGCGTTCATGCAGGGAGCAAATCGGTCCGCAAACGCGGTCGCAAGGTGTTGAGCGTACAGAATCTTTCGATGGGATCAATGGTTCGCAACACCTCGTTCTCGGTCTTCGCCGGCCAAGTGACCGGTATGTTCGGCCTCATTGGATCAGGGCGCACCGAAACCGCAAAGATCATCGCTGGCGTTCTCAAACGTGACATGTTGCACGGCGGCGAGGTTAAACTTGACGGTCGCCCGGTGCGCTACCGCGTGCCGCAGCCTGCAGTGCGCGATGGCATCGTCTATGTGACGGAGGATCGCAAGCTTGAAGGCTTTTTCGAGACAATGTCCATCGGTGGCAATCTCAATGTCAGCGCAATGGCGACGAGGGGCGGAATTTTCACATTGGTGAACCTGGCCGACGTACGTCGACTAGCCAAGAAGTGGATCGAAGCGATCAAAATCCGCGCCATTAACGGCGACGCCCGAGTCATCGAATTGTCGGGCGGCAACCAACAGAAGGTCGTCATCGCCAAATCGCTGGTGCAAACACCGAAGCTTATCATTTTCGACGAGCCGACGCGCGGCGTCGACGTGGGAGCGATTGCCGAGATTCATCAGTTCATCAATCAATTGGCGGACGAGGGATTGGCGGTCGTGGTGATCTCCTCGTATCTGCCCGAGATTATGAATTTGTCCGATCGCATCCTAGTTACACGACAGGGGCGCGTGGTCGAAGAGTTCACAGCGCGCGAGGCGACGGAAGAGCGCATCATGTATGCGGCGGTGCACTAGTGAAGACGCGCTGCTGCTCGCCTACCCAATCACTCGCAGGAGGAAACGCATGACGTCGTCGGTCGTCGTCGCCGGCGTGGGAATGGTGCCGTTCGCAAAGCCCGGCGCTAGCGTGGCCTATGATGAAATGGGCGCGGCCGCGAGCCGCATGGCGCTCTCCGACGCCGGCATCGGCTATGAGAGCGTGCAACAAGCCTATGCCGGTTACGTCTATGGAGATTCAACGGCCGGCCAAAAGGCGATTTATCCCCTGGGCCTCACTGGGATTCCGATCATCAACGTCAATAACAATTGTTCTACCGGCTCTACCGCCTTGTTTCTCGGCAGGCAGGCAGTCGCCTCCGGCGCAGCGGACTGCGTTCTAGTACTTGGATTCGAGCAAATGCGACCCGGCGCGCTCGGTTCGATATTCGCCGATCGGCCGAGCCCTTTCGAAGACTTTGACAAAGTAACCGACCGCCTTGTTGACGCGAAAGAGATTCCCCTGGCGTTGCGTTATTTCGGCGGCGCCGGACTGAGCCACATGAAAAAGTACGGTACTAAACTGGAAACCTTCGCAAAGGTTCGCGCAAAAGCAAGCCGGCACGCCAAGAACAATCCGCTTGCCATCTTCCGTAGGGAGGTAACGGCAGAAGAGGTGATGAACGACAAGGTTGTCTGGCCGGGGGTCATGACCCGTCTTATGGCCTGTCCGCCGACCTGCGGCGCGGCAGCAGCGATTTTGACGTCCGAGGCATTCGCAAAAAAGCACGGCCTGCGAGCCGATGTCCGGATCGCGGCCCAGGTCATGGTCACCGATTTCTCTTCGACGTTTGATACGGACGATATGATGCGTGTCGTCGGCTTCGATATGGCGCGCGCGGCGGCCAATCGCGTGTACGAACAAGCCGGCGTCGGACCCGAAGATCTTGATGTCGCCGAGTTGCATGACTGCTTCGCCCAGAACGAATTGATCACCTACGAAGCGCTGAGCCTGTGTCCTGACGGAGCCGCGGAAGCGTTCGTCGAAGCTGGTGATAACACTTTCGGCGGAAAAGTCGTCACCAATCCGTCTGGTGGGTTGTTGTCCAAAGGCCATCCGCTCGGCGCTACCGGCCTTGCTCAA
>Ga0210410_10003586_pt1 | contig 13727 bp, 12 predicted proteins | sample IncBWC4MmetaG_FD_161058 | JGI IMG/M metagenome (GOLD analysis project Ga0210410, IMG submission 161058) | Forest soil microbial communities from Barre Woods Harvard Forest LTER site, Petersham, Massachusetts, United States - Inc-BW-C-4-M | ecosystem: Environmental > Terrestrial > Soil >... | reverse complement strand
AATTGCGAGTGGGCGCGGGCAGACGCTGGCGCAGATGGCAATTGCGTGGGTGCTGCGTGACAGACGGGTTACCTCGGCGCTGATTGGAGCTCGTAATGTGGAGCAACTCGACAACTCGCTCGATGCGGTTAAGAAGCTCCAGTTCACGGATACAGAGCTGAGTGAGATTGATCGCTATGCGCAAGAGGGAGCGATTGATCTTTGGAGAAACGCTCGTGAGGGAGCTGCGTAGCGAACACGATTGATTGAAGTAGAGGAGAACTTGGCTCAGGAGCGGTTGGTTATTTCCTGAATGCAGGTTCTCAGTATCGGGCTCCAGTTGTTGTTAGTCACCGGTCAAACTTAAATGTGTGGGGGACGTCGGGTCGATCTTCAATTTTCGGACGAGTGGTCGTCTGTCCCTGCCTTTCGCGCCGGATTTGCGGAGGGCAACGAATATCAGGCCAACGAAGGTTAACGAGACTAAACCGACTGCTCGCATCCGAACAGGTCTCTCAAGGCTGAACAGACCGAGCGGCGTGTGGTGATGTGGAATCACTAAGCGGTTCCACATCACCACACGTCTGCCGGCGCGCGAGGGTTTCCTCGGTGCGGTATAGAGCTCTACCTGTCTCGATGAAACCTAAGGGAAAACGTTGTTCGCTACGGTTGGCTGGAGGATGGTGAATGCTCCACAACGTTAGCGTTCGCGGCTGCTTTTGTTTCGGCCTTCGTAGGATCAACCTTCATTCCATATTCCTGACCTTCGACCCAAACTCGGTTTAGGTACTCGGTGTTTCCGTATTTGTGGAAGGTGACATCGGAGTGGGAATGAGGTTCTACAGACTGCGTGGGTATGAAGTCGACCAACGCCGCATGCGCGCCATCGCTACTCTGGATCAGCAATGTGCTTTCACCAACCTCGGACTGGGTGATTTTGTAGGAGCCCGCCGGCATCTTGGCGTTGCCTGCATAAAACGGAAATGACGTAGTGAAATCCACGCCGTTGACGATCTGTGCGGCGAGCGGCATCACGGACAGCAGGGATAGCAACCCCATTCTTACAACTAGTTTGCTTACGTTCTTCATAGGATCTCCTCGATTTCATTCGCATTGCTTACGGCATGCGTATTCCCTCTAGAAGCATCTGTAATGCCACTCTTGATGCGTTTCTTCGTCAGCTACGCAAATTGACCTAACTGGTTTTCTCTGCATATCTTTCACGGGTTGGATTCGCGCCCTTACGATTCGAGTGAGCAGAGTTATTGCACACCTGCGCGTCGGCTATGCGACAAGCGGCGACTGCATTTCGACTCATACTGGTGGATGACGCTACAGTCGAGGTCGAGAACATCAATCGTAATCGGGGGGCAGAGCCCGACAGCGTCCTGGATGAAATTGTCCTAGAGAGCGCGTCGCAAATCGCTACTCCTGCCTTTGTGGCCAGGCTTTCAATCTGCATTGTGTTTGCTCCGATGTCGCGCTCTGATTGGTGCAATTCTTCCGGGCTCTTCAGTTCATCAGACTGACTGCCACTTGCAAGCGCGGACGATGACTTGCAGGTCAGGCGTGATGTTTCGCGAACATTGTTCGCCAAGCCCCCACGGCTTTTATGGGTTGATCGGAGGGAGTGTGAGTGTTTGCCAGATGCCCGAGTGCCAACTCGCGAGCAATGATGACATCCCGCCTCGAGCATCTCAGGAGAGCAGCGCAATCGTCATCAGACTGACTTTCGAGGACCGACATCACATAGACAAAACGTTCGAACGGATTGAGTGCCACAATTGCGCTGAAAAGGCTGGTTTTTCCGGACACTGCCGATCCTTTGAAAAAAGTGAACGAGAAGTCATCCGCATGCTCCGGCGCAGGTCGGATCATCCGGATCGCACGCTTGAGAATCGTGCGTCGAGCCCATGCTTGCGCCCACGCCATGAAAACGCCGATCTCCTCCTCGCATTCTCCCATCCCGCTGACAAAACACAGCTCGGCTTTATCAGGGTCGGCGGTTAGTAGGAACGACAACAGGTACAGACTGTGCATCTCGTCGGTCAAGATATTCCAGCAGTCGACGCCTGCGTATGTTGTGGCTCTCTCGTCAAAGATAGGCATAGGCTCTGGCATATTTCACCTCTTTCTCTCTCTTGCACGCGTAGCGGAAAGACCGCCTGTTGCGGGAGATATCACTCGACTGCTATTGGGCTGGCACGATTGAAGTGCACCAATACATCGTTCGTCGTCTCCTGGATGCGAGTATTTGGTCTGTGAAATTTACGGGTTGCTTTCGAGGCAAGCTTGATCAGTAGAAAACGGTTTGAAATGTGCGCCATCGCGCCGAAGACTAACTCAGAACGCATTGTGTCCTCCTGGTTATTGAAGGCTGGTGCAGCTCTTCAATAGCCCTGTATGCATTTGTATTGCCAGAACCTGGTGCAGAGGAACATCTGTGATCTAACTGAATTCGGGAGCGTTGTTCTGTGGAAGTTTTGGCAGTTGGAAAGGGGTCAGGAGTCTCCGTCGAAATCTCGACAGTGACCGACGTTCTTCGACGTCATCGTGCGGTGGGCGCGCTGCTCTGACGATTTCTTCTTGAGTCGGCTGCTGTGTGCACGGGAGACGGTTACCTCTCATGTTGTAGACGTGGTCATTCAAGGACGCAGTGACTGGGCTTCGTATCCCTCCGTCTCTGTCGAGGCACAGTCACGCATTACCGCTATATCGACACACATGACGTTGGAGCTGCGAATGAACCTTAGCTTCGTGAGAGAAGCGCTAATAGGTTCTGGCCGTGAAATGTCAATAAAGACATAGGTTAAGTGTCGCAACCCTGCGGCCGGCTTATGTTCAGTAATTGGCTCTCCAATTGCTTTTAACAAGGGTGCTGCACGCCGTGGCGACTGCATGCAGCACCTTCATTAGCGGAAATAAATCTGATTCTCTCAAGATGAGTTGGGTAGGTTGGTTCCCATGCTGTTTGATATGCTCTCTGTGCTCTGGCCTATGGCATCGCGATCCGATACGATGAAAAACTATCGTGCGTACCGGAGCAAATTAGCCATGAGCAAGCACTCGCGCCTGAAACATTACGGATTGGCAGTGATTGCCTGCGCCGTTGCCGTGGCGCTGGCTGGTCCTGTGGACGCCCCGTCATCGTGTTTTTTTCTCGCCATTATGGTGAGCAGTCTATTTGGAGACACGGGATCTGGACTCTTAGCCGTTGGACTCTCCGCCATTGCTTTCAACTTCCTTTTTCTGCCATCTCCACTCACTTTATCAAGCCCTTCGGCGCACTACCTGCGCTTCGGAGTTTTTGTTGTAGCGGCTCTCGCGACAAACCAGTTAGTCGAGACCAGGAGGCGGATTGAAGAATCCCGTCGCCGGATTGAAGAAGCTTTGAGCAGTACTCAGGCACGACTTTCCCGAGCGACGCAGATTGCAACCGTAGCCGAACTCGCTGCTTCCATTGCGCATGAAGTCAGCCAGCCTCTCAGCGCGGTTGTCGCGAACGGCCGTGCCTGCATTCAGTGGCTATCCGCAGACCCGGCAGATTTGGCCAATGCAAAAGTGGCTGCGGAGAGGATCATGCGCGATGGCAAGGCGGCAGGTGAAGTGGTGCAACACATGCGGGCGCTTTTCAAAAAGACTGCTCTCGAAAGGGTGGCTCTGAACGTCAATGAAGTCATCGAAGAAGTGCTTAGTCTGATCCACAATGAGACTGTGAGAAAACGAATCGATATTGAAACTGATTTGGAAAAGAGGTTGCCACCGACGCTGGGGGATCGCGTACAGCTGCAACAGGTAGTTTTCAACTTACTCCTCAACGGAATTGAGGCGATGGAAGCCGTGGCTGATCGGCCAAAGAAACTTATCATCCGATCGAAGATGCAGGGTTCCGATGCAATCCTGGTAGAAGTTCGGGACTACGGCGCTGGCGTGGCAGATTCGGATAAGGTCTTCGAGGCTTTCTATACTACGAAGGAAAAGGGAATGGGGATGGGGTTGTCAATCTGTCGTTCGATCGTGGAAGCGCACGGGGGCCAACTGGGGATTTCGCCATCTCAAGGCCCGGAATCTCAAGGGTCAGGAACTCAAGGGCCAGGAACGACGTTCTTTTTCACTTTGCCGCTTGGAACGAGCTAATCCACATGGGTAAGGACGACCCAATTGTTTACGTGCTGGATGATGACTATCGCATACGGGAGTCGCTGACCAGCCTCCTGTCATCTGTTGGGTTTCGCGTAGAGGTCTTCGCCTCAGCCGCAGAGTATCTGAAATTCCAAAAGCCGAACTCTCCCGCATGTTTGATATTGGATCTGCAGCTGCCGGGTATGAGTGGTCTGGACCTTCAGCGGGAGATTGCCGGCGGTGATGCGCCGGCAATTGTCTTTGTCACGGGACACGGCGATGTGCCGTCCTCGGTTCGCGCCATGAAGGCGGGAGCCATTGAGTTTCTGCTGAAGCCTTTTGATGATCAGGAGCTTTTGCGAGCGATCGATGCTGCCATCGCGCAGGATAGAGAAGCGCGGCTGAAAAGAGCGGAGATGGTTGAGTTGCGAAGACGCTACGCACTTTTAACGCCTCGCGAGCGGGAGGTCTTGCCGTTCGTGGTAGCCGGCCTCCTCAACAAGCAGACCGCAGCCGAACTTGGCAACAGTGAGATCACCATTCAGGTTCATCGTGGACAGATCATGCGCAAAATGGCGGCGTCCTCCCTGGCAGATCTGGTCAAAATGGCGGGAAAACTAGGGATTTCCTAGTCTTATCAAGATTATCGGGGTCTATATAAAGACATAATAGGCAGCCCATCGTATTCCCTCTACTATCGGAATGTAGAGAGGATGTCTTCCTGATGGATCGCATTGCAAAACCCGTCATAACAGTTGTGGATGATGACTCCAGGGTTCGTGAGTCCCTGGCAAGCCTCATGGAATCCGCCGGGTTCGCGGTGCGAGTGTTTCCGCTTGCAAAAGATCTTCTGCGTGAGGATTTCCTAGCAGGGACGAGCTGTTTGATTACTGACGTCCGCATGCCAGGGATGGACGGCCTGGAATTGCAGCGTAGCATCCAGCTCATGCGCCCGGATCTGCCTGTCATCTTCATTACAGCTCATCACGATGATGAGGTGGAACGATGTGCTTTTGCGCAAGGCGCCGCCTTTTTTATTCGTAAACCATTTGATGCCGAGGAATTGCTTGGAGCTGTCAAGATAGCTCTGAGCGGAGCTTCGGGGAACCACGGCCTATAACGTTTTCAGAGAAGGTGAGTTCATGGTTAATTCAAGCTTGATTGGCTCGAGCGAAAGATTCCAGGCAGTACTCGACGATGTGCAGGTCGTGGCGCCGGCGGAATGCGCTGTTTTGGTTCAAGGCGAAACCGGTACGGGTAAAGAAGTGATCGCTCGTGCAATTCACAACTCCGGTCCGCGTCACAATGGACCGTTCGTTGGCCTCAACTGCGCGGCGATTCCAGGCGCCTTGCTGGAGAGCGAACTCTTCGGCCATGAACGAGGTGCTTTCACGGGGGCGGTCGCGCAGACCACGGGGCGTTTTCAGGCCGCGCATGGAGGCACGTTGTTTCTTGATGAGATTGGAGACCTGCCTCTGGAGCTTCAGCCGAAGCTTTTGCGCGTGCTGCAGGAGCAGCAATACGAACGGTTGGGAAGCAGTCGCACGTTGCGTGCTGATGTGCGAGTGATCGCGGCCACGAATCAGGATCTTTCGCAGATGGTGGAAGAGAAAACCTTCCGTGCAGATCTCTACTATCGACTGAGTGTTTTTCCTATCAGGCTGCCGTCGTTGCGAGAGCGGAAGGATGATATCCCGTCCTTAGTAAGGCATTTTGTCCAGAAATACTCACGCCAGATGGGCAAGTCGATCGATGAGGTTCCTGACCGTGTGATGGAAATTTTGAGGAGCCACCATTGGCCGGGCAATATACGGGAGCTGCAAAACTTTGTTGAGCGCTCTGTCATTATGACGCGGGGCAACGTCCTGTCTCCGCGAACCAGTGAGCTAAAGCTGCTGATGCAGGAGACTGTATCAGCGCCAACCCGGACACTCTCCGATGCCGAACGCGCGCACATCTTAGGGATTCTAAAAGAGACCAATTGGGTCGTCGGCGGGCGCGACGGCGCCGCTGTTCGGCTCGGCCTTCCACGAACCACGCTCATCTCACGAATGCAAAAGCTTGGGATCTCGTGTAAGCCAAGAGGCCTTTTCGTAGCTCCTGTTGATCGGGAGGCTTTGGCTTCGGGCCAATATGCGCCGCAGCTGTTAGCAAGCTAAGGTCGAGTAACTGCCAACGGCGAACTATTGCGCGACGGCTCCTCAGTTCCTGGTCCGCTAGCTTGTGCCCATACTATGCGAGAAGCCGGTTTCACGTCTCACTGCTATCGAAATCCATAACCAATATTGTGGTATCGCCCTTCTGCTGCAGTCGCGTTACCTCACTCGACCATGAGGGCACTTCGTCTAATTAACCATCCATTGATGGTCCCCTTTCAACAGGTTCTACGTCTGTTGATTTGGGATGATTGAAGGACGACGTTTTGCAAGCCGTCCTTCAATTCCATGCAGTTCGTCAAGCATCCCTCGTTCTCAATGTGACGGAGGAAAGTGCTTGAACATGCCAGCAAGATCCTTTGCGAGTTTTTTCTCATTCTTTTCGGGATTGCCGCTGAGAGCGTCGCTTTCCTTGCCACGCCAGATGAGCTTCTGCGTCTGACCGTCGAAGATATCGATGACCAGTGTGCCGACCTTTGTGACATCAGTAGTGGTAGTAGCCATGCCGTCGCCGCCAAAGCCTCGCCACCTCCAACCCCCACCGAAACCGTTATAGAAAGTCTCCAGGGTGCGCTGGTCTTGAGTAGATTCGAAGGCTGCGATCGTTGCACTCCCGTTGGAGTCAACTTTTGTCCATCCCTTGGCAGCAAGTTGGGTGTCGACATCCTGCTTAATGCGGTCCTCCCAAAGTGAATCGCCAGCCTGCACCTTGAGCCAAGAGTAAGTCTTATATTGAGAAAAGTTTGCAGAATGATCGTAGTCGGTAGAGGTCTGTGCGGCAAAGACGCGGAGACTGCTGAAGAGCAACAGACCAAATAAGAAGAGAAAGTAAGGTTTTTTCATTGTGTAATCCTCCTGTCTCATCCTTTATGCATGTTGCATGCCATCGCACAGGCTACATAAATCCTTCATCTATATGCGCCGTGGTGGATTGAGGCATTAGGAGTTGTCGATTCACCGACACTGAAGTCGAGAGGTCAACGAAGAATGCGACTGGGCCACAGTGCGCCTCCGCTCCGTCTCCCCTTCCATGTTAACGGACGCCTCATTTGGTGTCCGTATTTGGTCTTGTTGTCAGAATTTCGACACTTAATCAAGTGGACCGATGCCGGTTTGATTCTACAAATTATTTGAAGTCATGAAGATGGATGCCGCTCCATTCTGGGGGAGCCGTGGCAGGCGAATTGCTTTGTAAATCGATGATTGAGAAAACGAGGAGATCTGAGGATGGAGCATAATCGCATTGACGTTCATCAGGATGTCGTACCGTCTTTTTCGGCGAAGGCGCCGTCCTCCTCACGACGGCGATCCCTTAGGCAGCGCCGCAATTCTGCCATGGTCGCCCAAGAGTGCGATGAACTCCATGGACTCCGAAAAAATCGCGACCGTGTTCCCTTCGCCGACCGCACCGAGCGCCGTCCGCTGGGATCTCTGCACGAAGCGGACCGATCGCTTCGCGATTCTGCTGTTCCGGACGTTGACCCTGGCCTTCCTTACGTTGATGACGCTCTGCGGGAAAGTCATTTCATGGAGACGTGCAAATTGCAAGGCGAAATTGAAGTGGAGTTCGTGGTTCCTACTGCAACTGATGAAGTCCTTGTGGTGGCGGCCAAGTCAGGGAATCACCCGGCCTTTGTGGAGCTATGGAAGCGATACTCGAACATAGCGTTCAAGATGGCCTATCGGATCATGGGAAACCGCGACGATGCAGAAGACGTGATTCAGGATGCGTGGATGAAAGCTTATGCTCATTTGGAAACTTTCGATGGCAGGGCAAAATTTTCCACCTGGCTCACGCGTATTGCAATCAACTCGGCGCTTATGGCTCTACGCAGGAGGCGTGCTCGCCCGGAGGCTTCTATGGAGATCATGGACGGTGAGACCTGGCAGCCCCGAGAGATTGCAGACCCGGCGAAGGATGTTGAAGAACTCTATGCAAGGCACGAAAGAGTAGAGCACTTGAGGCAAGCAATCTGCAGTCTAAAACCAGCTCTGCGAGATGTAGTTGAGATTCATCAATCGAATGATGGTTCGGTAAAAGAAATCGCCGAGCTCGCAGGCATCTCTGTTGCCGCAACTAAGTCTCGTTTGTTACGTGCCAGAAGCATCCTGCGTAGATCCATGAGTTGAAAGGCCGCAACGCCTTGCGCTGGATGAGATGATCGTCCGCTTGATCCCCTGTTGAAGGGTGAACAATCTTGTTGGCAGGTTCAAGGAGGATCTTCACGCCATCACTCTAATCATTCCCTTGCATTGCGTCGACGATATTAGTAGTTGGTCGATTTTGGCTTCAAACCGTCCACATGGTGGGATTTCACGTGGCAAAACATTTTTTGAGGCTCAGGCGCAGTACTTTTCCGAGTACTGTCTAGATGAGGGCTTTTAAAAATCCTGATTAACGGCCACTCGTGATTGATTGACACGGGGGAGTAGCCGCCATTCAAAATAACGATTTTTAAAACCGAAGCGGCTGGTGAAATTGTCTCTTGCCTCCACCGTGAATATTCCTTATGGTGACGACTTGTCGGTTGTTGAATGCAACGTCGGTCAGTCGACTCGCAATAGGACATAATCCGCCACTGTCTTTGTTGCATGTGTCGTAACCCCCTGCTAATTCGGTGTAATTGGAGTAATCGTTATATTGATCAAGTCCATGAACAGAATGTTTCTCGTCCCCTCTCTATGGGCTTTGATAAGCGGCATCAGCCTCCTGGCCATGCCGCAAAGGGCCGCCCTTGCTCTAGAGAATGAAGGCACCGGCCCGCACATCGGAATGCCCATTCATTTCAAAGCAGAGAAGCCCGGGTTTATCACCTTGGTGGTGGAAGACAAAGATGGCAATCGGCTAAAAAATCTGGTCTTCGATCATCCGGTTCAGGTGGGGGATAACGTCATTTATTGGGATGGTTCTTCGCTAACTGGAATTGCTGCTCCGGGGACTTACAGGGTGCGTGGCATCTTCCATGAGGGGATAACGCCACATTTGGAATATTCAATTTACTCGCCCGGCCGGCCGCCCTGGCCTACGGCGGATGGCACTGGGGCTTGGTTGGCCGACCATGCTGCGCCCGCTTCCACCTTGTTTCTTCCGGAAGGCAGTCCCTGGCCGGCCAAAGACACTAAGCCGCTTGTCCTTCTCGGCGCCGATACGGCCGAGGCGGGAAACGCTCTCATGTGGGTCAATCTTGACGGCCGCAAATTGGGCGGTACCAAGATCCGCGGGTGGAACGGTGGTATCTCGCTCGCACGCGACATTGGCTCTCAAGGCAATCCGAATCATGTGGCCTATACGGTTTTCGTCGATAATCCGAGTCGCGACTTTGGCGTAAAAGACCCGGGCGGTCTGGAAATTTACATTATTTCGAAAACAGGATTGGAGCCGCTGGCCAAAGTTAAAGGCGGCATTCAAATCCATGACGCGTTCCGTGAGTTGGTCGGTATGGCGGCCTATAACGGACTGCTGCTGCTGTCTAACCCGGCCGCGAACGAACTCGTTGCCTTCGATGTCCGCGGCACCAGCAAAGCGCCTTTCGCTAAGGTTAAAGTTGAAAACCTTGGCGGCATCGCCTTTGAGCCCGATGGCAAACTACTTGTTACCACGAATGGCGCCATCAACCGTTACTCGATTGAGAATGACTGGAAGTCGTTCAGCATCTCGGGCGGAGATTTGGTTGTGGCCGCCTCAGATCTTCAGGCGCCTAAACAGATCATTGAGCACGACGGGGAAATTTATGTGACTGATTGGGGCACCAGTCACCAGGTGAAAGTTTTCAACGCTGCCTCGGGCAAAGAGGTTCGCGTCATTGGCAAGGCGGGCGGCCCGCAAGTAGGAGACTATGATAAGCAGCGCATGGCTCACCCGCTGGGGATGTGTGTGGATTCGAATGGAGTGCTTTGGGTCGCCGAGGAAGATTATCTGCCGAAACGGATCAGCCGGTGGGACGCTAAGACCGGCCGCTTCATCAACGCATGGTATGGTCCGACTCAATACGGCGGCGGCGGGTTTGTCGACCCGAAGGACAAAAGCCGCGCCTATTATCCCTCGATCGGCAACCCGGGCAGCATGGGATTGCTCGAGTTCAAAGTTGACCTGAAGACCGGCGAGTCGAAGCTGACGGCCGTGCGCTACCGTTATCCTGATCCGCTCAACGATATCGTCAGTTACGGCGGCTATCCGACAAAGCCGATCTTCTTTCCCACCGACATGATTCCGGTGGGGTCCCATGGGGGTATCACGCCGGCGCAGACCTTCTATTTTAAGGGACATCAATACTTCACCGATTCCTACAACACGTATTGGTACAATCAGTCGCCCGTCACCACATTATGGATACTGGAAAACGGCGTCTGTCGCCCGATTGCCTCTTCCGGCTGGGTTGGAAGCGGCCCTCACCACTGGGCGACGCTGGATGAGCCGGAGATCAAGAAGAAGATGCCCGCGGGTCCCGTGAACAGCATCTTTTTTGTGTGGACGGATCGCAATCATGACCATGCCGTCCAGCCGGACGAAGTTGAGTTTATCCGTCCGAACGTGGCCGGTTCCGAGGGAGTCGTTTTCCAGCCGGATCTTTCGGTTATCAGCGGAGGCCCCTACCATCTGCCAGCGACGAATGTGGATGAGATGGGCGTGCCGAGTTACAAGCTGAATCAGCTTCAACTCCTTTCACATACCACTGCCAAGGGAGATGTGGCGATGAGCCCAGACGGTTGGTTCGTTGCGGGCGTTACAGGCTTCAAGGATGGTCAGCCGCGTTGGACCCTGGCTACCCGCGATATCAAGTCACCTCCAGCGGGATATGGAGAACTTGAAAATCCTGAGCGCATGCTTGGTTATCCCGTCAAAAGCGCTCACGGTGAAGCGGGCTACTTCGTTGCACGTTATTCCTACATGGGCGAGATCTATGTCTATTCCATGGATGGCATTCTGATCACCACGCTCGGAGCTGATACCCGATCGGCTCCGTTTTGGCCCTATCCGGAACAAAAGCTCGGCATGGCAATCACGGGACTGAGTTTTGATGCGGAACAGTTTTGGCCGTTCCTGTTTGGTCTGGATGATGGCAACGTGTACCTCTCCGTGGGGAAGTGGCACAGCTCAATCGTTCGCCTCGACGGTTTGGACAAGGTTCGACGGATTGACCTGGGCGCAGTCAACGCTACAGCCGAGATGATAGCGGCCGCGGCACCTACCCGAGTCGAAGAGGCGTCCAAGAACGCCATGCGCGATGAGATATCCGTGCCTCCGATCCGGGCTAAGATCGATGGCGATCTCAGCGAATGGCCCGCGAAGGGTTGGGCAACGATCAATCCAAAGTGTTCTTTCCAATTAGGGTTGGATGGGAACAAGCTTGTGGTGGCGTATAGGACCGATCAAAGCCAGATGCTTCTCAATTCGGCTACGGAGTTTCCCTTTGCCTTTACCCAGGGCGGCGGCCTCGATTTGATGTTGCGAACCAGCGGCCCCGGCGATGACAGGAATCCCGAAGTCGGCGATATTCGTCTTTTCGTGACGAAAAAGAATGGGAAGGTTCTGGCGGTACTCTATCGGCAGAAAGCCACGGGCAGTGGAAACCGACAAACGTTTGCCTCACCCGTGGGAGAGGTGATCTTCGATGATGTACAGGACGTCAGCAAGTATGTGGAGGTGGCTGCAAGCGGATCGAACTATGAATTCTCCGTGCCCTTGACTGTCCTGGGATTAAAAGATCCTGTTGGTAAGACTTTTCGGGGAGATGTCGGGTTGGTGTTGAGCGATGGGGTTCGCGCGAGGGCGCGTATTTATTGGCACAATAAATGGGACTCCATGGCTGCGGATGTTCCCAGCGAGGCCCGTCTAAATCCCAGTCAATGGGGTCTCTTCAAGTTCTAAATCCAAAACAATATATGAAACAACATCAACCCAAGCAACTTAGATTGTCATGGTCAACTTCACGAAGAAATATCCTGGCAGGCGCTTTCATAGGTCTATTATTCTGCGCCGATGGTTTTGCTTATGCCGGCCTTATCAATAAAGGCGTAGCGGTTAAAATCATGCCAGTTGGTGACTCGATTACAGAGGGGAAATATACGCAAGGGGGATATAGGAAGCCGCTTTATCAGATGCTAAAGGACAACGGCTATTCCGTTACCTTCGTCGGCAAGGAAGACAATGGAAACCCCGCCAACGACACCGGATTCTCCACGGGTATGGAGAATCCGAATCATGAGGGATATGGCAGTGCCCGCATCGGCATGCTCTTGAACGGCGGCACTACGGAGAAACATACAGCGCTTCCGATCAAAACATCCCTCGCAAATAACAATCCCGATGTCGTCCTGATTCTGCTTGGAACCAACGATATCTTTGGCATCACGCCAATAGATAGGATGCGCCAGACAATGGAAAAACTCGTGAGTACTATTTTCGAGCAAAATCCAAACACTGCCGTGGTTCTGGCCAGCATTCCTCCCATTTCGAAAATCGAGGCCAGGAACGCGGACGCCAATGCCTATAATGCTGTACTCCCTGGAATTGTTGCGAAGGAAAAGGCGTTCCACCACAAAATAGAATTTGCCGACATCCACTCTGCTTTCACCGACCCGGCAGATCTTTCGGGAGACAAGGTTCATCCCAGCGCGACTGGGTATAACAAGATGGCTGCTCTGTGGTACTCCATTTTGACCGGAGATACTGCACCATTCTGATGGAATCTTTACCATTCATTTGTGAACTCTGATCGCTAAGGAGGCGATCTTACAAGTGCAAGCTAAGACCTATGCATCCTGTGTGTGCTTGCTGTTGTTTATGGGACTTTGCTCAAGTGCGCGGTGCCAGGCGCCTGTTCCCGATAGTCCCGCGGTGGAGGCGCGAGTTTCCGAGATGCTCGGAAAGCTGACTCTCGATGAAAAGCTGGCAGTTATCGGTGGCGATCAGTCTTTCTTCATCCGCGCATTGCCATCGATCGGAATGCCCGCGCTTAAGATGAGTGACGGGCCCTATGGTGTGCGCACCTTCGGACGGTCGACGGCGTATGCCGCTGGAATTTCTCTTGCGGCGGCGTGGGATCCGGGGCTGGCGCGTCGCGTCGGAGCCAGCATGGGGAAGGATGCGCGAGCACGTGGTGTGAACTACCTCCTGGCGCCGGGCGTGAATATCTATCGCTCGCCGTTGAACGGCCGCAACTTTGAATACGCAGGGGAAGACCCGTTTCTCGCGGCGCGAACTTCACTCGGATTTATTGAAGGCGTGCAGGGCGAGGGAGTTATCGCCACGGTGAAGCATTTCGCCGCAAATAACTCCGAGTTCGATCGTCACAATATCAATTCCATTGTGGACGAACGTACCTTGCGGGAGATCTACCTTCCAGCATTTGAAGCAAGCGTGATGGAAGCACATGTAGGCGCGGTGATGGACAGCTACAACCTGCTCAATGGGGAGCACCTGACGCAGAACTCGAGGATGAATAACGACCTGCTGAAGAGGGAGTGGAA
>Ga0210410_10003584_pt1 | contig 13729 bp, 10 predicted proteins | sample IncBWC4MmetaG_FD_161058 | JGI IMG/M metagenome (GOLD analysis project Ga0210410, IMG submission 161058) | Forest soil microbial communities from Barre Woods Harvard Forest LTER site, Petersham, Massachusetts, United States - Inc-BW-C-4-M | ecosystem: Environmental > Terrestrial > Soil >... | reverse complement strand
CAGGATGATTTGAAGCAGATTGGAATGCGCGTGCAGGTGGTGCCGCTCGAATTTCGGTCGCTTCTGGATCGCGTTACGCAGACGAAGGAGTACGACGCATGCGTGATGGGGATTGCGAGTTTTGATGCCGATCCGAATTCGGACATCAACGTTTGGTTGTCGAGCGGCGGGACACATTTGTGGAATCCGTCGCAGGCGCATCCTGCGACTGCGTGGGAAGGGGAAATTGACCGGCTCATCGAGGAGCAGATGTCGGCGCGGACATTTGAGCAGCGGAAGAAACTGTATGACCGGGCGCAGGAGATTCTTGCGGAGAACCAGCCGATGATATTTCTGGCGAGCCCGGACATCCTAGCAGGGGCGAAGAATTCGGTTGGTAATTTTCACCCGGCGGTTTTGGAGCCTTACGTACTCTGGAACGTGGAGCAGCTTTTTCTGAAGAGTTCGCCGGAGAATGCCGCGCGATGAGTCCGGTGACGGCCAAGGCACCGAAAAAGGTGGCGAGTCCGTGGAATGACACGCGGCTCGTCAAGGAATGCCTTGCAGGCAGCGAGGAAGCCTGGTCGCTGTTGATTGACAAATACAAAGCGCTCATCTATTCGATTCCCGTGAAATATGGTCTGTCGCAGCCCGAGGCGGCGGATGTTTTCCAGGCGACGTGCATGGAGCTGCTGGTGCGTTTGGCGGAATTGCGAGAACCGCGCGCGCTGGCGAAATGGCTGATGCAGGTTGCACATCACGAATGCTACCGATTAAAGCGGCTGAATCAGCGGGTGGTGAGCCGGGACGCGGAACCGGATTTGCCTGAGCCGGAAACGCCAGCTATCGCCGAAAGCCTTGTTCAGCAGACGCAGGAAGAGCAGCTGTTGCGCGAGGCGATGTCAGTTTTGTCGCCGCAGTGCCGACGGCTGGTGACGCTGCTGTTTTTCGAATCGCCTTCGCGGCCGTACGCAGAGGTGGCCGAGGAACTAGGCCTCGCGGTGGGATCGATTGGATTCACGCGGCAGAAATGCATCGAGCGGCTGCGGAGGCAACTCGAGGAACTGGGTTACTGCTGATGCCGGCGACCATCACGAAAGGCTCGAATGAGACGCTGCTCGTAGAACTGGGGCAACTTGCCACGGAAGGGGCGCGGCGCAAATTTCTTACAAAACATAAAGGCTTGATTCGGCCTGAGACCGTCGAGCAACTCGCGCGGCTCGTTGTTCAAAAAGTTCGCGTGAGCACGCAGGAAGCACTGCACGTGGCGGAGGCGGCGGTGCTCATCGCGAAGCGGCTGCGCCGTAAAGATGCGCTGGCGCTTAGCCTGCGCGCTAAGGCGAACGCTCTGTATTCGTCTGGCGATTATCGTGCAGCGATTGAACACCACCAGCAGTCCTTCGAGCTTTACGAGTCTTTGGGGATTTGGAATGAGGCTGCGCGGACGCTGAGCAGCTCGATTCAACCGATGATCCTGGTCGGAGAGTACGACAAGGCATTTCAGGCAGCGGAACGCGCGCGCGAGATTTTTGCGCGGCTGAGCGATCCGTGGCGGCTGGCACGGCTGGAAATCAACGTCGGAAATATTTATCACCGGCAAGACCGGTTCGAAGAATCCATTGCGCATTACGAGACTGCGTATACGGCTTTGATGCCGTACAAGGATGCGGAGGGAATCGCAGTTGTTCTCAGCAACATGGCGGTATGCCTGATCAGCCTGAACGATTTTCCGCGTGCGCTGGCGACGTACCAGGGGGCCCGCTCGTTCTGCGAGCAGAACGACATGCCGCTGCTGGTGGCGCAAGCGGATTACAACATTGCGTATCTTTATTATCTGCGCGGAGAATACAGCCAGGCGATCGAGGCGCTGTACGCGGCGAGGCGCGCCTGTGAAGCCACGGGCGATGCCTATCACTTTGCGCTGTGTCATTTGGACCTTTCCGACATTTACCTGGAACTGAACCTGAGCGAGGAAGCGCGGGAGATGGCGCATGAAGGATTCCTGCGGTTTGAAAAGCTGGGGATGGGCTATGAGGCCGCGAAAACACTGGCGAATGAGGCGACGGCGTATGGCCAACAGGGGAAAACAGTTCAGGCGCTGGAGCGGTTTACAAAGGCGCGGGAAATGTTTGGACGGGAGAAAAATCTCGTTTGGCCATGGCTGATTGACTTGTACCAGGGATTGCTGCTTTTTCAGGAAGGACGCCACTTTGAGGCGCGGCGGTTGTGCGCGGCAGCGGCGGCATTTTTCGATCAAACGGCGCTCTCCGGGAAAGCTGCGCTTGCGCACTTGCTTCTCGCACGCATTGCGTTGCAAGTGGGAGACGCGGGCGAAGCAGAACAGGAAACGGAGAAATCACTCGCGCGGCTGAAAGCAGTGCAGACGCCGGTGCTGGCTTATCAAGCGCATTTGCTTGAAGGGCAGATCGCCCAGGCCCGAAACGACCGGCCTCTGGCTCACAAGGCTTATCTGGAAGCGAGAAAAGCGCTGGAAGCGTTGCGCAGCCGTTTGCAGGGCGAAGAGCTGAAAATCTCGTTTGTCAAAAACCGGATGGAGGTCTACGAAGCCCTGGTGGATTTGTATATTGCGGGAGACGGGAGGGACAGTTCCCCCGAAGAGGCGCTCGCGTGCATGGAAGCCGCGAAATCGCGAAGCATGATCGAGATGATATTTCAGAGCGGGCAAAGCCTTCCGCTGGGAGAGGCGGGGCAGAGCGACCTTGTCCGCCGGATCAGGGATTTGCGCGAGGAACTCAATTGGTACTACCACCGCATCGAGCTGGAGGAACTTCGACCCGAGGAGAAATCGGGGCAACGGCTGCAAGGATTGCAGGAGAAGGCCCAATCACACGAGAAAGAACTGTTGCGGACGTTGCGAGAGTTGCCGGCGCATGAGCGGGAAAACGCGACATTGGAGGCGCCGGCGGATTTTTCGCTCACCAGGTTACAGGCCAGTCTTCCGGCGGACGCGACGCTGGTGGAATATTTTTCGGCGGGAGACCGGCTGGTCGCCGCGGTCGTTACGCGCACGGAGATTCGAATTCTGCCGGTGACGGTGCTCTCGAGGGTGGCTCATTTCCTGCAATTGCTGCGATTCCAGCTGTCGAAGTTTCGAATGGGAAACGAATACGTGCAGCGATTTGAGCAAGCGCTCTTGCGAGCCACGCAAAGTCACCTGGAGTCACTGTACGCCGAATTGATCGCACCGCTGCGGCCGTTTTTTCAGGGGAAGCAGCTTATTGTGGTGCCTCACGGTTCGCTTCATTTCTTGCCATTCCATGCACTACGAAATGGCGCAGAGTATCTCTGCGATGCGTATGCGGTTTCGTATGCCCCTAGTGCGACGGTTTTCTCGTTGTGTCAGGAGAAAACCGCGAGCGCGAGCAGGGGTTCGCTGATTCTGGGAATCGCGGATGAGCGAGCGCCGGAAATCCTGGATGAGGTGAAGGAGGTTGCGGCGTTGCTGCCGCAGTCATCACTGCACCTTGGGGAGCAAGCGACATCTTCGTTGCTGCGCGGAAAAGGTGCGCAGAGCGGTTTGTTGCATATTGCGACGCATGGCGTTTATCGCCAGGACAACCCGATGTTTTCGGGCATCCGGCTGGGCGATGGGTACCTGAATTTGTATGACCTTTACCAGATGCGATTGAACGCCAAACTGGTGACGTTGAGCGGCTGCGCGACGGGAATGAACTTTGTTGCTGCCGGCGATGAATTGCTTGGACTGCAGCGAGGCCTTTTTTGCGCCGGGGCGACAACTTTGTTGCTGTCCTTATGGGACGTACACGATCGAAGCACTTCTCAATTGATGCAAGCCTTCTATCGAGAGTACATTGCGAACGGAAACATGGCTGACGCTCTGCAGCGTGCGATGCAAGAGCTGCGTCAGGAAAACCCCCATCCCTACTTCTGGGCCCCTTTCGTCCTAGTCGGGAAACTCGCTGATTCCACAAGACTTAGCTAATCGCCAGATCCCCTATATTTTTTGAGCTCCTGCGGCCCCTTATGCCACGAGGGTCAACTCATCCCGTGCGCTGGGGAGTGCATAGGAGAACGAAAGGAATCTGGGGGGAAGAAATGGAACATTTTAAGACGGAGAAGTGGATCGACTTTGTGAATGAAGTTGTGAGTGCTGACGAGAAGCAGTTGATGGAGAAGCACCTGAAGGAAGGCTGCAAACGCTGCATGGAAACCGTTTCGTTGTGGCAGAGAGTTCGAGAATCGGGGGCGGCAGAAGGGAAGTATCAGCCGCCCGAGGGCGCCGTCAGACTGGCCAAGGCCGTATTTGCGGGCGCTGGACTGGCGGGTCAAAGAAAGGGAGCGGACAGCCGGATTAAGGTGCTCTTCGATAGTTTTCTGCAGCCGGTTTTCGAAGGAGCGCGATCCACAGGAGTCAGCACAAGACAAATGCTCTATCGCGCGGACCCTTATCAGATTGATGTTCAGGTGGAGGTAAAGCCAGGGAGCAACCGCATTTTGATTACCGGCCAACTGCTGGACTTGAGCAATCCGGAGATTATTGCGCGGGACACGCGGATCCTGCTCTCGAATATGCGCGGACAAGTGGTGCATACAGTTGCGAATCAGTTTGGCGAGTTTAGCGGTGAAGTAGATAACAGCGGAGACCTGCAGATGACGTTTGCGCGCCCCGGCGGCCAACCGATTGTGATTTCGCTGCGGGAAGCGCTGGGCCGCCTGCCTGGAGGAAGGGCATGAAAGGCAATCATTTCATGCACTTACAGGGCATCGCTGGCTTGGTACGGAAGTACCAAAGCCGCTGGGAGTTTTGTTTTGTCAGGAAGACACACTCGTACTATTGGCCTGGAGAGTCTGCCCCAAGAAACTAGAAGGGCAACGAACTGCGCCAATCAACGAGAAATTCATTTGTGGGAGAGCCCCTTAGGGGTAAGCAACTATGAAACGCATAACCCTGGTTGTCGCGATAATCGTTCTTACGTTGGTTGTTCCAAGTCCGGCGGCGGCGCAAAGCCGCTACATCGTTCGCACCACGGGCGGCCTGTCCTCCGTCCTTAATCTTTGCAATCTGCTCCAATGCCAAGTTCAAGGTGGCCTGGACGGGCAGGTTGGCCAGACGTTTCTGGTGACCTCGTCGAACAACATTCTTGTGAATCTCATCAACGGAACGTTGAACTTCGTCGAGTCCTTGTTAGGGATTGTGAGCATTGAGGCCGACCGTCTCATGCCCATCCCTCAACCTTCCGTCAGCGGCATTCCCTCTGGGCTTAACGACAGGGCCCCCGTGAATTACTACGGCACGGTCGTATGGCACGGTTATGCGGCTCAACCCGCTGCCCAAATCATCCGGCTCCAAGACGCCCAGAACGGTTTTCGGATCAGTGGTACGGGCGTCGTCGCCGTGATCGACACCGGTGTCGACGTCAACCATCCCGTACTCCAAGCGGTTCTCCTTCCCGGCTACGACTTTACGCGCAACCAGCCGGGCGCTTCGGAATGGCTCGACGTGTCAGGTCTGCAAAACGACAACGGCAACGACAACGACGACTCCCAAAGTCAGGAACAAGGTCCTGTCGTCGTACAGCAGTCCACCGCCGCCGTTCTTGATCAGTCCACCGCCGCCGTCCTGGATGGTGGCCCGTACTCCGCATTTGGCCACGGCACGATGACGACGGGACTTGTCCACTTGGTGGCGCCAAAGGCTAAGATCCTCCCGCTCAAGGCGTTCTCATCGAACGGCACAGGCTATCTTTCCAATATAGTTGCCGCTCTCTACTACGCCGTTCAGCATCACGCGAACGTCGTAAACATGAGCTTCGATCTCACCTCTTCTTCCCCGGCGCTTACCCAGGCCGCAGCATATGCCAATAAGGCAGGCGTCGTTCTCGTCGCTGCCGCCGGAAACGAAAGCACCAGCGCCCCGGTTTATCCCGCGGCGCTGAACAACTACGTCGCCGGCATTGCCTCTACGACAGACTGGGACAGCCGCTCATCCTTCTCGAATTTTGGCTCAACTGATGTTTGGATTGCCGCCCCTGGGGAGAACATCATCAGCACTTTCCCTGGTGGCACCTACGCTAGCTCCTCTGGCACGTCGTTTAGTTCGCCAATCACTGCCGGCACAGTCGCTCTGATGCTCAGCGCAAAGTCGTCATCCTTAAATCAGAGCCAAGCATCCAGCGCGTTGTCTCACGCGATCCATCTCACGCCGGATCTCAATCACGGGCGCCTCGACGTCTATCAGGCGGTCTCCGCTTGGGTGAATAACTCCGGCTCGACATCCGGTTCCGGTTCTGGGTCTTGCTTCTTGTTTTGCTTGTAGCTGCAATGTCGAATAACCAGATTCCAGCGCCTATGGAGGGTTCCCCGTCTTTCGGGGCGCTGGAGTCTCTTCGCATCAAGCAACTCGAAGAGCAGTCTGCTGCACTCCGCAATTCAGTCATCTGCGCTTTCAACCAACTGCTGGACCTGAAGGACCTCAACACCGGCGTACATAGCACGCGGCTGGCGGAATGGGGCATGCGCGTGGGGCAAGAGCTGGGGCTGGAAGAAGCAGCGCTTCAGAACCTGGAAGTTGCTGCGCTTTTGCATGACATCGGCAAGGTCGGAATTCCGGACTCGATTCTTCGAAAACCCGGGCGTCTCGATCCCGAAGAATACGCGCTCATGAAAAAACATTCGGAGTACGGTTGGGCCGTATTGCGCATGCTTCCCGGGTTCGAACGCGCAGCTCTCGACATTCTCCACCATCACGAATCGTTTGACGGCAAGGGGTATCCCGCAGGGTTGAAAGACACGGAGATTCCTGTCGTTTCGCGGATTGTTTGTGTGATTGATGCGTTCGACGCAATGGTCTCGTCGCGCCCATATCGCAAAGGATTGCCACACGAGGAAGCGGTGCGGCGGCTCAAAGAAGCGAGTGGCACGCAGTTTGATCCCGTGGTAGTGGAGTGCTTCCTGACATTTGCGGAGGCGGAGATGGCGACCGTCTTTGCTGCGGCAGGAACGTCGGTTTCATCAGCGCTCTAAGGTCCTCAATCAGCTGGCTCAATAATCTGAACAACCCCAGACTTCAGTCACGGGTTCATCTTCGTGCCCCGCTCCATCCAACCATTAATGGACAGTCAGAATGATCTCCCAAATCTTGGGAACCGCCGGTGCCAGAGTGACATTTCGTGATTCGAGGATCACATGCAAGGGAATTGCTCCGCGATCGCCGCGGCCTAAAGGATCATCACCTGTCGCGAAAGCGGAGAACTGGAGCGGCCAGTCGGAATGCATGACGTGTACTTCCAGTGTCGCCCCGTTTGAATTGAGTCGATCGATTCGAGCGCCATTACGCTCGGCAGTCTCAAGTTGGCTGTTGCGGCTTGGTATTGCCAGCCAGAGACGGCGAATCTTCAGAGGTGTTGCGGCTGTCAGCGATTCTACCCGATGAAGGATATTTCCTTCGAGCGACCAGGTAACCTCCGATACGAGATCTGGATCCACCGTTTCCCCGGCTTTGGAACCGGCAACGACCCAGTGCTTCCAAAGCGCAGTCACGCTCATTCCGTTAGCGGCGGGATGAATCTCATCGGCGCCGTCCGCGGCAGCGATGGTCCGGCCGTCTTCAAGTTCGAGAAAAGGAATGAGGCAGGGATATATTTTCTCGACGGGAACAGCGAAACCGGAAAATCCATGTGGTGCGGGCTCGTAATCGGATGTTGCGGCTTTCGGCCCGGTCACGAACGGCAAGGCAAAATGGAGGTTTCCCTGGCGAACCACCCACACTCCAAATTTGCGGCCGGGGCTATCTCGGAAATATTCAAAGCGCGCAACGTCAGCGAGATGCAATTTGGCGGGAAAGCTGTTTACTCCATCTTTTTCCATAGCCTTCATGAACACCTGGTGAGCGCCAATCACCTTGCCGAAAAAGGTTGTGGTCTGCTGCCATTCGCGTTCCTTTGTGATGTAGCTGTAGTCGCCCCTTCCGAACGCGAAGATGGAAAGCAAGTGTGTTTGCTGGCTGAAGTCGCGCCGCAACCAGGACCATGCGGCAAAGTAGGCGGACGCGAGCTGGGGAAAAGTAGTCGGCCTGAATTCAGGATGCTTACCCAGAAAAGCGGCGATTTCCATTGTGTCCATGTAGCTGATCGCGCCAAGGCTGCGGCCCCAGGAATAACCGTAGCCGTCTGGTGAGAGCAAGTCCCACCAAAGATTCATCTGCTCCTTTAGCGATGGTGCGAGAGCCTTCAAGAGGTCGTCGCGCCCGGCGAGTTCGGCCGCATCAAAGAGCGCTCGGACGTACTCATTCGAATAGCGGTCGTAACGGCCGGTTGGCAGCGCGTCATCGGCAAAGAGGGCTCCGCTGGTGAATTGTCTTGCGGCCTGATTCAGCAAGTCATCCAGAGAGGCGCGATCTTTGTTGAGGCCCAGTTCGTAGTCAATCGCCGCGATGCGCGCTGCAACGCCAAAATAGTTTTCGGGGAGATGGATTAGCGTGTGAGTCTTTGCATCATAAAACCGGCCAGGGTCGAGCAACGCGACATACGTTTTTCTTTCCTCGAAAGACATTCCCTGCCATAAGGCATTGTAGTTCAGGTCCTTCCCGAAACTTTCCAGGGCCATTGCGGCGTACAACTGAGCCCAGGTCTTTCCACCGTGATTCAATTCGATCTGCGCCATTTTTCCGATCATTTGGGGGACGTCGTGGCCGGCAATCGTCCTGGTCTCTGCGAACTCGGAATAGGCCCCGAGAGTTCTCATGAAGGTTCCCCATGAGAATTCACCCGTCGTCAATGCGCCTACTACGCGGCCCGGAGGAGTATCAAGCGTCTTGATGTCGGCAACGTGCGCGGTGACCTCTTTCTGGAAGAAATCCCGGACTTGCCGATCGAGTTCTGAAGTCTGAATTTGTGACGCGTCAGGCTGAGTTTGTGCGAAGGCAACGGAACTCAGAGAGAAGAAAGCCACAAGCATGAATGAGATTGGCTTCACCGCGAGGGGTCTTGTCATTCCCATTAGGTGAACTCTAGATGCCTCTGTCCGTTGCGCGGAAGATCGGTTGGTACATCGTTCGCAAGCCTCATTTCGCCGGCGAAGGCGCAGGGCGTTTGTGCTGCTGAAGCCAAAGCAGGTCCTCCAGCAAGTAATACTGGCCGTAGATCAACATCGAATCGTGGGGACGGACGCTGCTCCCATGGCGCAGTACCCCCGGCGGCGTGTGATCGTTTTCCCCCACCGGAGTCAGGTACCGGTCGATCAGAGATTGCACGATGCGTTCGCCGGCATCTCGATAGTTCTTCGCGCGCGCAGGGTCCGTGCTTATAGCGGAGAGGCGGAAGAGCCCGCCAGCAATGATGGCGGCCGCAGAAGTGTCCCGGTTGCGGAAATGAACGCCTTCGTCGTCGAAGTCGTACCAGGGTACGGAATCGCTTGGGAGGTTTTCTAACGCGTAGTCCGCGATTCGCTGAGCTGTTGTAAGAAACTCGGGTTCGTGTGTCTCTGAGTACGCGACGGAGAAACCGTAGATCGCCCAGCCAAGTCCGCGCGACCAAGTTGTGTCCGGGCCATAGCCCTGATGCGTATGCCTGAAAACCAATTCTCCCGGAGCGGCCGTGTTTTCGAGCTTGAGCAAGGTGTCTTTGCTACTACCACCATGCAATTGAAGTTCCTGGCGGTTGTCTCCGGGATTGTAATGCACGGAGTGAAAGACGGATCCGTCAGGGCGTACAAACCATTCCGCGGTCCTCAGGGCGTGCTTCCTGCCGATGTCCCGCCACTTTTGGTCTCCGCTCCTGTCACTCGCCCACCACAGCAGTTGCAGGTTCATCATAGTGTCGACGATCGTGTCGTCGCCATCGAGGCTCCAGGATGCGATCAATTGCGATTTTGGATTGAACAATTGTTCGAGACGCGCCGCGCCGCGCATCGCGCTGGATAGCAGCGCTTTATCCTGCGTCAAATCGTAGCCAAGCGCCGCAGAGTAATAGTTCAAAAAACCGGCGTCATGATTGTCCTCCGATTCCTGGCCGATCAGTTTGGAGCCCCACAGCTCCGCCCACTTGCGGTATTTCTCATCATGCGTTGTGGCGTACATCTGCCAAAGCTCCGCGATCCAGAAACTCCCTGTCCAGTAATATCCGTTCTGCGTTTGCCATTCTCCGGAATTGTTATCGCCTTCCGTGAAAAATCCTCGCCCCGCTTTTGTGCTGATAGGCTCCGGCGTAGCGCGAAGAATCGGTTCCCAAGTTGTTGCCGTGCGGTCAATCTCTTGACGCAGCAGTCCTACAGCCTGGTCCACATTCTTTGATTCATGTCGAACGAGAGTATCGGCGGGCGCGGGTTCGGGGCCCGCCGCACGCGATAGAATTTGAAACGTTGCTGGCAGCGCCATGCGGTCGGCTTGATCTTTAACCGCATTCAGGAACTGTTCGCGGTTCTTGATTCCATCCGAAGGAAGCACAATGGGCTGACGCTCTTCGGTCCCCTTATCATTCCGGAAAGCGATCTTGCGGTTCGAACCTTCCTGGTCCCACGCGGCCAGCGCGTACCATCCGGCCGAGCCACCGTTCAAATGGAACTCCACGAGGTTGTTCTTGGCATCGTTTCCAATTTTTGCGCCTTTTGCCAGAGTAAGAACTGCGAGTCCGAGATTCTGCCCCGGAATCTCCTGCGTTGCCGTAGCGCCGGGCGCCACGACCTGCTCTCCCCAACTCGCGATCCAGGTCGCGGGCGAATCTTTTCCAGAATTCACCGGAGTTATTCCCGGTTTGACAGGAAGACCGGTCGCGAACTCGAAGCCGTCTCCGCAGTCCGCCGAAATCGTGTGTTCGAATCCTCGTTCTCCCGCCCACTGTGTGATTCGCGATTGAAGATGCATGATCTTTCCCGCGGCATTCCATCCGTCATACTCCAGTTCCACGATGGAGCGCACCGGCCCGCTCGCCAGAATTCGCCACTTGCGTTCTTTTACATCGGCCACCTTGATTAGCTTGCCGTCAATCATGGCCGCAACCGCGCCGATTCCGATCGAGTCGCTGACCTTAAACATGTCGCGCCCCTCCGGCGATTCCTCGTGGTAGGCGTAATCGGGCGATGCATACATGGATAGTTGCAAGGTCGGACGCCGTTTACCGTAGATATCGATGGCGTTTCGAGAATCAAAGTAGATGCGAAACGCGACGCGCTCCGATTCCCAACCGAGACCTTCGATCTTGCGGCTGAAGAGCGCCGCGGTTCGTTGTTTGTAATCGCCACGCAAGCGCCAGATGCGCGCCCCCTCGCCGTACGAGATCGTCACAATGCGAGTTTGATGTGGGGCAAGGTCGAGTTGAAATGCCAGCTCGTCAGCCTTTCCGTCGCCGTCCAAATCGTCCACTTGGGAGGGCAATTCTTCCGTCTGCAGAACAGAGGCGTCTTCTTCCATGGTGCTTGCGTCGCTTACCGTCACGATCATCGCACCAGGTTTGAAGTCAGGTGCGACTTTGCGGATTTCTGCGATCGGAATGACGATGTCCGTCGCACTCCGAACGCTCGAACTCGGATTGGTGACGGCCACCTTAATATTCTTGATCTGCTGCGCTCCGCAAGCCGAACCTATGAAAAGAGCCGGGATGAGCCACAGCATCCGAAAAGAAGCGGCGCACATTATTTTTTGGTCGGAGTGAAAAATGAAACCGAAAACTCCCGGAAGCTGGTTCAAGAGATATAGTCCTCCCGGCACGGGGTGAAGACATCGATCACTAGAGAATCTTCCACTGCGGATGCGCCATGTTCCACGCCGCCGCGCACCACAAAGCTGTCGCCTGTTCGAACGTCGACCGTTTTGCCTTGGCAAGTCACCTGGAGGTGTCCATGGACGACGTACACGACTTGCTCGTGCGGGTGACTGTGCACTGTCCCAACCCAGCCTTTCACCATCTCATGTTCCGCAAGAAACAATTTGTCGTTGTAGGCCAGCACGCGGCGCTTCAATCCCTTTTCCGGCACGGACTCCTTGCCATCCTTGTGCGCTACCACCACGAACTCGGGAAACGTTTTAGTCTGCGTACCCATCTCCATTCTCCAATTTGCTCAGGCTATTGATTGCGCAATGCGATACAACTTTTTCTGTGGTGCTCGCAGGCTTAGTTTCCTCAGCGCCCCAACCAGCCTCCGTCCACGGCAAGAACGTGACCGTGCACGTAATCACTGGCGCCTGAACAAAGAAAAATTGCGGCACCTGCAATATCACCGGGCTCGCCCCATCGGCCAGCAGGAATTCTTTCTAAAATCTGGCGGCTGCGGACCGGATCATCTCGCAAAGCGGTCGTGTTGTCCGTCGCCATATATCCGGGCGCGATGGCGTTCACGTTGATTCCTTTGGCGGCCCATTCGTTTGCCAGCGCTTTCGTCAGTTGCGCTACTCCGCCCTTGGCCGCCGCGTATGCCGGGACCAGGATTCCGCCTTGAAAGGAGAGCAGGGAAGCGATATTCAAAATCTTTCCTCCCGTCCCTTTTCCGAGCATGTGCCGCCCGGCAAGCTGCGACAGGTGGAACACTGCCGTCAGGTTCACGGCAATCAGTTCGTCCCAGAATTCGGCAGGGTATTCCGCGGCGGGAGCCCTTCGAATCATTCCCGCATTGTTCACCAGAATATCGATGGAGCCGAATTCTGAAACCGTTTTCTCGATAAGGCCGGAGCACGCCTTGGAATTTGCCAGATCCGCGGAATGGTAGAATGTCTTGTGTCCCGCAGCACGAATTTCGTCGCAGGCTGGCCCGGGTTTCGGATCTCGCCCATGGCAACCCACATTTGCTCCGGCTTTTGCGAAGGCCACAGCAATGGCAGCGCCGAGTCCTCGGTGCGAGCCCGTTACCAGCGCATTCTTGCCGCTCAGCTGAAATGTTTCAAGGCCCATCAAAGAAAGTTCCCCATTCCTATTCGATTTTGGCCGGCGCCAGTTTCGGTGCCAGCAGCTGGATGATGAGCAAGGCCAGCAGATAGACCGAGCAAGCGAGAACGAAGAGCGGCACGTAGCTGTTCGTCCTGGCAACGATATGGCCCGTTGCCGTTTGCAGCAGGGCCCCGCCGATTGCTCCCATCATCCCTCCGATCCCCACGACCGACGCGACCGCTGACTTTGGGAAAGTGTCGGAGGGCAGCGTAAACAAATTTGCCGACCATCCTTGATGCGCCGCGGCAGCGAGGCCCACCAGACCGACGACAACCCACAGATTCCCCGAAAACGGCGCCCAAACCACGGGTACCACTGCCACCGCGCAGATTAACAAGGCCATCTTGCGCGCAAAGTTCGGACTTCTTCCTAGCCTCAGAAAGTTCGCGGATATCCATCCTCCTCCTATACTCCCAACGATGGACACAACATAGACCGCCACAACCGGTTTTCGGCTCTGTGAGAGATTCAGGTGGAATGTTCCTTGCAAATAGCGCGGCAACCAAAATAGATAAAACCACCAGATCGGGTCCGTGAGAAATTTAGCAACGGAAAATGCCCAGGTTTCCCTCCTGGGGAATAACTTAATCCACGGTACGCTCTGAATTCTTTCCGGCGGATCGCTCTGAATAATGGCCAACTCATTCGCCGATACGCGTGGGTGCGCCTCCGGTTTCGCGTATAGCCAAAGCCAGAGCCCCAGCCAAACAAAGCCCAGCGAGCCAGTCCCGATAAACGCCCCTCGCCACCCAAGCGAATAAACCAGAAATGGCACCACCAGCGGCACAATGATATTCCCGATGTTCGCTCCGGAATTGAAGATGCCCGTCGCCAAGGCGCGTTCTTTTCTAGGG
>Ga0210410_10003583_pt1 | contig 13729 bp, 11 predicted proteins | sample IncBWC4MmetaG_FD_161058 | JGI IMG/M metagenome (GOLD analysis project Ga0210410, IMG submission 161058) | Forest soil microbial communities from Barre Woods Harvard Forest LTER site, Petersham, Massachusetts, United States - Inc-BW-C-4-M | ecosystem: Environmental > Terrestrial > Soil >... | reverse complement strand
CGGCTGCTCTTCCTTCATCAGCTCCGGTGGAAATTCGAGAACGCGGGGCTTCTCCCCCGCGGGAAATCCGCACTGCACCAGACGCAAAACATAGACGTGGTCGAATTCCAGCCCCTTGGCCGCGTGTACGGTCATCAGTTGCACCGCATCGCCCGGCGCCTGCTCGAGATTGATCGATCCTCCGGCTTGCTCGAAATAATCCAGGTACTCGACAAATTCCTTGAGGCGCTGCGTCTCGCTTTTGGGCTGCCAGTCGCGCACGAACTCCGCGAGCCGACGGAAATATTTGCGGTCTTCGGCGGCGAGCGCCGCGCCGATTTCGAGCGCCTCGGCTAGCTCATCGAATAGTTCCGCCGAGGTCAATTGCCGCGATTTTTTCCGAAGCTCCGCAATCATCTCGAACAGGGCGCCTAAATTCCGGTCGCCGGAGGAGAAGGGCGCCTCGTGCTGCGCGGCTTGCGCCGTATCCCACAGCGATGCGCTCTTTGCCTTGGCGGCTCGCTCGATGAGCCGCACGAGGTCGGCGGGCTCGAGCCCCCAGGCTGGCATGGCCAGAACGCGCGCGCAGGCAACGTCATCCGACGGTTGATCAATGAGGCGCAGATAGGCGATCAAGTCGCGAACGAGGCGATGCGAAAGGATCGTCAGGTTTTTGATGACGAACGGAATCTTGCGCTCCTTGAGAACGTCGACCAGCTTGTCGCGATGGCCATGGCTGCGATACAGCACTGCAAAAGTCCTCCAGCGAGCGCCCGCGCGATGCAGGCGTTCGAGCTCGCCGGCGACCCACTGGGCTTCGGCGTCGCTCGTTGGGTGCGTGACGATTCGGACTTTTTCTCCGTCCTCGTGGACCGCCGTCAAGGGATATTCGGGAATGCTGGTTGGCTTTTCGTTGTGGCTGATCGCCTGGCCGGCGACGCGCAAAATTCGTCCCGCGGAGCGGTAGTTCAGCGTGAGGGGCTGAAGCATCTCCCGGCGGGAAGCGGCCGCGCCCTTGGCGAAGCGATCGAGGAAAATCGTGAAGCTGCCGAACGAGGCCCCGCGAAAGCGGTAAATCGCCTGGCGGTGGTCGCCGACCACGAGCAGGTTGGGCTTTTCGCCGCCGAGCAGCCAGAGCAATTCAAGCTGCGCGATGTTGGTGTCCTGAAACTCGTCGACCAGAATGTACCGATACCGCGCGCGAAGCGTTTCACGCAGGGAATCGTTCGCGCGGAGGTGAAGTACTGCGTCCATGATCTGCGTCCCGAAGGTCAGCAGCTTGCGGTCGCGAAGCAGAAGCTCGCTCGCGCGATAGGCTCGCGCGATTTCCCGGATCTTGGCGATTTCGACGTCGCGGATTTGGCGCTCGTCTTCGGGCATCGCGTCGCGAACACGGCGGAAATTCTCCGCCTCCCGATCGGCATAACTTTGATAGTCATCCGGCGTAACCAGCTCATCCTGGCAACGTGAGAAAAAATTCACGAAATCGCCGAGAAATTGTCCCGGCTCGGCCAGGCGCCGGTAGTGCTCGAGCTGAAGCAAAGGGAGGTTGCGGCGGAGCAGAATCCAATGGTCGATATCGTCGATGGGCTTGAGGTCTGGATCGATCTGTTGCAGCAGGTCGTTGCAGAATGCATGAAACGTTTTCAGGGTGACCGCCTCGGCGCGTTCCGCGTCTGCCTCGTTCTGCCCGCGCGCCGCTGCGACCACTCGGTGCTTCATTTCCGCCGCGGCCTTGTCGGTAAACGTCAGGCCAAGGATTTCGTCGCCGGTCAGATCCGGTTGAGTTTCCAGCAGAAAGCGGATTCGCTCGGTAATGACGCGGGTTTTTCCCGTACCGGCGCCGGCCACCACGACGAGCGGGCCTTCGCCATGCTGTACCGCCGCCCGCTGCTCGGGATTAAGGGAAAGGCCCGGCGCCGGGGAAGCGGAACGATCAAACAAATTGTCCATCGGGGATCATCCAGGACCATAACGGTAGCACAATCGAGTCTGTATGATTAACACGCGCAGCGGTAACAAATATGTTAACGCTGCAGTTCTTCTAAAAATATGTATTGACTTAATATATTTATGATAATGTTCTCCACAATATTCAGCCAGGAGTTGAGTGAGCGCATAAACAGAAGACAGAAAATCGAGACAAAAGGAGTCCCCCCGTATGTCTCATTTAATCCGCGCTCGGGCGCCGGCCAGGACGCCCATCGAGCGCATCTTCGAGAAAGTCATGCATCGCAAGATGACTTCGCAGGAGAGGATTTACTTCCACCTTAAGCGGCAAATCAAGCCGCCCCCTCGCGCAAAGACAAGCAAACCCAGACAATCTCGCGCGGCTTAATCGCGCAAAATTGACCCGGCACTCCCTCCCTCCTATACTGAGACGAAGGCGAACGTGTAATTAGGTTCGCGGGTCCCGCGAGTTCCAGTCCCGGGAGTGCATCCATGGATCAAGCCGTCATTCTCAGTGCCGTCCGTACGCCCGTCGGGAAATTCCAAGGTGGACTTTCGTCTCTCTCCGCGCCTCAACTTGGCGCAAAAGCCGTTGCCGAAGCCGTGCGCCGCGCAGGAATCGATCCCAAGTCTGTTGACGAAATTATTATGGGCAACGTTGTGCAGGCCGGGCTCGGGCAGAATCCCGCGCGGCAGGCGGGGTTGGGCGCGGGGCTGGATGTTCGCGTCGCGGCCATGACGATCAACAAGGTGTGCGGATCGGGGCTGAAGGCAGTCGGTCTCGCGGCGCAGGGCGTGATGCTGGGGGAGACCGAAATCGTCGTCGCCGGTGGAATGGAGTCGATGTCGAACTGCCCTTATTTGTTGCCAGGCGCGCGCACGGGATACCGAATTGGTAACGCCGAAGTCGTGGACTCGATGGTGCGCGACGGCTTGTGGGACGTGTACAACGATATTCACATGGGCATTACCGCCGAGCTGGTGGCGGAAAAATATGGGATCACGCGCCAGGAGCAGGATCAATTTGCCCTCGAAAGCCACCAGCACGCTATCCGCGCGAGAAAATCCTGCTTCATTGAATCGCAAATCGTGCCCGTCGAAATTCCTCAGAAGAAGGGTGACCCCATCGTAGCCAAATACGACGAGTCGCCCCGGGAGGACGCTTCTCTTGAGACGCTCGGCAAACTGCGCCCCGCGTTCAAGAAGGACGGCACCGTCACCGCGGGCAACGCGCCGGGAACGAACGATGGCGCGGCGGCGCTCGTCGTAACCGGCGACCGCAGCGCCGCGCGCCTCGGAAAAACACCCATGGCGCGAATCGTCGCGCAAGCCGTGAGCGGCGTCGAACCCAAGTGGATCATGATGGCTCCGGTCTACGCCGTCGAAAAAATCCTCGAGAAGACGGGATGGGATCGCGACCGCGACGTCGACCTGTATGAATTGAACGAGGCGTTCGCCGCCGGCGCGATCGCGGTCACGCGCGAGCTGCATCTCGATCCCGCGAAAGTCAACGTGAACGGCGGCGCGGTGGCCATCGGCCATCCGATCGGCGCGTCGGGTGCGCGAATTCTGACGACGCTGCTCTACGAAATGCAGCGTCGCAACGTGCATCGAGGCATCGCCGCGTTGTGCCTGGGCGGCGGCAACGCCGTCGCGCTAGCTGTCGAGCGATAAGGATCGTTGTAGCCCGCCTCTTTAGAGGCGGTGTTCGGTTCGCCACATCCGGAATGCTTCTGCCTTCAAAAGACGGTCCCCGCGTCTGAAGACGCGGGCTACACTGCATGCCTGACGATTCCCTCGAAATTCTCTGGCGCGGGTCCGATCCCGCCAAATTCACCGCGCTGCAGGCGGCTCTGCGCGACCAAGGGATCCGGTTCTGGGAAATGCTGGCGCACGACCACGCCGGCGGTTTTCTCAATATGCGGCCGTATCATATGGAAGCGATGCCGGGATTTGAAATTCGTGTCCATTCCTCGAATTTGCCCGCGGCGCGATCGGTGTTGGAATCCATTGAGGCACAGGAACGCGCCCCAGAAACTCGCGACCCGTCGCAATACGAAAAAGACGGCTCCGTCGAAGCCGCCCCGATTCTGCCGATCGATTGGGATCCCGGCGAGGCCACTTCGGAAGTGTGGTCCGGTGAAGACGAGTCCCAGGCGGAATACATTTCCAGCTCGCTCGCCGAAAACGGCGTACCATGCCGCATTCCGGACGAACCCGGCCACGGGATTCGGCTCTACGTTCGCCCCGCAGACTTGGCGCGCGCGCGGGACATCGTGCGCGAGATCACGCAGACGTAGCTTCCGGTCCGTACCGGCGGTAGAATGCACCGCCAATGATTTGCCCCCAGTGCAAATGTGAATATATTCGCGGCGTCGCCGAGTGCGCCGACTGCGGCGTCCCCCTTGTCGATGCGCTCGAAGCAGCGGAGGCAAATTTCGCCGAAGACGTTCCAATCGTGGCAATCTGGCGGGGCAGAGATGGCGCTGCATGCGACAAAGTCAAAGAGGCGCTCAAAAACGCAGACATTCCGTTCACTACTCCCGATTCCAAGGGCACCTTCAGTTTTCTTGCCACGGAACCGACAATGGAAGTTTGGATTTCAGACGCGGACCAAGAGAAGGCGAAAAAGATTCTTCTCGATCTAGAGGGACGCGTGGATCCCGACGAACTGACTCCCGAAGAAATCGAGGCACTGGCCCTTCCGGAACCGGATGACTCGCACAGTGAAGATCAAACGAGCGGGCCGCAAGATTTATCGATTGAGTGGAACGAAGACGACCCCGTTGCGGACGCTTGGAACGGCAATAGCGAAGAACTCGCGGATAGCTTGATCGTCTGCCTCCGCGAAATTGGAATTGCATCGCGCAAGCTTTCGGAAGCCGGCCACTGGCGCGTGGTGGTCCGCCCCGAGCAGGAATCCCGGGCCAAAGAAATCGTCCGCGAAGTGGTGGAAGCAAGCCCGCCGGAATGAACTCGCCGTTGCGCCGCTTTCCTTTACCTCCTCAACTTCCTATACTTTCTCAGCTTCCTTCTTCTCCCGAGGAGACGAAATGAGCATCGACACAATCCGCACGGTCGCCGTGCTCGGCGCGGGAACCATGGGCAACGGGATCGCGCACGTCTTCGCCCGCTGCGGCTACATTGTTATTCTTCGTGATGTGGAGGAAGGGTTTCTGACCCGTGCCCGCGACACGATCGCCAAAAATCTCGACCGTGAAATCAAAAAGGGCAAGGTGCCTGACGCGGGCAAAGCGAAAATTCTCGGCCGCATTCAAACGACCACCGACATGACAGAGATTGCCCGAGCCGACTTCGCCGTCGAAGCCGTGCCCGAGCGCCTGGACCTGAAGCTTACCGTCCTGCGCGAAGCGGACAAGCTCCTGCGCCCCGAAGCGATCCTCGCCTCCAACACATCCTCGATTTCCGTGACGACGCTCGCCGCGGCCACGAGCCGCCCGGACCGCTTCATCGGCATGCACTTCATGAATCCAGTGCCGGTGATGGTCCTTGTCGAAGTGATACGCGCGCTGCAAACGAGCGAGGAAACGTTTCACACCACGATGGCGTTGTGCGAGCGCCTCGAGAAAAATCCCGTCGCGGTCAATGACGCCCCTGGCTTCGTCTCCAATCGCGTACTGCTTCCGATGATCAACGAAGCCGCCTTCGCCGTGATGGAAGGTGTAGCCACTCCGGAGGCGGTTGACGCCGTCATGAAGCTGGGCATGAACCATCCCATGGGGCCACTCGAACTCGCGGATTTCATCGGCCTCGACGTGTGTGTGAACATCCTCGACGTGCTCCACGAAGGTTTCGGCGACCCGAAATACCGCGCCTGCCCACACCTGCGAAAAATGGTCGCCGCCGGCTGGCTGGGACGCAAAAGCGGCCGGGGATTTTACACCTACTGAAATCTGCGGAAATCAGGTAATGGCTGGAAGAAAAGCTATGCAAGAAATAGGTCCTCATCCGACAGTGTTCCTAGTTGCGCTCTTGTCCGCGATGGTCTGCGCGTTTGTCCTTACCATCATGATATTCAATATGGTTGGCGAGCTAAATGGACGGCTCCCAGACAAAGAGAGCTTTTCCTACCTTGGTTGGCACTGGTCCAAATACAAGAGGTTCATCCGTGAATATAACCGATATTTCCCGTCTAGCCCGAACCTCAAGTACCTTCGGATCAGTTTTCTCTCGATGATCGGGTTAATGGTCGTTGCCTTATGGGGTCTCGGTTTTTTTCGTTGAGTTATGTCTGGAATTGCTACGGTAAATAGTATTTGCTTTTTCTTCGCCATGCTGGTATTTTGCCTCTCGCAATGAATTTGCGCCGGACCGGGCGGTTTATAGTAGACTCCGAAAGCGCCAAGAATTCCGCAAAGTCACTATACGTGACAACCTAGATTCCGAGGTGGATGATGACGGACGACAAGAGCAAGATGCTGGAAAACGCGATCTCGCAGATCGAGAAAGATTACGGCAAGGGCGCCATCATGCGCCTGGGCAGCCGCGACGTCCTGGTGCCGGTGAGCGTGATCCCCACGGGCGCGCTTTCGATTGACGCGGCGCTGGGCGTGGGCGGCGTGCCGCGCGGGCGCGTGATCGAAATTTACGGCCCAGAATCCGGCGGGAAAACGACGCTGACGCTGCACATCATCGCCGAGGCGCAGAAGATGGGCGGCCAGGCGGCGTTCATCGACGCCGAGCACGCGCTCGATCCGGTTTACGCGCGAAAGCTCGGCGTGGACGTGGACAATCTGCTTGTGTCGCAGCCGGACAACGGCGAACAGGCCCTGGAGATCGCGCAGAAGCTGATCCAGTCGGGCGCCGTCGACGTGATCGTGGTGGACTCGGTTGCCGCGCTCGTGCCGCGCGCCGAGCTCGAAGGCGACATGGGCGATCCGCAGATGGGCTTGCAGGCGCGCCTGATGTCGCAGGCGCTGCGAAAGCTCACGGCCATCGTGTCGAAATCGCGCACCTGCCTGATCTTCATCAACCAGATTCGCGAAAAGATCGGAGTCATGTTCGGCAACCCCGAAACGACCACCGGCGGTCGCGCGCTGAAGTTCTACTCCTCGATCCGCCTCGATATTCGTCGCATTCAGTCCATTAAGGAAGGCGACCGCGTGGTCGGCTCGCGCACCCGCGCGAAAGTGGTGAAGAACAAGGTGGCCGCGCCGTTCCGCGAAGCGGAGTTCGACATTCTCTACGGCGAGGGCATTTCCCGCGAGGGCGATTTGATCGATCTCGGCGTCGATAAGGGCATCCTCGAGAAATCAGGCACGTGGATTTCGTTTGGCGGCGAGCGCCTCGGCCAGGGGCGAGAAAATGCGCGCCTGTTCCTGAAGGAGCACACCGATGTACGTGGGAAGATCGAGAATACCCTCCGCAAGAAAATGAACATTCCTATTCCGGGCGCCGCGAACGGCAATGCCGCCTCGACGGCGCCGGCGGAGAAGGCTTCGGATAAGCCGGTGGCTCAGGCTGCCGCAGCTTCCGCGTCGTCGCCAGCAGCCAAGCCGCGGGCGATAAATAAGTAGTCTTCGATTTGTCATTTGCGACCCCGCCTCTAAAGAGGTGGGCTATGCCGATTACCGCCTGCCGTAGCGGTTCTGACCGAACCATTTAGTAAGCTGCGTGCCACCACTTGAACCATCTGTTCCTTCGCGATACACTCCCCGTTGCTTCCTCCTGTTTACATGGTCTTTGTTTTCTGAATAGTACGAACGTACTTCAAATGGCCCCGTGCGTGATAGTACGAAAGAGTATTGATTGGCTATTGCGTTTGGGCGGATAAATTACCTAGAATCACGGTTTAAGCTCAGACGCGCTTCGGGAGCGCGCAAGCGGCGCAGATTGGAACGATTGAAATTATGTATAGGCCCGGCTATTTCAAACTGATCGCGGTTTCCCTCTGCCTCGTAATCGCAGGGAGTTCCCCTGCCATTGCGGCTACCCCGACGCGCGCCACTCGTGCTTCCATTAAGCGGCACTCATCTTTGCGCGGCGTCCCGACGTTTACGGATTCGGGGAAGAATGACGTTGCCACATACGATGACCCCGTCGTGCGCAAAGCCGCTCTGGACGCCCTAGGCCGTTACAACGGCTCTGTCGTGGCGATCGATCCTTCCAGCGGGCGCATTCTCACGATCGTGAATCAGGAGCTCGCATTTTCCGCGGGATTCATTCCGTGCTCGACAATCAAGCCGGTGATCGCCGTGGCGGCGCTGCAAGAGGGAGTCGTGACGCGCGATACGATGATCCGCGTCGCGCCGCGAAAGTATTTGAATCTTACCGAAGCGCTGGCGCATTCCAACAACCCCTTTTTCGAGGAGCTTGGCCGTCGCATGGGCTTTGACACGGTTTCGCGATACGGCCGACTGCTCGGCCTCGGCGAACTCGCCGGATACCAGATTCCCGAGGAGCATCCGGGAGCTCTTCCGACCGAGCCGCCGGCGTTCGGCGGCGTGGCGCGCATGTCCAGCTTTGGCCAGGGCATTCAGATGACGCCGCTGCAACTCGGCGCCTTGGTTTCGAGCTTTGCCAACGGCGGCACTCTCTACTATCTGCAGTATCCGCGCACGGCCGAGGAACAGGCGAATTTCACACCGCGCGTCAAGCGGCAGCTCAACATTGAATCGCTCCTGCCGGAAGTCCGCGACGGCATGCTGGCGGCGGTGCTCTACGGCACGGCGCGTCTCAGCTACATTTCGACCGACGAGCAAGCGCTCGGGAAGACCGGAACGTGCTCGGACAATGCGTCGCGTCTTGGATGGTTTGTCTCCTATGCCGACCAGGCGCATCCCAAAATCGTTCTGGTCGTGCTGATGCGCGGGCACAGCAAGGTGATCAAGGGGCCCATGGCGGCGGGCGTCGCGGGACGGATTTATCGCCGGCTGAACGACGAGAATTATTTTGCCACGCGGAACAACGAGCCGCGGTCGTCCATGCTGAGCGTTGGAACGCGGCAGTAGACCGCACTGCCAAATCGCAGATCCCAAATTTCAAATCGAAAATGAAACGGCGGCCCGAACTTTCGGGCCGCCGTTTTGATTTGGAGTTGACCGTTGTCACCGCTTCTAGAAATCGACAACGCGGGCGAAACCCTATCGCACTTCCCAGGTGTCGCCGGCGTTCAGTAGCTTGGAAAGATCGCCCGGGCCGCGCTTGGCGATCACGTCCTGAATCTGCTTGGACATCACGTCCTCGTAGCGGTCGCGATCCCACGAGCGTAGGACGCCGATCGGGGTGGGGAAGCCGGGCTTCTCTTCCATCTGCGCCAGCATGAAGGCGTAGGCCGGATTAGGGTGCTTCTCGTCGTGAATGAGCAGATCCTTTTCCGTCAACCCGTTGCCATTACCCAGGTGAACCACTTCGAGCTCCATGCCGTTCAGCCGGATACCCTTGTCGCGGTTCTTTCCATAAATCAGCGGCTTGCCGTGATCGAGCTGCACGACGTGCTCGCTGCGCGCTTCTTTCTCGGTGAGGTTGAACCAGGCGCCGTCGTTGAAGATGTTGCAGTTTTGCAGAATCTCGACGTACGCGGAGCCCTTGTGCGCGGCTGCTTTCTTCAGCGTATCTTTTAGGTGCCCCTGAAAAACGTCCACGGAGCGCGCGACGAATCCGGTATCCGCGCCGATCACGAGGCCCAGCGGATTGAACGGGCGATCCGCAGTCCCGAAGGGAGTCGATTTCGTTTTCTTGCCGAATTCGGAAGTCGGGGAATACTGGCCCTTGGTGAGCCCGTAGATCTTATTGTTGAACATCAGCACTTTGATACCGACGTTGCGCCGCAGCATGTGAATCGTGTGATTGCCGCCGATCGCCAGCGAATCTCCGTCGCCCGTCGCCACCCAAACTTCCAGCTCGGGATGCGTTATCTTCACGCCGGTCGCGACGGCCGGCGCGCGGCCGTGGATCGTGTGAAAGCCGAACGTATTCATGTAATACGGGAAGCGGCTGGAGCAGCCGATGCCGGAAATCACCACGAATTTCTCGCGCGGAATCCCGAGTTCCGGAAACACGCTCTGCACCGCGGAAAGGATGGCGTAGTCTCCGCAGCCCGGGCACCAGCGGACTTCCTGGTCCGTTTGAAAATCCTTCTTGGTCAGTACTGGAATCGATGCCGTGGTCATGGGTCTTTTCTCCAAGGTCCTTTCGGCCTGCCTCCGTCAGGAGGCTTCAGCCCAGAATCTCTTCAATCTTCGCTTCGATTTCCACTTGCTTGAAGGGCTGCCCCTGAATCTTGTTGTAGCCTTGCGCGTCGACGAGGAACTTTGCGCGTAAGAGCATAAGGAGTTGGCCCAGGTTCATCTCCGGAACGAGCACCTGGCGGTAGCGGCCCAGCACTTCGCCCAGATTGCGCGGCAGCGGATTGAGGTGCCGCAGGTGGACGTGCCCGATGCGATGCCCCTTGGCGCGCATGGGCTTCATGCCCGCGGTAATTGCGCCGTAGGTCGAGCCCCACGCCACGATTAGCAAGTCGCCGTCGGGATCGCCGGCGGGGACAACATCCGGAATGTCCTGCGCAACGGCTTCGACTTTCGCCGCGCGGAGACGAACCATTTTTTCGTGGTTCAGCGGTTCGTAATTGATGTTCCCGGTGACGTCCTGCTTCTCGATTCCGCCGACGCGATGCTCGAGGCCCGGCGTTCCAGGAATTGCCCAGGGACGCGCCAGTGTTTGAGGATCGCGCGAGTAGGGGTGAAAGCCATCGGGATTGGTTGCAAATTTCACCTCGATACCGGGGATTTCATCGACGGTGGGTATGCGCCAGGGCTCGGCGCCGTTGGCGAGATATCCGTCGGACAGGATGATGACCGGAACCATGTACTTGAGCGCGATGCGGCAGGCCTCGACGGCGACCCAGAAGCAATCGCCCGGAGTCGAGGGCGCGAGAATCGGGATCGGCGCCTCCGAGTTGCGGCTGAACATCGCTTGCAGAAGATCGGCCTGCTCGGTCTTGGTCGGCAAACCCGTGGACGGGCCGCCGCGCTGGATGTCGCAAATCACGAGCGGCAATTCCACCGCGACGGCGAGACCCATCGCTTCGGTTTTGAGGGCCATGCCGGGCCCGGAAGTGGTCGTCATTGCGAGCGCGCCGGAATACGCTGCGCCGATCGCGGACGTGATCGCCGCGATTTCGTCCTCGGCCTGGAACGTCATCACGCCGAAATTTTTGTACATGGAAAGCTCGTGCAGAATATCCGACGCGGGCGTGATCGGATAAGAGCCGAGGAAGAGCGGAAGGCCGGATTTCTGCGAAGCGGCAACGAAACCGATCGCCAGCGCCTGGTTGCCGCTCAAGTTGCGGTACGTGCCGGGCGTCAGCTTCGCGGGAGGAATTTCGTAGCTGACCTGGAACGCTTCGGTTGCTTCGCAGTAGCTGTAGCCCGCGCGCATCGCCAGCTTGTTTGCTTCGATCAGCAGCGGCTTGGCTTTGAACTTGTCCTCGATCCACTTGTAGGTGAGGTCCATGGAACGGTTGTAGAGCCAGTAGCACATGCCCAGCGCGAAGAAGTTTTTGCACCGGTCCATCGACTTCGCGTCGAGGCCCAGATCCTGCAGCGCCGCGCGCGTGAGGCGCTCAAGCCCTACAGGGAAGACCCGATACGCGTCGAGGGAGTTGTCTTCCAGAGGATTCGTGGTGAGGTCGGCCTTGCGCAGGTCGCCATCCGTAAAGGCATCGCTGTTGACAATCAGAATGCCATTGCGCTTCAGGTCCTTCACGTTGGTTCTGAGCGCGGCCGGGTTCATGGCCACCAGTACGTCCACCGCGTCCCCAGGGGTAAAGACATCGGCCGAAGAAAATTGAATTTGGAAGCCGCTCACTCCGGGAATGGTGCCCGCGGGCGCGCGAATTTCAGCGGGATAGTCGGGGAAAGTCGCTAAGTCGTTTCCATACAGGGCAACCGTGTTCGTGAACTGGCTGCCCGTAATCTGCATTCCGTCGCCGGAATCGCCGCAAAACCGAAGAACGGCCTTTTCAATGACTTCGCGCTTGTGGGCGCGGACGACAGGGTCCGTAATCGTAGCCATAGCTTGGAATTGCTCCAATTCTTAAGTATGAATTTTTACCGCCCGGTATGCCCCAAGGTCCATCAGTCGCGGGTGCCGAAGTTCCTCAGTGGGCTTCCAATAAGAAAGGATAGCACAAGGCACGCAGCCTTGTAACAACGCCGGGAAAAATCCCTGTGGCGTATGCGCCACGAGCCAAACCTGAGCGAGAGCAGAAAAGCGGAACCACGGATGCACACAGATGAACACGGATAAAACCAGAGACAAGTACATCAATTCGTCGCATAAAACTTGTAATCGCATGAAGGCTCGGACCCAACGCTTCGAGTACAGACTCTTAGCTATTCTTTAGTTTTTATCCGTGTTAATCCGTGTGCATCCGTGGTTCCAAAGATTTTCTTGTATTTCGCTTTTACTTCGCCTATGATTAGCGCCGGCGGAGGAGCCCCCCATGACTCTGACGAAACGGCAAAAAGAAGTGCTCGATTTTCTGGTCGCGTTTCACAACAAGCACGGCTACGCGCCGAGCTTTGAGGAAATGGCGCGCTCGCTGAAACTGACTTCGCTTGCGACTGTGCACAAGCACGTGACCACGCTCGAGCGCAAGGGATTCATCCGCCGCGGCTACAACCAGAGCCGTTCGATTGAAGTCACGCAGCTTCCGAAGCCGGTGCGCGAACAGGTGCTCGACCGCCACACCGTCGAGCTGCCGCTGATGGGCCGCATCGCCGCGGGCCGTCCTCTCGAAGCGGTGGAAGAGCGCGAGACGCTTTCGCTTGCCGAATTCGCGCGCTCGGAGAAATCGTTTGTGCTGCAGGTGAAGGGCAATTCCATGATCGAGGACCACATCATGAATGGCGACTACGTGGTCGTCGAGCCCACGCAAGTGGCCAACGCGGGCGAAACCGTCGTCGCCCTCATCGGAAATGACGAAGCCACGCTCAAGCGCTTTTATCGCGAGCCCGGCGGAAAGATTCGCCTGCAACCCGCGAATTCGGAAATGGAACCGATCGTCGTTTCAGCCGCCGACGTAAAAATTCAAGGCCGCGTAGTAGGCGTCCTCCGCAAATATTGAGTTGCTGTAGCCCGCGTCTTTAGACGCGGGGTTCGTCTTTTGAGAGCAGAAAACGTCCCCCGCTCTAAAGAGGCGAGCTACAGCAGGCCAACCACCTGTTCCAAATCCGGACAAAGTTTTTCGTTGCGCCTTCTCACACATTCTTGTAGTGTTCTCTCCTCCCAGCAGGGCGCCCAGCCCGTGTTACTTTAAGGAACACCACGCCCGTAATTCGCTTGTTCCGATTTTGATCAGGGAGCTACATTGTGTCGCACCCCCGGTCCTGCGACCGCTGTTTTGTAGCTGTTCTGACCGAGGAGGCCAGAACCGAATGTGGGGGAATAAAAAACCAGAAACGCCGCAACCGACGACCGCGAAAGCTCCGGAACCACCAGCACCGGTAGCGCAGCCGGCTTCGGCCAAAACGGAGGGAATAGCCATGAGCACTGATGCCATGCGCCCGCTAAGCTCCACGCCGTCCGGAACCACGGCACGGTTGGGCGCCAGCTTGCACGTCAAGGGCGAAATATCCGGAAATGAAGATCTGCATATCGACGGCAGCGTCGAAGGGCTGGTACAGCTCGAAGACCGCAAGCTCACCGTGGGCGCCAGCGCCAAGCTGACCGCCGACGTTGTGGCGCGCGAAGTCGTCGTTTACGGAAGTGTGAAGGGGAATTTGCGGGCTCGCGACCGCATCGAAATCAAGAAGGATGGCTCGGTGGTCGGCGATTT
>Ga0210410_10003581_pt1 | contig 13732 bp, 10 predicted proteins | sample IncBWC4MmetaG_FD_161058 | JGI IMG/M metagenome (GOLD analysis project Ga0210410, IMG submission 161058) | Forest soil microbial communities from Barre Woods Harvard Forest LTER site, Petersham, Massachusetts, United States - Inc-BW-C-4-M | ecosystem: Environmental > Terrestrial > Soil >... | reverse complement strand
CTGGCGACCGGCACGGTGTCGCGGATGAAATCATACGGCAGCTTCTTGTAGAGCGAGGTCGAGATCGCATTGTTGGGCGCGACGAACAGCAGCGTATAACCATCGGCCGGCGAACTGATCGCCGCGGCCGCGGCGATATTGCCGCCGGAGCCGGCGCGATTCTCGACCACGAACTGCTGGCCGAAGCGCTCCGACAGCCACTGGCTCATGATGCGAGCGACGATATCGACCGGGCCGCCGGCAGCAAAGCCGATCAGCCAGCGCACCGGACGGTTGGGATAATCGGCGGCTGCGGAGGGCGCGACGCCGGTCGCGAGACTTGCGAGAAATACCAGGCTGAAAAGACTGACGCGTAAAAATCCGATCATGGGGTTTCCGTTGTTTTTCTTCGTTGCTGCTGTTCTACGTTTCGAAAACGATCTAGTCCACCGACACGCCCGCGAACTCGACCACCTTGCGCCATTTTTCGGTCTCGTCCGCAATCAGCCTGCCATATCCTTCCGCAGTGAGCGGCTTCGGGACGCCGCCGATCTCGGCCAGCCGCGCCACCAGCTTCGGATCCTTCAGGGCCACATTGACCGCCTTGTTGAGGATATCGATGATTTCCGGCGGCGTGCCCCTGGGCGCGGACATGCCGTAGAACACGCTCGACTCATATCCCGGCACGGTCTCGGCGATGGCGGGAATGTCGGGCACGCTGGGCCAGCGCTGCGGCGAACTGACGCCGAGTGCGCGCACGCTGCCGCCGCGCGCCTGTTCAAGCGCCGAGGGCAAATTGTCGAAAATAAGCTGCACCTTGTTGGAGATGACATCGGGGAAGGCGACCGCCGATCCGCGGTAGGGCACGTGCACCATGTCGCATTTCGTCATGGCCTTGAACAGCTCCGCCGCCATGTGCACCGTGGTGCCGTTGCCCGACGAGGCAAACGCCACCTTGCCGGGATTGGCCTTGCAGTAGTCGATCAGCTCCTGGACCGTGTTGACGGGCATCGCGTTCGAGACCACGAGCATGTTGGGCACTTGCATGAAACTCGCGACCGGCATGGTGTCACGGATGAAGTCGAACGGCAGCTTCCTGTAGAGCGAGGCTGAGATCGCGTTGTTGGCGCCGCTGAACAGCAGCGTATAGCCGTCAGGCAATGAGCCGATCGCGGCCGCGGTCGCAATGTTGCCGCCGGAGCCGGCGCGGTTCTCCACCACGAATTGGTGGCCGAAATGTTCCGACAGCCATTGCGCCATGATCCGCGCGACGATATCGACCGGGCCGCCGGGAGCGAAACCAATCAGCCAGCGCACCGGGCGGTTCGGATAATCCGCGGCCGATACCGGCAGGCTCCCGGCCGCGATGGCCAGAAGGCAGGCTGCAGCGAACGACGCCGCGCGCAGAAATCCCGTCATGGCCGCCCCCGTCATTTTCTTGTTACCGTTGCGCGCATGCTTTCATAAATCACCGCGATTGCCTACAACCTCCCGCGCGTTGATTGGTCATTTCGCACGAGACGAGACTTGAGGCCTAAAATGAAACTCGCCCATATTGCCTGTGCAGGCGCGCTGCTGCTGGTGGCGGGGAGCGCCGCGGCGCAAGAGGGAGGCAAGACCATTACAAACACGGCCATTACGAAGACCGCAATCAGCCTGGGGACCGCGACGCCGGGCGGCGGCTTCCCGCTCTACGGCAATAGCTTCGCCGAAGTCATGAACGCCGCCGACCCGGCGCTGTCGATCGAGCCGCGCAACACCAAGGGCTCCAATGAGAACATTCCGCTGCTGGAAGCGGGCAACCTCGATATCGCGCTGGTGGCGGGGGAGCCGTCCTACGAAGCCTTCATGGGCATCGGACGGCCGGCGACCAAACTCAAAATCCTGACCGCGATGTATTCGAGCCCGGGCATGTTCGTGGTGCGCGCCGATAGTCCGTACAAGACGATCAGGGATCTGATCGGCCAGCCCGTCGCGTTCGGCGCCAGGGGTTCGGGCCTGCCGATCCTGTCGCGCTACATGCTCGACGGCATCGGGTTGAAGCAGGACGAGGATTTCAAATCGATCTATCTCGACCGCGCCGGCGACGGCCCGGCCATGGTGCAGGACGGCCGCGCCGCGGCGCTGTGGGGCGCCGGCATCGGCTGGCCGGGTTTCAAGGCGATGGCGGAGAGCCCCGGCGGCGCGCGCTTCATCGCCCCCGACGCAAGCGAGATCGCACGCATCCGCGCCAAACACACTTACCTGAAGCCGCTGACCGTTCCGGCGGGCAGCTATCCCAACCAGACCGCGCCAATTTCGTCGGTCGGCTCCTGGAGCTACATCCTCGTACGCGAAAGCCTGCCGGATGAGGTGGCCTACCGGTTGGCGAAGACGCTGCACGGGATCGAAGGCGAATTTTGCAAAAAGCTGTCGCAGGCCTGCGAGACCACGGCCGCCAACACGGTCGCAGCGGCGCCGAATGTCGATCTGATCCATCCCGGCGTGCTGAAATATTTCCGCGAGATCGGCGTGGTGAAGTAGGGCGCGATTCCATCCGCCGTCATTGCGAGCCAACGGGTCGCGCGAACGCGCGCCCGATGACAGGCTCCGCGAAGCAATCCATCTCTCCCCACGCCGCGGCATGGATTGCTTCGCTCCGCTCGCAATGACGAAATTGAAACTTCACATTCAATATTCAAAACGCTCTCCGATGTCGTCGCCCGGCTTGACCGGGCGATCCAGTATTCCAGAGCCGCCACTGCTTGCGCCGATAAGCCGCGGCGTACTGGATGCCACGCATTCGCGGGGCATGACGGTAGAGGGACATGCATCCGCATTCTCGCGGCATGATGTGCCCGAGGTTTGCCCAAAACTTCCGCCCTCGTTAAGGAAAGAGGGCGCAGGGAAGACCGGGTGCACGCTGCACCCGCGGTCTCGTGTGCAAGCTGCACAAAAGAAAAACGCACACGAGCATACAGGTTCAGCGGAGGCATCCGGCCTTCCCTGCGCAGTGGTTTTACGGCTTACTTCGCGCTCTCCCCGGTGAACGGGCTTTCTTGCCACCGTCGCCATGCGGATACTTCCGCACAGCTTGACGCCAGCATTGCGGCGTCAGAACCACGCGACTTCGCCGTCCGCGAGCGCCTGCGTTCGTCTTGCGCAAGCATCGCGTCCACCGCATCCCACCGCGCGTTTCGTGACGTGCGCAACGCCCCTCTTGTCGGGTGAGACGGGCGGAGAGAAACCACTGATTTGCCCGACGGCGGAAGCGAAATATTTTTTTTCGAGAGGGCTGGACAGGTTTTAGTGATTTGCCCGTCGTGCTAATTTGTCGCATCCGAAAACGGCAGTTCGTCATTGCGCGCCAACGGGTAGGCGCGTAGCGCCGCCCGATGACGAGGCTCCGCGACTTGTCCGCCGCAGCTCAACGAGCGAAGGCGGAAGCAATCCATAATGCCGCTCACCGTGGCGGGCGTGGATTGTTTGTGGGCAAGCGCAGCGAATAAAGCCCGACCGGCAAGGCCGGACGCGACAGTTTTGATTCCAAGAAGGATCGAGCCATTTTTACCGAATGGAAATGCACTTCTGGCGTTGAGTGAAGCCGGACAAGAGCGTTGCGGTTGTATAGTTTATCTGCTCTTCTTCGCAATGGTCAATCTGCGTTCTCGTGGGGCTTGTTTGGAATACATCCCATTTCGGATAAGTGACGTTATACGACAACTCAATCGAGATATTTATCTTCCAGCAATACAACGGGAGTTCGTATGGGGTCCCGATCGCATCGAAAGATTATTCGATTCGATCATGTCAGACTTCCCTATCGGCTCGTTTCTGTATTGGCGACTGGAGCAGCAAAACAAAGACGATTGGCCGGTGTATGAATTCATTCGCGAATTCGACAAGGAGTCCCCCCATAATTCCCCGGCAGCCATGGCCGGCATTACCAAAGATATTTCGCTTGTCCTGGATGGGCAGCAGCGGATCACGTCTTTGTTCATTGGCCTAAAGGGCTCGTATCGCCATTTTTATTATCGCTGGCGAACGAACAAGCTCTATTTGAACCCGCTCAAGGCGGCGACACTGAATGAGGAGAAGCCCGAAGAACTTACCTATGGGTTCAGCTTCAGGGAAAGCTCCGATCCTGACGAAGGCACACAGCAGCTATGGTATCCGGTTGGGCGTATCCTGGATTTTGAGGACGCCGAGGATGCCAAGTCCGATATGGGGCCGCCGCTTGCGTCGTTGCCAGAAGACCAGCGAGACAATGCCCAAAGACTGATTGGCCGTTTGCACAATCGCATCCACACCACTCTGGTGGGCAACTATTATGAGGAGAAATCCCAAAATTACGACAAGGTGCTGCAGGTCTTCGTGCGAGCGAATTCGGCGGGACAGCTCCAGTTCGTCGCCCTAGCGACGCCGCGTTCGCAAACTGTGATTGATCCGAGCAAGAGTGACTTTTTGTGAGATGCGGGCGCGGTCTGGCCCGCCGACGATGGCTCCTGCAGAGACACTGTCTCTGTTCTTTACGATGTCAGGCACGCCAGCCGTTTTCGCAACTATTCGCCACTTTCGTCGAAATTCGGCCGTTGACCACGGCCACCCATTAGTATCGCAGATGACAATCGGGAGTATCGCAGATGACAATCGGGAGTATCGCAGATGACAATCGGGCCGCGGCTCGGAAGATCAGCTGCATCCGCACCGTAAGCTTTTAGTTCTTCCAAAACCATTGGTGCTGTTTTCAAATCAACTTCGATAGGTCTGCCACCTGATCCGACAACGTGGCGCAAGATCAGATTTTTGTCGATGTTCGACCACCGTAGGCCGCGAAGCCATTTCTGTCCGTCCCGCACGACATCAGACTCTCCTGGCTCATCCACCGGCACCCACTCGCCGATCACGTCCTTCTGACTCAGCATTAACTCGAACTGAAGTGCTTGAGCCAGCGCAATTGAGTCCCAACCAAAATGATCACGAGCAACGGTGCGGATTGCTCGCACGTGTTCTGCCGTCAGTTGCACCAAGCGGGGACCCAAACTCTGAAATCGACTTTCCCGGAGAATTTCGAGCAGTCTCTTGCACTCTCGGTCTTCGAGCATTGTGAAACCGAACTTAAACAAGGCACGTAGTCGCGCCATCAGTTCGTATGCTGCGGCGATCCTGCCGCCAGAGGACCATGCCTTGTGCCACGTCAGCAATGTCCGAGTCTTGATGCTTCGGAGTTGATGGCTGCCGAATTCCTTGCTTATGCGTTCCAGCGTGCGATCTTGTTTGACGCGGACCTGATATCGAAGATTTAGAAAAGGTGAGTCGGGATCACTTCGGTAGAACGCGATCACTTGCTTGAGCGTGTAACCCATCTCAGATGTTCTCTTCGTTCCATCAGTTTTGGATGTACATCGCCAGAATGAAGCCGATGAGCGTGACCGCACCTGCGATGCCGACAACGCCGTCCGCGCGTATGGTTGTGCCAAGAAATCTTATTTCGAGTCGCTGGGGCTGAGCCACGAGATTATCTCCATCTCATTCCGGCTCGACTGCCGAGTCGAATATGCGGGAGTCATTGGCTCTACCTTAACGGGCGCAGACAACGACATTCGACGCTGAAAAGAAAAGTGACGCAATTTGAATGAGTTAGGTGAATTACTGGTGGTTCAGCACTCAGGCCCGCCAACGATGCGCCGTATCTCGTCCGCCAGCTTCTGCAGCGCCTCGCGCTTCTCGGGGAATGCGCGTGTCCTGATCATTGTGCAGGCCGGTCACCGCAGCGATGGCCACTCCGTTGTCGTCAGTCTTGATGGCGTGTTTCAAAATTACGGTGACAATGCACTTAACTTACCAGCGGCGCTTGGATCGCGGCTCCATGAGATGAGGCGAGCCAAAGCGCCAGCTGGTCAGCTAGCTGCGCCGTCACTGCGAGGGAAGCGCAGCAATCCATAGTGCCGCTCGCCTTGGCGGGCGTGGATTGCTTGTGGGCAGGAATAGAACGCAGCAGCCTTGGGGCACACTCACCGGCCGGTTTAGTGCACCGTCACCGTAATTCCAACGCCATAGCCTTAGGGGTTAATTCGAAATTGCAGTTGCCAGTTGCATTTTAAGTTTTAGCGTAACGATAGTCGTGCGGATTTGGCCGGCGCCTCTTCAACCCCGGCCATGCGTACCGGGCGATAAGGGGCCACCGCTCTGCCCCAGGGCGATGGCCCCGCCGAAATAAGCTAAGCAATGTGCGATGGAACCGGCGCCGTGCCGGCAGTTGCGGAATGAGCCGTCCGGCGATCGCCCGGGCGGCTTGTTCTATGCGGTGCGCGCCGCCTCCAAAGCAGCTCTTGCCATATCTCGAATAGCGTCACTCGGAAAATTCGAATGGAGCAGGCATTGACAGCGCTATTCGTGGCCTGCGATTAGTTTCAACTCAATGGCACGCGCAGCCGCATCGATTCTCTTCGGTGATTGCCGACATTGTCAGGGTAATTCCCCATGTAAATCATAAGCCGGCCACAGAGGTTGGGCTCGGAGATATCGTTGAGGATGTTCGCGCGCTCGCGCTGTAGGAATTCGTCGAAAGCGCTCCGAAAGATCTGCATCAGCTCAGGCAAGAGTCACCGCCGCCAGTTCTGGCTAAGCTCGTCGTCGAACCACAGCTCGGCGTCGTAGTCGGCGCTCATGCGGGCACGGAAGTCTAGGTAGTGGGAGTAGTGGTTTTTGGACATCCATGCCTTGAACTCGAGAAAGCTTGGGTGTTGACGCTTCTCTTCGGGCAAGGTGTCGCGCCACTGCGTCGCAAGCGCTCTAATGGCTGGCTCTGATTCGGCTTTCTTCATGGGCCAATCTATCAAAAGGGCCCTTCGAACAGGGCCGGCGCAATACGTGTACTATTTCAGACCGTCGCCTTTGGCGCAATCGGGGCAAAACAAACAGAAAATAAATGTCGTACCTGAACTAGCGCGGGCTATTTTTAGGTGATTATTGGTAGGCCTCTTCAACAGGAGGTTCTTATGATCCAGATCGACGTTCTTCAATTTCTAGTCGAGAAGGGACCTGGCCGAACGGAAATCGAGCTGGCTAGGGCAATCCACGACGATACGGCCTATCAACAGCAGGTCAACCAGGACATTCGGATGCTCTCCGACCGCGGCTCGATCGAGCGGCGGGGTGGAGGCGGCCCGAACGACCCTTACCGCTATCACCCAAAACAAAAGCCCTCCTGAGAGGGTCTGGTCGTTTCCTTTTGGGGAATTACGGTGACAGTTCACTTAACTGACAGCAGCGCTTTGGCTCGCATGATCTCATAGAGGTGCACGCCGTAGCCTAACAGCGGGCAAAGTAATTTAGTGCACTGTCACCGTAACCTCCAAAGCTATCTTCTGCCTGCTTGAAGTTGGCACTGAACGAAAACTTCGTTCGTGGGATCGCTCACACGGCGCTGGATCTTGCGTCCAGGATAGCTTTCCTGGTGGGCCCCAGAGAAAGTATCCCCGGGCTAAGCCGGTTGAGGAAACATCTGTGATAATCAACATTTCGTGGCGGCCCTTTCCATTTCCCCGCGCTTGGTTGACCATACACCGATGAACCTCGAATAGGGGCTCAAAGCATCGCCCCGAGTGGCCGCGATGGTGAAAGGCGGCATTTTGAACTGCTGCTCCGCTCCCACCGCTGCTACCCGTTGGCTATCTTCGGACGTGAACAGGTTGCGATCAGGTGATTTCTGATCCGTATCTGCATCTTCCTTGGCTATATTCGTGTCTTTGTCTGATCGGGAAACAACTGTCGTCGGCGATGCGGCAGCGACCTGTTTGGACTTGAGATCCTTTATCCGCTCGCGTGCTTCGGCCACATGACTACTCTTCGGATAACGGGACAGAAATTCTTCGTAGAGCCCTGTGACCGTTGATGTCCCGATGGCTCTCCAAAATTGCTCGTCTTCCGCGGGAGCCGCCGTAGTCTGGCTAAGGGCGGGTGGCGTCGAAACGTTAGCTATTGGAGAAGCGCTCGCAGCCGGAGCCTTTAGATAAATCTCCTCTTTCGATAGCGATCCGTACACAAACGGTTGCTGCTCGCGTTTGGTCGCCGTCATGACGTCATCGCGAACCCTGCGGAACAAGAATGAGATTTCGAGCCCCGGTGTCTCGATGTGTCGCAGAAGGGCGGTCGTGAAGGGGCTATTTCGTCCGTCTCCGTCGCTTGCCGTGGTGCCGTCGCGGGCAGCATAAGCGATCAGGACGTTGTCCGTGGGTTCTGTCGGAGCCAATCCACGGGCCACCGCCCGGGTGCTCAGCGAACGCTTCATCTTTGCTTCGAACGGGTTGTTGCGACAGGCATCGAGGATGATCAAGCCCAGCTGCCGCGCCCTGCTGACCTGTAGATTGACCGACCTCAGACTGACGGCCTCGCTTTCTACGTCGGTATCGCTCCGCAATGCTGCGTCCGTTGGAATAAGCCAGTTTTCTCCTCCGGCTTCCATTCCATGACCGGCATAAAATACAACTGCTATCATGGATCCTTCCGCGGCTCGGCCAAACTCGACCAATGACTTTCGCATATCAGCGGCGGTCGCGTTGTTTAGTTGAGTGACCTTGAAATCAAGGCGCTCCAGTGCACGAGTAATATCAGCAGCGTCCCGCGATGGATTCGGGAGGGCCGGTACTCTCTGGTAAGCTCCGTTGCCAATCACCAGGGCGACGCGGTCGGCGGCAAAAGAGGGTACAGCGACGAGGACGAAAGCAGAGAGGATGAGAGTGAAACGCCCCCACGCCATGGCATTCTCCACAACGGATAAATGAACGAAAGAGATCGTCTTCTTGAACTGGAGCACCGTAAACGACGGTTCGATTGCCGACAACAGGAGGGCCGGTCGAATGTATCGAAGGTCACACATTCTCGGCGGTTCGAGCGTGCGTTCACCCCGTCGCCCAGGCTGGAATGCTTGGGCGCGGGTTGCGGGCGCGCTAAACCAGGAACGGAATTACGGTGACAGTGCTGGACTGCAACCCATAAGCGAGACACCGCAATTCCGGTTTTCATCTCTCATGTTGATCGCGTCAGCGACGCACTTGCCGGAAATTTCCGCGCCTTGGCTTGATCGCGAACTTGGCGTAGCATTGGCATACTTTATGTCGCAGCGGACGAAACAAATGCGTTGCTTCCTGTTGATCTGCACGGCCATTACCTGCTTTGCGGGGGGATTGATTTTCCGTTCCTCTGAAGCGAATGCAATCTCTTGGCGCGGCATCACCGCGCCGACGAACATCGACATTCACGGATGGCCGATCATCAAGGAGCCACCTCCGAGCCCATGCCAGTGGATACGGCTGAGCGGTGGCTATTACGTCCGGCAGTGCATTTACTAGGCTGACGCGAACCGCATCAGCCAGCGGTCATTCAGCGATGGGCCTCATCGTGCCGCGGTTGTCATTTGGCATATCGCCGGGCTTTTTTTTATATCGGTTGCGGCCTCAGGCTGCGCGAAGCAAATCCATGCCGGCGCGTGGGGACAGATGGATTGCTTCGTCGCTTGCGCTCCTCGCAATGACGAGAAGGTTCTATTCAATTGTCAAAGAGCGAGGGACGACAACGACCCGCCTTCTCGCGGTGCGATGCGTCCGAGGTTTGCGCCATTCGCTCACCTCACTTCTTCACCAGCGAACATTCCGGATTGGGCGGGCCGAATGCGTCCTCTCCGGAAATCTTCGCCAGGATCTTGTAATAGTCCCACGGATATTTCGACTCTTCCGGCGACTTGACCTGCACCAGCATCAGATCGTGCACCATCAGATTGTCCTCGCGCAGTCTGCCGTTGCGGGCGAAGAAATCCTCGACCGGTTTCTCGCGCAGCTTGGCCGCCACCTTGAGCGGGTCGTCGGTTCCGGAATCCTTGATGGCGTTGAGGTAATAGGTCACGGACGAGTAGACGCCGGCCTGCCACATCGTCGGCATCCGGTTCATCTTGGCGAAATAGCGCTTCGACCATTCGCGGGTCTTGTCGTCCATGTCCCAGTAGAACGACGTCGTCAGCAACAGCCCCTGCGCCACGGGAAGTCCGAGCGAATGGATGTCGGTGATCAGCGCGAGTAGCCCGGCCATCTGCTGGCCGCCCTTCAAGACGCCGAATTCGCCGGCGGTCTTGATCTCGTTGATGTTGTTGGGCGGGCCGCCGGCGATGCCGATGATCTTGGCCTTCGAGGCCTGGGCCTGCAGGATGAAGGACGACAGATCGGGCGTCGCAAACGGCGGCTTCACCGAACCCAGCACCTTGCCGCCGTTCTTGAGGATGACGGCGGAGGCATCCCGCTCGAGCGAGTGCCCGAACGCGTAGTCGTCGGTGATGAAGAACCAGCTGTCGCCGCCACGCTTGACCACTTCCTGCGCGGTGCCGACGGCGAGCGCGCGGGTATCGAACACCCACTGGATGGCGTAGGGCGAGCAGAACTTGCCGTGGAAATCCGCAGACCCCGTCGAATGGGTGATGAACAGCTTCTTCTTTTCGTTGGCGACGGTCTGCACCGCGAGGCCCACCGCCGAGACCGGCACGTCGACGATCAGATCGACCCGCTCGGTGTCATACCAGCGCCGCGCCAGGCTGGCGCCGATGTCGGCCTTCAATTGATGGTCGCCGACGATCACGCTGATCGGCTTGCCCAGCACCTTGCCGCCGAAATCGTCGACCGCCATTTGGGCCGCGGTCACCGAGCCCTGACCGGTCGGCGTCGACGCCGGACCGTTCATGTCGGTGAGCACGCCGATCTTGACCACATCGTCGGATATCTGCGCCGATGCCGCCGTTGAGGCCAGCAGCGCGGCCGCAAGTGTTCCAAGTGAGAATAGGTCTTTGCCGAACATCCTGGCTCCTCCCGTTACCTCCGGCACATTGGCCGTTATTGCTTGACCGTTTTGCTTTTTACCGGGACCTGGAGTCCCGGTCAGATTGGTTTCTTTTGCAACTATTTTCGGGCCGGCGTCAACGCGCCTTGAGGCTAATGACCCCTGCCCGGGACGGGGGCAGGCTGTATATTTTGGGACCGATTCAGTACATACGCGGGCCATGGATACATCCCAGCGCCTGCCGGCTTCGCTCACCCCGCTCGACGCGGCGCTTGGCGTGTTGCTGCGCGATCGGGGTCCGGTGGCGCCGGTGGAGCTGCCGCTTGCGGAAGCCTTGCGCTGCATCGCGGCCGAGATGCCGCCGCTGGCGGCGCATCCGCCGCACGACATCGCCGCCAGCGACGGCTTTGCGTTTCGCTCGAGCGACCTCGTCGGCGCGTCGTCCTATTCGCCGCTGCCGCTCGCGGCAGCGCCGCGCTGGGTCGAAGCCGGCGACGCCATCCCCGGCGGCTGCGACTGTGTGCTGGATTCGGATTCCGTCGATCAATCAGGCCCGCTTGCGCAGGTGCTGGCGGAAGCGATCCCGGGGCAGGGCGTTCGCCGCGCCGGCGCCGATATCGCCGCGGGAAGTTTTGTCACCGAGCCCGGCCGGCGCGTGGTGGCCCGCGATCTCATGATCGCGCGCGCGGCAGGAACAGAAATGCTGAGGGTACGCCGTCCGCGCCTGCGCATCGTCAATATTCCCGGCGGAACGGTGACGGCGGATTTGATCGCGGAGAGCGCGCGGGCCGCCGGCGCTGATGTCGCCTGCGTCACCGCGGCTTCACGCGATGCCGCGTCGATTGCCGGGGCGTTCGATGGGCCGCCCTGCGATCTGCTGCTGACCGTCGGCGGCAGCGGCGTCGGCCGCACCGACGCGACCGTGACGGCGCTGGCGGAACGCGGCGAGGTCCTTAGCCATGGCATCGCGCTGCAACCCGGCCGCACGTCGGCCGTCGGCCGCATCGGCACCACGCCCGTGGTGGCGCTGCCGGGCGCGCCGGATCAGGCGTTCGCGGCGTGGTGGACGCTGGCGCTGCCCGTGCTCGATCGGTTTTCCGGACGCCGGCCGCGCAAGACGCTCAATCTGCCGCTGGCGCGCAAGATCGCCTCCGCCGTCGGCATCGCCGAGATCGTGCTGCTGGAGCAAAAGCAGGGCGTCTGGATCACACTGGCGGTGGGGGAACTATCGCTCGAAGCGATCGCCCACGCCGAAGCGTGGCTGGCGGTGCCCGCGGATGCGGAAGGATTTGCTGCGGGCACGGCGGTCGATGCCTATATTATGTTGCGGGAGTGAGATGGATTCGCGCATGACCAAGACGCCCCTGCAGAAAAACCACGACAATGTCGACCAGGACCAGTTCCTCACCATCCTGACGCGCGAAGACGCCTTGGCGCGTTTCGAGGCCGCGTTGTTTCCGCGTCCAGTGCCGAGCGAACAGAGATCGCTTGGCGATGCGCTCGGATGCGCGCTCGCGGAAGATATTTTCGCACCCATCGACGTGCCGCCGTTCGATCGCTCCAATGTCGACGGCTTTGCGGTGCGTTCCGCCGATCTCGCCTTGGCTGGCGAAGCCGCACCGGTGCGCATGATGCTGAACGATGAAGTGATCGCCTGCGGCACTCAGCCGATGCGGCCGGTCCTGTCGGGAACGGCGACGTCGATTGCGACCGGCGGTCCGGTGCCGCGCGGCGCCGACGCCATCGTGATGGTTGAACACACCCAGCCCGCGGGTTCCCGCGCCATCGAGATCCGCCGCGCCGCCTCGCCCGGGCAATACGTCTCCTATGCCGGTTCCGACATCGCGCGCGGCGAGGCGCTGCTGCGCTCCGGCACCATGATCGGCTCGCGCGAGATCGGCATGCTGGCGGCCTGCGGCATCGCGCAAGTCACCGTCGCGCGACCGACGCGGGTTGCCGTCATCTCCACCGGCGACGAACTGGTGCAGCCGGGCGCGGCGCTGCGCCCCGCCGCGATCTACGACAGCAATGGCGCGATCGTCACCGCGGCGATTACCGAGAATGGTGGCGAGGCGGCCTTTCTCGGCGCGGTTCCCGATGACGAGCAGCAACTCGAAGCCGCGATGCGCCAGGCGCTGCAAACCGGCGACATGCTGGTGCTGTCGGGCGGCACCTCGAAGGGTGCGGGCGACGTCTCCCATCGCATCATCGCGCGGCTCGGAAAACCCGGCATCATCGCGCATGGCGTGGCGCTGAAACCGGGCAAGCCGCTGTGCCTCGCCGTGTGCGACGGCAAGCCGGTGGTGATCCTGCCGGGATTTCCGACCTCGGCGATGTTCACCTTCCATGACATGGTCGTGCCGGTGCTGCGGCGCATGGCCGGGCTGCCGCCGCGCTCCGACGCCAAGGTCACGGCGAAAATTCCGGTGCGGATCGCCAGCGAAATCGGCCGCACCGAATTCGTCATGGTGTCGCTGGTCGAGGGATCGGACGGACTGATCGCCTATCCCACCGGCAAGGGCTCGGGCGCGATCACGTCGTTTGCCCAGGCCGACGGGTTCCTTCGGATCGATGCGCTGGCCGATCAGATGCCGGCGGGGGCCGAGGCCGAGGTGACGCTGTTCACGCCGCATGTGCGGGTGCCTGATCTCGTCATCGTCGGCAGCCATTGCACCGGGCTCGATCTGGTCACCGCACAGCTTTCGCATGCCGGACTTTCGGTGCGTTCGATCGCGGTCGGCAGCCTTGGTGGGCTTGCGGCGGCCAAACGCGGCGAGTGCGATTTCGCGCCGATCCATCTGTTCGACGAAAAAACCGAGCGCTACAACGCGCCGTTTCTCAGCCCCGGGCTCGAACTGGCGCCGGGCTGGCGGCGGATGCAGGGCATCGTGTTCCGCAAGGGCGACACGCGCTTCGAAGGCCTGAGCGCCGAGGCTGCGGTGCGCTCAGC
>Ga0210410_10003580_pt1 | contig 13732 bp, 11 predicted proteins | sample IncBWC4MmetaG_FD_161058 | JGI IMG/M metagenome (GOLD analysis project Ga0210410, IMG submission 161058) | Forest soil microbial communities from Barre Woods Harvard Forest LTER site, Petersham, Massachusetts, United States - Inc-BW-C-4-M | ecosystem: Environmental > Terrestrial > Soil >... | reverse complement strand
TATCAACACGCGCACGCACGTCGAATCGAGGCCGAGATTCGGTACGGTGATTCCATGTTTCGGTTGCGAATTCGCGACGATGGCCAAGGCATCGAACCGAAGGTGCTTAAAGAAGGTGGGAGACTCGGGCACTGGGGATTGCGCGGCATCCGTGAACGCGCCGACCGAATCGGGGCTCGTCTGGAAGTGTGGAGCGAGCCTGGAAACGGCACCGAAGTTCAGTTGCTCGTTCCGGCCGCCATCGCTTACGAAACCTTCCACGATAGCTATCGAGCGAAATTGGTTCAAAAGGTGAAGAGTCGTGCAAAGCGCTCATAACCTAATCCGGATCCTTACGGTGGACGACCACCCCATTCTACGGAAAGGGCTTGCGGCATTGGTGAACGCTGAACCTGACCTGAAATTGGTTGCCGAGGCCTCCAATGGGAAAGAAGCCATCGAGGCATTTCGATGTCATCAGCCAGACATAACGCTAATGGATCTACAAATGCCTGGGGTGGACGGGATTCAAGCAATCGAAGCAATTTGCAGTGAGTTTCCGGGAGCGAGAATCATCGTTCTGACCACCTATACCGGAGACACCCAGGTGGTGCGCGCCCTCAAAGCTGGCGCAAGAGCCTTTGTGCTTAAGGGGCATGTGCTTGACGAACTACTGGATACAATCCGCGCGGTGCATGCCGGAAAGAAGCGAATCCCTCCCGACGTCGCTGCCGAGCTGGCTGATCATGCTATTGATGATGCTCTGACGGGACGGGAAATCGACGTTTTAAAGTTGATTGCGGCTGGCAATGGGAACAAACAGATTGCCGATGAGCTTTCGATCAGCGAAGCGACCGTCAAGAGCCGCGTTACAAATATTTTGTCTAAGCTTTGTGCCAACGATCGGGCCCACGCCGTAACCATTGGTCTGAAGCGCGGCATCATCGAGCTGGGTCCTTAGCCAAAAGTAGGAATAATCTTCCAACTTTCAGGTGTTTCGCGCTCTCCGCAATTCCCTTACGATCTGCTGGGGAAATATCTTGCAAAGACTTTATTCAACGTTTGCCGACAGATGGCCAGGTGTCGGTCTCTTGCTTCAGCGCGTTCTGGTCGCAATCATGCTTGTTCGCTTTTGTGTTATCCACCTCACGGATTCACCCTTTTCCATCTCTATGATTCCGCACATCATTGGTGCGTGCGCCGCCATGCTTTTTCTGGTCGGACTCTGGACGCCTTTCGTGGGAACATTGATCGCTGTCGTCGAATTATGGGTCGCACTGACCCACCTCAGTGATCCGTGGGTTTCGATCATGTTGGCAACCATCGGCGTAACCTCTGCGATGCTCGGGCCGGGCGCATTTTCTATCGATGCCGTCCTGTTTGGAAGAAGACACCTGGACGTGTAGAAAACAAATACATCCTCTCACCCCACCAAAAGGTTACTTTCTGAACCGACGTTGGTTGATAGCACAATTCGACCATTTACCGTTGCGGCTGAGTTCAGGTTGTTTCACACTGACGTCAGATCGCCACAGCTCTTAAGGAGACAAAAACGGGGTTTTGCGAGGAAAATGAGCGCAGACACGGAGGAGTTGAGTTAAGGAAGGGGCTAAAAGTATGTTAGCGCGAACAAGCTTGGTAAGCGAAGCTCTGAATCGTACCGCATCCTTTGAAATTCCAGCCGGGTTGCCTGCGAATACCGGGTTCGATGGCGATGAACTCTGCGACAGAAGCTCGCCGAGGATTGTAGGTACGAGCACCGCTCTACGGTGCGTACTCGACATGGTTCGGGTCGTGGCCGCAACCGACTCGACCGTTTTGATCTACGGGGAGACCGGCACGGGAAAGGACCTCGTCGCGCACGCCATTCACAATGCCAGTCAGCGGTTCGGGCGCGCTTTCATAAAGCTCAATTGCGCGGCCATTCCGCTGGATCTTCTGGAAAGCGAATTGTTCGGTCATGAGAGAGGTGCCTTCACCGGAGCCATCGCGCAGAAGATCGGGCGCTTCGAAATGGCTGACAAAGGCACTCTGTTTTTGGACGAGGTGGGTGACATCCCTCCTGCCCTGCAGCCGAAGTTGCTGCGTGTATTGCAAGAGCAGGAATTCGAGCGACTAGGGAGCGGTCGGACGCACAAAGTGAATGTGCGGCTGGTAGCCGCGACCAATCGGAATCTCGTCAAGATGGTCGCTCGCGGGCAATTTCGCAGTGACCTGTTTTATCGTCTGAATGTCTTCCCCATCTTGCTGCCAGCGCTGCGGGAACGTCGGGAAGACATTCCTGCACTTGTCACGCATTTCGTGAATCAGTTTAGCCGCCGTATGGGGAAGCAAGTCGACAGCATTCCTCCGGAGACCATGGCCGCCCTCCAGTCGTACTCCTGGCCTGGCAACATCCGCGAGTTGCAGAACTTAGTGGAACGCTCGGTTATCCTTTCGCGGGACGGTGTGCTCCAAAACCCACTTCACAAAACGCAAGCAGAGCTCAGGATCTCCGGTCTGCATCTCACCCGAACTTATTACTCATCGAGAGCCTTCGAAGACTTGGATCGCGCTTTAATTTTGGAAACACTTGAGCAGTCCGGCTGGATCGTCGGTGGACCGCACGGCGCAGCGACGAAACTGGGACTGAAACGAACCACGCTGATTGCCAAGATGAGAAGGTTGAGTATCTCCCGGCCGATCCCGCAGGAAGGAACAGACATGGCCAGCGTGACACGGGCGGATGCTCAGATTTGAAAGTGTTACTGGGCGATCTGGAAAATCGAGCGCCTTTGCTACGCATTTCAGGTCGAACACGCCGAACGTGGTAAGCAGGCGGGTGCAGGCCACACCACTGCTTTGTCTGCTTTGTCCGTGCCTCTGGACCATTCTGATCTGAGGCCGTAACTTCCTCTTCTTAGGTCTCTCACGCAACTCCGACTTCATTCAGGTGTGCTGCTCATTGCATCCAGGAGGTCGTGCCGAAAGTCTTTTGCTCGTGTTAGAAATCATCGCCGTATAGTTCCGCGGGTTCGATAACTGATCCGTTAGTGTTTCTGATAAATTCGCTTGTGCCCACGGAATTTGGGAGTCATCAAAATCTGGGGACGTTAAGGGGACGATGAGAAGTGACGTGTGGCTCCGTTGTGTACCAAATGACGTCCGCCGACACCGTTTGATATCAATCCGTTACATCACATTGTTGCCCTGTCACGGCACTTTTGGGAATTTTTGGGAATGCACGGGCACAGAAGGGAACGGCAATAAATAAAGGAGTTGAAGTCTCAAAGCGGGATCAATAAGAATCGCTTCAAGACTTGGCGAGTCTGAGAGGTCGCGTCTGACATTTACTCAGGCCGCGACGGCGGGAACAGCTCAAGCAGTATCCACAGAAAACGCCTAACGGAACTTGGCTTCAAGATACAGCGAGAGCATTTTGGTGAATTCCGCGGTCACGGGCGCGCGTCGGTTTGGAGGAGCCGCGGCGATCACCGACAGAAAACCCTTTACCGTTTCCACGACGACGTTGGCAATGAGAAGCGCTTCCTGGTATGAAAGCGTCGGTTTTTTTGCCCGAAAGGCTTGTACGAAAGCTTCTCGCAGAGTTTCTCGGGCCGCGGCGCTACGAGAAACCTTGATTCGGGCATCGCGGAGGATGAAATAGGCTGGCCGTCGCTGAGAGAATTCTCTTGTCTGGTCGATCAGCGACTCTACGAACTTGGCGGTGGTTAGGGTGTGCGCCGCCGCGATGAGCGACGACCAGTGCTGCTCAATCTCGACCGTGTACGTGGCGAGCAGCGCCGCAGCCACTGCCGTTTTGTCGGGGAACCAACGGTACAGTGCTCCGATGGAAGTCCCCGCCCGTTCGGCTACTGCGGTCATGGTCATGGTGTCGTAGCCGACTTCGACAAACAGTCGTTCCGCAGTATCCAAAAACAACTGGTGCGTTCGTGCGGCCCGCTCCTGTTGCGGGGTCGGCCGATTCGGACTTGACAAAAGCGAGCGCATCCTCGTATTCTATACTAGAAAAAGCGAGGGTGCCCTCGCTTTCCGGAGAAGGTTATGGAGAAAATAAAACTCGACCCCGAAACTTCCGCCTTGATTCTCATCGATCTGCAGCACGGGATTGTGGCGCTAGAAACGAGCCCTCATCCGGCATACTCGGTCGTCGCAAAAGCAGCGTCGCTTGCAGCGACATTTAGAAAGCACAGTTCGCCGGTCATCTACGTTCGGGTGGATCTCGCCAACATGCTGCAGGTTCTCGCCGATCGCTCTCACAGTGATCCCAAGAATCCGCCACCCGCAATCGCTTCGGAATTGGTTCGTGCCTCTGGAGTGCAGTCGGGCGACTTCGTCATTACCAAGCGCCATTGGAGTGCATTTTCTGGAACCGATCTCGAAGAGAGACTCAAACGAGCGGGAGTGAAGACGCTTGTGATTGGTGGGATAACGACCAATTACGGAGTCGAGTCAACCGCCCGGGCCGCTGCGGGCTTGGGCTTTGGCATTGTGTTCGTCGAAGACGCGACGACCAGCATTAGCGCAGAAGCACATCAGTTCGCGTTCGAGACGATATTTCCCATGCTCGGACGTGTTCGAAAGACGTCGGAGGTGATTGAAGCCCTTGCCTAACCCAGTACCGCGGACTCGATGGGAACCGCTCCACGCCAGTCGCGGTCTGAGCGGGGACGTTGAAGAAAGCAACGAGAGGATCATGGACGGAACAATGGAAGTGGGCGTCAGAACAACAGAATCCCCCAGGGACCTGTTTGGATTTCGCCTTATTGCTCCTCTTGCGTTGGGATCAATGCTCAATCCCGTCAACTCGACGATGATTTCGACCGCCCTGATACCAATTGCGAGGGACTTCCACGCCACCGTCGCCCAGACGAGTTGGTTGATTGGCGGCCTCTATATCACGAGTGCAATCGCCCAACCCACGATGGGACGCCTTGCAGATTGTCTCGGCGCGCGCCGCGTTTACCTTGCGGGCTTGTATTTGATTGCTCTTGCGGGCATCGCAGGTATCTTTGCGCCCTCACTTCGCGCGCTGATATGGGTACGGGTTCTTTTGGGGATTGGTACATCCGCAGCTTACCCGACCGCGATGAAGATTCTTCGGAACCAAGCGGCAATGACTGCGTCGGTTGAACCTAGGATGGCTCTGGGTATTCTGTCCATGAGCGCACTATCGACTATTGCGGTGGGACCAGCTCTCGGCGGGATCCTGACCGGTTTCGGCGGTTGGAGAATGGTTTTTTCCGTGAATCTTCCTCTCGCCTTGGTCGGGATACTGCTTGTGTTTATGTGGATTCCGAACGACGAAACAAAGCCCAGTGGGTTTGGGAAATTTGTTCGGGAAATTGACTTCATTGGGATCGCGCTTTTCACCGGGTCGCTTCTGACTGGCATGCTGTTCTTAAACGATGTCCCTCACCCGAAGTGGTCTTTGCTGGTTTTGTTTGTCGTCCTTGGGATTCTGGTTGTCTTTCATTCGCTGCGCAAGAACAATCCATTCATCGATATCCGCATGCTTGTGAGCAACCTTCCACTGACTGTCACGTATCTGCGCTACGGGACATTCTGTTTGATGGCTTACGGTATGCTCTACGGATTTTCCCAATGGTTGCAGGGCGGTCCAGGCCTAAGCAGCACGAAGGCAGGTCTCATCACGCTGCCGATGTCGGTCCTTGCTGCGGTTTCCGCTCTGGTTGGAGGACGATTGAAAACCATTCGAAATCCTCTGATCTGCGGAACGGTGGGTCTCGTCTTTGCAGCCGGATGCATTGCCCTGATTACGAGCGGAACGCCAACGCTGCTCCTCACTCTCTTGGTCCTTCCGTTTGGCATTCCCCAGGGAATCTGCTCGAACGCAAATCAGGCGGCGGTCTATGCCCAGGCACGTCAAGAGGAACTCGGAACCGCTGCCGGGCTATTGCGCACTTCGCAGTACGTGGGCGCGATCGTGGCGGCAAGTTTGCTTGGGTTGCTCTTCGGAAAGCACCCAACCGATCACGGTATGCATAGTCTCGCATGGGTCATGGTCGTATTAAGTGCCGCGCTACTGGTGGCGACTGTAATGGATCGCACGTTGCCGAGCGCGGCCGTCTCAGAGCAGCACGAATAGGTTTTATAACGACTCACAAGACCGCAGGGACTGCCAAAATACGCGGAAGTCGCACGGGACATCATAGTTTGTGGTTTGGATTGTGGTTGGAAAAACTCCATGAATTCTGCGGCAATCCACGCTTTCATTTTCTGGAAATTCGTTCATCCTAAGGATGCAGATTCAAGCGATGAGAGAGGGCGCAGTCGAGTTCCTGGCGAAACCGGTGGATCATCACCTGTTGCTCGAAACGGTCCGAGCAGCACTTGATCTGTGAACGACCCGGCTACAACAATCGCATCGCGTGATAGGAGGTTTCGAGTGCTGGAGTATGCAACCGTGACGCACCCTGAGGCAGACCCTCCTGATCGAAGATTCGAGTCGATCGTCGGCAATAGCGCCGCTCTAGAATCTGTTCTCCACCAGGTAGAACAGGTGGCTTCCACCGATTCGACCGTTCTCATCGAGGGGGAAACCGGTACAGGAAAGGAACTCATCGCACATGCCATTCACAGCTCAAGTCAACGCTATGGACGTGCCTTTATAAAACTGAATTGCGCGGCTATCCCGCTGGATCTCCTGGAAAGCGAATTGTTCGGTCATGAGAAAGGTGCCTTCACCGGAGCCATCGCGCGGAAGATCGGGCGCTTCGAAATGGCTGACAAAGGCACGCTGTTTTTGGACGAAGTAGGCGACATCCCTCCTGCGATGCAACCGAAGTTGCTGCGTGTGTTGCAAGAGCAGGAATTCGAGCGACTAGGCAGCGGGCGCACGCACATGGTGGATGTCCGGCTGGTAGCTGCAACCAATCGGGATCTGGCGAAGATGGTCGCTCGCGGCCAATTTCGCAGTGATCTGTACTATCGTCTGAACGTGTTCCCCATCTTTCTGCCTCCGTTAAGAAAGCGCCGGGCAGATATTTCCACTCTTGTGACACATTTCGTGAAGCAATTCAGCCACCGCATGGGAAAACGGGTCGACTCGATTCCTCCGGAGACCATGGCTTCGTTCCAGTGGTATTCCTGGCCTGGTAACATCCGCGAGTTGCAGAATTTAGTGGAACGAGCGGTGATCCTTTCGCGGAACGGTGTGCTACCCAACCCCCTTCACAAAATGCAACCAGCACTCATGATCCCCAGTCTGCATCGCCCCCGAACTTTCCAGTCATCGATGACGTTGGAAGACTCCGATCACGCCCTGATTGTGGAAACGCTGGAGCAGGTCGGATGGATCGTTGGTGGTCCGCGCGGCGCAGCGGCAAAACTGGGACTAAAACGAACCACACTGCTAGCCAAAATGAGAAGATTAGGAATCTCGAGACCCATTTCTCAAGAGGGAACAGACGGGCTCGGCGTCCCGACGTACTAGCGTGACAATCGGTGCTTGACGCAAATGATCCGTTAGAGCATTTCATTCGCGATCGTATGCGCTCATGATTGCACCGATCAGAATCCCGTGTGACTTTGCAGCAAGTTAAGGCCGCGTCAACTCTTCCCGAGCATACAGGAATGACTCATAGGAGCGTGGGTAACACTGAGATGCTTCGTGCATTTGTGAATGGCGGGACGCGAGCCCGGATCTTGGCGGCGCCAGGGGACGCTTTGAACTAGCGCACAGTGGCAAGATTTTTCTCGATGAAATCGGCGAGCTTCCCGGTAAGGATTTTCCCAACCCACAACTCAACCCACAAAATGCGATGTCTTGTACGACTTACGCGGTGTTGGCAGTCCCCGCAGGTCTGTTAAGTCGTTGTAAAACCTAATCCCGCTGCGCTGTCACGGCAGAGGTCGCGAGTTCGAGTCTCGTCGTCCCCGCCATTCATTCCAAAAGAGTTGCACTGATTTCGATGAAACCATTGAGGACCCAAAAGGGCACGTTTTCGTGCCCTTTTTTGTGTCCCTTTTGGCGTCGAGTCCCTCACGCTGCAACATCTGTAGACGACGATTGTGACGCTCCATTCCCTTCGCGTGAAAACACCAAGGACAAGACCGCTGCCTGAGCTGCATGTTTCGCAGGCGTGATTGCCTGGGTGTAGACATCCAAGGTTGATCGCAGAGTCGAATGCCGCAACAGTTCCTGCATCACTTTGAATTCCGTACCCACGCTTCTCAGCAGCGTAGAATACGTGTGACGAAACGTGTGCCAGCCGATGCATTTTTGGATTCCGACTCGTTGCCCGACCGGTCGCACATATTTTCGTAAAATGGATTGTCCCCACAGTACGGCCTCCGTCCCCGACACCGCTTGCTTGCAAAAACCCAATCGTCTGGCTCGGTGAAGGCGCACTGCTTTCGCCAGCCTGATAAAGCCTCGGCAAGGAGCGGATGAACAGGCACGGGCTTCTGCGATGACTCGGTCTTGCATGGGCCGACTACGCCGTAGACTATGGATCGCGTTACGTTCATCGTGCCTTGAACAGTGTCGATGTCCCCCCACTTCAACCCGAACAGCTCGCTCTGCCGCAAGCCGGTGGATACTGCAAGAAGGACCAACGTTCGCTCTCGAACAGCTAGGTTATCGACCAACACCTTGATTTCAGCAGGGATCAGGACGGTTGGCACTCTCCGGCGTTTCGCACTTTGACGCACGAGGTAGATTGGATTGCGGTCAAACAGCTCGTATCGGCAAGCATGATTGAAGAGAACGGACATCAGATTTCGAATTTTGGCACAACTGCTTTTCGCCAACGGCAAACGTCGGAGCCAAGACTCGACTTGTATTGTTCTGACCTCAGCGAGTTCGTAATGCCTCCAGTGAGGAAGAACCCAGCGGGTCAGGTACGCCTGGTAGGTCTTTTTGGTTGAGTAACTACGCCAGGTGTTGTCCTTTGTCAGTTCACGTTGCTCGAAATGATCGCAAAGTTGCGCGACCGTAATCGAGCCAGAGCTAATCCTAGCCTTCCCAGAATTAGCTTCTGCCAAGAGGAGGGCCGTGGCGGCAGGTGCAGCAGCCTCGTCCGGGTAACGCTCAACCGTTCCAATCACTCTTTTCCGTTGGAAACGAGCTCCGCGCAAATCCTTCTCGGACCAACGAAACTGCCACACTGCAGGCCCCTCTTTGCGACTCACTAACGCCAAACTTCCGTGTTGCATGTGATCCTCCTGCGCCACAGTTTGGCGCAGAAGCATCTTCATACATCGGACGGCAGAACCAGAGGCGGATGCTGCCGCGAGTGAATTGCCTTGCGGCGGCAAAGTTCGATAACTTCCGGTTGGCCGACAATCCGGGAGTTGGCCCGTCAATGACCACAAGGGCGTTTGTCGGTACGAATCCCGAAAACACAGCCAACTTCTGCTTTGCCGGTCAATCGGGAGGAATTTCAGCGATTGTCAACGGCAGACTTCCCAAAAGAGAAACTTCTGTGACAGCGTCGTTGAGAGTGAGTCTCGAAGCATAACTTCCGCTTAGCCGTACTCATTCACAATACCGGGTGGGGGGCACATACGGGCCACTGGAGCCGACGTTGGCCGTAGACGGCTCTGGTGAGTGGAATACCCAGAGCACACAGAACGTGAAGGGCAAGTAAACATCGCGGAAAGGTCCTTGCATTTGCCCTCGGATGTCTCTCACAAGCAGAGCAATTAGTGCCAGTCTCCGGCCGCGATGAAAGCCCCCCAGTAAAACGGATGAGTGCTCTGGTTCTTTGCCCGACGTTGTCGGAGAATCTGTAAGCTTGCAGCACGTACCGATTCCCCCGTGTCCTTCCCGTTGAGAAAATGCTCGCGGTACATCGTTCCCATCCATTGCCGAGTCGTTTCATCCTCCACGGGCCACAAGCTCATGATGACGGTCTTGGCCCCGGCCACTTGGAACGCCCGCCGCAGCCCGAAAACTCCCTCTCCCACTTTGATTTCGCCCACTCCGGTATCGCAGGCGGAGAGTACCGCCCAGTCCACGCCTTCCAGATTGATCCCGGCAATTTCTTCCGCAGTAAGAATCCCATCGGTTTCGTTAGCCTTTGCCGAGCCTCGACGGTTCGCCCCGGCGAACGCCAGTCCCGACAGCAGCAAAGGGTTTTCGGCGGTTGCCGGTAAGAAGCTTTCATCCTGCTTGTGACTATCCAATCCTAGTTGCACTGCCGACTGGCAGCTGCCTTCCAGAAAAAATCCGTGAGTGGCGAGATGCAGTACCCGCTTTCCCGGGGCGAGCTGCACAAATGCTTCCGGGCTGGCGTTGGCACCGGTCATTTCCAGCAAGTCGCTACTTTCCTGAACCGACGCGCCCCTCAGGGTTTGGCTGCCTTCTCCCGCGGCTTGCTTCCACAGAGCAGAAATATTCTCCGCCTCCTGCTGGGAACCGGGCAAAGCAGGGAAGTGCAGAGTCTGGAACGTCCCGCAAGCCGAGCGCGTTCCGCGCAAGAGAGCTTTCGGTGTGCCGCTCGTCGCACCGGTTCGGGCGGATTGCTGATTTGAGGCCGTTGCAAGCGTGCCGACCTGATCAAAAGCCGGATTGCCTACCACCAGAATCCCCTCGCCGCGGCGAGATGGCGCGGGCACCAAGTCCCGTTCCGTAGAAAGGTAGTGGATCAACGGCTTGGTTTCGACCAGATACTGCGAGTTGCCGACCGGCAGCGATGCCAGACTCAGCAGGTGCAGAGCAGCGTCCGGAACGACGAATACTTCCCTGGCGTCCCCGAGTCGAGGCACGAGGGGATCCCAAATCTTTCGTCGCAGCGATGCGCCGGTGCGCCGGTAGGCGTCCTCGCCTGTTCTTGCGGAGATGTTGACCGCCTCAGTTTGCCGCGCGATGTCACTTCGCCAGGCGGTCAACAAACTCTCGATCTCGCGGGCTGCTCCCAAAGGCACGAAATCAGGTTCCTGCTTTCCGGCGCGAAGCACAAATGCTGCGTAGGAAGGAACCGGCTCTGAAGCGACTTTGTTGACCCCAGATTTTGGGAGGTCGCGCTTAGCATAGCGGATGAATGCCAGCAGAGCGGAGCCTGGCGGCAAAGCGGCAGCGATTTCTTTCAGTCCGAGTTGCGTCCGCGCCTGTTCCTGGCGGAAAGCAGCGCTTTTCTCGGCCATCATCCGTTCGGCCTTTTCTTTTCCTCGGCTGGCTTCTTCCAGCAGGTTTCGATACGCCTTAGGCATCATGTCCCCAGCGCCACGGAACACCAATGTTGCCAGCCGGGCACGCGCGGATGAAAGTTGCGAGGCCAGTTGCGCCACCTCGGTGTCCCCGCTTCCATAAGCGGAACGATGTCGGGCGGCCAGTTCGTCGAAGACCAGGGCCCGTGAGCGGACCACGGAATCGAAGACTTCGCTGCGAGCCGAGGGCGTATTGGCACGGTCGGTGGTGAGAGTGAGAGCGAGGTCCAGTCCGGAAGCCCGGATCGTTTCGTAGGCGAGCGCCTGCCGCTCGGAGAGAGTCCGTACCGACACGCGCAAGTGTGCGGCGCCGATACTCTCCGCCCGCAGTGCCATCGCAAGGGCGTCTGACCTTCTCCCCAAGGCTGCCTCGGTAAGCGCAAGGTCATTCAGAGTGCGCGCCAAATCAGGGTGCGTCGGACCGAGACCTTTTTCTCGCATGTCGGCGGCCTGGCGCAGGTACTTCTCGGAGTTGTTGAGGTCGCCCTGCTCATAAGCCATTTCTCCGAGGTCGTTCAGTATCCCCGCCATGCACCAGGAATTCGGGCAGGATTTCTGACCTACCTGGAGAGCGCGCAAATCGTATTCCATGGCTAGGCTTGGGTTCTTTCTCGCGCGTTCCAATTCGGCGAGATTCCGCAGACTATCCGCTACATTCAGGGACCCCGGAGTCAACTTTTCATACATGTCGAGCGCCCGGTGATAGTGCTCGGCTGCGGCACTGAAATTGCCTTGTTCGCGTAATATGTTCCCGACCTGGATCAAGTCCGCAGCGACGATGCCGGATTCCTTGTCCTTGTATTTCTTTTCCGCACTGGCAAGCGCCCGCCGGCCATAGTCGAGGGCGGCCGCCAAGTCCCCTTGTTTCTCGAATACGGAACTCAGATTTTCAAGCGTAATGAGGACTCCAGTCGAATTGGGAAGCGTCTTAGTGAATGCAGCCAGCGCTCTTTCAAGGTAATCGCGAGCGGCGGAAAAATCGTATTGGTCGGCAGCGACCGCTCCAAGATTCATGAAAAACGATCCCAAAAATTCATGCCGGTCTTCCTCGAGAGCTAACACACGCTGCAAGTGGTCGCGAGCGTCGGAAAGGGTCCCTTCTCCCTTCTCGACAAGGCCCAAATCCTGGATACACCAAACGAGCGTTGCAGAATCTGGGGCGACTCTCTCCACCACGGCGACGGCCTCGGCAAGGTGTTCATGCGCGGCGGCCAAATCAGTTAGTGCCAATTCGAGGTCGCCGATTTTCTCCAGGATGCCCGCTTCCTCCACCGATCCGCCGGGCGCGAGTTTTTTCTGAATCTGCAAAGCCGCGAGATAATGCTGTCTTGCGGCAGACTGGTCGTTGCCGCGCTCGATGGCTGTGCCGGTGGTTCGGGTATCGTTTTTACCAAGCAGGGTCAGCGTTTCAACCGACAGAGACGAATCCGGGGCGACCCGCTGCTCGATTTCGAGCGCCCTGGTGAGATAGCCTTTCGCAACCTCGAGAGACTTCGTGTCTCCGAAAAGGAATCCTTCGTGGTTCGCTGCTTTGCCGAGAGCGTTCAATGTCTCGATCACCTTCGCCGACTCAGGTGACAGTTTTTCCCTGATGGCCAGAGCCGCCAGGAAGTATTGGATCGCTGGCGGCATGGGACCCTGGATTCCAATGGCATACCCGGCGTCATACAGCGCCTGAGCGAGCGCGGCCGGGCGCGGACTTTCTTTCTTCGCAACCACCAAAGCCTCGGCGAACAGGCGTTCTTCCTCGCTCTTGTTGTCTTCGGCGCAGAGCAACGCTTCCCGTGTCATGGCCACGATCTGCTCCGGCGTGTCGCCGGTTCGCGCCCATATTTGATGCGCATCCCGCCACGCAGACAGACTTTCCTTCGGGCGCTGGAGATCCTTCAGAGCCTTTCCTCGCGCCTGCTGCGCGAAAGCTTCGCCGACCGCGTCGTTGGTTTGCCGGGCTGCTTCGAGAGCTTGGTCCGCTGCTTTCAGCGAGTCAGACGACTGCTTGGCCTCGGTCAGGCGGCTCGCCTCATCCACAATCTTCTGAACTGGTGTCGACGGCATAGGCCCGGATGGTTCGGTGGCTGCTGGTGCTGGTTCGGAGGATTCAGCGACAGCAGCGCTCGCCTGGGGCGGAAATATGCAACATGCCAACAGAAAGGCCAAGACGCGGACGAGTCGAGCACTCATGATTCGCTACCTCCCGCACAAGCACAGCCCGATCCTCACTTGCGAAGTTCCCGGAGGATCTCCTCAGCTTCGGTTTCCCGGCTGCCATGGAGCTGCACAGTTTTGTGTAGTTCTTCTTCCGCGGCAGATACGTCTTTCTTCTTTAAGTAGGCCTTTGCGAGATAAAAGTGCGCTGATTCTGAGTATGCGGGATTGCCGAGAGAGATAGTCTTGCGAAGATACGCGATGGCTGGGTCCGTCTGACCTGTCAGTAAATAACAAGCGCCCAAATAAAAGTTGAAGCTCGCCCCTTGCGGGTTGGCTTTCACCGCCGTTTGCAAACCGGGGATGGCTTTTGCGTAATCTTCTTTCAAGTAATTCTGCATCGCCGCGCGGAAGGCTTCCTGTCCTTCATCTT
>Ga0210410_10003579_pt1 | contig 13734 bp, 6 predicted proteins | sample IncBWC4MmetaG_FD_161058 | JGI IMG/M metagenome (GOLD analysis project Ga0210410, IMG submission 161058) | Forest soil microbial communities from Barre Woods Harvard Forest LTER site, Petersham, Massachusetts, United States - Inc-BW-C-4-M | ecosystem: Environmental > Terrestrial > Soil >... | reverse complement strand
GGAAGGATTTGACCGAGAGCGTCAACTCCATGGCCAACAACCTCACCGGCCAGGTTCGCAACATCGCCGAAGTCACCATCGCGGTCGCCAACGGCGACCTCTCCAAGAAGATCACCGTCGACGTGCGCGGCGAAATCCTTCAGCTGAAGGAAGCCATCAACACCATGGTCGACCAGCTTCGCTCCTTTGCTTCCGAAGTCACCCGCGTGGCGCGCGAAGTCGGCACCGACGGCAAGCTCGGCGGTCAGGCGATCGTGCCCGGCGTAGCCGGCACCTGGAAGGACCTCACCGACTCCGTGAACGCGATGTGCGGCAACCTGACCGCGCAGGTCCGTAATATCGCCAACGTCACCACCGCGGTGGCGCGCGGCGACCTGTCGCGCAAGATCACGGTCGACGTGCGCGGCGAAATTCTGGAGCTCAAGGACACCATCAACACCATGGTGGACCAGCTCAATTCGTTTGCGTCGGAAGTCACGCGCGTGGCGCGCGAGGTCGGCACCGAAGGCAAGCTCGGCGGCCAGGCCCAGGTTCCGGGCGTCGCCGGCACCTGGAAAGACCTCACCGACAACGTCAACTTCATGGCGAGCAATCTGACCGCGCAGGTCCGTAACATCGCCGATGTCGCGACCGCGATCGCGGGCGGCGACCTTTCCAAGAAGATCACCGTGAACGTGTCGGGCGAAATCCTTCAGCTGAAGGAAACGCTCAATACCATGGTCGACCAGCTCAACGCCTTTGCCGGCGAAGTGACGCGCGTGGCGCGCGAAGTCGGCACCGAAGGCCGGCTGGGCGGCCAGGCCAACGTGCTCGGCGTCGCCGGCACCTGGAAGGACCTGACCGAGAGCGTCAACTCGATGGCCTCGAACCTGACCGCGCAGGTCCGCAACATCGCCGAGGTGACGACGGCCGTGGCCAACGGCGACCTGTCGAAAAAGATCACGGTCGACGTGCGCGGCGAAATTCTCGAACTGAAAGACACCATCAACACCATGGTGGACCAGCTCAACGCCTTCGCCTCGGAAGTCACCCGCGTGGCGCGCGAAGTCGGCACCGAAGGCAAGCTCGGCGGCCAGGCGCTGGTGCGCGGCGTTGGAGGCACCTGGAAGGACCTCACCGACAGCGTCAACTCGATGGCCTCTAACCTGACCGGACAGGTCCGCAACATCGCCGAAGTCGCGACCGCGGTGGCGAAGGGCGACCTGTCGAAGAAGATCACCGTGAACGTGTCGGGCGAAATCCTCCAATTGAAGGAAACGCTCAACACCATGGTGGACCAGCTCAACGCCTTTGCTTCCGAAGTGACGCGCGTGGCGCGCGAGGTCGGCACCGACGGCAAGCTCGGCGGCCAGGCCCAGGTGACCGGTGTGGCCGGCACCTGGAAGGACCTCACCGACAGCGTGAACTCGATGGCCGGCAATTTGACCGCCCAGGTCCGCAACATCGCCGAAGTCGCGACCGCGATTGCCGGCGGCGACCTCTCGCGCAAGATCACGGTCGACGTGCGCGGCGAAATCCTGCAATTGAAGGAAACCCTCAACACCATGGTCGACCAGCTCAACCGCTTCGCCGGTGAGGTGACGCGCGTGGCGCGCGAGGTCGGCACCGAAGGCCGCCTCGGCGGTCAGGCCAACGTGCCGGGTGTTGCCGGTACCTGGAAAGACCTCACCGACAGCGTGAACTCGATGGCGGGCAATCTGACCGCGCAGGTCCGCAACATTGCCGAAGTGACGACGGCCGTGGCGCGCGGCGACCTGTCGCGCAAGATTACGGTCGACGTGCGCGGCGAAATCCTGCTGCTCAAGGACACCCTGAACACGATGGTCGAGCAGCTGCGCTCGTTCGCTGCCGAAGTGACGCGCGTGGCGCGCGAGGTCGGCACCGAGGGCCGACTGGGCGGCCAGGCCGTGGTGCCCGGCGTCGGCGGCACGTGGAAAGATTTGACCGACAACGTCAATCTGCTCGCGGCCAACCTGACGACCCAGGTCCGCAACATCGCCGAAGTCACGACCGCGGTGGCGCGCGGCGATCTGTCGCGCAAGATCACGGTGGACGTGAAGGGCGAAATTCTCGAGCTCAAGAACACCATCAACACGATGGTGGACCAGCTCAACGCCTTTGCCGGCGAAGTCACGCGCGTGGCGCGCGAGGTCGGCACCGAAGGCAAGCTCGGCGGACAGGCGCAAGTGCCGGGCGTCGCCGGCACCTGGAAGGACCTGACCGACACCGTGAATTTCATGGCCGCCAACCTGACCGAGCAGGTGCGCGGCATCGTCAAGGTCGTGACCGCGGTCGCCAACGGCGAGCTCAAGCAGAACCTCACCGTGAAATCGAAGGGCGAGGTTGCGGCCCTTGCCGAAACCATCAACAATATGACCGAAACGCTGGCGACCTTTGCCGATCAGGTGACGAGCGTCGCGCGCGAGGTGGGCGTCGAGGGCCGCCTCGGCGGCCAGGCCAACGTGCCCGGCGCGGCCGGCACCTGGAAGGACTTGACGGGCAACGTCAACCTGCTGGCGGCCAATTTGACCTCCCAGGTCCGTGCGATCGCGGAAGTCGCGACCGCCGTCACCAAGGGTGACCTGACCCGCTCGATTCAGGTCGATGCCCGCGGCGAAGTCGCGGAGCTGAAGGACAACATCAATACGATGATCACCAACCTCCGGCTCACCACCGACGTCAACACCGAGCAGGACTGGCTGAAGACCAACCTCGCCCGATTCACCAACATGCTGCAGGGGCAGCGCGATTTGACGACGGTCGGCCGGCTGCTGCTCACCGAGCTGACGCCGCTGGTGAACGCGCATATGGGCGTGATCTATCAGGTCGAAAACGAGGACAGCCCGCAGATGCGGCTGCTCGCGTCCTATGCCGGCGACGGCATCATGCCGCGTCCGCAGATCGTGCAGTTTGGCGAAGGCCTGATCGGCCAATGCGCGGCGGACAGGCGGCAGCGGTTGGTGTCGGAAATTCCGCATGACGCGATTCCGGTGAATTCGGCCCTGCTGCGGATCGTGCCGAAAAATCTCGTCGTGCTTCCCGTGCTGTTCGAAAACCAGGTCAAGGCGGTCATCGAACTGGCCTCGCTCGGTGCCTTCACGACCTCGCAGATGACGTTCCTCGAACAGCTCACCGACTCCATCGGCATCGTGCTGAACTCGATCGAGGCGACGATGCAGACGGAGGGATTGTTGAAGCAATCCCAGCAGCTTGCCGGAGAGCTGCAAACCCAGCAAAAGGAGCTTCAGCAGACCAACGAACAGCTCGAGCAGAAGGCGCAGCAGCTTGCCGAGCGCAACGTCGAAGTGGAGCGCAAGAACCAGGAAATCGAGCAGGCGCGGCGCGCGCTCGAGGAAAAGGCCACCGAGCTTTCGCTCACCTCCAAGTACAAGTCGGAATTTTTGGCCAACATGTCGCACGAGCTGCGGACGCCGCTCAATAGCATCCTGATCCTGGGCCAGCAGCTCACCGAGAACCCCGACGGCAATCTCACGCCCAAGCAGGTCGAATTCGCGCGCACCATTCACGGCGCGGGCACGGACCTGTTGAACCTGATCAGCGACATCCTCGACCTGTCGAAGATCGAATCCGGCACCGTGACCGTCGATGCCGAGGAAATCCCGACGACCAACCTTCTCGAAACGGTCGGGCGTCCGTTCCGCCACGAGGCGGAAAACCGGCAATTGTCGTTCGAGATCGCGCTCGATCCGAATCTCGCACGCAGCGTCAACACCGACTCCAAGCGGCTGCAGCAAGTGCTGAAGAATCTGCTGTCGAACGCGTTCAAGTTCACGGCCGAAGGCGGCGTTCGCCTCAGCGTTTCGGTGGCCGCGCGCGGCTGGAGCGCCGACCACCCCGTTCTCAGCCATTCGCCCACCGTCATCGCTTTCGAAGTGTCCGATACCGGCATCGGCATTCCGCAGGACAAGCAGAAGCTGATCTTCGAGGCCTTCCAGCAGGCCGACGCCGGCACCAGCCGGAAATACGGCGGCACCGGTCTCGGGCTTGCCATCAGCCGCGAGCTTGCCAATCTTCTCGGCGGCGAAATCCACCTGCAGAGCACGCCCGGCAAGGGCAGCGTCTTCACGCTCTATCTGCCCCTGAAATATTCCGGACCGTCGGTGGCTCCGCGGTCGATCATGTCGGCGCAATATGCCGTAGCACCGGCGTTGCAGGTGGCAACGCCGGAGCGCGTGCTCGAACAGATTCCCGACGACCGACTCAATCTCGAACCGGGAGACACCATCCTGCTGATCGTCGAAGACGACCCGCACTATGCCCGCGTGCTGGTGGATCTTGCGCACGACAAGGGATTCAAGGTCCTGGTTGCCGCGCGCGGGGCGGAGGCGCTGGAACTTGCCAAGCAATACCAGCCGACCGCCGTGTCGCTCGACGTGTTCCTGCCCGACATGCTCGGCTGGACCGTATTGAGCCAGCTCAAACACAACCCGCTGACGCGGCACATTCCGGTTCAGATCATCACGCTGGACGAAGATCGCCAGCACGCGCTGGCGCGAGGCGCGTTCTCCTTCGTCAACAAGCCGACCACCAGCGAAGGGGTGAGCGAGGCGCTGTCCCAGATCAAGGAATACGCAAAACCCCGCCGCAAGCGTCTCCTGATCGTGGAGGACAATGAGGCGGAACAGATGAGTATCCGCGAACTGCTCGATCACGACGACATCGAGATCATCACGACCGAGACCGGCGCGGGCGCGCTTTCGACCCTGCGCGAGACTCCATGCGATTGCGTCGTGCTCGATTTGCGACTGCCCGACATGAGCGGATTCGAGGTTCTGGATTCGATCCGCAATGATGAGGCGTTGTCCGACGTGCCGGTCGTGGTTTTCACCGGCCGCGAGCTTTCGGTCGAGGAGGACGCCGAGCTTCACACCATGGCGCGAAGCATCGTGGTGAAAGGCGTGGAATCGCCCGAGCGGCTGCTGGACGAGACCTCGCTGTTCCTGCATCGGGTCATCACGGAATTGCCGATCGAAAAACAGCGAATGCTGGAAAAGCTCAACAGTTCGGATGAGGATCTCGTCGGGCGGACGGCGCTTCTGGTCGATGACGACGCGCGCAACATCTTCGCGCTTTCCAGCGTTCTGGAGCGGCGCGGCATGAATGTGCTTACCGCCACGACCGGCAGCGAGGCGGTTACGCTGGTGGAATCCAACCCCGAGATCGCGGTGGTGCTGATGGATATCATGATGCCGCAGATGGACGGATATCAGACCATAGGGGCCATCCGGGCGGATCCGTCATTCCGCCGGCTTCCCATCATCGCGTTGACCGCCAAGGCGATGAAGGGAGATCGCGAGAAGTGCCTGGAAGCCGGCGCGTCCGATTATCTTGCCAAACCGGTCAACACCGAGCAGTTGCTGCTTGCGATACGCATGTGGCTGCATCGCTGATTGGTGTACGAAATGATGGATAACGAAAAGGTAAATATCCTTCTGGTCGACGATCAGCCGGCAAAGCTGCTCGCCTATGAGGTGATTCTGAAGGAGCTTGGCGAAAATCTCATCGTCGCGGAATCGGGTCGGGAAGCGCTCGAATTCCTGCTCAAGAACGAGGTCGCCGTCATTCTGGTCGATGTCTGCATGCCCGAACTCGACGGTTTCGAGCTTGCCGCCATGATCCGCGAACATCCCCGCTTCCAGAAGACGGCGATGATCTTCATTTCCGCCATTCAGGTCAGCGATCTGGATCGGCTTCGCGGCTACGCCATGGGGGCCGTCGACTACGTGCCGGTACCGGTGATCCCGGAGGTGCTGCGCGCCAAAATCAGGGTGTTCGCCGAACTCTATCGCAAGACGCGGCAGCTGGAGCGATTCAATGCCGAGCTCGAAGACCGCGTCCGTGCGCGCACGAGGGAACTGGAGGAATCCAACGCGATGCTTCTGCAAAGCGAGCAGCGGCGAAGCCTGGCGCTGGCGGCCGGGAAGATGGGGTCCTGGGACTGGGACTGGATCAACGGCGACTGGATGTGGGACGAAGGGCAGTTCAGGATATTCGGGGTCGATCCGAAGACGTTCGTGGTCAGTCCGGCCAATGTTCAGCCCTTGTTGCACCCTGACGACTTCGATGAATTGCTGGAGGCAATCGACAATTTCAACAAGGGCGTCAGATCGTACGAAACCGAATTTCGTATCGTTCGCCCCGATGGCGAGATTCGCTGGTGCGCTGGCACCGCGGCCGCGACCCTCGACAAGTCGGGCCGCGTCATCCGTGTGAGCGGGGTTACGGTCGACATCACCGAGCGGAAACGCGCCGAGGAACGGCAAAATCTTCTCACCCGCGAAGTCGACCATCGCGCCAAGAACGCGCTGGCGCTGGCACAATCGATTGTGCGGTTGACCCGGGGCGACGACGTCAAGGACTACATACAGGCCGTGGAAGGTCGCATCAGCGCGCTGGCGCGGGTGCATACCATCCTGTCGCTGTCGAGCTGGCAAGGCGCGGAATTGGCGAAGCTGGTCGATGAAGAGCTCGCCCCCTATGCCAGCATGGGCGATCAGATCGCCTTCAGCGGCGCCAATGTCCAGCTGCAGCCTGCCACCGCGCAAACACTTGCGATGGCGCTGCATGAACTCGTCACCAACTCGGCAAAGTACGGGGCGCTGTCCACGCTGGCGGGCCGGCTGACGATCAAATGGGAGATCGTGGCCGACGTGCTTCAGATCTTGTGGGAAGAAAGGGATGGCCCGTGCGTGGACAAGCCCGTGACGCGCGGCTTCGGAACGAAAAGCGTCATTGCCAGCATCGAATCGCAATTGGGAGGCCGGGCCGACTTCGATTGGCGCTCCGAGGGCCTGGTCTGTCGATTGTCGGTGCCGCTCATGCACGGTGGCGCAGCGCGACAGCCCGCCTTTCGCCAAAGCCTGCCTGTTGCGGCCAATCTGGAAACTCTCCGTGCCGACCTGATTCGAGCCGCAGCCGGCGAATGAACGGCTCGCGCCAAAAATAACTATTTGATTTTCCTATGCTAAGCAAGCGAGAGCCCGAGAGGCTGGTGCGCGACTGCCTCACCATGTTAGCCGCATGGAACCGATGTGCGCGTGACGGGGATCGGGATGATCGAGGCAGTGATCTGGGATTTCGGCGGGGTGCTCACCTCATCGCCCTTCGAGGCGTTCGCGCGCTTTGAGGCCGAACGTGGCTTGCCGGCCGATATCATCCGGCGCACCAACGCCGCCAATCACCTGGAAAATGCCTGGGCGAGATTTGAGCGGGGCGAGGTGGATATCGAAACATTCGACGAGCTGTTCGCGACGGAATCGCTGGCGCTCGGCGCCGAAGTCCGGGGTCGTGACGTGTTGCCGCTGCTTGCGGGTGATCTGCGGCCGGAAATGGTGGAGGCGCTCAGACGAACAGGATCGAGGCTCAAGACCGGCTGCATCACCAACAATCTTCCAGCCAACGCGATTGGCAGCGCCGGCGGACGGACACTCTACATCGCCGAGGTGATGGCTCTGTTCGACCATGTGATTGAATCGGCGAAGATCGGCTTGAGGAAGCCGGACCCGCGCATCTATCGGATGATGGTCGAGGCTCTCGGCGTCGATGCAAGACGCTGCGTCTATCTCGACGATCTCGGCGTCACCCTCAAGCCGGCGCGCGAAATGGGCATGACCACGATCAAGGTCGTCAGCGCGTCGCAAGCCATTGCCGAGCTCGAGGTGGCGACGGGACTCTCGCTGCGATAGAACAATATCCGGACCCGAAGGGTCTCGCGCCAAAACGGGATGATTCCTGATTGAATCAGTCGAACGGCGAATGGTGCGCGAGCACATCCCGATCTACAAACCAATGATGATTGCGTGCTTGTCGTGCTCGCTATAGTGACCGGCGTTTTGACCAAGGTGAATCATCGGCTTTTGTTTTGGTATGTCAGTCGTCGAGCGCGACGGCGGCCAAGTACATTGGTCGAATGACGACGCCCAGCGAACAGCAAAGTTGGAGAAAAGCGTTCCAGATGATCGGAGCGGACCAACTGCTGCGCGTTCGAAACTCCTGCAGTCTCCGAAAGGAAAACCTCCCCCGGCCCTGACGCAAGGTCGTCCCCGAAGGCGCAAAAACACAAATTATTGGCGCACAATAACAAGACTTTCTGTTTAGCGCCCCCTAAAACGCGATGTTTTTGCCGAGCCGCCTTTTGCGCCTATGAAGCGATTAGCTAAGTCACCGCTGCGGCTCTCGCGTTTTGGCTCAACGAGCGCGAACACTGGCCATTGGCCAAGCGTGCGGCCTACCTCAACGACAATCCGCAACAGAGGCTTGAGGCTCCGCGCGCCGCCAACTTATTTTGGAGTGCGAGCTATGAGAAAGGCCATCCTCACCCAAGACAAACTCGCCAGCATTCCCGCGCTGGTCGGGGAAGGCTTGAGCAACGCGGAGATCGCAGCCCAACTGGGCTGCACAGCGGGCACGTTGAAGGTTCGATGCTCCAAGTTCGGCATCAGCCTTCGCAGACCGGCAGAGTTGAAGCCGCCGAAGTTGCCAAAGTCGCCGAAGTCGCTGCGGCTGCGGGCCTTGAGCGAGCGCGCCACGGCCACGCTGCGGCAATGCGCTCTCGCACGCGGACTCAGCAGCGCCAAGTTGGCGAGCGATTTGCTGGAAGTGATTGCAACCGACGATCTCTTCGACGCCGTGCTCGATCACGAGCCAGCGTAACCAACAACGAAGCTTGGAAAGAACAGAACCAATGACGCTCAAGGCAGTAATCAGCACGGCGCTCACTGCAATTGCGGTGGGCAGTGCAGCGCGATGAACCGAGAGGCACTACGCGCCCCAATTAGCGGGACAAGCCCGGCTCGACGAGCCGGGCTCTTCGTTTCAGTCGCCCGAGTGTGAGTCGAGCGGCTTGCCGATGACGTAATCCCAGTCATCGTTAAACGGCGCCGGTTGGAAGGCTGGCTGGAAGGCTGGTTGGATTGGACCGACGCCGGTCGGCCCGCTCACCTGATTATAGGCTCCTCGAAAATGGCTGAGGTGGACCTTGCCGCGGTGGTGGTGCGGGGAAGCCGCTGCCATCTGGACCGCCAATCCCGAGATCAGCAGCGCACCGAAGATGGTGAGTGCAGTTTTTTGCATGGTGGTCTCCGTTGGTTAGACTTGGAGAAAGGCCTCGCTCCGTGGATGACGTCGAGTCTTGATGCGACACATCAATTGGCTCGAACATAAGCCACGCGTTCACGAGGGATGTGTTGGCCATCCCACATTTCACGAAGACTTGACGGCCAGGCGAGGCGTGCCGGATCATCGATGTGGCGAGCGGCGAGGTGGTCGCGATCGATGAAATTTCCCCTCGCGACAAACGCAATGGGCAAACTAATGGGCGACCGTAATTAGACCTGGCTAGGCATGATCCGGCCCCGAAGGGCCGCGTTGGCGCAAAGTGGAAACCGGTTTCCGCTCGCGACCAACGCGGGACGCGTTTGCGTGGAGATCATGCTCGAACAAGGATATGAGATCATGCTGCGATTCCATTTATTCGCATCATGATCTAGAGCGAGTACTCATACCCTCTTGGTTTCCGCTTAGCCGGTGCGCTTTCACGCGTCGATCGCGTCCTTGATTTTTTTCCGCGTCAACGGCAGGTCGCGCAGCCGTTTTCCCGTGGCGTTGGCGATCGCGTTTGCAACGGATGCCGCGGCGGGACCCTGGCCGGTTTCTCCACTGCCAAGGAAGGGTAGGCCCGGCCGGTTGATGACATGCACCTCGACCTTTTCAGGAACCGCGTCGAAGCGCAGGATCGGGTAGGTCTGCCAGTCGACGCTTGTGATCCTCGTATCGTCAAAAGTGACGGCCTCGTACAGCGTCCAGCTCGTCGACTGCAGAATTGCGCCTTCGATCTGGTTGATCAGCCCGTCCGGGTTGACGACCTGGCCGCTGTCGACCGCCGCCACCGCGCGGACCAAACGCGGCCGCCCCGTCTCCCGGTTAACTTCCACCTCACTGGCAACGGCGCAGTAGGCCGCCAGATTCTTGTAGCGTGCAAACGCAAAACCGAATCCGCGATCGGGCGGGGCTTTGCGCCCTTTCTGCCAGCCGAAAGCTTGCGCCGCCTTTTCGATGACGTCGCGGCCGCGCCGGTCGTCAAGATGTTTCAACCTGAATTCGACCGGATCGGCGCCGGCGAGCTGCGCAAGCTCGTCCATGAAACTCTCGATCGAAAATACGTTGTGATAGGCGCCGAGTGCCCGCATCGCGGACACCCGCACCGGCATGGCCGGGATGAAGTGATGCACCACATGCGCGTTGGGAAATTTGTAGATCGGGATCGCGTTGCGATCGCCGCCGCCTTCCGGCAACGGAATGGGCTTTGGCTCCGGGACGGCGATTGGTTGCGCCATGTGCTGCGCCGCCAGCATCGATCCAGCGCCGCCCGGACGCATCGAATGGGTGTTGCTAAAGACTTCGAAATTCCACGCAGCTATCATGCCGCTTGAATCCAGCGAGGCTTTCAGCCTGGTCACCATCGCCGGTCCGAACGGCTCCCAGCCGTGCTCCTGTTCGCGCATCCATTGCACGCGCACAGGAACGCCCGGCAGCTCCCGCGCGATCAAGGCAGCATCGGCCGCGGCATCGTCGGCGCCATTGTGGCCGTAGCAGCCGGAGCCTTCGACATGGATCAAGCGAACGTTCTCCGCCGGCATGCGCAGCATTTCGGCGATGCCCGCCCGATCGGGATAAACCCCTTGGGTGTGGGTCCATACCGTCATCGCGTCATCAGACGACTGCGCAATCGCGCAGGCTGGGCCGATCGAGCCATGGGCCTGATAGGGCCGCGTATAAGTGGCCTCGATTGTCTTCTGGCCGGTCACTGAGGGGTCCTTGTGCTCAAATATCGTCGAATCCTGCGACGGCAGGCTGGTGAGCACGTGAACGAGGTCGTCCTGCTTCGGCAATCCCGGGATCTCGCGCCATTTCGCAGCCTGCGACAGCGCGCCCATCGCCTTGATCGCCTGGAACTCCTTGGCCGCGACGACGGCCAGAAAATTGCCGTTGCGGATCACCTTGACGACGCCCGGCAGCTTCCCGACGGCTGAACTTTCGCACTCGATCAATTCGGCGCCGTAGCTCGACGGCCGGACGACGCGCGCATGCACCATGCCCGGCAACCGCATGTCCTGGATGTAAGCGGCACCTCCGGTGACCTTGGCCGGAATATCGAGGCGCGGCACCGCCTGCCCCATTACCCTGTACGTCGCCGGGTCCTTCAATTTCGATTTGGCCTGCGCCTGCACATGCAGCATGTCGCCCGCGACCAGATCGCCGTAACCAAGGCGCTGGCCGTCCGCAGTGACCACCGCGCCGTTTTCGACTTTGAGATTTTCCGCCGGCACGTTGAGGCGTCGCGCGGCTTCCGCAATCAGAAGCTCGCGGACCTGGGCGGCCGCGTTCTGGACGGCGGTGCCGCTCTCCTTCATCGAATTGCTGCCCGACGTATAACCTTCGTTGGCGGTACGGCCTGTGTCGGCCGTGACCAGCTTCGGCGAGGCAAAGGGGACATCAAGTTCTTCCGCGGCGATTTGCTGGATGGCCGTCTTCACCCCCTGGCCGATTTCGGCCTTGCCGGTGAATACCGTGATCGTGCCGTCGGCATCGATGCGAATCCAGGAGTCGAGATATGGCGTCTTTGCCAGGCTGCCCGGCGGCTTAGGCGCATGCGCCTGCGCCGCCTGGTCCTGTGCAAAAGCATCCGGCAGCGAGAAGCTGACAATCAGCGCACCGCCGCCCGCAAGCACGCGGCGGCGATCGAGAATCACGGGGCCGTTCATCGCGCGCTCCCCTGGGTGGTGGAGGGTAATGCGGCAGAATCCATCAGTCGGGCGGCCCGATGCACCGCGCGCAGAATGCGCATATGGGTACCGCAGCGGCAAAGATTCGGCTGCAGCTCGGCCCTGATCTGCTCGTCGGTCGGCTTGGGATTTTTCTGCAGCGAGGCCTGCGCCCGCATCATCATCCCGGCAATGCAATAACCGCACTGCGCCGCCTGCTCCTCCATGAACGCGCGCTGGATCGGGGCGGGAGCATCGACCGTCCCCAGTCCTTCAAGCGTCGTTACCTGCCTGCCCTCGAGCAGGAGCAGCGGCGTCACGCAGGACAATACGGCGTTGCCGTCGACCATCACGGTGCACGAACCGCATTGGCCGAGACCACAGCCGAATTTGGCGGCGTTGAGCTTCAACTCCTCGCGCAGCACGTAGAGCAGCGGAGTATCGGGATCAGCATCGATCTGGTGATCGCGACCATTGACCTTCAGTGAAATCATGGCCAGTGCCCACTTTCCGAAGTTCGTGTTACATCGCGCCACCCACTCTCACGAACTTCGGAAAGTCGTGGGCACTGGCAAACATATCGATTCTAGTGGTCCGATTCTAACATTCGCATCGCTTCTCGGCAGCCGCTTTTGCGAGTGTTAGAATCATGGGACCACTAGCAAATGTTGAATTCCAGTGGAGTTTTGAATTTGACATTCGCTTTCCGTCTTTACGGCAGGTTGGGTTGCGAATGTCAAATCCGCTCCACTAGTGGTCCGATTCTAACATTCGCATCCCTTCTCGGCTGCCGCTTTTGCGAATGTTAGAATCATGGGACCACTAGCAAATGTTGAATTCCAGTGGAGTTTTGGATTTGACATTCGCTTTCCGTCTTTACGGCAGGTTGGGTTGCGAATGTCAAATCCACTCCACTAGTGCCGCTTTTCTATTTGAAGTTCCTGATCGAATTTCGCCGCTTGTGGTGCAGGAACTTCAAATAGGTGCACTAGTGCGGCGGATTTGAAGTTCCTATCGGTATCGCGGCAAGTTCGTGATAGGAACTTCAAATTCAAAGCCGCTACTCAAATCAACAGGTTGCTATAGCTCCTTTGCTTCCGAAGTTCGCATCAGAGGTCGCCGCGATAGCTTGCGAACTTCGGAATCGGAGCTCTAGTCTCGCTGGATCGGGTCGCCGGGAGCGTTGTGCGGCCCCGGCTGGGCCTTGAGAAAGACGGTCTGCATGCGCCTTGCGTCCCGCACGGTCTTTTCAACGTCGCTCCAGCCCGGTTGGTTGCTGAAGCGGCCGCGCAGGTAGTTCAACAGGGCCGCAACTTGCGCGTCGGTCATGCTCGAGCCAAAACCCGGCATGATCGGGCTGCGCTCGCCTTCGACCGGCTGGATGCCGGAGATGATGATGTTGGCGGCATTGCGCGGGTCGGGCGCGCTGAGCGTCGTGCTCAGAGCGAGGTTGACCCCGCCATAAGGCAACGGCCTTGCGGATTCGTGGCATGTCGCACAGGCGGCGGTATAGATCGATGCGCCGGCCGCGTTGGACGGTGCGGGCTGTGACGGCGGCGAGTTGATTTTCGCGCGTACTTCATCGGCCTTGCGGAGGCGATCCTGGCTGGGCGGGCCGAACACGCTGGTCATATAGACAGCGATGGCGTGCACGTCGCTTTCCTGCACCGACGACAGGTTGCTGACAACTTCGGCCATCGGCCCGCGCGCGACGCCATGATCCTTATCCCAGCCCTGGCGCAGATAGCGGAAGATCGCCTCGGTATCCCACGGCACCGGCGAAGGCGATCGCGCATTGATCGCATAGGCGTGCCAGTTGTCGACATCGCCGCCGGAGAATGGCGCGCTCACGCGTTCCGCACCCAAAGCATTGCGAGGCGTATGGCACGCACCGCAATGGGCCAATCCCTCGACGAGATATGCGCCGCGGTTCCACTCCGCGCTTTGCGCG
>Ga0210410_10003577_pt1 | contig 13743 bp, 9 predicted proteins | sample IncBWC4MmetaG_FD_161058 | JGI IMG/M metagenome (GOLD analysis project Ga0210410, IMG submission 161058) | Forest soil microbial communities from Barre Woods Harvard Forest LTER site, Petersham, Massachusetts, United States - Inc-BW-C-4-M | ecosystem: Environmental > Terrestrial > Soil >... | reverse complement strand
GGCTGATCGCTGTAGTTGTGGCGATGGCCGCGTTCATGGAAGTGCTGGACACCAGCATCGCCAACGTGGCGCTGCCGTATATAGCGGGGAATCTGGGAGCGAGCAACGACCAGAGCACATGGGTTTTGACGTCGTATCTGGTCTCGAATGCAATTATTTTGCCAATCAGCGGATGGCTGGCGGGGACGCTAGGCCGGAAACGATTTTTCATGGCGTGTCTTGGCGTGTTTACGGTGAGTTCGCTGCTGTGCGGAATCGCGCCGAGCCTGGGATTTCTGCTGTTGTTTCGGGTGTTGCAAGGAGCGGGCGGTGGCGGGTTGCAGCCAATGGCGCAGGCAATTCTGGCGGATACTTTTCCACCACATCAGCGGGGATTGGCATTCGCGCTTTACGGCATCACGGCGATTATGGCGCCAACGATTGGGCCGACATTGGGCGGATGGATCACGTTCAATTATTCGTGGCGGTGGATATTTTTTATAAATTTGCCGGTGGGGCTGATCACTTGGTTTCTGGTGCGGCGCTTTGTGGAAGATCCGCCGTATTTGGCAAAATTGAAAGCAGCGGGAGTGAAGCTGGACTACATCGGAATTGCCTTGTTGACGTTGGGCATCGGAGCACTACAGGTTCTGCTGGATAAGGGGCAGGAAGACGATTGGTTCGGGTCGCGGTTTATCACCACGCTGATCATTACTGCGGCGGTATGCCTGACATCGCTGGTGATCTGGGAATGGTTTCAAAAGGCGCCGATCATCGACGTAAAGATGTTCAAGAGTTTTAACTTTGCGAGTGCCAGCTTGATGATGTTCATGTTGGGAATTTTGTTGTTCAGCAGCCTGGTGCTGATGCCGCAATTTCTGCAGACGCTGGTGGGTTATACATCGCAACTGGCTGGGGTGGCATTGTCGGCGGGCGGGCTGGTACTGCTTTGCGAAATGCCAATCATGGGGAAGCTGACAACGAAAATCCAGGCGCGATATTTGATTGCGTTTGGGTGGTTCTCATTGTCGATTGCCATGTACTACTCGACGATACGAATCGATTTGCTGATCAGCTTTAGCGCAGCAGTGTGGCTGCGGATCGCGCAGGTGATTGGATTGGGATTTTTGTTCGTGCCGATCACGCTGGCGGCGTATATCGGGATTGCGCCGGAGAAAAACAATTCGGTGGCGGGGATTGTGAACTTCATGCGGAATATGGGAAGCAGCGTGGGGACTTCGCTGGTGACGACGCTGATTGCGCGGCGATCGCAATTTCACCAGCAAATCCTGGTGGATTACGCGCGCCCGGATAATCCTAATTTCCAGAATTCGCTGAATGGGCTGAGCCAGCAAATAGCGCACTCGGGACTGGGCACCCATGACGCACAGGCGCAGGCATACGCCAGGATTTACCAGACGGTGCAGACGCAGGCGGCAAGTCTTTCGTACATTGATACGTTTATGGTGCTGGCAATCGCGTCGGCAATCATGTTTTTTCTATCGTTCCTATTGAAGAAGAATGAACCGGGTGGCGGACCGGCGATTGTGGAGTGATTGCGCGAAAGTTGAAACGCGGTAAGATGAACCTGAGAGCGCAATGATTAAGATTGTCACAATTGAACGGGAATACGGGAGCGGCGGCGGGGAGATTGCGCAACTGCTGGCGAAGCGACTGGGCTGGAAACTGTGGGACCAGTTGTTGACGGAGGAGATTGCGCGGCTGGCGAATTGTCCTAAGGCGGTAGTGGAGGTACGTGAGGAACGCACCGATCCGTTGTATTACAGGCTGTTTAAGTCATTTATGAGAGGCAGTTATGAAGGCAGCCTGAATGCGCCCAAGCTGGGCGTGGTGGATAGCGAAAGCATATTGAGAATTACGGAGCGGGTGGTACAGAAGGCGGCAAGCGAGGGAAATTGCGTGATTGTGGGGCGAGGTTCACAACAATTTCTAAAAGACCGCCAGGATACTTTGCGGATATTTCTTTACGCGCCGCGGGAAGATAAGGTTCGGCGCCTGCTGGCGCGTGGGAAGAGTGAGAGCGAAGCGGAACAGCTTGTGGATACGGTGGATAAAGAGCGCATGGTTTTTATTCAGAAGTATTTTGGAGTGGAATGGCCGGCTCGCGCGGTGTATCACGGCATGATGAATACGACGGTCGGCGATGAGAAGGTGGTGCGGATGATATTGGATTACGTAGCGACGATGGATGCAGCAGCGGTCCCGGCCTGAAAACTTTTGCAGGGTTCGTGATTTTTGTTGATTCTCACGTTTGAGAGTAAGTTCCCTTCCCGATATTTCCTGCAGACCTTCTACTGGGCGTAGGTCCATCCAATAGGTAAGCGTTTTAAGATTTGCTGAAGTTATCTTGGGCCGGCAAGCTGCCGGCGCTACAGGTTGATGGCGGCGGGCAGAGCGGGTTGATGCTGCGCTACGGGGCGATGCGGCGCATGTAGTCGAAGCTGGTTATCACGCCGGGCATGGGATCATCGGGATGAATTTCGTATTCGAGATCGACGAAGCCGGGATATTTGATGGCGATTAGCGCTTCGAAAATTTTGGGGATGGGGAGAATGCCGTCGCCGACAGCAACCTGGCTTTCTTTGCTTTGAATATCTTTGAGATCTTTCATGTGGATATTGAAGAGGCGAGGGCCAACTTCTTTGATGGCTTGCACTACGTCGGTGCCGGCGCGGGCGGTGTGGCCAACATCGATGCAGCAGCCGATGCGCGGATCCATTCCCTGCACCGCTTGTAAGACATCGAGTGGTGAATGCCACAACTTATCTTCGGGGCCGTGATTGTGGATGGCGATGCGGATGTCGTACTGCTTCACGAATTTTTCGAGACGCGGAAGGGTTTCGGGTGTGGGATCGCCCGCGACGATGACGTTGATGCCAGCACGCTTCGCGTATTCGAATTTGGAGCGCATGTCGGCGTCGTCATCTTTGGAGAAGGAAATGGTGCCGGCGGCGTGAAGGGTGATGCCGGCGGCAGCGTAGTCGGCGAGGGCGGCTTGTTCGGCTTGAGGATCGGTGGGGAGATGATCTTTTACGTCCTTGGCATTGAGCGCGAGGACGTTGAGCTGTTTCATGAAGGCGATGAACTGGGCGCGATTGAAATTGCGGAAGGTGTAGCTGGCGACACCTAAGCGGATGGGCGATGAGTTGGCGGCGGATTGTGCTAGATGATCGAAGGCGAATAGTTTTTTGGGCAATGTGGCGGCTGCGGCTGAGAGCAAAATGGAAGAGCGCAGGAACTCGCGGCGAGGCAGGCTAGACATTAGGAGCCCAACCTTTTTCGTATTCGCGCGCCCACATTTTCATCGCTTCGGAATCGTTCTGAATTTTTCCAGTGCCGGGATCCAAGTGCAATTCGCGGTTAACTTCCCAGGCGATGTTGGAAAGCTGCAGCATAGTCACGGAAACGTTGCCAACATTAATAGGAGCGTTCAGCTTGTCGCCATTGCGAATCGCGGCGATGAAGTTGGCGAAGTGCGCATCGGTCATTGTGTCGCGCCCGACCGTGTCGGTGGATGAAGTGGTGCTGCCAATTTTGAATTCGTCGGTCTTTTTGCCTTTGAGGTCGTAGAGTTCGTAGCCGTCGCGATCGATGAGCACGGTGCCAGAAGTGCCCATGATGGCGGAGCCACGATCACGGCCGTAAAACTTCATGCCCTGGCAACTTTTGCCTTCCCAGGAGATTAGGCTGTCGTCGTATTCGAAGCTGGTGACGAGTGTGTCGTAAAACTGCCAGTCATCTTTGAAGTGATAGCGGCCGCCGGACGAAGTGACGCGCTTGGGATAATCGAGGCCGAGAGCCCAGCGGCAGACATCGACTTCGTGAGTGCCATTGTTGAGGGCTTCACCGGTGCCGTAAGTGCGGAGCCAGTGCCAGTTATAAGGATGGATGTTGTCTTTGTAGGGCTGACGCGGCGCGGGACCTTGCCATAAATCCCAGTCGAGTTGCGCGGGGACGGGGACTTCTTTGCCGGTGCCCATGGATTTTCGAACATTGCTGTACCAGGCTTTTGCGTAGTAGGGGCGGCCGATTAAGCCGGCGTGAATCTTGTCGATAATTTCTATGGTGTACGAGGAGGAGCGCTGCTGGGTGCCCATCTGGACCAGCTTTTTGTATTTCTGCTGGGCTTGGACCAGCATTTCGCCTTCGGCGGGATTGTGGCTGCAGGGTTTTTCGACGTAGACGTGCTTGCCGGCTTGAAGACCGGCGACAGCCATCGGAGTGTGCCAGTGATCGGGCGAGGCGATGGTGATGGCGTCGACATCTTTTTGTTCAAGAATTTTGCGGAAGTCTTTTTCAGATGCGGCAGGCTCGCCCATTTCCCGTTGAACGCTGGCGGCGAATTTGTTGAGGATGTTGCTATCGACGTCGCACACGTGAGAGATGCAAGCGGCGCTTTTGTTGGCTTTGAGCGAGGAGAGGTGGGCGTAGGCGCGGCTGTTAAGACCGATTACGGCGAAGTTGAGCCGATCATTAGAGCCGAGGATGCGGCTGTAGCTCTTTGCGGTGGCACTTACGGCGTATCCTGCGGCGGCGGTTGCGAGAGCATCGAGAAATTCACGTCGTGTGATCATAATTGGGTGCCTCATCTGGCCTGGCCGGCTGAAAGCTGACACGTTGGATTCTGGTTCACGGGCAGCATAACGCGATTGGCAGCGCAAATTCCATCCCGGCTAAGCAGGATAGAGTGACGAAGCGATGTGATAATATGGCGCTTCGCTCCCAGACCAGATGCCTCCGAGGGACACCGATGAAACCACCTAACAATTCTTCTGACCGGCGCAATTTTTTGAAGACTAGCGGAGCCGTCGCTGCAGGGATCCTGACAGGCGCCGGTGGGGCGACGCTGGCTGAGGCGCGTGTTTCTGCATTGCCCCCACTCCCTGCGAATGCCAACACGCTGACCGCGATGCCGACGCGCAACCTGGGCAAGACTGGCTATAAGGTTGGGATTTTCAGCCTTGGCGGTCAATCGGCGCTGGAGAGGCCGAACAATTTTGATATTGCCGTACCGATTATCGAGCGCGCGCTGGACTTGGGCGTCAACTATATCGATACGTCTTCGATTTACGGAGGGCCAGAGCGTTGGAGCGAGCGGTATGTGGGCCGGGTGATGAAGACGCGTCGGCAGGACACGTTTCTGGCGACAAAGACGAAGGAACGTACGCGCGAAGGTTCCCTGCGGATGATTGAGAAGTCGCTGACGCTGCTTAATACGGATCACATCGATTTGTGGCAATTGCATGACATAGGCTTGCCGGAAGACGTGAACACGGTTTTTGCAAAGGGCGGGGCGATGGAAGCCCTGCTGGAGATGCAACAGCAGAAAGTGGTGCGGTATTTGGGAGTCACGGGACACTATCGTCCGGAGGCGCTGATCGACGCGCTGAACCGGCATCCGTTCGATGCGATTTTGCTGGCACTGAACGCGGCAGATACGCACATTCACAGCTTCACGGAGCAGTTGCTGCCGCGGGCGGTGGAAAAGCAGATGGGGATTATCGGGATGAAGGTGCCGGCGCGCGGGAGATTGCTGTCGTCGTGGACTCCGCCGCCGCTGGAGAAGCAGCAGCATTCGTGGGAAGGATCGGCGATTGCCACGAGGTCTGGCGTGATGAATATGCGTGAGGCGATGCAGTTCACGCTGTCGCATCCGGTGAGCACGGTGATTATTGGATGCGACAATATTGCGCAGTTGGAAGAAAATGTGCAGATCGCCCGGGAGTTTACACCGTTGTCGCAGTCGCAGATGGCGGCGCTGAATCAGATGGCGGAACCGGTGGCGAAGCAATCGCTATTTTTCCGGTTCACGGATCGCAGCAAAGGCTAAGGAAGCAGATTATTGGCGCCGCCGCGCTGATAACCTACGGCCGATTATTGCTTGGAACTTTCCATTTCCAGATAAAACTTTTGCAACACGAAGAAGGCTTTCTTCTTTTCTCCGTGATCGGAGATTAAACCTTTCCGGTTAAAGAAATCCTCGATGTTAGGAAGTGTGCGACGAGGACTGCGAAAATCTTTCAAAATCCAGGGAGTGGTGCCGCGAAGGAACGAGATGCGTTTGAGCATCGCGACTTGATGTTGGTAGAGAGTTTCCTGATATTCTTCGGTCCAACGTGCTTGCGCATCGCCGTGATTGCCAAAGAGGGCGTCTCCACCGAATTCACTCATGATGAGCGGCTTTTCATACTTGGAAACCCAATCGGTAGAATCGAGATCGGCGATGGTGTGACTGTACCAACCAATGTATTCGTTATTGCCCATGACATCGAGTTCGTTGGCGATGGGGTCGTTGATGTGGATGGTGAGGCGGCCGCCATCGTGAGTTTCGTCGGCTTGCAGAGCGGCGGAGACGAGCCGGGTAGGATCACTGGTGTGCGCTTGCTGAATCAGTTGGCTCAGGAATTTATTGCGCGGCTCGCTGATGGGAGTTTCATTGGCAACGGAATAGATGATGAGTGCGGCACGATTGTGATCGCGGGCAATGAGTTCGGCCAATTGATTCTGCGCATTTTGCAGCGTGCTGGGATTTTCCCACTGAATGGTCCAATAAACCGGGACTTCTTCCCAAACCAAAACGCCCATTTTATCGGCCATGCGCAACATGGCTTCGTTGTGAGGATAGTGGGCGAGGCGTACGAAATTGCAGCCAAGTTCCTCGGCCCAAGTTAAGAGAATGCGGGCGTCGTCATCGCTCCAGGCGCGGCGAGGATACAAAGGAGATTCCTCGTGAATGCTGATACCGCGGAGGAAAACGGGCTTGCCGTTGAGGAGGATGTCTGTGCCTTTAACTTGTATGGAGCGGAAACCGATGTGATCGGTGAGGTGGTCTGTGTCGCTGGCGATTTCAACGGTGTAGAGCTTGGGATTTTCGGGGGACCAGAGAGTTAGGTTGGCAGGAAAGGAGAATTGGGCGCGGCCGTTGGCATCGGTTTGCAGGGTCTGGTTCAGTCCTGCTTCGGGAATGCGGATGGAGATGGTTTGGTGAAGCTGCGAGCCGTTCAGCTGCAGCCAGCCGCTGACTTGGTTGGTCGAGCCCTTGGCAAGTTGGATTGAATAGTCTTGAACGAAGGTGGCGGGAACTTCGACTAGCGTTACAGGGCGGGTGATGCCGCCGTAATTCCACCAGTCGGTGTTGATTGTTGGAACTTTGTCTTTGTCGCGAGTGTCGTTGACACGGACAACCAGGAAATTGCCTTCGGGGTGAACGCGACCGGTGATTTCGAAGTCGAAGGGAGTAAAACCGCCTTCGTGTTGTCCGAGTTCTTCGCCATTTAAATAGACATAGGCTAAATAATTGGCGGCGCCGAAATGCACGAAGAGCCGTTTGTTGGGAGATTTCGTGTAGTTGAAGGTGCGCTTGTACCAGACGCTGCCTTCGTAGAGGAGGAGAGAGTCGCGCTGGGTATTCCAGTCGCCGGGAACATTGAGATGGCCGGAGGTGTCGAAATCGTATTCGACCAGTTCGGACTTGGACTGCGGCTTGCGGTCTTTGTAGAACGCATTGTTGCTCTTGAGGGGTTGAGCGCGATAATCGACGGCGCCAACGTCGTAGGGATCGACGATAGCTTGCCATTGGCCGTCGAGGCTGGTAGTCGAGCGTGCATCGATGTTGGCGATGAGAGGAGCGACTTGCGCGGCAGCGCGCCCGGCTGTGACGGTGATTAGAAAAAATACAAAAAGGAAACAGCGAATCGAGTTTGGCATCGAGAGAAGTATTCTAAGCTGATTGCGGGTTGTTGCGCGACAGCGCTTTGTTACGCCGCATTCACAGCGAATAAACTTGTAAGGCGGTATGGTGGCGAATAGGATGTCGGTGATTATGGCCCAAGGTAACTGAATGACGATAGTGCATAAGGATCGGCTGTTCCCTGCGGACCCAACGACGAGATCGGTTGCGCAGCGGCTTTATTCCAGCGTGCGCAAATTGCCGATTGTGAGTCCGCATGGTCATGCAAATCCGCAATGGTTTGCCGGGAACGAGCCGTTTGCGAATGCGGCTGAATTGTTTGTGGTGCCGGACCATTACATTCTGCGGATGCTGTATAGCCAGGGGGTGGCGCTGGAGCAACTGGAAATTGGATCGGGGGCTGTTGAGGAACCGCGAAGCGTGTGGCGGATTTTTGCTCAGCACTATTATTTGTTTCGCGGGACACCTACGCGGCTGTGGCTGGATTTCGCGTTTTATGAACTTTTCGAGATGGACGTTCGGCTTAGTGCAGAAAACGCCGATGAATACTACGATGCGATAGAGGCCAAGCTGTTGCTGCCGGAATTTCGCCCTCGCGCGCTGCTGGAGCGTTTTCAGTTGGAAGTGTTGGCGACTACGGACTCGCCGCTGGATTCACTGGAGCATCACGAAGCAATTCGTGCGGCGCGATTGAAGACGCGAGTGATTCCCACGTTTCGACCTGACCCTGTGGTGGATCCGGATTATCCTGAGTTCAAAGAAAATCTTGCGCGGCTTGGGCGGATTACCGGAGTGGATTCGGGCAGCTGGCGTGGGTACTTGGCGGCGCTGCGGCAAAGACGAATGGAATTTAAGGCGCTCGGGTGTACGGCTACGGATCACGGGCACCCCACGGCGGCGACGGCGAGCTTGGGGACGAATTCCGCGGCGCGTTTGTACCAGCGAATCGCTTCAGGCCGTGGTGACACTGATGAGCGGGAATTATTTCGCGCGCAAATGATCACGGAAATGGCGGCGATGAGTCTGGAGGATGGACTGGTTTTGCAGATTCATCCGGGGAGTTTTCGGAATCACAACACGCAATTGTTCCGGCGATTTGGACGCGATATCGGTGCGGACATTCCGACGGCGACGAATTACGTGGACGCGCTACGGCCGTTGCTGGATCGCTTCGGAAACGAGGCTGGGCTGACGATCATCGTGTTCACGCTAGATGAATCTACGTATAGCCGCGAACTGGCGCCGCTTGCAGGGCATTATCCTTGCTTGCGGCTTGGGCCGGCGTGGTGGTTTAACGACAGTCCGGAAGGCATGATGCGTTTTCGCGAATACACGACCGAGACGGCGGGCTTCTACAATACGGTTGGATTTAATGACGACACGCGGGCGTTTCTGTCGATTCCAGCTAGGCATGATGTGGCGCGGCGTGTGGATTGCTCGTTTCTGGCGAGGCTGGTGGCGGAGCATCGGATGGAGGAAGACGAGGCGCTGGAAGTTGCGGCTGATCTGGCGTGTGGGCTGGCGCGGAAAGCTTATAAGTTATAAGAAGACCAGCGGTCGCGTCCGGATAGCTACGGCGAGAATGACGCATTTGCCGACAATTCAGCATTAGAATGGGGCTGACACATCGCTGATGGACAATTCTAGAAGAAGTTCTTCCGACGATTTGAAGCGTGCAAACGCGATACCCACCGCGATTGACAATAACTTTTCTTCGGTTACTTCTGAAACATCTCCGATTACTCGGGTGCGATGGTCGATTTGCGCCATGCTGTTTTTTGCAACGTCGATCAATTACATGGATCGGCAGGTGCTTGGGCTGCTTGCTCCTACATTGCAGCACACGATTGGTTGGACAGAAGCACAATACGGATACATTGTGGGCGCATTTCAGGTGGCGTACGCGATTGGACTGGTGCTGGCTGGCCGGATGATCGACAAGTTGGGTTCGCGCGTCGGCTATGCGATGGTGATGGCTTTTTGGAGTCTCGCTTCCGTGGGACACGCGCTGGCATCTTCGGCGTTTGGCTTTGGAGTGGCACGTTTTCTTCTCGGACTAGGCGAATCGGGAGGATTTCCGGCAGCGATCAAGACAACTGCGGAGTGGTTTCCACAGCGGGAGCGCTCGCTGGCAACGGGCATTTTCAATTCCGGAGCAAATATTGGAGCAATCATCGCGCCGCTGCTTATTCCGTGGATTACGTTGAAGTTTGGGTGGCGCGCTGCTTTTGTGGCCACTGGCTTTTTTGGTGGGGTGTGGATTGCGTGGTGGGTGCTTGGGTATCACAGTCCTACGGAGCATCCGCGAGTCAACGCCGGAGAACTACGATACGTTCAGGATGGTGCGAAGGAATCCACGCAGCAGATTCCGTGGAGCACGCTGCTGACACACCGGCAGACTTGGGCATTTGCGGTGGCGAAATTTCTGACCGATCCGATCTGGTATTTCTATTTGTACTGGCTGCCTAAGTTTTTTGACGAGCGCTATCATCTGGGGCTGAGTCACATCGGACTGCCGCTGATTGTGGTGTACAACGTCTCGATGATCGGAAGCGTGGCCGGGGGATGGCTGCCGACACCGTTTCGTAAGGCGGGAATGTCGATGGGCCGCGCGCGTTTATCGGCGATGCTGGTATGCGCTTGCTTGATTTTGCCGATTTTTTTGTCTAGCCGATTGACGTCGCTGTGGTCAGCGGTGGCGATTCTGAGTTTGGCGACCGCGGCGCATCAAGGATGGTCGGCAAATTTATTTACGACGGCGTCGGACATGTTCCCGAAAAGCTCGGTGGGAGCGGTGGTGGGAATTGGGGGAATGGCAGGTTCGGTGGGCGCGGTTTTGTTTTCTGTGAGTACCGGGTGGGTGCTGCAGTCGTATCACAGCTATACTCCGCTGTTTACGGTAGCGGCTACTGCGTATCTTGTTGGGCTTTTATTTTTGCAGATTCTCGCGCCTGGATTGAAGCGAGCGGACGTGGCTTGGACGGATACGACGCAATAAATGATGCGAGTTTATCAGGACAAGTTTTTGTGGAGCGATGACTAAATGACTGTAAGTTTCGATTTGACGGGCAAAGTAGCGGTGGTGATCGGTGGGACGTCCGGGATCGGGAGGACTTTGAGTCTCGGTTTGGCGGATGCCGGCGCGGACGTGGTGGCTACGGGGCGTAATAAGGCAAATGTTGAGACGGTCGGTGACGAAATTGAGGCGCGTGGACGAAAGACACTGCGGATAGCAACGGATACGCGGGACAACAATTCCCTGCTCCGTTTGCTCGCGGCGTGCACGGAGCGATTTGGAAAGGTGCAAATACTGTTGAACTGCGCGGGAAAGATTCGGCGTGCACCTACGGTCGATTTTCCGGAGGCGGAATGGAACGACATTCTGCAGACGAATCTGACGGGGACACTGCTAGCGTGTCAGATCTTTGGAAAACATATGTTGGCGAACAAGTATGGGAGGATTATCAACATTGCTTCGTTGAACAGCTTTGTGGCGCTGCACGAAGTGGCTGCTTACGCGGCGAGTAAGGCGGGAGTGGCGGCGTTGACGCGTTCGCTGGCGGTGGAATGGTCGCGGGACGGAGTTTTGACAAATGCGATTGCGCCGGGGGTGTTTCGAACCTCTTTGAATGCCGAGCTGCTGGACAATACGGCGCGCGGGAAGGAGTTGTTGATGCGCACACCGATGGGACGCTTTGGAATGGTGGAGGAGCTGGTGGGCGCGGCGGTGTTTCTAGCTTCGGACGCGGCGGCGTTTATGACTGGGCAAATTCTTACGGTGGATGGCGGATTTCTGGCGAGTGGCGTGAATCAGTAGATGATTGGCGCGTGCCCGGCGCGATCGGATGAGTCGTTTTTTAGCGTGCGCCGGCAGGTTCTGGAATTCGGGTGATGGAGCCGAGCAGGAACGCGTAACTGGCGATTCCTAATAGCAAAACGATGGTTGCGGTGGCGAAGGCGATGGCGAAGGAGTGCGTCGCCGAGACGATGTAGCCGGTGGCGATGGGCGCGAAGATCGCGGAGAGTTGGCCGCATAAATTGGCGAGTCCTCCCACGGTGCCGACACTTCCCTTCGGGGCAATTAGCGATGGGATGGTCCACGCGACTGGCGCGGCGGCGGCCAAACCTCCGAGGGCGATGCTGATCCAAATGATCGCGACGGCTGGAGAAAGAGTGTTGCGGGCTCCCCAAATGGCCAGACCAAAACTTGTGCCGATGAGCAGAACGCTTTGACGGACCCGAGTGGAATTCCAGCCGCGCTGAATTAAATAATCAACCAGCCAACCGCCAACGAGCAGGTCGGTGATGGCGGCAAATAGCCACGGAACGCTGGTGTAAAAAACGGAGTGTAGCAGGTCTACGTGGAGAGAAACGGAGAGGTAGCTCGGAAGCCAGGTCAGGAGGAGAAAGAAACTGTAGTTGTAGGCGCCCCAGCCGATGGCGAGGCCGTAGACTTTGGGCTGGCGCAACAAGTAGCCTAACGGAACTTTCTGCGGGATTGTGGCATCTTGCGGTGAAGTATTGTTGATGGAAATCAATGTGGCATTGAGCGCGCTCGGTGGCGCTTCTGGCGGTTCGGTATAGACGCGCCTGAAGAGAAAAAAGTACAAGAGGCTGATGAAGCCGGTTGCGGCGAAGCTCCAGCGCCAGCCGAAATGGAGGAGCAAGATGCCGATGAGCGGAACGCCGATGGCGGAAGAAAGTTTCGCGGCAGCGTCAGTTACGGAGATGGCCAGACTTCGCTCGCGTTCCGGGAACCACTGGCCAATGGCTTTGGCGTTCGCGGGAAAGGTAGGAGATTCCGCAATGCCGAGAAGTAGCCTGGCGGCGAATAATTGAGTGAGGCCGGTGGAGAGAGCTGCGCAGAAAGAGGCGACGCTCCATAAAAACGCGCTAATCCTGCCGATGCGGCGGACACCGAAGCGATCCAAAAGAATGCCGGCAGGAATCTGCATGGCGGCGTAGCTCCAACTAAAAGCGCTGGAGAGATAACCGAAGGAAATGAGGGTGAGGCCGAAGGAGGCGTGGAGCGCTTCCTGGGAAACTGAGAGATTGATGCGGTCGAAGAAATTGACGATGACGCCGAAGGCCAGTAGAAATGCGATGGGCCAACGTTTTGGGTGTGGAGTGGATTCGGCGGCTTGGCTGAGAGGAGAGCTGGCCATTCGGGATCTACAGGAAATCCGCAGCAATCTTGAGCATAATGGCCCAGAGTGTCCCACACTTGTAAGAGCAGCAGCAATTCGTTTATTGAGGTGACGAAAACAGGAATGATGAATAAGAAGGCCAATGCCGGAGAAACTCTCAGCCGCGACGATGTTGGGGCGTTCGTTGTGGGGGCTTTGGGCGAATTGCCGATCGATGGAAAGCGGCTGCTGATTATTATCCCAGACGGAACGCGAACGATGCCAATGCCGCTGCTTTTCGAGTTGCTGCAACGGAATCTTGAGGCGCGTGTGGATGCGGTTGATTATCTGGTGGCGCTGGGGACGCATCCGCTGATGAATGATGCGCAACTTACGCGGCTGGTAGGGCGCGAGGTGGTAGAGGGAGTATGCGGAAAGAGCCGAATCTTCAATCACCGGTGGGACATTGCATCGACGTTTGCAGAGATTGGAACAATTCCCGCGGGCGAAGTGGAGAGAATATCCGGCGGGATCCTGAAGGACGCGATTGTGGTACGCATCAATCGAATGATTTTTGAGTACGACCAGATTTTAATCTGCGGTCCGGTGTTCCCGCATGAAGTGGCGGGATTTTCTGGCGGGAATAAGTATCTCTTTCCAGGAATCAGCGGGCGAGACATGATCGACCAGACGCACTGGCTGGGCGCGTTGCTGGGGAGCCGGAACATTATCGGGACACCGCATACCGGAGTGCGGGAGATGATTGATCGCGCGGCGGAGAACGTGAGTGTGCCGGTAGCGTGCCTGGCGCTGGTTTTGACGGTTGATGGTATTCGCGGGATGTTTTTTGGAACGGGGCGCGAGGCGTGGCAGGGCGCGGCTGCGCTGTCTTCGGAATGCCACATCGAATGGGCGGATCGCCCGTAT
>Ga0210410_10003575_pt1 | contig 13744 bp, 11 predicted proteins | sample IncBWC4MmetaG_FD_161058 | JGI IMG/M metagenome (GOLD analysis project Ga0210410, IMG submission 161058) | Forest soil microbial communities from Barre Woods Harvard Forest LTER site, Petersham, Massachusetts, United States - Inc-BW-C-4-M | ecosystem: Environmental > Terrestrial > Soil >... | reverse complement strand
TCTGCATCTTTCCCCCTCGTCAGACATCAAACACTTGTCGGCACGAAGCGAAGCGAAACCCGTATTGCAATGAGCGGAAAGATCGGCGCAGATCCGGAACGCGGTATCAGAAGAAGGGGCGTGGTGCTTTGTCTCAAAGGGGTGAAAGTGGCTATGAGAAAGCGGCTCGTATTGTGTCTGGCGGTCGGTCTGGGATTCACAGCGTGCTCAGCCGGGCGAGTCTCCTCTGACGCGTCACGGAAAGGAACGGACGAGGCTCAGATACCGGATGCGGGGAATTCCTTCAGTGCTACGGGGGCACAGGAACTGCATGCCATCATCGAAAGTGGGCGGCTTGCGGATCTGCAGTGGCCAAATTTTTCCGATCGCGCCGACGCGGTCCGGGAATTCTATGCACTGGCCGGCTACAGGCTGGCATGGAGCCAGGCTGGCAAACCGACGGCGCAGGCCACCGAGTTGATCGGCATCCTGGAAGCCGCCGATCAAAAAGGGCTCGACAGCAAGGACTACGATGGCGCGCGTTGGCCGGAGCGCCTGAAGACGCTCGAGAGCCAATCCACAGCAACGGAATCAGCATTGATAAAATTTGATGTAGCCCTGACCGTTTCCGCGATCCGTTATGGACTTGACCTGCACCTGGGAAAGGTGAATCCCAAGCTTCTTCACAAAGATTTCGATCCGGACGTCCACAAACATGATCCAGGAGCGTACCTCTGGAAAAACGTGGTGGGCGCACAAAGCGTAAAGGAGGCCCTGGCGCCGATCGAGTCTTCCTACCCCCGTTACCAACGAACGCTGCTGGTGCTGCAGAAATACATGCAGATGGAGAAGGAAGAAGCGGCTGATCTTCTGCCGCAAGTGAAGAAACCGGTCGCAGCAGGCCAGCAGTACGAGGCCAGCGGGAAGCTGGTGCGCAGGCTCCAATTCCTGGGTGATCTGCCTCCGTCGGTTTCGGTGCCCGAAAATTCACCGGATTACTCGGGCGCGGTTGCGGAGGGCGTGAAACACTTTCAGCTCCGTCATGGATTGGACGCCTCGGGCAAACTCGGACCCCGGACCATCACGGAACTGAACCGGCCGATGAGTGACCGGGTGGAACAGTTGCGGCTGATACTGGAGCGCTTCCGCTGGATGCCGCACAGTTTTGCGGAGCCTCCGATTATCGTGAATATCCCGGAATTTGTTTTACGCGCATACGACTCCTCTTTGCACCCGGCCTTGGTGATGCCCGTGGTCGTGGGACGCGCTATGCGCACACAGACGCCGGTACTCGAAGAAAAAATGAAATACCTGATCATCTGGCCCTACTGGAATGTGCCGCCGAGTATTTTGCGCGCCGAGATCGTTCCGAAAATTGCAAAGGACCCGGAGTATCTGCAGAAAAACAGTTTTGAAGTGACCACCTACTCCGGAGAAGTGGTCACCGACGGCGTCGTGAGCGATGAAGTGCTCGCGCAGTTGCGCGCGGGCAAGCTCATGGTCCGGCAGAAACCGGGACCAAAGAACGCACTCGGCCTGATCAAGTTTGTTTTTCCCAATGCCGACAACATCTACTTGCACTCGACACCTTCCCAGGCGCTTTTCGAAGAGAACCGGCGCGATTTCAGCCACGGCTGCATTCGGGTTGAGGATCCGAGGGCGCTGGCCACGTGGGTGCTTCGAAACAATCCCGGTTGGACGCGAGAGCGGGTGGATGTGGCGTTCGAAGCACAGAAGCAGGAGCAGGTAAATCTGGCGCACGAGATTCCCGTGTTGATCCTCTACGGCACCGCGATTGCCAACGAAGACGGCCGGGTTTTCTTTCTCGAAGACATTTACGGGTATGACAAAGCTATGGCCAGACTCTTCGCCCAAGCCTACGCGTCAAAAAACTGAGTCGCTGGCCTAGTCTTCGGGCACAGTCAATCTTGGTTGCTCCGCTTGCACGAACTATTCTGCACTGGCGCTCGACGAGGAGCAGCCGAAACACCACGTACGGACGCGTCCAGTGTCAACATGAACGAATTCCGATCGGGGATAATAACCTACTCCTCCACGACCGAGCGCCAGCGCCGCATTGCGCAGCGTAAGCGTATCGACCCCCGGAATGCGAATATCAATGGCGTGAGCCTGCATGTGCTGGCTCCTCTTCGCCACCCCCGCAGAACGGGCACGAAGAAATTCATTGCTCCCCGCGGTCCGGTATCCGCAAATGATCTCGATCTCCACGCCCGGATGTCCAACCGCCGCGGCCACATCGGAAAGAATGTCGAACACCCGAGGATCATAGTGTTTGACGTCGCCTGTGCGATGGTCGCGCAGGAAATGATCTAGCTCTGCTTCAGCTTCCGGAAGGTAGACATCGCCGCGACGGTACACAATGTCAATGTGCTCGCTTGTATGCATATGATAAAGGCGGAGATGATGTTCCTGCGGAGAAGTGGTTTCGGCAGCGAAGGAGGGATTGCAGGCGGAGATAACTGCCGAGATCAAAAGAGCGCGACAGAACCTAAATGCGACGACTGCCTTCAACAAGCAAAACCTCCAGCCCGCAATCCGTCAAACGAAAAGAAAATTGCCTGCAGACAACAATTTTACTTGAAGAAGGGGTAAAGACAAAATTAGAGCGGTGAAATTTGGCGGCTCGAAACCAAACTTCCAGGACCTCTCAACGCCAGTGGAACAATCCGATAGGAGGAGGAAATGGCCAGATATGGAAAAGCGGCAAGCAAGTCAGTTCGGGCTGCCATGCGTCAGAGAAAGCGCGGAACTCTGCGTTCAGGAAAGGGCGGCAAGGGAGGAATAGTCAAGAGTAGAAAGCAAGCGATCGCCATTGGGCTTTCTGAAGCTCGAAAGAAAGGTGCCAAGATCCCGCGCGAGAAATCGAAATAATCGAGTCGCCTGACACACCCGCGCGTCGCAGAGGTGAAACGGTGGCCCAATCACAGGATTTCAAGGAGTATTAAGCGCAATCGAAGGGGCCCACCTCGTGAATCTGGTTGGAAATCAAAAACCCGCACCTTCGTGTTGGGCACGGAAATCGAATTGACCGGACAGCGGAGATTGTGACTCCCGTCCTAGCTGCGTGACTCGCGATCGCAGGAACCTGCCGCGTCTGGTCCCAGGTTGACTGGAATTCTCCATTCTTCGACCCAGTGCTTCGTGGCATGAAGGCCGGTCACTGATCCCGTCCATCCACAAGGGCAGTGTGGATTGAACCAGTGCGCATCCGCGGTCTCCAAATTCCTCTCTGCGCTTGCGCATGAAGAAGCCAGAGGAGTTCCGCATTTCGGGCAGGCGAATAAAAGGACATGTGCAAAACAACTACTAACTGTTTCCATAAAACCCTCCCGGGGACAGGAGTGTAAGTAGGCAAAGGCTACACAAGCGCGCTCTATAAAACAAGCTAAAGGGTGCTCGGAGGATGATATTTCCGGTGGAACGACTGGGTTTCAAAGTGGCGAGCTCCACTTATGAGGGTTAGAGTGAGCAGGGCCTCGTGCATTCGCTTACCATTAGAGGCGGCACAAAGCAGAGAGAGCAATATCATGCTGCGAATTAGAATAACTTCCTTCAATTATCTCACCTGTTCGCTAGATTTGTCGGTCAGAACCCCAGCAACGCATCACGGGTCACTCGAGTGAGCCTCGGGGGTCACTTCAAAAGCGGCCAACCGGGGTCAGTTCAAATCCGGCCAACGGATTTCCCTGAAATCTGGGGTTCTCCCTGACATTTTTGGTTGTCCCTAAACAGGATCTTTGCGGTTCTCCGGAGAGGGCAAGCACTCGGGCTAAGTGATAACGGCAGTTGGAGATGCGGGAGGGTTTGGAAACGATGAAGGGGATTCCGAGGCAGGAATCGCGGGCACCTTTCGACGTCTCCTTCCCTGGTCGGAACCAGTCGATCTCGTTGGCCGCTTTCTAGGTGACCATCGTTGGCCGGATCGAGGTGACCCCTGAGGGAGTGAGAGCAGAAAGGACGCCCCCCTCCCCTCGAGCTCTCGAAGGGACTCGTCCCCTGTTCTCCTTGCGCTTTCATTTTCAACCTAGGAAATTTGTGCGCCTATACTCCGAACACCGTAGGATCGGGGAGGCCCGGCCGCACGTAGGGTACGGCCTCGTCGGTCGATAGCTTGCGCATGCGCCCGCACCTCCATTCGTGTTCGTGCAATTTACTCACCATCAGAGACAAGTCGGGCATTTAGCTCGCTGGAATTAGGAAGCTACATTGCGGACTGTGGGGTCTAGTACGCAGAAAGGAACCGTTTCACGTTTTCCGATTGTAATATTTGCAAGAGATGTCCGAATTGGAGTTCGATTTGGGCCCGTTCGGTCCTTTCCTGGTTGGTCTGAGACGGCGGGGTTTTATGGGCTTGAAAACCCCTTTAGGCGCTCCGGTCTACGGTTAGCCTCAAAATACAAAGATCATGCCCTGCCTGCTTTCTACAGCATTTACCCTATATCTTGGTGATGATTGGAATACTAGAGTGGGGCCCGTGAGCCCCTGTTTTGGCTCGCGCGCGAGAGGTGCCGATGTCGCTCCGACGTTCCGACAACTGGACCGGGAACAAAGGAGGACGGAAGAGACTCCCTATAGGCAATCCCAGGTCTCATGCCAGGGTAGTTTCCATAGAGCGCGCAAAAACTGTTCATAAAGAAGATTTGGAGTCTCTACTCTCTTCCGCTTTGCGTTCTGACGACAATGAACTCGATCAAATTCTGTCTGCGTTAGAGGAGATCTCCAACTCGCTAAAGTCAGGCGCTCCGAACTCGCGAAGCCTGGACAACGTTCTCGAGCGTGCAGCATCGTGCGCCATAAGGCAGTCGCTGCTGGATCGAGAAATTCGTTCGCTGGCCGTCACGGACGAACTTACAGCTCTTTACAATCGGCGCGGTTTTCTGGCATCGGCGATGCACCAACTGAAGCTTGCTCATCGCCACTCCCAAGACGTAATACTCCTCTTTTTCGACATGGACAATTTGAAGGGGATTAACGATGCCTTCGGGCACCGGGAGGGGGATCTGGCAATAATCCGGGCCGCCGATGCGCTGGAGGATACCTTCCGTGACTCGGACATTCTGGCCCGGCTGGGTGGTGACGAGTTTGCCGTGCTGGCCTCGGAAGCGTCGATCTCAAACCGAGAAGCAATCGTCGCTCGGCTGGATCGGAGTCTCGAAAAGGCGAATGCCGAGGAGTCTCGTTATAAATTGTCTCTGAGCATCGGCATAGCAAGGTTCGATTCGGACACTACCGGCTCGCTCGGAGAACTCATGGCCCGCGCGGATCAGGATATGTACGCGAACAAAAAGGACCGTACGAGATCCGCATCGTCACGACACTCGTAGTTGGATACTCGTTGGAATTTTGATGACCATCCGGGCTTTAAAGGTGAACTCAACGAACCAGTGTGTTACGTTCAATCGGAAATAGGATATGGCAGCTTTATCGAGCACGATGACGGGGTCACACGGCCCGTTATCCAAACATGGGAGTGGGCGGCCGCTACGTGCCAGGCAGGAGAATCGAAATGACTACCAGTGCTTTGAGCCCCGACCCCAGGTATCTGATGCTTCAGTGGCAGCCGGGCAGTCCCTCTCAGGGCGACCATGTTGCCTACTTCTATAAAGAAAGCGATTCTCTGCTTGAAGCATTGTCTAGCTTTATCGGTAGTGCGTTGGGCGCCGGCAATGCTGCGGTCGTGATTGCAACCAAGATGCATCGCGAAGGACTTCTGCACCGGCTTACCGCTCGCGGCTTGGATATGCCCAAGGCCACCAATGAGGGAAGGTACCTGGAGCTCGATGCTGCCGAACTTCTATCGAAGCTCATGGTGGAAGGGATGCCCGACAGCGGCCGCTTCGAAGCGATAGTCGGTGGAGCAATCGATAGAACCAAGGCCCGCGCTAAAACGGCGCGTCCGGAAATTGCCGCATTTGGGGAGATGGTTTCTCTATTGTGGACGGAGGGAAAGGTCGAGGCCGCCATAAGGCTCGAACAGCTCTGGAACGAATTGGCGACGAAGCTTGCTTTCTCCCTGCGATGTGCCTACCCGGTGTCTCACTTTAATGGTGAAAAGAACTCTCAGCCGCTTATGAGAGTATGCGCGGAACATACGGCGATTGTGCTTGACGAAGGCGACGCTTCCTTTACAAGCGGGGAATCCAAGATTGCGCTGCGCCGTAGTGAAGAGCGATTCCGGCTTCTTGTAGATGCCGTTCAGGACTATGCAATCTTCATGCTGGACGTACAGGGTCACGTCACCAGTTGGAATACGGGAGCTCAACGCATCAAAGGATATGGAGCCTCCGAGATCATAGGTAAGCACTTTTCCATCTTTTATCCCGAGGAAGACAACCGAGCAGGTAAGCCGCAGAGGGAACTCGAGATCGCCGCTAAGGAAGGGAGGTTGGAAGACGAGGGATGGCGTCTACGCAAAGACGGCTCCCGTTTCTGGGCCAACGTGATCATTACAGCCATAAGAAACGATGCTGGAAAATTGATTGCATTCGGAAAAGTTACGCGAGATTTTACCGAGAAAATAAAGGCTAACGAGGCGTTACGAAAAGAGATCGTCGAGAAGACGGCGGCCGAGAAAAGGTTGCGCGAGTCGGAAAAGTCACTCCGGCAACTTTCGCTACGCCTCCTGCAAACGCAGGACGATGAACGCCGGCGCATCGGCAGAGACCTCCACGATAGCGTAGGCCAATACCTCGTTGGTTTAAAGATGAAGGTAGATTCCCTCAAGTCCTCGCGCGAAAGGGGCCAGCGAGATGATGATAGTGAACTGGCAGAATGCTCCCAGCTGGTTGAAGAGGCAATCAAGGAAGTTCGCACCATTTCTTACCTGCTGTATCCCCCTATGCTGGAAGAGTTGGGATTGAAATCGGCAATCCCATGGTACCTGGATGGATTTACAAAGCGGAGTGGAATCAAAACATCATTTGAGGTTTCTCCCGAATTTGACCGCGTTCCTGGTGACCTGGAGCTGGCTCTATTTCGCGTTCTCCAAGAAAGCCTGACGAATGTGCACCGGCATTCCGGGAGCCCAACGGCAATCGTCAGACTGCTGACTGAGAATCGCTGCGTACGCCTCCAGATCATTGACGAAGGGTGCGGCTCTCAGTCAAGGAATCGGGAAAACCGGGCTCAGGACTGGATGGGCACACTTGGTGTGGGACTGCGCGGTATGAATGAACGTGTGCGTCAACTGGGAGGTACCCTTGAACTATACTCGGTTGAGGGAGGAACCACCGTCATTGCCACGGTACCCATACCTGAGGCAGAGTTAGACTTTTCAAAAGGGGAATAGCCAATCGAATTTCGGGCACCCAGTAAAGAAGCCCGCATGCTACTCCACGCCTCCTGGGCAAATACGAATTCCACCTTTTGCATCTGGAAGAAACTGGCCCTTGGGAACGCATTTCCAACTCCATTACTCATGCCAGCGGTGAGCTGGTATGCCAATCGAGGCCTTTCGAGTTCCAGTACTGGAAAAAGTGGGCAGAAAATACATAATGATCCCAGAAAAAGTCCACATTTGCCGTCCGGCAGCCGATCAGCTCCTCCTTTAGATCGCACAACTAATTGATTTGAAAGACTTTTAACTGAGCTTATGGAATGGAAGCTAGGTTGCCTTACCTTTGCCAGCTACGTTAAATCCACTGTTAGGGGGGGAGTTATGGATGCCAAGTTCGACATCTTCAAGAGACTACCCGATGGTCACCCGCTTTGGGTAAATGCTGTAGAAGGGCTGGAAGAAGCAAGGAACCAACTAGCTCGATTGGCAGTGAATTCGCCTGGCGAGTACTTCATTTACAGCGCCCGGAATGGCTGTATAGTTCAAGAAAGAATGGCTGCCGGCGGGTGACCTAGAGCCAATCATCCTCAAGAATCATCTCCCCGATCTCAAGCGATCAGAAAGAATCAGAAGATTCAAATTTCCGCGTAGTGTCTCTCCCATCTCTGCCGGGCTCGAGGATCCAGGACAAAACGCCAGGCAAATCCTCGTAGGAATAAGTACAGGGCGGCTCCGCCCGAAATCAGGGATTTAGTCTATTTCTTGGACCCTCCGTTCGTGGTCTTTTCTATTCGAGTGACTACTCTCGTTGCTCCAGGCCGCAGCAGACAAAGCCAGTGTGCCGCAGAAAAGAGATGGCAGCCCAATTCCATGCGCAAGTGGACCTTCATTCTTGGCCTTGCAGTCCTCCTCCCACTCCTGACACTCTACGGACTGGGTTCGAGAATCCACGTGATGGCGCGTGAGCGTGCCCAGAAGATACTGCAGACACATTTTGCAAGCGAGGTTGAGTTTTCCAATTTTGACGTTTCTTTCTATCCCCGCGTCCGTGTGACGATTCGCGAGCTGGTTTTGCGGCACCATGGCCGGACTGACATTCCCCCTCTGATTCAGGTCCGTGCAGTCACGATGACGTCGAACTTAATCAATCTCCTACGAGCCAAGCCGCGCCTCACATTCCTGGATTTGGAGGGGTTACAGATTCATATCCCGCCCCGGCAGACCGGCAACGAGTCTTTGATTCAGCGGACTGACCAGGACCTCGCAAGGAAATATCCGGCTCTGATCGAAGACCTGCGCGCCAATGATGCCATCATCGTTATTTTGCGAGCACAGCCTGAAAAATCGCCCAGGGAATTTCCCATTCACCACCTCGCGCTCCACAATGTCAGTTTTGATCGTCCCGCCGCATTCCATGCAACGCTCACAAACAGCGTTCCGGCGGGCGAGATTGAAACCACCGGCGAGTTTGGACCCTGGCAAGCGGATGCTCCAAGCAAAACCATTACCCTGGGACAATATAGATTTCAGAATGCTGACCTTGGAACCTTGAAAGGGTTGCGCGGAATTCTTTCTTCCGAGGGCGATTTCAGCGGCCCGCTTGATTATCTAAAAGTCGAGGGAACGACCGACACTCCAGATTTCTGCCTTAGAACGGCAGATCACCCGATGTCCTTGCACACTGCATTCTCCGCGGTGGTGGACGGCACAACCGGAGACACGTATCTCAACAACGTGACGGCCCGGTTTCGGCATACTACGATTGTAGCCAGCGGCAAGATTGAAAATGCTGATCCTGAAGTGAAGGGCAAGACGATCGTGTTGGAGGCCTTCTCAGAGGATGCCCGCGTGGAAGACCTTATCCGGCTTGCCGTCAGGACGGACCAACCGATCATGACGGGCGTCGCAAGGTTAAAGGCGAAGATCGCAATCCCAGAGGGAGAGTCTGACCTGATCGAACGGTTAAGCATAAAAGGTGAATTCCGGATCGCCGACGGCCAATTCACGACTAACGAAGTTCAGGAGAAGGTCGATACCCTAAGCCGCAAAGGCCAAGGGAAGCCGAAAGCGATGGAAATCAACGGTGTTGCTTCGGAAATGGCCGGCAAATTCCAGGTCCGGAATGGTGCGGTGGAGTTTTCCAATCTAAACTTTGATGTGACTGGCGCTTCGGTCAATCTGAGAGGAACCTACAGTCTCGATGGTGGCGGACTGGATTTTCACGGCAACCTGGTGATGCAGGCCAAGCTTTCCCAGGCCACTACCGGTGCGAAGTCATTTTTCCTGAAGGCATTGGACCCGTTTTTCAAAGGGGAAAACGCGGGGACTGTCCTGCCAATCAAGATTACCGGGACAAAAGACAATCCCGCCTTCGCGCATGATCGGGGCGGCGATCCCCATAAGCTCGAGGTCTCCCCTCCCAAAGCGGGCAAGTGAAACCCCAAGACCGTTCCCCAGGAATTTTCCAGAATCGCGGGTCGCATTTTGCCTCGCTCAGGGCTGGCGTGCATGAATTTCACGTCCGTGATGGTTCTTGAATCCGTAATAGGGCTGTTTCTCTAACGTGTTTTGCCCGGCGGCGCGCTGAGGCATCCGAAAAGCCCTAACTAATTGAAGACAACGTCGCTTCTCCGAATTAAGGAGGGAGAACAGATGCCTGTGTTCAGTCAGGCATCTGTTCTTGGGAGGAGTGAATCGGAGGGGTTCCCTGGCACTCAGACTACCGGGGTCCGGCGCGCGCAACCATCAGGTCTTTCGAGTACGGAGAGACCGGGTTTCTTGTAGGACGAGTCGCTGTCCTCTGTTTTCCGGAAAAATCATCGATTCCAACTGCTGCTGTCTTCAGGGCTTAATTTTGCCTGGAAATCCCCTGCGCATGTAAGGGACAAGGGCCGCTATCGAAAAAGAGGGAACGCCTCGTTCGCAGACACCATCAGCCACCCGATTTACCCGCGAACGGGATGAAAATATGGGCCGGCGCTGAGGACTGGCCCACAAATTGCGCTAAAAGCGTAATATACAGGAAAAACAGTATGGGTTTTGCGGACAAGAAGGACTATTCCTAGATTGTGGCTTCTGGGTGGATCTTACCGGTGTCATTGTGCTCAGCAAACTAGGTAGCTAGTTTGCATGGCAAGAGGTAGCATCAAGACCCCCCTTTAAGGATGGCGACCAGGCCCGTGCGAATTCTCGTTGCAGATGACCACGACATTATCCGTCGAGGTCTGAAACAGCTTCTCACTTCTCGGCCAGGCTGGGAAATTTGCGGCGAGGCCAAGACCGGGCGAGAAGCAGTTGCCCTTGCTGAGCAGCTCAAGCCTGAAATTGTGGTCCTGGACATCAGCATGCCAGAGTTGAATGGACTAGAGGCAGCTCGGAGAATTCATAAGTTGCTTCCGAAAGCGGGAATTCTATTTCTGACAATGCACTTCTCGGATCAACTTCTGCGCGACATTGTCGAGGCCGGCGCCCGGGCCTATATCGTGAAATCCGATGCTGATCGGGATCTGGTCAGCGCTGTGGAGGCCCTGGCGAATCATCGAACATTTTTCACGGCCCGCGCAGCGGAAATGCTCCTGAATGGCTTCTCCATGCAGAACTCGGTGCCCGATCCGGAAGCTCTTCTGCGAAACAGGCTTACCTCCCGCGAGCGCGAAATCGTACAGCTTCTCGCGGAAGGTAAAAGCAGCAAGGAAATAGCCGTGGCTCTCGGAATAAGCGTCAAGACAGCCGAAACTCATCGGGCAAATATCATGAGAAAACTCGAGATGCACTCCGTCAGCGAGGTCGTACGCTATGCTGTAAAGAATCAAATCATCGAGGCGTGACGCTCCCCGTGGCCACGCACGGCGCGTTCTTGTTTGGACCAGTAAGACTTTGGAATTCGATGCCACTTCAAATGACCTGCGGCTCTTTGCCGGACCGAGTCCCCGACGCCCATCGGAGGCTTGAGGAGACAGGGGCCCATGCCTAGAGTACTTATCGTAGATGACCACGCGTTTATCCGCCGCGGCGTTCAGACAATATTGAATCCATTCCCCGAGTGGCAGTTTTGTGGAGAAGCGGATAACGGAAACGATGCCATTCGCCTTGCTCACCAACTAAAACCGGAAATCATCATCATGGATGTCTCCATGCCCGGGTTGAACGGTATCGAGGCGACTCGCCTGATTTGTAAGTCGCTACCGGAATCGAAGATAGTTTTGCTTACCCTGCACGAATCGGCGGATCTGGTGCGGAGGGGCTTTCGCGCAGGGGCCAGGGGTTTTCTTCTAAAGACAGATGCGGAGCAAGAGCTGGTGAGGGCTCTCACTGTGGTGATCGGCGAGGGTACCTATATCAGCCCAAAGATTGATAGCGAAGTGGTGGAAAGCGTAATTAGTGAAATAAATGGGACCCACTGATCTCCCGCCCGGCATGCAACTTCATCCCTTTCCCGTTTTGCTCCAGTGACTGTGTTTTGATGCCCCGTGTTTGCGCTCCGGCATTCCGATGGCTTTATGCCTCTACAGCAAATACCCGATATCACTGGAACTCTCTATCATTCATCCTCTTCTTCTACATGGAGGAGGATTTCAGTGGTGCAAAATGCCAAGAAAACAGTACCGAGTGCACGCGACGCCCTCATCCAAAGCCTGAACGAAGATCTGGCTCGCGAATATCAAGCCGTCATCGCTTCCGTGGTGTACTCGCAAGTGCTTAAGGGCGCGGAATACATGAATGTAGCCCGGGAGCTCGAGAAGCTCGCCACGCAGGAACTTCAGCATGCTTTGACAATCGCTAAACAAGTGGATCATCTCGGCGGCACACCTATTGTCCAACCAGAACCAGTTCAGGTGACGGACGCCAAAAAGGTGATGCCGCGGTGCGGACTTAGTACCTACGGTGGTTGATCGCCGCTGAAATATGGAGACGAAGACCGACACAGTAAGCGACCGTTTTTTCCTACCGTCCCCTAATCTCTATGGTGATTTGCGGATGGAAAAGCCGGATGCGGATGACTACGGTTGTTTCCTTAGCAGCGAGTCCGCCGGCGGCCATGTCCCTCTTGGGAGTGACTGCACACGGTAACCCTGGACGGGCCTTTGCAGTTTGACTTGCTTGGAAGTTGCCCTTGGCCGCTGGCCTTCCTAGCGCCGCCGCTCATCGTTTTTGCTTGAAGAATGCTTCAAGGCGCGGCCGATCGTCCCTGTCTGCCTGCGGTCGCGAGTGAGTCATGCGCACAAGGATAGGGCGAGGCAATGTTTGTCTCGCCCTATCTTCGCAAGTTGTCTGTATTACGGCTTCAACTGAGGAGATGATTTTTGCAAACGGCCAACAAGCATCTTTCCCGAAGGAGGAGCGTCAAACTTTGGCTCCGTGAGAATAGTGGCCGCTGAGGCGTCTTTGCCATACAAGCGGTGATTCGCGTCCTCGTCTGGCCGCAGTGTGGTGCCTTCCAGTGAGACGCCGGCGAAAACACCCCGCGCTCGTGAATAGCTAAGCATTTCGGCACGCATATACGCGTCTGTATCCGCCGCTGCGGTGCGGCCTTTCGGTCCAGCGGCAACGGATGCATCCGCGCCCAGCTTGACCTTAGAATGCAACAGGCTGCTTGCGCCGCGGTTGTTCATCACCAGGATCACCAGGTCCGTGGCTTCTCCGCCAATCTGGAGTCCCACGCTGCCGCCCTCGAGGGCATACATCGCAGGTGCTCCCCAAGGGCCGGAAAAATCCTTGCCTGTCCGACAAACCATGGTTCCGCGTCCGTAACTTCCTCCAACTACGAAAGCGGCCTTTAGCACGGACGGGATGACGATCACGCACCGAGCTTTGTCGAGCAGATCTTGAGGAATTTCGTCCGGGATGTCCAAAATCTCCTGGATGACCGTGCCGGCGTTCTGCAACCGATTGTTTTCATCTTTTGCATTTTCATCCGTCGGCCGTCCGAATGAGATGGGCGCCAGCATGAGCACGCCCGCAAAAATAATCGCCAAACGATTCATAAAATATCCTCCATAATTCCTCTTGATGTTGTCTACAACCTGACCCTAGTTCCCGCGCCGGTCGGAGATGACAACCACGATCCCGCCAACCAGCGCCAATACCCCAAGAATCGGAGGAAGAGGAATGGTGTGATGCTCTTCCTTCGTCGCTTGGATTGGACCGATGTCTACAACTTTCTTTTGCGTTGTGTAGGTCAACCCCTGATATGCCAGCGCAAACAGGCCGAGGACGACTAGTGTTATTCCCAGCATCGTTCTTCCGCTCATAGTGCCTCCAGAGTTCCGAGCCCGAAAACGCAGTCCAACCCTTGTAACCGATTGAATTGAGAGGGCGTGCATGCAGCCGTCTCAGGTTCGGCGCAAGAGATGGCTCACCAGCGACACGAGAAAAAGAACCAGGAAGATAAAGAAGATAATCTTTGCGATGCCTGCCGCGGCCACTGCAATTCCTGAGAAGCCGAGCAGTGCCGCCAAAAGCGCCACG
>Ga0210410_10003571_pt1 | contig 13746 bp, 11 predicted proteins | sample IncBWC4MmetaG_FD_161058 | JGI IMG/M metagenome (GOLD analysis project Ga0210410, IMG submission 161058) | Forest soil microbial communities from Barre Woods Harvard Forest LTER site, Petersham, Massachusetts, United States - Inc-BW-C-4-M | ecosystem: Environmental > Terrestrial > Soil >... | reverse complement strand
CCTCGATCAAAGTCACGGTGACTCGTTCTCCCGTTCAGACGCCCTGAACGAGCGCCGCCAGCGCATCGGGGGCGGTAGTCTAGGCAGCCGATGCCTGACGTCGCCGACAAAGCTGCTGCAATTGCGCCGACCGGCCCGGCGGCGCCGGCCTCGCCGTGGAGCGCGCTGCGACAGCGCGTTTTCCGCTGGTTGTGGATTGCCACGGTCGTCTCGAATGTCGGCGGCTGGATGTACAACGCGGCCTCCGGCTGGCTGATGACGAGCCTCGACGCCGATCCCTTCATCGTCTCGCTGGTCCAGGTCGCCAACAGCCTGCCGCTGTTCCTGTTCGCGCTGCCGGCGGGGGCGCTCGCCGACATGATCGACAAGCGCCGCTTCATTCTCGCGCTCGAGATCCTCACCACGGTGCTGTGCGCGGTGTTTGCCGCGCTGGTGGCCCTGAACCGGGTGACGCCCGCGCTGCTGCTGCTGTTCATCTTCCTGGTCGGGACGCTCGGGGCGGTGGAGACTCCGGCATGGCAGGCGATCACGCCGCTCCTGGTGCCGAAGTCGTCGCTCTCCTCCGCCATCGCGCTCAGCAGTCTCGGCGTCAACATCAGCCGCGTCATAGGCCCCGCGCTCGCGGGCCTGATCATTCTCGCCTCCGGCATCGCCGCACCCTTCTGGCTGAACGCGGTGAGCAACCTGGGGGTGATCGTGGTACTTCTCTGGTGGCGCCCGCCCGTGCCGCAGGCGCGCGTGCTGCCCCCCGAGCACCTCTCGGGCGCCATCCGTGCCGGATTACGCTACGCGCGTAATCATGGACCGCTGCGCGCGGCGCTGGCGCGCGCGGTGGGGTTCTTCCTGTTCGCGAGCTGCTACTGGGCGCTGCTGCCGGTGCTCGCGCGCACGCAGCTGCACGGCGGCGCCACTCTCTACGGCGTGCTGCTCGGGGTGCTCGGCGCAGGCGCGGTCGCCGGCGCACTGGTGCTGCCGCGGCTCAAGGCAAGACTCGGAACCGACCGCCTGGTGGTGCTCGGCGAGCTCGGCACGGCGCTGGCGCTGGTGCTGTTCGCGCTCGCCCAGTCAGCGCCGCTCGCGCTCCTGGCGTGCCTGCTCGCCGGGAGCTCCTGGATCGCGGTGCTGGCCATTCTCAACGTCTCGGCGCAACTCGCGCTGCCGGAGTGGGTGCGCGGCCGCGGGCTGGCCGTCTACGCGATGGCCTTCTTCGGAACCTTGAGTCTCGGGAGCGCGTGCTGGGGATTCATCGGCGCGCGCCTCGGCCTGGCGCCGGCGCATCTCATCGCCGCGGCCGGCGCGCTCCTCGCCATACCCCTCACCTGGCGCTGGAAGCTGCTGAGCGGGGCCGATCAGGACCTCACTCCCTCGATGCATTGGCCCGCGCCGGTGCTGGCACAGGCGGTGGAGGGCGATGCGGGCCCGGTTCTCGTGAGTATCGAATACCGGATCGATCCGAAGGACCGCGAAGCTTTCCTCGCCGCTCTGACGCGCTACGCCCGGACGCGCCGGCGCGACGGCGCCTACTCCTGGGGCGTATTCCAGGACACGGCGCATACGGACAGGTTCGTCGAGACCTACCTGGTCGATTCGTGGCTCGAGCACCTGCGTCAGCATGAGCGCGTCACGCGCGCCGATCGCGGGCTCGAGGATCACGTGCTCGCCTTCACGCGCGAGGCACCGCGCATCACCCACTACATTGCCGCGGCGACCTGAGCGCGCGCGCAGCACCTCAGGGCTTGCGGCCCTTGAAGAATCTGGCGACCCGCTGCGCCGCATCCGGCGCCAGGCCTTCGTTCTTGAAGAGGCCGAGGGCATTGGCCTCGCGTAGCGTCAGCCCGTCGCTCTCGAGCAGCGCCCGCTTGTCGACCTGATTCGAGTACCAGGAGTTGGCGAGGATGTCCGCGGCGAGCGCGGCGAGCTCCGCCTCGAACTGCTCGTCCGGATAACAGAAGTTCACCAGGTGCATCTCCTGCGCCTCGCGGCCCGAGTAGCTGCGGCAGGTGAACATCATCTCGCTCGCCTTGGCCGTGCCGATGCGGTGCGGCAGGCGCAGGCTCAGTCCCCAGATCGGCGTCAAGCCCCAGCGCGCGTACGCATCGCAGAACTGGGCCGACTCCGCCGCCACGATCAGGTCGCCGGCGAGCGCCAGCTCGAGCGCCCCGGTCGAGCAATGTCCCTGCACCGCCGCGATGACCGGCTGCGGCAGATTCGCGACTTTGTCGATCACCTCGACGTAGTGGTGCGGCTTGGCGTGCGCCTTGACCTGGGCGAGCACCTCGGTCATGTCGTGCCCGGAGGAGAAATTGCCCGCGGCGCCCCTGAGGATCACCAGCCCGACCGACTTGGTCTCGCGCGCGATCGCATCGACGTGCTCTTCGAGCGCCTCGATGAGGTCCTTGGAGAGCGCATTGAGCTTCTCGGGACGGTTGAGCGTCAGGACCGCGATCCCGGCATGATTCTCGCGCAACACGAGCTTGTTCATTTGAAAGAGGCCTCGGCGCTATTCCACCAGCCCCCGCCGAGGGCCTGGAACAAACCGGCGGTGTCCGCGTAGCGGTTGGCGCGCGCCTGTACCAGCGCGATTTCCGCTTGCCGGTAGGTCTGCTCGGCGTTCAGCAACGCCACCTGGCTGATCGTACCAAGCTGAAACTGCTGGCGTGCAAGCTCGTAGGCCGCCTGCGCCGCGGAGTCGGCGTCGGCGCTCGCCTTGAGCGCATCGGCATCGGCCGCGAGCGCCCGCAGCGTGTCGGCGACATTCTGGCACGCGAGGATGACCGCGGCGCGGTATTGCGCCGCCGCCTCATCGAGCGCCGCGTCGGCGGCGCGATGCCGGTGGATGAGCGCGCCGGCATCGAACAAGGTCTGCGTCAGCGAGGCACCGACGCTCCAGAAGCCCGTGTAGGGAGTGAAGAGCTTGTTGATCTCGAGCACCGCCGACCCCGTGTTGGCGCTGATCGTGAACTGCGGCAGCATGTCTGCCAGGGCGACGCCGACCAGTGCCGAAGCCGCGTGCAGGTTCTCCTCGGCCTGGCGGATATCGGGACGCTGCTCGATGAGCTTCGAGGGCAGGGTCACCGGCAGCTGCGTCGGCAGGGTGAGGTCCTCGAGCGTGAAGGTCTCGGGCGGCTCCTCCGAGGGGAGCTTGCCGAGGAGCGCCGTCAGCGCGTCGCGGGTATGTCCGAGCTGCTTCGTGAGCGGCGGCAGCGTCGCCGCGGTCTGCGCCTCCGCCGCCCGCTGGGCGAGCAGGTCGAGCTCGCTCGCCGTGCCGAGCGCGCGCTGGCGGCGCACGGTCTCGGTGAGCTGGTGCTGCAGCTCGAGCAGCCGCGTGGTCGCGGCGATCTGACCCCGCAGCGACCCCTCCTCGATCGCGGTGACGACCACGTTGCTGCTCAAGGTCACGTAGGTCGCGATCAGCTGGAAGCGCGTGGCTTGCACCCCGGCGCGAGTTGCCTCGAGCGAGCGGCGCATGCCGCCGAAGACGTCGGGCGTGTAGCTGAGATCGAGCTGCGCGGTAAAGAGGTTGTAGTAGGGATTCACCTGCGCAGAGGTGGTCGGATTGGCGAGCGTGTCCACCGCGTTCTTGGCACGCTGCGCGTCGAATGAGCCCTGGACGAGAGGCAGGAAGCTGGTCCGCTGCGCCTTGTAGAGCTCGTTCGCCTGGCGCAGCGCCGCCTGCGCCGCGGCGAGGTTCGGATTGCCCTTGAGGGACTGTGTGACGAGCGCGGTGAGCTTCTCCGACTGGAAGAGCTTCCACCACTCTGCGGAGATGTCGAGTCCGGGAGTAAGGGTCTGGGCCGCACCGCCCGTGCCGGGGCTCGCGGTGGTCTCGCCCTTGGAGGGCGCGCTGCCGTAATCCGGCGCCTTGGGGGCAGCCGGCCGGTGGAAGTTCGGGCCGACCGCGCAGGCCGCGAGGATCGCGGCGAGCGCAGCCGGGACACCCAAGCGCGGAGCGGCCACGCTCACGACCATCGCGCCTCCCCGTGGCGCCGCTCCGCCCAGTGCTCGATCACGTGGTACATCGAGGGCAGCACGAACAGCGTCAGCACCGTCGAGATCGCGAGTCCCCCGACTACCACGGTGGCGATGCCGCGCTGCACATCGCTGCCGACGCCGGTGTGGATGGCGGCCGGCAGCATGCCGAGCGTCGCCACGGTGGCGGTCATCAGCACCGGCCGCAGCCGCTCGGTCGCCCCCTTCAGGATCGCCTCGTGCAGCTCGAAGCCCGCGCTCCTCATGCGATTGAGATTCGCCACCATGATGATGCCGTTCTGCACGGCAACCCCGAACAGGGCGATGAAACCGACGCCGGAGGCGACGTTGAGCGTCTGGCCCGTCAGATGCAGTGAGATCAGCCCACCGAGCGTGGCGAGCGGCACCACGCCGAGGATGAGCACCGCCTGGCGCAGCGAGCGCGTGCCGACCGTAAGGAAGATCAGCATCATCCCCATCACGAGGCCGAGGATCACCAGCAGCCGCGCTTCCGCACGGCGCTGATTCTCGAACTGTCCGCCCCACTCGAGGCGGACCTTGGCCGGGTCGAAGTGCACGTGTGCCGCGATCTTCGCCTGCGCCTCCTCGAAGTAGCTGGTGAGGTCACGGTCGCGGTTGTCGATGCGGATCGTGAGGTTGCGCTGGCCGTTCTCGCGCGTGATGGTGCTCTCGCCCGATTGCACCCGCACGTCCGCCACCTGGGAGAGCGGTACCTGCATGCCGCTCGCGGTATGCACCGGGAGCCTGGCGAGCGACTCGGGCGAATCGCGACTCGCGGCTACGAAACGCACGGTGAGGTTGTAGACGCGCTCGCCGACGTACACGGTCGACACTGGCGCCTGCCCGACGCCGGTCTGAATGACGTTCTGCACGTCGGCGATGTTGATCCCGTAGCGTGCCGCTTTCTCGCGGTCCACCGTGATGTTGATCTGCGGAATCGGCGGCTCCTGGAAGATCGAGGCGCTCGAGGTGCCGCGGATGGTGTAGAGCTCGTCCACCATCTGCTGACTCACTTGCCGCAGCATGGCGAGATCGTCGCCGTACACCTTGATGACGAGTGGGCTGTGCGCGCCGCCGATCATGTCGTTGACGCCGTCGATGATCGGCTGGCTGATGCCGACGGAGTAGCCCGGCATGTCCTGTTGCAGCGTGGTTGCCAGCTTGTCGAGAAACTGCCGCTTGCTCTCGCCGTGCGGCCACGTGTCGTAGGGCGCGAGTCCCACCGGCGCCTCGATGTGCGACATGGTCCACGGGTCGGTGCCGTCATCGTTACGGCCCGTCTGGGTGACGACGTACGACACCTCCGGGAACCTGTGCAGCTCGCGGCGCAGATCACTCGCCATATCGCTCGCCTTGTTGAGCGAGAGCCCGGTCGGCATCTGCACCTGCAGCCACAGGGCGCCCTCGTCGAGGTCCGGGAGAAAGTCCCGGCCGACGGTGGCTCCGAGCCCGACGACCGCGAGCAGCGCGAAGATCGCGATGCCGTAGATGATGCGTGGCTGCTCGATGCAGGCGGCCAGCACTCGCTCGTAGCGCTGCGTGAGCCACGCGAGCCAGCGGTTGTGGTACACGGGGCCCGGCTTGCGGAAGGCGAAATAGGCCAGGCCCGGCACCAGCGCCAGCGTCGTGAGCAGCGCGCCGAAGAGCGCGTACGCCATGGTGTAGGCCATCGGGGTAAAGAGCTTGGCCTCGGCGCGCTCGAAGGAGAACAGCGGCAGGTAAGCGGTGATGATGATCAGGCTGGCGAAGAAGATCGGACGCGTGACCTGCACCGCCGCCGCCTTGACCTCGCTCTCGGAGAGCTCCTCGGTCGGCATCGCCTCGCGGCGCCTCAGGATCGCCTCGGTGACGACGATCGCACCGTCCACCAGGATGCCGAAGTCGATCGCGCCCAGCGACAGCAGGTTGGCCGACACGTGTGTGAGGTTCAGCAGCGAGAACACCGCCACCAGCGCCAGCGGAATCGACACCCCGGCGACCAGCGCGCTGCGCGGGCTGCCGAGGAACAGGATCAGGATCAGGAACACCAGGCTGATGCCTTCGAGGATCGTGCGCCCGACCTTGTGCACCGTAGCGCGCACCAGATCGTCGCGGTCGATGTAGGGCACGAGGCGCACATCCTGAGCGGCGAGCCGGCGGTTGAGCTCTGCCACCTTGGCGTGGATGCCGCGCAGCGTCTCGGACGGATTCTGATACTTCAGCATCAGCACGATGCCTTCGATCGTGTCTGGGTTGCTGTCCTTGCCGAGAATGCCCTCGCGCTCCTGGTGGCTCAAAGTGGTGCGCCCCAGGTCGCGCACCAGCACCGGCGCGCCGTTCACCTGCGTGACCACGGTCGACCCGATGTCGGCGAGGCTCTTCATGAGGCCCACACCGCGGATGACGTAGCTTTGATCGCCGCGCGAGACGCGGCTGCCGGCGGCGTTGGCGTTGTTGCTGTTGATGGCGTTGATGACCTCAGTGATGCCAAGTCCGTAGTGCTCGAGCTGCTGCGGGTCGAGATCGAGCTGATACTCAGTGGTGAACCCGCCGAAGTTGGTGTCATCGACGACGCCCGGAACGGACTTGAGCGCCGGAATCACTGTCCAGCGTTGGATCTCGGACAGCTCCTGAAGATTCTTGGTATCGGACTCGAGCGTATAGCGATAGATCTCCCCGCCGGGGCCGGCGACCGGGTCGAGCGACGGACTGGCACCCGCAGGCAGCGTCACCTGGTTGATGCGTTCGAGCAGCCGCTGCCGCACCCAGTAGTCCTCGTAGCCGTCGCGGAACAGCACCGTGATCAGCGACAGCCCGAAGGTGCTCTCCGAGCGCATGAGCAGCAGCCCCGGCGTGCCGTTGATCTCGCGCTCGAGCGGCACGGTGATGAGCTGCTCGACCTCCTCGGCGGCGAGGCCCGGCACCTGCGTCGTCACCTGCGCCGCGACGTCCCCGAGCTCCGGGTAGGCCTCGACGCTCAACGTCTCCCAGGCGTACACGCCGTAGATGCTGAGCAGCACCGCGATCACGATGACCGCGACGCGGCGTCGCAGGCAGAAGTCGACGAACTGGTCAATCATTGAGCAGGATTCCGCCCTTGATCACCACCTGCTCGCCGGGCGCGACGCCCGACTCGATCGCCACCTGCGCGCCCTCTTCGAGCAGCGGCTGCACGGCGCGCCGCTCGAAGGTCCAGGGGGCCACCGCAACGAACACGGTGGTGCGGTCGTTGTTCATGAGCAGTGCCGAGCTCGGCAGCAGCACGCGCGGGAGCGCCGGGCCATGCAGCGTCACCGTCGCGAACATGTTGGGCTTGAGAGAGGCGTCTGGATTCGGCAAGGCGATCCGCGTCTTGTCGCGGCGCGAGTCCGGCTCGATCACATCCGCGACGAACAGCACTTTCCCGCGCAGTACCCTCCCCGGGTAGGCGCTCACGGCGATCTCGGCGTCCTGATTGCGCGTTACGCTCCCAACGTCGCGCTCGGCGATGAGCGCCGTCACCCACACCACCGACAGATCCGCGAGCGTCATGATCGACTGCGTGTCGTCATTGATGGTGGCGCCGGGGGCGATCGCGAAGGCGGTGATGCTGCCGGCCGCCGGGGCGCGTACCGCGAGCAGCCGCCCTTCACCCTGCGCGTCCTCCGCCGCGCCCATGGCGCGCAGCCGCGCGCGGCTGCGGGTGTATTCGGCGACCGCCTGCTCGTTGTCGTTACGCGCCGACTCGAGGTCGCGCTGCGCGGCCGCGCCGATCTTGAACTGCTCCTCCTGGTAGCGGAGGTTCTTCGTTGCGAGCGCCGCGGCCGCGGCGGCCTTGTCGTTATCGGAGTAGGCCTGCGCCAGATCCGGGGAGTCGATCAGTGCCAACACCTGCCCGCGCTGCACGCGGTCGCCGAGTGCCACCTTCACCTCGCGCACGCGCCCCGCACCCGGGGGCAGGACGTTGACGGTGCGCGCCGGATCCGACTCCACCACCCCGGGCGCGGTGACGATCGCGCTGCGCTCCTCGGCCGCAGCGGCGGCTATCATCAGCCGCTCGCGCAGCGGCGATTTCTCCGGGACGAAGATCCGCCCGCCCTGGTGCACCAGCGCCGGGGCCTCCTCCCGTGCGCCTCCCCGTCCACGCCACAGCCCCTGGGTGAGCAGCAGCACGACCAGCAACAGCCCGCCCCCGAGGCCTCCCCAGAAGAAGGCACGGCCGCGCGGGTCAGGCGTGTGGTCGTGGGCGTGCGCGTGCTCGTGCTCGTGCTCGTTCGCACCCGCCGACTGCTCGTTGTCACCGGACCGGTGGTCGTGGGTTTCCATGGCGGCAAGCTCGCGGACAGGTTTATCGGTTTATATGACTTATATGTGACAGAGCCGGGCGCGGCCCGGCCGCAGACCCCGCGTCCGGCGCCGGTGCGGGTCGCGATTGTTGGACGCCGCCCCGTCAAAGTCAACGACTATATACCATACCCCCCACCCTATATGAGGGATGGCCGTCACGCTAGCGGCAGGTCGCCGCTGGGGCGGCGCCGGACTTGAGGTTAGTCGCCGCGGATGCGCACTTCGCGCTGCGGGAAGGGTATAACCACGCCGCGGGAGCGCAGCGCCGCGAGTACCGCGGCGCACACCTCGCCGCTCACCGTGCCCTGGTCCTGCACTAGCACCCAGGGCCGCACTGCAATCGCGACCGCGGAGTCACCCAGCTGCGTCGGCTGGACCACGGGCGCTGGATCACTGAGAACGCGCGGGTTGGCCGCGAGCGTCTCGTGGATGATGGCGAGTGCGGCCAGGAGATCGGTGTCGTAGGCGACTCCCACCGTGAGGTCGAGCTGCCGCACCCGGCCGTAGTTATGGAGGATCTCGCCGACGATCTTGCGGTTCGGAATCACGACCAGCGAGCGGTCCGCATGCGTGAGCGTGGTGCTGAAGAGCGTAATGCTCTCCACCGCGCCCTCGACCCCCGCGATCGCGATGTACTCGCCGACCTTGAAGGGCTTGGCAAAGATGATCGAGAGGCCGGCCACGACGTTGCTCAAGACGCCCTGAGTGGCGAGCGCCACCCCGGCCCCCGCCACGCCGATCCCGGCCACCAGCGGCAGGAGCTCCACCCCGAGGTTCTGCAGCGACATGATCGCAAACAGCAGCACGCACATCGCCCACACGACACGCGTAAAGAGCTGGCGGATGGGCGGCTCGAGCTGGCGCCGCTCGAGCATGCGGGCAAAGGCGCCGCTCACCCACTTGCCGACGATGAAGCCGGCGGCCAGGATCAGGATCGCCGTCGCCAGCCGCGGACCGAAGCGGATCGCCAGCTCGAGCATGGTGTCCTTCGCGTGGCTGATCGTCGCGACTTGCTCGTTCATGGCTGCATCTCCGTCTCAGGGCATGCGCGCGCCGCGCGCGGCGACCAGGATCCGGTACCAGTCCTCGCGCGTCAGATGCACGGCGTAGGCGTTGCGCGCCTCGCGGATGCGCGCGGGATTCTGGCTGCCGATCAGCGGGATCGGTCGCGCCGGGTGCGCCATGATCCAGGCATACGCCACCGCGGTGCGCGACGTTCCGTCCCGCCGCGCGATTGCCTCGAGCGCGGCGATCACACGATCGCTACGCGGGCTGTCCGCCAGCTCGCCCGGGGACGTTGCGAGGCGCCCCTGTGCGAGCGGCGACCAGGCGATCACCGCCGTGCCGCGCCGCATGGCGGCATCGAGCGTGCCATCGGCGAGCCCCTCGATGGCGAGCGGCGAGAGCTCGTTCTGCACGCTCGCGAGCGCAAACGGCAGATGCCCGGCCAGCGCCTCGAACTGCGCCGCGCTGTAGTTCGACACGCCCGCCGCGCGGATCTTGCCCGCGCGCCGCAGCCGCTCCAGGGCTTGAGCCACCTCGCCCGGGTGCGCGAGCAGGTCGGGGCGGTGGATCTGATAGAGATCGATGTACTCGACGCCGAGGCGCTTGAGGGATGCCTCGCAGGCCGCGACGAGGTGTTCGACCGAGGAGTCGTACGGTACCGGCGGGGTGATGCCGGCCTTGGTGGCGAGCACCACTGAATCGCGCAACCGCGGTGCTTCGCGCAGCACCGCGCCGAGGAGCGCTTCGGCCGTCCCGAAGCCGCTGCCGCGCCCATAGCCATAGACATCCGCGGTGTCGAACAGCGTACAGCCGGCCTCGAGGGCGGCTTCCACACGCTCGCGTGGACTCGCCTCGCCCGCTTCGCCGAGACGCCACATACCCCAGCCGAGCGGCGCCACGCTGAGGCCGCTGTGGCCGAGCGGAATGCGCGCGTCCGCTGAGGGTCCGAGACTCACGGCGAGCACTCTAAACCAACGCCTCGAGCCGCAGCACCTCGACCCGTTCGCCGCTCGTGGCCGCGGCGCTGTGCGCGGGTCGGCGGATGAGCACGTTCGCAGTGGCGAATACCGACAGGAGCGAGGTGTCTTGATTCTCGCAAGGACGCACGCGCAGGTGTGTGTCCTCGCCCCGCGTAGCGACCGCGCGCGGGTAACATTCGTTGGGGCCGCTCGCGGCGACTTCGCCTTCGAGGAGCGCCACCGCGCCGGCGTCTTCCCCCGCGCGGCCGAGCAGCCGCGCGAGCAGCGGCCGCAGGAACAGGTGCGCGCACACGAGGGCCGCCGCCGGATTGCCCGGCAGCCCCAACACCGGCTTGTCCTTGGCTCGCCCGAACCAGGTCGGCCGACCCGGGCGGATCGCGACCCGCTCAACCGCGATTCCGAGGCCGAGCCCGGCAAGAGACTGCTTCACGACATCGTAGTCCCCGACCGAGGCTCCACCGATGACGACGAGCAGATCCGCCCGCCCGAGTGCGTCGGCGGCCGCGGCCGCGATGGCTGGCTCCGAGTCGGGGCGCAGCGCGAGCCGCAACGCCTCCCCGCCCCACTCCCCGATCGAGGCACCCACCCCGAAACTCACCGAGTCGAAGATCTGGTGAGCGGTAGCGGCGGCGCCGGGCTGCACCAGCTCATCCCCGGTGGCGAGCACGGCCACGCGCGGTCGCCGCGCCACTTGCACGGTACCGGTGCCGGATGCCGCGATGAGGGCAATGTGGCGCGCGTTGAGCCGCACGCCCGAGCGCACCAGCACCTCACCGGCCCCGAAGTCGACGCCCGCCGCGCGGATGTTGCTGCGCCGGTGTGCGGCAGCACCGAGCCATACGGCATCGCCCTCGCGCCGGGTGCGCTCCTGCGGCACGATGAGGTCCACGCCCGGAGGAACTGCAGCGCCGGTGAAGATACGCACCGCGCCCCCGGCGCGCATCGGCGCAGCGGCATAGGAGCGGCCGGCCGCCGCCTCGCCGAGCACCGTGAGAGGTTCAGAGCCGAGATCGGCGGCACGCACGCCGTATCCGTCCATTGCCGCCGCGCGGAACGGCGGCTGCGCACGGGCGGCGGCTACTGGATGTGCCAGCGTCCGTCCGCCCGCCGCTTCGATAGCGACCGGCTCGGATGGCAGTGGTTTGACGGCGGAGAGGATCGCGCCGCGCGCGGCCGCCACGCTGTGCTCGGCCGGCGTCATGGCGGACTCAACGCTCCTGGAAGCGCGGCATGACTTCCACGATCGAGCACGGGCGATGGCGGCTGTCGAGCTGCGGCTGGATCAGCCGGTCCCAGCCGTCGCGGCAGGCACCGTTCGAGCCGGGCAGCGCATAGATCACCGTGCCGCGAGCGAGGCCGGCACAGGCGCGCGACTGCAGCGTCGAGACGCCGACCGTCTCATAGGAGACGAGGTGCCAGAGCACATTGAAGCCCTCGAGCTCTTTGTCGAGAAGCTCGCGCACCGCCTCGGGAGTGACGTCCCGCCCGGTGAGGCCGGTCCCGCCGGTCGTGATGATCACATCGATGCCGGGGTCATCGATCCAGCCGCGCAGCTGCTCCTGGATACGGCTCTTGTCGTCGCGCACCAGGGCGCGCGCGCCTAAGCGATGGCCGGCGGCGCCGATGCGCTCGGCGAGCAGGTCGCCCGAGGTGTCGCTCGTGGCGTCGCGTGAATCGGAGACGGTGAGTACTGCGATGGCGAGCGGCGTGAAGGCGCGCGCCGGATCAATCCTGCCGCCGGGAGTCATTTGCCTAGCTTACCCGATCCGCTCGGGCGGTCACGCCGCGGCAGCGGCAGCGCGTAAGCGGCCGTGCGGCGCGGACCGCCGCCGCAGCTCAGGCCGCCGTGCCGAAGGTCTCCTGCCGGTAGCGGTCGCGCGCCGCATGCACCAGGTCGCGCAAGAATGCCTTTTCATAGGCCCGCAGCAGGTGCGACTGGCTGCGCTCCACGTAAGCGCCGACCACATCGCTGTCCGTCGCGATGCTCTTCAGGTGGCTCAAGGTCGTGGCATCCCAGCGCCACGGCAGCTCGAGCTCGCAGAACGCGTGGTTGTAGGCGGCGAGCTCCGTGGTCAGAGGATCGTTCGCGGAAGTGCCTTTGCTGCTGAGGACTGTTGCGGTCACGGTCTCATCCTTCGGCGGGAAGCGCCGCTAGCCAAAAGCCACGATGGCGACTGGCGGCCAGAGTACGGCCTCCTTGATCATAGGAAAAGTCAAAGCTTTCTATCTCGGACATATAGTTCTCTATATACATCACGCGGTCGCCGGCGGTATGCTCCCTAAGGCGATGAAGCACGTAACCCTGAGACAGCTACGGGTGTTCCTGGCCGCGGCGCGCCACATGAACTTCTCGCGCGCCGCCGAGGAGCTGCACCTGACGCAGCCCGCCGTGTCGACGCAGATCAAGGAGCTGGCCGCGGGCGTGGGGCTGCCCTTGTTCGAGCGCATCGGCCGCAGGACCTACCTCACGCCCGCGGGCGAGGAGCTGCTGCAGTGCGCCCGGGCGATCACCCAGCGCCTGCGCGAGGCCGATGAGTCAATCGCGCAGCTGAAGGGCGTCACCGGCGGGCGGCTCAACGTCGCGGTGATCAGTGCCGGCGATTACTTCTTCCCTCGGGTGCTCGCCGCCTTCGGCGCGCGCCATCCCGGCATCACCTTCAACCTCACGGTGCACAACCGCGAGGGACTCCTGCGGCAGCTGGCCGAGAATCTCGCCGACCTCGCGGTCATGGTCCGTCCCCCGCGCGACATGGATATCGTGGCGATGCCCTTCGCGCCGCATCCCTACGTGCTCGTCGCGGCGCCCGATCATCCCCTGGCCGGCGTGCGGCAGATCCCGCGCACGGCGTTGAACCGCGAACGCTTCGTGCAGCGCGAGCATGGCTCCGACACCTGGAACTCCATGCGCGAGGTGTTCGGGCGGCAGTTCTCACGCCTCAACATCGCGATGCAGATCCAGAGCACCGAGACCATCAAGCAGGCGGTGGTCGCAGGCTTCGGGATTGCATTCCTCTCCGCTCATACGCTGGCGCTCGACCTGCACGCCGGCAACCTGGTGGTGCTCGACGTGCAGGGATTCCCCGCCATGCTGCACTGGTATCTGGTGCACAACCGCGCCAAGCGGCTGCCGCCGGTCGCGGCCGCCTTCAAGGAGTTCCTGGTACGCGACGGGGCCGCGCTCATCGAGCGGCTCGTGGACCTGGAGCTGCCCGGCGCGGAGCGTGCCGCGCGCCCGGCGCGTCAGTCGAGAAAGTCGCAGTAGCGATCGACGTGCGCGGCGAGATCGAGAGTGTGCTGGCGCGTGAGCCGCTCGGCCAGCTCGGTATCGCGCCGCTCGAGCGCCTCGATGATCTTCAGGTGCTCGATGATCGAGCGCGCCGCGCGATTGTTCTGCGAGATCGTCGCGCGGCGGATGGCGCGCACGTGCAGGAACAGGTTGTGCGTCGCGTCCTCGATCAGCTCTGAG
>Ga0210410_10003570_pt1 | contig 13746 bp, 10 predicted proteins | sample IncBWC4MmetaG_FD_161058 | JGI IMG/M metagenome (GOLD analysis project Ga0210410, IMG submission 161058) | Forest soil microbial communities from Barre Woods Harvard Forest LTER site, Petersham, Massachusetts, United States - Inc-BW-C-4-M | ecosystem: Environmental > Terrestrial > Soil >... | reverse complement strand
ACTTCCATAGCGACCTGGTGACCGCAGTCCTGCTCTACAAGGGCAAGGGCTAAATCGATTCCGGCCGTAATACCTGCCGAGGTCCACACATTGCCATCATTCAGAAATATGGCCTTATCCTCAACGATGACCTTTGGAAATCTGTCGCGAAATTCATTGATAAACATCCAATGCGTGGTAGCTCGCCTTCCATCCAGAATCCCTGCCTGAGCCAGCACGAACGCTCCTGTACAGATAGAAACAATTCGTGGCATCTCGCCAACTCGACGCAGAAATTTAATAAGTTTGGTGTCGCTCGGTAGATGAGGTGAACCACCCGCGACGATGACGGTGTGGGGGCGTCCTCTTAACGCGCGCAATGGAAGTGCCCCGGCAATGAGTAATCCGTGTCGTGTTGTGGTGTTTCCTCCTGACGCAGTTGCGAGGAGTAGACGGTAAACCTCCCGTTTCGCAACTTCATTGGCATGTCCCAAAACTTCCCATGGACCTGCGACATCCAGAAGCTCGGTACTCTGCGGGGTGAGGAACCAGACGTTGCGGATCGGAGGACTCACGACGGTCAGGATAGTTGCGATTGGCTCAAAATGCAATGTATTTGTCATTTGAGCCACGGCACAAAGCTGCTAGCGTACACAATGTGCGGGCGCCAAAAGGAAATGGCTGGATGGCAATTCAACTGATATTTTCACATCTTCCAGATAGCGGGCTGTGCGTAGCGGCGATCGAGTATGCGCGGCGTGCGTCTGAACCGGTTCTGTTCCACCATGTCATGCGCTCCGCCGTCTTTGCGGATGCGATCGGACGGCAACGCAAAATGAAATTCGATCGGGAAGTGCTTTGTGTTGCAGCCGTGCTCCACGATCTCGGATTGACAAAAGTGGCAGCCGTACAGGCCCGCTTCGAGCTGGAAGGTGCAGATGCCGCAAAGGAATTCCTCGTAAAGCGAGGCATGACTGAGGGAGACGTTGAAATTGTCTGGGAGGCGATCGCCTTGCATACCACCGCTGAAATTCCTTCGCGTCGCTCACCGGAGGTAGCGTTGTGCCAGGTGGGAATCGCTACGGATCTGTTTGCTCTTCCCCCGGGTCTCATGACCGCCGAGCAACTTGACGAGGTTTTTGAGGACTACCCATGGCTTGGTCTCGATGACGCGCTCCCATCGATTCTTGTGGACTTGTTCAGGAAAAATCCCAAAGCCGCGTCGTCAAACGCGGTCGCCGATGCATGCGAGCTCCACGTGCCTGATTTCAAGAAGTTCAATTTTTGCGAGCTCATCGTAAGGAAACAAACCAAACCATGGGGAGCCTGATGAAGATTTCCAGCAATGGAGTCCAACCCAAACTGGTTCAAACGAACGAAGTGTAGGAGACGAAGTAATGTCCAACGCCTATAAACAGAAGGCGGTCGATCTGCTGAAGGCGCTCGAAACGCGCGATCCCAAGCCCTTTTCCTACATCAATCTCCACAAATACATTCAGCACAACCTTGATGTTGGCGACGGCCCGGCTGGTGTTGCCGCTCTTGCAAAAAGCCTGCCCCCCGAAACGAAGGTAAACATCGTTCGAGCATTTCAGGACGGCGATTTCGCCTTTGTCCATGTGGAGTACGACTTCTTTGGCCCCAAGATCGGCTTTGACATCTTCCGCTTTGAAGATGGCCTGATCGTCGAACACTGGGACAACCTGCAGGAGGCTGCCTCCGGACCTGGTCCGAGTGGGCACACCATGACCGATGGGCCAACGACGGTCACAGATCTTGACGGCACCGAGGCAAACAAAGCGCTGATGCGGCGTTATATGGACGACCTTCTGGGCGGTCGCCGTGAAACCTTCCCCTCCTATTTCAACGGAAGCGCCTACATCGAGCACAATCCCTGGGTTGCCGACACCATTCCTGGCTTACTCGCGGGCCTGAAGGCACTCGCCGAGACGGCGAAGGCAGTTGTTTACAAGAAAGTGCACATGGTTCTCGGCGAAGGAGACTTCGTACTTGTCGTCGCCGAGGCCACCTTCGGTGATGTACCCACGGGCATTTATGACCTCTATCGCATTGAAGACGGCAAAATTGCGGAACACTGGGACACTCTGCAGGCCATTCCGCCCCGTTCCGACTGGAAGAACAGTAACGGAAAGTTTTAAAGCCAGGAGACAGCGATGAGCGACACTCAGCTTCCAGATATCGGAATGGTCTCGACGACGGAAATCGAAAGTCTCAGGATTCGTTTCGCAAAGGGGGGAACCGCGATAGGGGTCCCGGTTCTGCTCACGGCACCGTGGCCGGAGAGTATCTATGCTTTTCACAGGCTCTTGCCCGCACTTGGGAAGAAGCATCCCTACATTGCCGTTGACCTTCCCGGCTACGGGCTTTCCGATAGTAGGCCGGAGGTCATGTCGCCCGCAGCCATGGGCGATTTTATTATTCCGCTTATGAAGCACTTTGGGCTCAAGCGAGCCCACGTCGTCGCGCCCGATGTCGGCACCCTGGCGTTTCTATTCGCCGCCTCAGCGAGACCGGACCTCTTTGAGAGCCTCGTTATCGGTGGAGGTGCGGTGCGCGCGGAGCTGGCGGCAGGCCAGCTTAAGGACATCATCCACTCGACCCCCGGCAGCTTCGCAACAATCGACGGTGCCCTGGGTGTCAAGGATTACCTGGACTACGCGGCACAACTTACACCCAGCGCAGTCATCGCCGATTTCCGCGCGGCGTCCTCAGGCCGACGTCTCGAAGAGGCGAGTCAGTTCGTACGGGCATATGTGACCGATCTACCGAAACTCGAGCCGCTCCTTGCGAAGATTCAAACACCAGCACTTGTGATGACCGGCCGGAACGATCCGATCGTTCCAGTCGCGAATGGGCAATTCCTCGCCGAGAAGCTTCCGCACAATCGATACGTGGTGCTTGATGCCGGACACCGGGCGTGGGAAGAAGCCGCTTCACAGTACGCGAATGAAGTCGGATCATGGTTAGACGGCGGCTATCGCTCGGTTGAAAAAGGACAGTAACGGGAAGTTTTAGGAAGGAGTCGAGATTTGTCTTGTGAAGTCGGCAGGGTTCAGCATTCAGTGACATCGACTGTCAACTGACGACTCCAAACCGCTCATTGAGAACGATTTGAACCTCGTTACGAAGATCGATCTTGGAAACGCTGCAGGGTGTTGTGCGTATTCCTTCCCCTCGCGAACCACCTCGGGAGAAATCCAAGGTGCGCCTACCACGTGGCTCGAGATCAGGGCGAAACAACGAGTACCCAAGCCACGGTCGAAGTGGAATATTGCAAAAGTACACCCAGCAGTATTGAAAAACGGATTCGAAAAACAGGGGCGCAAACTGGAGCGCAGTTCGCAAGCTGGATTCGTATCCTATGGATTCTAAAAGGTGCTTCGGTATCATCCGCGCCGCACTAAGTCTCTTAAAATCAGTTTATGACTTCCCTCATAACCCAAAGGTCGCTGGTTCAAATCCAGCCCCCGCAACCAATTAAATCTATAACTTAAGAAGACCCTTGGGAATTTTGAGGGCGCAATAAGATGTGCCCCGGAAAATTCCGCTCCTGCCGCGCGCTGTGTCTTCAAGAACCCCCGGGCTGGGAATCCGCATGGGTTCTCGCAATCGATGCTGTTCGAGGGTCTGCGTCTGCGCCAAGCGCTGTTCGGCCTCGGCCTTAGCCTGCTGTTGGGGTTCTCAGTTCGCAAGCCGGTTTTTGTATCTTATGGATTCTAAAAAGTAGCTTCGGTATCGGCCTGCCTCGCTCCCGCATGGGTATAGGATGTTGCGCAATCGCCGAGGCGCTCACGGACGCCGAATAGAAACTGGCATTGCTGCATTCGATCACCACGCCTGCATCGGGCGTGGCACGGCATGATATGGTTCCTCACTGCTGTCCGGCTAAATTTCGCCGAGGCAGAATAACCTTTTACGGTTCAATAGGATGCCGACACTGAGGGTGGGAACGATTTGAATTCCAAATGCAGCTTTCCAGATCGGATGCGGAACAATGTTGAATGAATGTTGGCCGCACCGTCTTCTCTCAATTGATCGAGCATGCTCCAGGCAAAGAGTTCCAGAAATGTGTGGCTCGATATCGCGGTGATGCCCATTTTAGGGGATTCTCTTGTTGGGACCAGTACCTGGCGATGGCCTTCGCACAGTTGACTTATCGAGAAAGTCTGCGAGACATAGAGGCTTGTCTGCGCTCGATGAGAGGCAAGCTGTATCACATGGGCTTTCGCGGCAAGGTGGCTCGCACCACATTGGCCGACGCCAACGAAACTCATGACTGGCGCATCTTCGCAGACTTTGCCCAAGTGTTGATCAGCATCGCACGGCCGCTATACGCAGACGATCCGATCGGCGTGGACCTGGATCAGAGCCTCTACGCGCTGGATTCGACCACCATCGATCTGTGCCTTTCGTTGTTTCCGTGGGCTAGGTTTCGCAAACACAAGGCAGCCGTCAAGATGCACACCTTGCTGGATCTTCACGGCAACATCCCTACGTTCATCAGTATTACCGACGGTAAGGTGCACGACGTGAATATCCTCGACGAGATACTGCCCGAGGCCGGCGCTTTTTATGTCATGGATCGTGGATACATCGATTTCGAACGCCTTTATAAGTTCACTCTCTCGTAAGCCTTTTTCGTGGTGCGCGCCAAATCCAACATCCTGCTGCAACGCCGCTATTCCCATGGGGTGGACAAGACGACAGGTGTTCGCTCCGATCACACCGTCATCCTTACCGCCATCGACTCGGCGAAAGCATATCCGGATGCTTTGCGGCGGGTCAGTTATCTGGATGTGGAAACGAGGAAGCGCTTCAGGTTTCTCACTAACAATTTCACGCTGCCGGCACTTACTATCGCCCAAATCTACAAGTGTCGTTGGCAGGTGGAACTGTTCTATAAGTGGATCAAGCAACATCTGCGCATAAAAGCCTTCTACGGCACCAGCGAGAATGCGGTGAAGACCCAAATCTGGATCGCAGTCTCGGTTTACGTCCTGGTGGCTATCGTCCGCAAGCGCCTGCGACTGGAGGCCAGCCTCTACCAAAATCTACAGATTCTCAGCGTGACCCTTTTCGAGAAAACACCCATTTTACAGGCACTTCAGGTATCCGACTCCGACTTCGACTTAGGCGATTCTGGCAACCAGTTGAATCTGTTTAGCTTATAGCCGGACACTAGTGATGGTTCCTTATCGTTGGCTATTTGGGCCGGGAGGTCGCACCTTCTTTGTGTCACGTGTACAACAAAGCGACTCTACGTCCAGTAATTCTCTTGTCTAACTGAAATTGACCTCCGGGCGAAGTCGGTGCACGGGTTGGTTAAGAGTTGGGGCCGTAAAGCGAGCAGATCTGGCCTTGGCTTTGTGGTGTTTAGAGGAGGCAACCCAGGTTCGACCACATGTGGCGCCTTCCAGGAATCTTGCTCTAAAGATGGATCAGGTCAGACGGTATTCGGGATGTGCCAGTGGATGTTAGACTCTGGAGTCGTGGCGCAATTCGTAATCGAACGCGAGCTTTCAGGCGCCGGAGCTCTGACAGATGCCGAGCTCCGGGAGATCTCTATGCGCTCATTGCGGGAACTTAACGCCATGGGACCACAGATTCAATGGCTCCACAGTTACGTCACCGAGGACAAGGTTTACTGCGTTTACCTCGCGCCCGACGAAGATAGCGTTCGGGAACATGCTCGCCGGGCCGGCCTTCCGGCAGATCGTGTCTCCGCAGTTCGCCGACTCATTGACCCTGTGAACCTGCGCTGACTGCGTTCGGCTCCGCGAGCACGTACTGCATCGCTTCTTCCATGGTCATTGCGGAACCTTTTGTCCACGCGAGCTTGCCATCCAATTCACTGATCGATTTCCAGGCGGGGGCCAGCCTTCGATCCAGGCTGGATTGCTCTGATTGAGACATATAGGCGCCAATCAGCCGGCGTAGTTGCCGGGCGGCGGCGGCCAGGGTGAGTGCCCGCGCGGCGTGCCCTTCAGCCAGAGCCAATGATGCGAAACCTTCCAGCACTCGGGCGATACCGCGCCGATGTCCAAGCAGGGCGAATGTTTCCATGGCCTCGCGGAATGCAGCGCGAGCATCCGAATGATTTGTCTCCTCGCAGTCAATATAGGCCAAATCAGTCAGAGATCGTGCGGAACCCCATGGGTCCCCTGCCTCTCGAAAGGCAGCGAGCGCGAGCCGGTACGATTCGCGAGCGGCGGCGGATTCACCCGTAGCGCGCGCGATGTCACCCAGCTGGTTGATAGACCAGGCGGCTCCGCTGCGATCGGCAAGCTCGCGGAAGATATTCGACGCTTCACCCAGGGCCCAACGCGCCCTTGCATAGTCGCCGCGAACCCTGACTACATTGGCGAGATTGTGGAGACAGCGCGCTATTGCCAACCTGTCCGACAGCAATCGCCAGCACGCGAGGCTGCGCTCGAAGTAGCTCTGGGCCAAGGCAAAGTCGCCTCGATCCCGGGCCGCAATCGCCAGAGCATTCAGCCCCGCGGCGATACCCTGTTCATCACCCAACTCCTCATAAAGAGAGAGGCCAAGTTTCAGAAAATGGCTGGCAGCCCGCGAATCTCCCTGAGCGCTCGCCAGTGCGCCGACAAAAAACGCAATCCTGGCGCGCTCTTTTGTGCGCTCGGCGCCGGTGAGTCGCAGGACGGTCTCGAGCCGAGCGCGACCTTCGCCGAGATGCTCGCGCATGTCCCAGAATCGAAATAGGGCCACGCAGAGGCGCAAGCTCCAATCCACATCCTGCGTCTCAAGCAGCCAGTCGATAGCGGCCCGAAAATTATCGATCTCTGCATCGCATTGGGTTAGCCACATCGTCCGGTCCTCGGCGCTGAGTTCCGGATTTCCTTCCTCTGCGAGAACGAGACAGTAAGCAGCATGCGCCCGTCGCGTCGCAGACGGCTCGCCGCTATCGTTCAGGCGCTCGAGCGCAAACTCGCGAATCGTTTCCAGCATGGCAAAACGCGGTTGGGTCTGCGCACGATCCGTGCGCTGCACAAGGCTCTTGTCCACCAAAGAGGACAAGCCCTCAAAGAGATCGATATCGAGGTCGCGCCTTGTGTTGCAGACAGCTTCAGCCCCCTCCAGAGTGCATCCCCCAACAAACACCGAGAGCCGCCGGAACAACTTCTGTTCAGAAGCATTCAACAAACTGTGACTCCAGTCGATAGCGTTGCGAAGAGTCTGTTGCCGTTCGGGCAGGTCGAGTGGGCCTCCAGTGAGCAATTGCAGCGGGCTTTGCAGCCGATCGAGAATAGCTTTGGGGGCCAGAATTTTGGTGCGCGCAGCCGCCAATTCAATTGCCAACGGCAATCCGTCCAGCCGCAAGCAAATTTCCTGGACCGCTGAAGTGTTCTCTGACGTAATTGCAAAAGCAGGCCAGACGGCTGCGGCGCGTTGCGCGAACAGTTCGACCGCTGATTTTTGCGCTAAGGGTGCTACAGGATATTCCTGTTCGCCATAAATGCGCATGAACGACCGGCTGGTAACAAGGATCTTGAACGTCGGGCATTCGTCTAGAATCTCTGCCACCAGAGTTGCAGCCGGAAGCACTTGTTCGAAGTTGTCCAGAAGAAGCAGGAACGGTTCTGAATTCTTGAGTCGGTCGCCAATCAGCTGTGGGATGCTGCGATTGCCGGCTTTCTGGATTTCGAGCGCGTCCGCGAGCGCCGTTGCCACCAGACTGGGTTGCGTGATGGACGCAAGACTGACAAATTTAACGCCTCCGGTGAAGTGGCCCGCAATCGCGGTAGCGACGGCAATCGCCAGGCGCGTTTTTCCGGCGCCTCCGGGCCCGGTAAGGCTTAACAGCCGAATGTCGGGTCGGAGTAACAAGGCGGCGACTTCAGCCACTTGCTGTTCTCGCCCCACGAGCGAAGTACGGGGGACCGGGAGATCCGCGCGCTTTCTTGCAACCTTCCCCGACGGCAGTTCGCGGCTATCGGATAAATCAAATACATCCGGCGCAGGGTAAGGATCGGGTGGGGCCGCGTTTTGAATCACCTCAGCAGTGAACACATACCCGCGGCGCGGCACAGTCTTGAGCAACTGCTGACGGCTGTCGTCCAGCGCGCGGCGCAACTCAAGGGTGCACTGCACGAGCGAGTCATCGGTCACAAAGGCATCAGGCCAAACCGCCTGCATCAATTCTTGTTTGCCAATCAGCCGCCCTGGATGTTCCACCAGATATTTGAGAGTTTCATACACTTTGGGGCGAAGCTTGATTTCCGCTCCTGCTTTGAAGACAGATCCGCGGGCAACGTCCAGAGTGAAATCCCCGAATTGATAGCTCAGGTGACCCGCTTCCAAGGGCCCTCCATCCCAGGCGAATGCAGACGTCCATAGTTCGGATTTTTGGTCTTTCTTCGGCGTTCCTTCGTTACTTCTCGTCGTGAGCGCAGCTACCTTCAACTTCATCGGAGAGGCTCAAATCCCCCGCTGAACGGGTCCTCGACAACAACCCCTGACGAGACGCTCCACACAGAGCGGATTCTAGCAAATTGCCGGGACGGAGAATTTTCCAGAACGGCTGACGGGGATTTGAGCACCGATTTATTCCCAAGGAGACGAAAATGAGCACAGCCAGCCTCCCCGCTTTTGTCCCGAAAATCAAACAGATCGCAATTCAAATCGTGATCGGTCTCGCTCTTTTGTGCGCCGGTGTGGTGTGCGCACTAGCGCAGAATGGCCATTCGCACATGCCCGCGATGCAACAGCAACAGACACAGGAACAGAAGAACCAGGCGAGCGCCCTTCTTCAAATTGTCAGGGACTCGACGGAGCGCTTCAAGGATGTGTCAGTGGCTGAGGCGGAGGGTTATGCCCTTCAATTCGGTTGCGTCAGCGGGCCCGACTCGGGGGCGATGGGGCTTCACTACGTTAATGGAGCCCTCGTCAGCCGGGGGGAACTCGACCCCACGCATCCCCAGATCGTGATCTACGAGCCGACCGCAAACGGAGGTCTGAAGTTGACCGGCGCCGACTTCTTGTTGTTCGCCGATGTCTGGGACAAGAAGAACCAGGGCCCGCCGCAGCTCATGGGGCAGCTTTTTCACTACTGGGAAAGTCCCAATCGATTCGGTCTCCCCGCCTTCTACACGCTGCATGTGTGGGCATGGAAGGACAACCCGAATGGCGCATTCGTAAACTGGCACCCCAATGTTTCTTGCCAGCAGTTCGGCGGACAGGCCCAGTAGGAAATGCGATGAGTGTGTGCGGCTTCTCGAACGGATCGCCGGACCAGGAAGCCGCATGCGGCATGAAGACGAAAGTGAATGACCACCTATTTTCCAAAGGAGACACTGAGAAAATGAGCACAACTTCGGTTCCAGCTGTAGACATGAACAAACTCAACGCTTTCATTGGTCAATTCGTGACCGATCTTGGTGCCGCGGTTCACACAGGCATGGTCGTCATCGGGGAGAAATTAGGTCTATACAAAGCCCTCGCCGCTGAGCCGCTGAGCCCGGCCCAGCTTGCAGCCAAGACGCAGACCGACGAGCGCTACGTGCGCGAGTGGCTGGCTTCACAAGCAGCAGGAGGATACATTACTTACGACGGATTGACTGGCAAGTTCGGACTCAGTAGTGAACAAGCATTCGCGTTGACAGACGAAGACAGCCCCGCCTATCTGCCAGGCGCCTTTGAACTGGCCTTGGGCTCGCTTGCGGCGGTGCCACGGATCGCGGAGTCCTTCCGCACCGGCGCCGGAATGGGCTGGCACGAACATGTTGACGGTGTCTTCCACGGGTGCGAAAGGTTCTTTCGCCCCGGCTATGCTGCCAACCTTGTGAACTCATGGATTCCGGCCTTGCACGATGTGAAAGAGAAACTGGAGGCAGGCGGCTGGGTGGCTGACGTGGGCTGCGGAAAAGGAGCTTCCACAATCCTCATGGCGAAGGCGTTCCCGAAATCGCAGTTCTTCGGATTCGACTATCATGCCAAGTCGATTGAAGCAGCCCGAGAGTCCGCAGAGCGCAACGGTGTTGCCGACCGAGTCACGTTTACCGTATCAGACGCGAAGTCATTTCCGGGCAAAGGCTTCGATTTCGTGACCGTCTTCGACTGTCTGCATGACATGGGCGATCCAATTGGCGCGGCCGCGCATGTTCGGCAATCGCTAGCCAAGAATGGAACGTGGATGATCGTTGAGCCCTTCGCGAATGACCGGCTCGAGAACAATCTAAATCCGGTCGGCCGGGTCTACTACTCGTTCTCGACACTGCTTTGCACGCCGTGTTCGCGGTCGCAGGAAGTAGGACTTTGCCTGGGTGCCCAGGCGGGCGAGACACGCATTCGCGAGGTGGTGACGGCCGCTGGATTCGAGCGCTTTCGCCGGGCTACAGAAACGCCCTTCAACATCGTTTTCGAAGCCAGACCGTGATTTCGTTCACAGCATAAGAATCTGCCGGAGAGGAAGGAGCCAATGCAACAGCAAGATGTGATCGAGTTCAAAGGGCAGCTGCGTGGTGAGCTGATTGAGCCCACCGACGCGCGTTACAACGAGGAACGCCAAGTCTACAACGCCATGATCAATCGCAGACCGCGCTTGATCGCCAAGTGCGCTGACGTCGCCGACGTAATGACCGCAATCCACTTCGGCCGGAAGCACGATGTGCGGGTTTCGATCCGCGGCGGGGGCCACAACGCCGGCGGGCTGGGAGTGTTCGACGACTGCCTGGTCATCGACCTTTCTCTCATCAAGTATGTTCATGTCGACACAACAGCGCGAACCGTGCGTGTAGGTGGCGGATGCACTTGGGGCGATGTCGATCACGCGATGCACGCGTTCGGACTCGCCGTGCCGTCGGGCATTATTTCCACCACCGGCGTTGGAGGCTTGACGCTGGGTGGGGGCATGGGACATCTGACCCGGAAGTACGGCTTGACAATCGACAGCTTGTTGGCGGCCGATGTTGTTCTGGCCGATGGAACCTTCGCCGTAGCAAGCGCCACGGAGAACCCCGACCTGTTCTGGGCGATCCGCGGCGGCGGCGGAAACTTCGGTGTGGTGACTTCGTTTCTGTTCAAGGCTTACCCGGTTCAAATGGTGTGCGCGGGCCCCATGCTCTGGCCTTTGGAGCAGGCCACTGACATCATGAAGTGGTATCGCGAATTCATCGTGCAGGCGCCGGAGGAGATGAATGGCTTCTTCGCATTTCTTACCGTGCCACCCGCACCGCCATTCCCGGAGGAACTGCACTTCAAGAAAATGTGCGGCATCGTGTGGTGCTATACCGGATTGCTGGAACAGGCCAACGAGATCCTCGAGCCGCTGCGTGCGGACCGACAGCCGGCCTTCGAGTTCTTTGCGCCCATGCCGTTTCCTATGTTGCAAACCATGTTCGACGGTCTCTATCCGCGGGGTTTGCAGTGGTACTGGAAGGCGGACTTCGTGAATGAGTTGAGCGACGAGGCCATCGCGCTCCACATCAAGCATGGCTCGGAGTTGCCCTCGCTGCATTCCACAATGCATCTCTACCCGATCAACGGCGCCGCCCATAAGCCCACGAACGCTGACACCCCGTGGAGTTATCGCGATGCCACCTGGAGCGAAGTGATCGTCGGCGTTGACCCGGATCCAGCCAACACCGATCACATCACTGCCTGGGCTCGAAACTACTGGGAGGCCCTGCATCCATATGGAGCCGGAGGTGCGTATGTGAACTTCATGATGGAAGGAGAAGGCGACGATCGCATTCGCGCGACGTACCGTGACAACTACGAAAGGTTGGCGCGGATCAAGGCGGAGTACGATCCAGACAACTTCTTCCGCGTAAATCAAAACATTCGCCCGCACCACGATGCCTAGCCCCCTCGTGAGGCACTTTTAACAATTCGTTGACAAATCAGTGACCACCCGCATTTCGGGTGACGCTCGGTTATGGACAGGTGGCGTCGACTCAAACTCCTCAACCGATGAGGGAGGCCGGCGCCTGCCCACCAGCCGCTTGTCCATTCTGCGCTCAGCGAATCGAGATGCAAGTGGCCGATGCCAGGTCCCGAACGGGCATGCAGTGACAATGCAGATTCTGCAGTTTCTCAAAAACTACAGGCCCGATTTCGGGCGTATCCCGGAAATACAAATGGAGATTGCTTTGAGAGTCGCGAATCGCTCCTCGTCGTTGGCATCAACGCTTTTGGCAGTCGCCTTCTGCTTCGCGTCTCACGCAGCGTGGGCAACTCCCATCTCAACCACCACTACTCTCACTATCTCTTCAAACTCCGATACCGTAGCCTCGGGCGGATCGGTAGCTTCTGGCGCCCAGGTCACTCTGATTGCTGCGGTAAAAGCTGGGACCGTGGAAGTGTGGCCTGGTCAAGTAAACTTCTGCGACGCCTCCACACCGTCCTGCAATGACATTCATCTGTTGGGAACAGCCCAACTCTTCCAAACTGGCCCTGGCGCAGGAACAGCATTCTTCACTTTCCATCCAGGCATCGGCGCCCACAGCTACAGGGCGGTCTTTGCCGGAACGCCCAACGGCGCCACCGCCTACGCGGGCAGCGCCTCCAGGAACGTGGAACTCATAGTCACCGGGACCTTTCCAACAAAGACGTCGATTTCCGGCAGCGGCGGCGTTGGCAATTACTCGCTGAAAGCCACGGTCACCGGACTTGTAGATGCGTCGGGCCTGGCCGCACCGTCGGGCACGGTTTCATTCCCGGATACCGGCAACGGCAATCTCTCCATCGCGTCGGCGTCGCTGGGCGCTGGCGCCGAGGCTTTTGGCCTCGCAAATCCATCCAACACGGCCACTGGCATCTTTCCCAGCGCCGTCGCGGTGGGGGACTTCAACGGGGACGGTTTCCCCGACGTGGTCACGGCAGACTCAGGATCGAATTCCGTCAGCATCCTGTTGGGCAGCGGCAATGGAGGTTTTACGCCCGCGGCCAACAGCCCGGTGGCGGTCGGCCACGATCCCTCTTTCGTGGCCGTGGGAGACTTCAACAGCGACGGGACACTCGATTTGGCCGTTGCCAATTTCAACGACGGAACGGTGACCATACTGCTTGGAAATGGCGACGGGACTTTTATACAGGCTACGAACAGCCCCGCGACGGTGGGTGGCGGTCCACTTTCTTTAGCCGTGGGGGATTTCAACGGCGACGGCATCGCCGACCTGGCCGTGGCCAACGTGAAAGACAACACGGTGTCCATCCTGCTCGGCAACGGGAATGGAACATTCTCAGGGGCGGCTCAAAGTCCAATCCACGTTATTGGCTCCTCGCCCTCCTCGGTAGTTGTGGCAGACTTCAACAAGGATGGACAACTCGACATCGCCGTGGCCATTGTTAGCCCCAACAATGTAACTGTCTTTCTGGGAAACGGCAACGGAACCTTCACTAAGGCGGCCAATAGCCCTGTGACCGTGGGTCTTACGCCGTACTCGATCGCAGTCGGCGACTTCAACGGAGACGGCATTCCCGACCTGGTTACCGCCAACGACGCCGATGTCAATGACAATCCCGGCACGGTCACAATTCTTCTCGGCAGCGGGGATGGGGGCTTCACGCAAGCCTCCGGAAGCCCTGTTTCGGTCGGCGTTAATCCCCTGATTGTGGCCGCGGGAGATTTCAACGCAGATGGCAAAGTCGACCTAGCCGTGACCAACGAAAACGACAACTCAATCGCTATTCTCCTTGGCAATGTCGACGGTACCTTCACGGTGACGCCAAGCGCTCATGTTCCGGCCAACCGATTCCCCTTGTCTGTCGCTGCCGGGGACTTTA